>JAANMV010001296.1_pt1 | contig 28105 bp, 23 predicted proteins | sample 7279661 | NCBI WGS metagenome assembly JAANMV01 (sample SAMN14094540, study PRJNA606508) | bioreactor metagenome | isolation source: A lab-scale SPAN reactor treating ammonium-rich wastewater day 121 | place: Ireland: Galway | collected 2017-05-16
CCTAGCACGCTGATCCGTGCCATCGTTGATGCCAATACTACGCGAAAGGACTTCATCGCCGAGTCTATCCTCAAGCGCAATCCCAAGGTTGTCGGCATCTACCGCTTGGTAATGAAATTCGGCTCGGACAATTTCCGCGCTTCCGCCATTCAGGGTGTGATGAAGCGAATCAAGGCGAAGGGCGTCGAAGTTGTGGTCTACGAACCGGTGCTGGAGACAGAGAGTTTCTACAATTCACGGGTGATGGATGACCTAAATGAGTTCAAGCGGATCAGTGATGTGATCATTGCCAATCGTCGCTCCAGTGCCCTGCTAGATGTAGAAGGAAAGATCTATACCCGCGACCTGTTCGGGAGCGATTGAGCATGGTGGATAAGGGCTGCAAAGTCAGCATCATCCCCGTCTATGATCGCGAGAAGTATTTTGACAACCTAAGGTGTGTCAACGTCACAGCCGTTTGGATCTGTGTTTTTCTTGAAGTAATCCCCTTTAGAAGGTCGCTGTCCGGCCTCCTGAGAAGTGCATGAAGAATCCCAACAGCCTTTATCGTGCCATAGGCAAAAGCATGCTTAGCCGCTACGCCGTCTACGCAGTCAACCTACTTTCGATGATGGCGCTGGCACGAATCTTCACCCCGGAAACCTTTGGCACCGTTGCCGCCATCATGGTCTTCTTTGTGTTTTTCCAGCTGATGGCCGAGGCAGGTCTGGGGCCGGCCATCATCAACCTCCGTCATCTGGCAACAGAGGACCGCGATGGACTGTTTGGCTTGACCTTGGCCGTCGGCATGCTGCTGGCCCTGCTCTTTGTCGTGCTGACACCGCTTTTCTTGGCTTTCTACCAGTTGCCCCGCGTCGATGAGGTGGTGCCTTATATCGCCGCTAGTTTGCTGTTCTTTGCCGCCAGCATAGTACCCAATGCCCTGCTGCTTAGAGAGCAAGCTTTTTTCAGAATCGCCCATGGCGGACTAACCGCCGAGCTGCTGAGCTCCGCAACTACCATAGGTCTTTCCCAACTGATCGACCCTCTACATGCCCTGGCTGCCAAGGGGGCTTTCAGCGCAGCCACGCAATTTTGCGTAATCTGGTACTCCTCGGCCCATACCGAGTTTGGCAGGCCTCTGCCGGGGCGCAAATTCTCGGCCATTAAGCCGCTGCTGGGCTTCTCCGGTTACCAGCTCGGCTTCAACTTTATCAACTACTTCTCTCGTAACCTCGACAACATCTTGGTCGGTAAGTACATGGGCGCCACCTCACTCGGAAACTATGACAAAGCTTATCAGCTGATGAAGTACCCGCTGATGCTACTCACATTCGCCATGACCCCCGCTATCCAGCCGGTCATTCGCCAACACGCAGGTGATCATCGGAAAGTTGAAGAAATCCACCGGAACTTCACCTTTAAGCTGTCATTGCTTGGCGCGGCCGCCGGTTTGACTATGTTTCTACTGGCAGAATGGATAATCCTGATCTCGCTCGGCAACCAATGGCTCGACGTGGTACCAATCATCCGCATCCTCGCTATCGCCATCCCCGCGCAGGTCGTACTTTCGACTAGCGGTAGCTTCTTCCAAGCAATGAACCGAGCCGATCTGTTGTTCGTCTGTGGCGGCGTCAGTGCCATTGTCATGGTCAGTGCCATCATCCTCGGCATCGTGTCGGGTGATATAGACAGGCTCTGCTGGGGACTGGTGACTGCTTTTCATATTAACTTCGTGCAGACCTATTACTACATGTACCGGAAAGTTTTCTTCGCGCCGCTGCATCGGCACCTTCTGCATATGATCCCGGCGGCGGGGGTTGTAATTGGTATGGTGGCTTACTCATTGTTGCTATCCATACTGTAAATTTTGGCTCGCCTGCATACTCAGCAAACTCATATTCATAATTTCCGGAATTAATAATCCTCTGCCCTGCTTGATTTGCAGTGCGCCGCAATCGATACGTTTATTTTAGTTTACAGAGCAAAAATTATGTTCCAAATAAGATCTGAGGCAAAAGATAACGGCTTCATTGGGGTTTTAGCTGGCTTTGTTATTTTTGATCTTTTGATGTTGCCATACGTGCAAGTATTTATAATGCCATTTTCGCTGCCTTTAGTTTTTGCTTTTTTTCTGTTTTGTGGCGACCACAAGGTGGAGGGCAAATATTTTTACCCTTTTCTTGTATTATCCTTGCTTGCATTGGTAAGTTCTTTATCTTCGGGGTTTATTGGTAATGGTGAGCATGCATATGAAAACATAAAGAGGGCTTCCCAATTCATCTCTTCTTTCTTTTATTTTTATTTTTTTTACAAAATAAGCTTGAGAGATAATGGTCGGGTTGTCAGTAAGAAAATTATCACGCTGTTTCTATTTTTATTTTGGTTGTCGTCCCTCGCGTTTTGTCTTGATCCCTTATACACCAACTCCGTCCTCAGAGCTGTTTACGGTAAGACTATAACTTCTCAAGAGGTTGTTGAGTTTCACCTGCGCTTCGCATACATTTTCGTCGATCCCAACACTGCTGCATATTTTTTGATTTTAGCAAGTGCGCCCTTGCTATTGGCAACTAAAAATAGGCTCTTGGTTGTTTGTTTCTCTTGATGGTTTTTTCTAGTGTGGTATTTACGCAATCTAGAGGTGGGTTGTTGGTTCTTCTTGCATGTATTCTAATGGTTGCCTCACATAGATTTTCAAAAATTAACCCGGCCAAAAAGGTGCTGTTTATAATTTCTATATTCTTCCTATTTCTATTTTTTGTTCAGTTTTTTGAGGTGGGCGAGTCTCTTAGGGGAGGGGATTTATACTCCAAATTTGAGAGATCTCTTAATCCTGAGAGCTACTCTAATGACTCCCGAATAAAGATATGGAGCGAGTTTCTAATGTCACTAGTCCCTTACCCGTTAGGCAGGGGGTACATTCTTGAAATTAATGGTCTAACAATGAAGCCTCATTCGGATGCTTTACGGCTTATCTATAGCTATGGGTTGGTGGTTTTTATTGTTATGTTCTATTTTCTGGTGAGGCTACTTGTTAAGCATCCAGTTTATGTGCTTCCGGCTTTTGTAGCTTTTATGGCTAATACATTGATTGATGAGCAAAAGTTTTTTGCTTTGTTCCTGTGTTGGGCTGGAATTCTTTGTGCAATAGGTGATCTTAATGCAAAAAATGACAAGGTTACGCCGGCTAATGTGAACTTCCTCAAATAGAGTTATGTGACATAATTTGTATGTAGGTGCATAGTTATGAAGATTATTTTTATAGGCCATTTTAGTAACTCTAAGGCTGCCCAGCCTGGCGCATCGGCAGCCGGGGACGCTGTTCAGCAGAAAATAGTTCGGACATTAAAACAAGATAGCGCTATTGATTTGCTTTCTATCTCTCAACCGCCAGCTCGCTCTTGGCCAAAGGGAAGGCTATTTTTTAGTAATTCGCAAGATTCATACGCTCTTTTCCCTTGTTTAATAAATGTTGCCTTTTTAAGAGATGTGTGGTTTGGTTTAGTATGCATGAAATATATAATAAAAAACAAACCACATAAGGTTCTACAATACAATAGTTACCTATTTGTCAATATTTTTGTTATCTTCGCTTCGGCTATTGTTGGTGCGAAAGCTATAATAATAATCCAAGACTATCGGGTTGGAAGTGGCTTTAAAGTTTTAGCTAAAGTCCACGATAGGATTGCAGGTTTTTTTGTTCGTTTTTATGATTTTGCTATTCCGGTGACAGAGGCGCTTGCAAAAAAATTAAAAATTAAAAGCGATAGGCTTTTGGTTTTTCCTGGTGCTATGGAGCATGATGCGCCCCTGATCAATCAAGACAAAGTAAGCTCCAATAAAGATGCAGAAATTACTGTGCTGTATGCGGGGGCGTTAGAAAAGCATAACGGATTAGATAGGCTTCTTTCCTCGTGGGAGAAGGTTCCTGAGAATGTTAAGCTTTTTATTTATGGTAGAGGAAGCTTGGGGGAAGAGGTTTTGAGGGCGGCTCAAAAGTTGAATAATATTCAATACTTGGGGTTTTCCTCAAAGGATGAAATTCATCGTCATATGTTAAAGAGCGATTTTAATGTTTGTCTTAGGTTTAGTAATGGCCTTGATGAGAGATTTTTTTTTCCGTCAAAATTTTTTTCAATAAATTGTTACCCGGGTTTTTCATTGGTCAATGACTTTTATGGCCTTCCTGATGGTTACAGAGATGCTGGCTTGATTATAAATGATGATTTTTCAAATATTCTCGAAATATTGCAGTGTGATAAAAAGTATTTGCGGCTAACGACCGCTGAAAGGCAGGGTTATTTGTATGAAAATTATGTGTGGTCAAAACTTCTGGGTGGTGTGGTTGTTAATGGGTAGTGCTTATGCTTTAGTGTGGGAGGTTTATTAATTTGGCTTCTGCTTATAAAGTTAAGGTTCTGATTTTTTCGGGTTTTTTTTCTCCGGGATTCAAAGGTGGCGGCCCAATAAAAAGTATAAGAAACTTATGCTGTCAGCTAGGTGGTTCGGTTGACTTTAGCGTAGTTACTGCTGACAGGGATTTGGGTGATACGCGCCCCTATACCTCAGTGAAGTGTGGCGAATGGAACGTGCTAGAAGGCGCATCTGTTTTTTATACCCAGCCTGGTAGGCGGGGCTACAAACAGATTGTTCATATATTGAAAAGAACAGAATATGATTTGTTGTATTTGAATAGTATCTTCTCGCTTCGTTTTTCATTGGTTCCACTTTTGTTTGCTAAGGTTTTGAGGCGCAAGGTTTTGCTTGCGCCAAGAGGCGAGCTTTCGGCAGGCGCTTTGGTCTTAAAGCCTTTAAAGAAGCGTGTGTTTTTGTCGCTATTTAAACTGCTAGGGTTACACAAAAACACCGTATTCCAAGCGTCGAGCAAGTTTGAGTCGCTAGATATCTGCCGCGCTTTGGGTGATAAGGTGGATGTGTTTATAGCTGAAAATATTAGTACTCAAGAGTTTTCGTTGGAGTTGCCGATACGGGATGGTAATACACTAAAAGCAGTTTTTGTTTCACGTATTTCGCCAAAAAAGAATCTGCTGGAAGCACTTGAGATTTTGCGCGGTGTTCTGCGCTCGCTTGAGTATTACATATACGGCCCTATCGAAGATGCCACCTACTGGGCGAAGTGTGAGGCGGTGATTGCAGACTTACCATCACACATCAGAGTAAAGTATGTAGGTCCATTGCAACCTGATGAAGTTGTAAGCACTCTGAGCAATTATGATGTCTTTTTCTTTCCTACAAAAGGTGAAAATTACGGCCATGTAATTGCTGAGGCATTGTGCGCAGCGTTGCCTATTGTTGTTTCCGATACAACCCCATGGCGCGACTTACAACAACAAGGTATTGGCTGGGATCTTCCCTTGAGCAGCCCTACGGCCTTCAATGCTGCTCTGGATGAGTTGGCAAAAATGCCGCCAGAGCAATACATGGAAATGCGCCAGAATGTCTTGGTTTGGGCCAAGAATAGGTTCTCGCAGCGCGATGCCATCGAAGCAAATATCGCCATTTTTAAATACACCTACGAGAAAAAGTAAGAGTCCTCAAACATGCCCTTCAAAACAAAGAGTCTGCTCATCACCGGCGGCACCGGCTCCTTTGGTAACGCCGTTCTCAAGCGTTTCCTCGACACTGATATTGCTGAAATCCGCATCTTCAGTCGTGATGAGAAAAAACAAGATGACATGCGCAAGCGTTATGCTAATTCCAAGCTGAAGTTTTATATAGGTGACGTTCGCGACTATCAGAGCGTTCTAAACGCGACACGTGGCGTGGACTATATATTTCATGCCGCAGCGCTTAAGCAAGTGCCGTCCTGCGAGTTCCATCCCATGGAAGCCGTCAAGACCAACGTGATCGGAACCGAGAACGTTTTAGAGGCGGCGATCCAGAACGAGGTCGAACGTGTAGTTTGCCTCAGCACAGACAAGGCGGTTTACCCGATCAACGCCATGGGCATTTCCAAGGCGATGATGGAAAAAGTCATGGTCGCGAAGTCCCGTAATTTGGATGACTCCAAGAGCGTTATCTGTGGTACTCGTTACGGCAACGTGATGGCTTCGCGCGGTTCGGTAATTCCGCTGTTTATTGACCAGATCCGAGGCGGTAAGCCGTTGACTCTCACCGATCCGCACATGACCCGCTTCATGATGACGTTGGCCGATGCCGTTGATCTGGTGCTATATGCCTTCAAGCATGGCAGAAACGGAGATCTTTTCGTGCAGAAGGCTCCTGCTGCAACAGTGGAGACTCTGGCGCGCGCACTGACTGGCCTGATGGATAAGCCGGATCATCCTATTCAGATAATTGGTACTCGTCACGGTGAGAAGCTCTATGAGGCGCTGCTCAGCCGTGAGGAGATGGCCTGCGCCGAGGACATGGGCGAGTACTTCCGCGTGCCGCCGGACCTGCGTGATCTCAACTATGCGAAGTTCGTCGAGCAGGGCGAGGAGAAGATTTCTCGCAGCGAAGATTACAACTCTCATAACACCGAGCGACTGGATATCGAGGGGATGCAGCGCCTGCTGCTCAAGCTGGATTTCATGCGCGCCATCCAGCGCGGCGAACATGCGACCCCCGAGGAATAAGCCATGAAGGTATTGATCACCGGTGCCAACGGTTTCGTTGGCCAGAACCTGTGCGCTCACCTTGGCGAGCGCCAGGATATCGAAGTGCTGCGCTTTACTCGCGAGGACGCCCCGGCACTGCTGCCAGCCTTGGTATCCCAAGTAGACTTCGTGTTTCATCTGGCCGGCGTCAACCGCCCGCAGGACCCGCAGGAGTTCGCTACCGGTAACACCGACCTGACCCAAGTCCTGTGCGAGGCTATTGTCGCTAGCGGCCGCCAAGTACCCGTCATCTACACCTCGTCGACCCAGGCAGAACTGGACAATCCCTACGGCGCTAGCAAGCGGGCTGCCGAGCAGGCGTTGCTCGAGCTGGCTAGCGACCACGGTTCGGCTGTGCATCTTTTCCGTCTGCCCAATGTCTTCGGGAAGTGGGCGCGCCCCAACTACAACTCAGCGGTGGCGACCTTTTGTCACAACATTGCCCGCGATCTGCCGATCCGGGTCAACGATCCGCAGTCGCGTGTCAACCTTGTCTATATCGATGATGTGATCGAACACTTCATTGCCATAATGGACGGCGAGCTAGCCGGCGATCCTTTTGTCAGCGTCGACCCGCAGTACGGCATAACGGTGGGCGAGCTGGCTGCGCAGCTGGGAGCGTTTCGCGACAGCCGCAAGACGCTAATTACCGAGCCGGTCGGCAGCGGCTTGGTGCGCGCGCTCTACTCGACCTACCTCAGCTATGTGCCGCCGCAGCGTTTCACCTATGAAGTACCGAAGTACAGTGATGAGCGTGGCGTGTTCGTCGAGATGCTCAAAACCCGAGATTCGGGGCAGTTCTCCTTCTTCACCGCCCACCCTGGCGTCACCCGTGGCGGCCACTACCACCACTCGAAGACCGAGAAGTTCCTGGTCATCAAGGGCCATGCGTGCTTCCGCTTCCGTCATATCGTTTCTGGCGAGTTCCATGAACTCTTTACCCGCGGCGAACAGCCGGAAATCGTTGAGACCGTGCCGGGCTGGACCCATGACATCACCAACATCGGCGATGAAGAGATGATCGTGATGCTCTGGGCCAACGAGGTATTCGACCGTGAACGTCCGGACACCTACGCTCGTCCAGTCGGTACCCAGGCCTGAGCCGTTTTGAACAGAGAGCTGCAATGAAAAAGCTGAAAGTTGTCACCGTAGTTGGTACCCGCCCAGAGATCATCCGCCTGTCGCGAGTCATGGCTAGGCTGGACGAGCACTGCGAACACGTGCTGGTGCATACCGGGCAGAATTACGACTACGAACTTAACGAGATCTTCTTCCAGGACCTTGGCATCCGCAAACCGGATTATTTCCTCAATGCGGCTGGTGCCAGCGGTGCGGAAACCATCGGCAACGTGATCATCGCCGTGGATCGAGTGCTGGCCGAAGTGCAGCCGGAAGCTTTGTTGGTGCTGGGTGATACTAACAGCTGCATGGCGGTGATTCCGGCCAAGCGCCGCAAGATCCCGACCTTCCACATGGAAGCCGGCAACCGCTGCTTTGACATGCGCGTACCGGAAGAAATCAACCGCCGCATCGTCGACCACACCGCTGACATCAACCTAACCTACAGCTCCATCGCCCGCGACTATCTTCTGCGCGAAGGCCTGCCGCCGGATATGGTAATCAAAACAGGCAGCCCCATGTTCGAGGTGCTCAATCATTACCGTGACGGCATCGAGGCCTCGGATGTGCTGGAACGCTTGGGCCTGCATGCCGAGAAGTTCTTCGTAGTCAGTGCCCACCGCGAGGAAAACGTCGACTCCGACAAGAACTTCCTCAAGCTGGTCGAGGTGCTCAACACCGTCGCCACCCACTACGGCTACCCCGTAATTGTCTCCACGCACCCGCGCACCCAGAAGCGAGTGGATGCAATGGGCGTGCAGTTCCACGCCAACGTGCGCCTGCTCAAGCCGCTGGGCTTCAAGGATTACAACAAGCTGCAGCTCACCGCCAAGGCGGTGCTATCAGACAGCGGCACCATCAATGAGGAGTCGTCAATCCTCAACTTCCCGGCACTGAACATTCGGGAAGCGCACGAGCGTCCGGAGGGCATGGAGGAAGCCGCGGCGATGATGGTCGGCTTGGAGGTTGAGCGCGTAATGCAGGGTCTGCGAATTCTGGAGTGCCAGGCGCGTGGCGATGAACGCAGCCTGCGGCTGGTGGCCGATTACAGCATGCCCAACGTGGCCGACAAGGTGGTGCGTATTCTTCACAGCTATCGCGACTATGTGATTCGGACGGTTTGGAAAAGGTACTGAGGCATGGCGACCCGCGTTCTCCTCATCACCCAGTGGTTCGAGCCTGAACCGACCTTCAAGGGGTTGGTTTTTGCCCGTGAGTTGGTCAGGCAAGGCTTCGAGGTGGAAGTCCTAACCGGCTTTCCGAACTATCCTGGCGGCAAGATTTACCCCGGTTACAAACTCAAGCTGTTGCAGCGTGAAGTGATCGATGGTGTTCGGGTAACGCGAGTACCGCTGTATCCCAGTCATGATCAGGGCGCGGTGGGCCGCGTGCTGAACTATGTCAGTTTCGCAGCTGCCGCGCTGATCTATGGGCTGTTCGGCGCCAAGCGCCCGGATGTGATCTACGCCTACCATCCGCCCCTCACCGTGGGTATCGCTGCTGCGCTGATTCGCCTGTTCCGTCGCGTGCCGGTGGTGTATGACATTCAGGACATGTGGCCGGACACACTGCGCGCCACCGGTATGTTCTCCAACGAGAAGGCCCTGAAGGTTGTATCCAGGGTCTGTGACTGGGTATATCGCCGGGTCGATCAAATCGTGGTGCTCTCGCCCGGCTTCAAGCGCCTGCTGATCGACCGAGGCGTCCCGGAGCATAGGGTCGAGGTGATCTACAACTGGTGTGCAGAGGACTCGCTAGCTGCGCCGCAGGGCGCGCTCACCGCCTCCTTTCCTAGCAAGGACAAGTTCCGCATTCTGTTCGCCGGCAACATGGGCAAGGCCCAGGCGTTGGATGCCGTGCTGCAGGCGGCAGAGCTGTTGCAGCAGCAAGCGGCAAATATCGCCTTCGTCTTCCTAGGCGGCGGCGTGGAGGTGCAACGCCTGCAGCAACTGGCAGTTCAGAAGCAACTGACGAACGTGACTTTCCTGCCAGCCGTGCCCATGGCGGAGGTTGGCAGCTACCTGGATGCCGCCGACGCGCTGCTGGTGCACCTGCGCAAGGATCCGCTGTTCAGCATCACCATTCCCTCCAAGACCCAGGCCTATATGGCGGTGGGCAAGCCGATCCTGATGGCCGTGGACGGAGATGCCGCCGATCTGGTGCGCGAGAGTAACTGCGGACGGGGCGCCGAATCTGAGAACCCTCAAGCGATCGCCGAGGCGGCGCTGGCGCTGCATGATTCCAGCCCGCAGCAGCGCCGGGCGATGGCCGAGAACAGTCGAGCGTTCTACCAACAGCGATTGTCCCTGACTGTAGGCGCCAGCCGCTTTGGCGAGCTGTTCACTCAGATGGCGTGCCGCCCGAAGGCCCGCTCAATACCGGCTCTCAAGCGTCTGTTCGATATATTCGCCTCCGCCCTCGGCCTGCTGTTGCTTTCTCCGATGATCGCCATCGTCGCCTGGCAGATCCGCCGTAAGCTCGGCTCGCCAGTGCTGTTCCGCCAGGTGCGTCCGGGCCTGGATGGTAAGCCGTTCGAGATGATCAAGTTCCGTACCATGCGCGACGCCATGGATGCCCAAGGCAATCCGCTGCCGGACTCCGAGCGGATGACGCCGTTCGGCCAGTTTCTGCGTTCGACCAGCCTCGACGAGTTACCGGAGCTGTGGAATGTGCTCAAGGGCGATATGAGCCTGGTCGGTCCTCGCCCGCTGTTAATGGAGTACCTGCCGCTCTACAGTCCTGAGCAGTATCGCCGCCACGAGACCCGCCCTGGCGTGACTGGCTGGGCTCAAGTCAACGGCCGTAATGCGTTGAGCTGGGAAGACAAGTTCAAGCTGGATGTCTGGTACGTCGATAACCGGTCGCTCTGGCTAGACATAAAAATTATCTACCTAACTATTAAAAAAGTACTGATGCGCGATGGTATCAGCGCCGAGGGCGAGGTCACTATGTCAAAGTTTCAAGGAACCGACCTCAAATGAAAGCCGCACAGAAAGATTTGATAGTTGTCGGCTTTAGTGGCTTCGGAAAAGAAGTCTTCTGGCTTGCAAACCGTTTGGGACTAACTGTTCGCGGCTTTCTTGACGATAACCCGGATGTTTCCAAAAAAAGCTTTGGTCTAGCCACCGTGCTGGGTGGGGTGATGCAATGGCAGGACCATGCAGACTGTGATTTTGTCATTGCTATTGGCAACCCGCGCATCCGCAAAAAAGTCCTCGAAAAAATGTGTTCTGTCGGCACACCTAGCTTCGCAACTCTCATAGACCCTGCGGCGGTAGTCATGGCTGACCATGTTTCGGTTGGCCCAGGTAGCGTGATCTGTGCTGGGTCGATTTGCACAGTAGAGGTAGATATCGGCGCCCATGTCATCATCAACCTCAATTGCACGGTGGGCCACGAAACTCGTATAGATAACTTCGTTACGATCGCACCGATGGTTGCTATCTCTGGAAATGTCTTTATTGGAGCCTGTGCCGAGATCGGGACAGGAGCTGCGATTCGTCAAGGATTGACAGTCAATGCCGGTGCGATGATCGGCATGGGCAGCGTCCTAACCAAAAATGTGGCTGAAAATACGGTCGTATTTGGCAGCCCGGCAAAACCGATAAAGACAATTGTCGAATAAAGAGAGACTTATGCAAGCCTTAATTGAAGAATTGAAGATTTCTGTTGTCGGTACAGGGACCATGGGAAAGGGCATCGTTCAGATTCTCGCTCAATCCGATGACGTTTCCTCGATTATTTGGAAAGGGAAGTCTCCAGAGAATTTGCAAGGCGCCTTGGTCGAACTAGAGGTTCTTTGGGGGCGAATGGTGGCTAAGAAGCGCCTTGATGCAGAATCGGCGGCCTGTTTTATCCGCAAGATAAAGCTGACCGATGACTATGATGCCCTAGCCGGATCACGCTGCATCATCGAAGCTGTTTCTGAAAATATGGATGTCAAACGTGAGCAGTTTGCTCAAATGGCAAGGGTTGCGAATGCCGAAACCATACTGGCTTCTAATACGTCATCTCTGTCTATTACCGAACTGGCCAGCTTGACCGCCTATCCTGACAATGTCGTAGGGCTGCATTTCTTCAATCCAGCACCGGTCATGAAACTGACAGAGGTGATTGCGGGGCTTACCACATCTCGGGCCACTCTAAATTGGGCGCTGGAGTTTGCGCGCAAGTTGGGTAAAGACCCAGTGCTGGTTAACGAGGCTCCAGGATTCATCGTAAACCGTATGCTGATCCCCATGATTAATGAGGCCATTGGCATTCTCGCGGAGGGCGTAGCCAGTGCAGAGGAAATCGATAAGGCCATGCGACTTGGTGCCAACCACCCGATTGGCCCGCTGGCATTGGCTGATCTGATCGGCAATGACGTAAACCTGTCTATCATGGAAACCTTGCATAACGAGACAGGCGACCCGAAATATCGCGCTCATCCTCTGCTACGTAAGATGGTCCGTGCTAATCGCCTCGGTCGCAAAACCGGCTTCGGTTTTTTCAAGTACTAATTGCGGATCCCTCAAATGCTCAACACCCCGTTATCCCCATGGCCGAGCTTTACCGAAGAGGAAGCAGATGCCGTCCGCAACGTAGTGCTTTCCAACAAGGTCAACTACTGGACAGGCCAGGAGTGTCGCGAATTCGAAAGGGAATTTGCGGCATGGACAGAAACGAATCATGCGATTGCATTGGCCAACGGCACGGTAGCGCTGGATGTTGCGCTGCTGGCGTTGGGCATCGGGAAGGGGGATGAGGTCGTCGTGACGCCTCGTACCTTCCTGGCTTCGGTATCGAGCATAGTGAACGCCGGGGCTACGCCGGTGTTTGCCGAAGTGGATCGCGACTCGCAGAACATAACCGTTGAAACAGTTCGCGCAGTGCTCACTCCGCGGACGCGTGCGGTCATTTGTGTGCATCTCGCCGGTTGGCCCTGCGATATGGATCCCATTATGGAGTTGGCGGCCGAGCATGATCTTAAAGTCATCGAAGATTGTGCCCAAGCCCATGGCGCTCGTTACAAGGGACGGTCGGTCGGTTCGATCGGTCATGTCGGCGCCTGGTCGTTCTGTCAGGACAAGATCATGACAACCGGCGGTGAGGGTGGGATGGTGACCACCAATGAGCGCGAGTTGTGGTCGAAGATGTGGTCGATCAAGGATCACGGCAAGAGCTGGGAAGCGGTTTACGAGCGCGAACATGCGCCGGGCTTCCGATGGCTGCACGAGAGCTTCGGCACCAACTGGCGGATGTTGGAAGTGCAGGCCGTGATCGGCCGGATTCAGCTGCGGCGGATGTCGGACTGGCATGCGGCTCGTCTGGCCAATTGCGAGCGTATCTGGGCAGCCGCCAAGGCCCTGAGAGGGCTGCGCGTTCCCGAGGTACCTCAGGGCATCACACATGCGGGCTACAAATGCTACGTATTTGTGGAACCGGCAGAGCTGGCAGCAGGTTGGAACAGGGATCGGATTCTTGGCGAGATATCTGCGCGAGGGGTGCCCTGTTTCTCTGGCTCCTGCTCCGAGGTCTATCTGGAAAAGGCTTTTGACAACACTGGCTGGAGGCCAGCTCAGCGCTTGCCCTTTGCACGCGAGCTAGGCGAAACCAGCCTGATGTTCCTTGTGCATCCAACGCTGACCGCCGCCGAGATTGAAAAGACGTGCTCGGTCCTCGCTGAAGTGATGATGGCTGCAGTCGATCGATAAGGATTTTGGAGCGTGTTGAGACTTGCTGAAAAACTACGCGCCCGGATGGTTACCCTGCCGCGCGGTACCAAGCGGCTGATTCAGGTCGCGACCGATATCGTGCTGGTCTGGGCGGCGCTGTGGCTGGCATTCGTGGTGCGCCTAGGTGATACGCGCAATATCGAACCGTTCGATGGTCATGCCTGGCTGTTTGGTATCGCCCCGCTGATTGCCATTCCATTTTTTATCCGCTTCGGCATGTATCGCGCCGTGATGCGCTATTTCGGCAACGATGCGCTGATGGCCATCGTCAAGGCCGTCACGTTGTCGGCGCTGACACTGTCATTGGCGATCTACTGGCGGAGCGACGTGCCCAAGGTCATCCCGCGTTCGATGGTGTTCAACTACTGGTGGCTCAGCCTGGTACTGATCGGTGGATTGCGCCTGGTGATGCGGCAGTACTTCATGGGCGACTGGTTCTCGCCGGCATCGCCGAGCAAGTTCAAGGGCAGGGATGCGGCGCTGCCCAAGGTGGCCGTGTATGGAGCGGGGGCGGCGGGTAATCAGCTGGTTGCGGCGTTGCGCATGGGGCGTGCCATGCGCCCGGTGGCGTTCATCGATGACGATCCCAACCTGCATGCGCGCTCCATCGCGGGGCTGCGTGTGTATTCGGCCCGGCACATTGAACGAATGGTCGAAGAGACGGGGGCTGGTGAGATTCTCTTGGCCATCCCTTCCGCGTCACGCGCTCGTCGACGCGAGATTCTCGAAAAGCTCGAGCATTACCCGCTGCATGTGCGCAGCGTGCCAGGGTTTATGGACCTGGCCAGCGGCAAGGTTCAGGTCGAGGACATCCAGGAAGTGGATATCGCCGACCTCTTGGGCCGGGATGCGGTCCCACCGCAGCAGGCGCTGTTCGAGCGCTGCATCCGTGGCCAGGTGGTGATGGTCACCGGCGCGGGCGGTTCGATCGGCTCGGAGTTGTGCCGGCAGATCCTGGCGAACGAGCCGGATACCCTGTTGCTGTTCGAGCACAGCGAATTCAATCTCTACAGCATTCATCTGGAGCTTGAGCGGCGTATCGAGCGTGAAGCGCTGGCGACTCGCTTGGTGCCGATCCTGGGTTCGATCCGCAATGGCGAGCGGCTGCTGGACGTGTTGCAGACCTGGGGCGTGCAGACGGTTTATCACGCAGCCGCCTACAAGCATGTGCCGATGGTCGAGCACAACGTGGCCGAGGGCGTGCTGAACAATGTGATCGGCACCTTGAATACGGCCCAGGCCGCGGTGCAGGCGGGAGTGGCGAACTTCGTGCTGATCTCCACCGACAAGGCGGTGCGCCCCACGAATGTGATGGGCAGTACCAAGCGCATGGCTGAGCTGGTGTTGCAGGCGTTGAGCCGGGAGCCGGCGCCGGTGCTGTTCGGCAGCCGCGACGGCGTGCATCACGTCAACAAGACGCGCTTTACCATGGTGCGCTTCGGTAATGTGCTGGGCTCGTCGGGCTCGGTGATTCCGCGTTTCTACCAGCAGATCCGCGCCGGCGGGCCGGTGACGGTGACCCACCCGAAGATTACCCGCTATTTCATGACCATTCCCGAGGCCGCGCAGCTGGTGATCCAGGCGGGTTCCATGGGGCAGGGTGGCGATGTGTTCGTGCTGGATATGGGCCAGCCGGTGCGTATTGCCGAACTGGCCGAGAAGCTTATTCACCTGTCCGGCCTGAGCATTCGTTCGGAGAAGTGCCCGCACGGCGATATCGCCATCGAATTCACTGGCCTGCGGCCCGGCGAGAAGCTCTACGAGGAGCTGCTGATCGGCGACAACGTCAGCCCTACCGAGCACCCGATGATCATGACCGCGAACGAGGAGTACCTCTCGTGGGATCAGCTAAAAGTGTTGCTCAGCCGCTTGATGGCGGCTATCGATGAGGATGACTACCCGCAGGTGCGTCAGCTGCTGCGTGAAGTGGTGAGTGGCTACAAGCCGGAGGGGGAGATCGTCGACTGGATTTATCAGCAGCGACGAGCGGAACCGCGGGAGTGAAGGGCGCTCTTTTTGGTTCAGATACTTCTGGGTGCAGTGCGTAGGGTGGGCCACCGCTGCATGTGCCCGGCCATACACCCGGCTTGCGGCGCCGGCCCCTTGGTGGGCTGAAGCCCACCCTACAGGCGTGCTTGTCCGGCCCGGGTGGAAAATCGCGCAGCGTTTTTCACCATCACTCGTCCGCAAACCGCAAGCACTGGTCGGGCTTCCCGTTGCAAGGCATGGTGGACAAGCTTCGCGTTGTCCACCCTACGGGGGCGGCGGGCATATGCGTAGGGTGGAAAACCGCGCAGCGTTTTCCACCACCACCACCACCACCACCACCGCGCAACCGCAAGCGGCCGGCGTTGCCCAATGATCAATGCCGCGGACTTTCTTCCGGCAGGCTGAGCAGTTGTTTTTCGTGGTTCCAGTCGAACGGCTCGTCGTTCTGCTCGGCTTCGTAGCGGCGTTCTTCGAGTTGCTGGAATATCGCGATTTCTTCGTCAGGCGTGAAGTGCAGGCAATCGCCGCCGAAGAACCACAGCAGGTCGCGCGGGACGAGATGGGCGATCTGCGGGTAGCGGTGGAAGACCTGGCAGATCAGATCCTGGCCCAGGTGGCGCTCTTCCGGCACGTTCTGCAGGTTCATGATCAGTTCATCGAAGCGTTCGAGGAACAGCGCGTGACTTTCTTCCGAAACCTGCTCGGCTTCGCCCATCGCGAGCAGGATGCCGCGCAGATGGGCCAGCAGGGCAAGGTTGTGATCGTGATAAGGGTTGGCCATGTGTGCACCTGTGTCGGGTTTCTGGGGGCGCGATTATAGACAGGCGCGCCGTCGGGCGGGCCTGTTCGATTGACTCGCGGGCGCGCCGAGGGTTCGGCACGCGGCGCCAGTCGAGATGCAGCGTCGTCAGGTTCCGCTAACGCACGCATCCGGGCGACAGCCGCAGTTCCTCCTGGCTGAAGTCGTCCACATCGATAACACGTCGGCGGGCGGCTTCGGCGGCGTACAGGCTGTTTGCCTCGTTTTCGTCGAGAATCCCCGCCTCCAGCGCGGCCGCGAGCGGATCGCTGCCCGGTGCCGGTTTGAGCGAGCCACTCTTGAGCGCCTGGTGCAGTTTCTTCGCCGCCGGCTGGCTGGCTGTCAGGTTATGCAGGGCGTGGTGCAGGCTGCCCAGCGGCTCGTCCGCGCTCTGCGGTCGATAGAAACCATCGAGCACGCGTTCCAGCGCGGGATCGCCTTCGGGGCGACCGAGGATGGCGGCGACCTCGGCATCCAACGCATCCGACGGGCCTGGATGGCGCGCGCCGAAGGGGAAGACCAGTGCGCCCAACAGGCAGCCCAGAATGCGATTGGGGAAGTTGCGCAGGATGTCGCGCAGAGCGGTTTCGCATGTGTGTAGGCAGTCTTCCAGCGCCCATTGCAGCAGCGCCTCCTGATCGGCGGGCTGGCCCAGATCGTGGTAGCGCTTGAGCGCCGCCGAGGCGAGGTAGAGGTGGCTGAGTACATCGCCCAAGCGCGCCGACAGGCGTTCGCGACGCTTGAGTTCGCCGCCCAGCAGCAACATCGAGAGGTCGGCGAGCAGCGCGAAGGCGGCGGCGATACGATTCAGCGCCAGGAAGTACGGGCGGCTCAGGTCGTTGCCTGGCGCCTTGCCGAAACGCCCGAACGTCAGGCCGAGCACCAGGGTGCTGGCGGCGTTGCTGACGGCGAAGCCGACGTGCTGCATGAGCAGCTCGTCGAAGCGGCGCAGCGCTTCGTCGCGGTCCGGCTCCTCGGCCAGGGCCATCTCCCTGAGCACGAAGGGATGACAGCGAATGGCACCCTGGCCGAAGATCATCAGGTTGCGCGAGAGGATGTTGGCGCCCTCGACGGTGATCGAGATGGGCGCCGACTGCCACAGCCGGCCGAGGTAGTTGTTCGGGCCGAGGATGATGCCCTTGCCGCCGTGGATGTCCATGGCGTCGCGGATGCATTCGCGGCCCCGCTCGGTGAGGTGGTACTTGAGGATCGCCGAGAGCACCGAGGGCTTCTGGCCGAGGTCCACTGCGTTGGCGGTGAGGATGCGCGCGGCGTCCATCAGCCAGGCGTTGCCGCCGATGCGCGCCAGCGGCTCCTGGATGCCCTCGAAGGCCGCCAGCGGCACGTTGAACTGTTCGCGGATCGCGGCGTAGCGGCCGCTGACGTAGCTGCACAGCTTGGCCGCACTGGTGCCGGTGGCCGGCAGCGAGATCGAGCGGCCCACCGACAGGCAGTTCATCAGCATCATCCAGCCCTTGCCGATCATCTCGCGGCCGCCGATGACTGCGTCCAGCGGCACGAAGACGTCCTTGCCCCAGTTCGGTCCGTTCATGAAGGCCGCACCGAGCGGCAGGTGGCGCCGGCCGATCTCGACACCGGGCGTGCTGGTGGGGATCAGCGCCAGGCTGATGCCCAGTTCGGTTTCCTCGCCCAGCAGGTGGTCGGGGTCGTAGGTCTTGAAGGCGACGCCGAGCAGGGTGGCGACCGGGCCGAGGGTGATGTAGCGCTTTTCCCAGTTGAGCCGCAGGCCGAGCACCTGTTCGCCGTCCCACTCGCCGCGGCAGACGACGCCGGTGTCGGTCATGGCGCCCGCATCGGAGCCGGCATGCGGGCCGGTGAGGGCGAAGCAGGGGATCTCGCTGCCCTCGGCCAGGCGCGGCAGGTAGTGGTTGCGCTGGTCTTCGGTGCCATAGTGCAGCAGCAGCTCGGCCGGACCGAGCGAGTTGGGGACCATCACCGTGCTGGCCAGGTCGCCGCTGCGCGTGGCGAGCTTCATCACGATCTGCGAATGGGCGTAGGCGGAAAACCCCTTGCCGCCATATTCCTTGGGGATGATCAGGCCGAAGAAGCCTTGCGTCTTGATGTAGTCCCAGGCTTCGGGCGGCAGGTCGAGGCGCTGGGCGATGTCCCAGTCGCTGACCATCGCGCAGAGCGTTTCGGTTGGGCCGTCGAGGAACGCTTGTTCCTCCTCCGTCAGGCGGGCCTGCGGATAACCGAGCAGGACGTTCCAGTCCGGCCTGCCGCTGAACAGCTCGCCGTCCCACCACACGGTGCCGGCCTCGATGGCATCGCGCTCGGTATCGGAGATCGGCGGCAGCACGCGCTTGAACCAGTCGAACAGCGGCTCGCTCACGTAGCGACGGCGGATATCGGTAATCACCAGCGGCACCGCGACGGCGGCCAGCAGCAGCCAGAGCAGGGCGACCAGCCAGCCGGACACCTCATCGGCGGCGCTCATCGCCAGCAGATAGAGCGTAACCAGGGCCAGACTCGGCACGAGCGCCAAGCGCAGATGTGCGATGACGACGAGGCCAAGCAACAGGACCAGCAACCAGATCACCGTCATGGAGAGCGTTCCTTTATCGACGTGGGTGTGCTGACAGCATAGGCGTCCTCGCCGCATGCCGGTGCGATGCGTGCCCGGCGGTGATCTCGCCCGAACTCTTGCGCGGGGCTATCGTCCCAGTTCAGACAGTTCAGTTGGCGGGGAGCGGTATGGCATTTCTGGATACGCGCGGCATCGGTTTCGGCACGTTGCTCAAGCGCACGATCAAGGAGTTCAGCAACGACGACATGTCCACCTACGCCTCGGCGCTGGCGTACCGGGCGTTGTTCTCGCTGTTTCCGTTCCTCCTGTTTCTCATGGCCCTGCTGGGCTTTCTCAACCTCTCGGAGTTCTTCGCCTGGCTGCGTGAACAGGCGGCGCTGGCACTGCCCGCGGTGGCGATGGAGCAGGTCAATCCGGTGATCGACCAGCTGCAGGAACAGAAAAGCGGGCTGTTGTCGGTCGGTATCCTCGTGGCGCTGTGGACGGCGTCGGCGGGCTTCCGTTCGCTGATGAATGCAATGAACCGGGCCTACGACGTCGACGAGGGGCGGCCCAGCTGGAAGCTCATGCTGTTGTCGCTGCTCTACACGATCGGCACCGCCGTGATTCTGCTTGCCAGCGCCGGGCTGATGATAGTCGGTCCGCAGGTGATGGAGTGGCTGGCCGATCTCGTCGGCCTGAAGGAGACGATCGTGCTGCTCTGGGCGTGGCTGCGCTGGCCAGTGGTGGTGTTCCTGATGATGCTGCTGGTGGCCGTGCTGTACTACGTCACGCCGGATGTGGAGCAGGAGTTCCGCTTCATCACGCCCGGCTCGGTGCTGGCGGTGATCGTCTGGATCGCCGCATCGGTAGGTTTCGGCATCTACGTGCAGAACTTCGCCGACTACAACGCCACCTACGGCAGCATCGGCGCAATCATCGTGCTGCTGCTGTACTTCTACATTTCCGCCGCAGTGCTGCTGCTGGGGGCCGAGCTGAATGCGGTAATCGAGCACCACTCGGTCGAGGGCAAGGACCCGGGCGAGAAAACTGCCGATTCCTGACCGGTCCGCCCGGCGAGCGGTACGGCGAACGTCTATTCTGCAGAAGGGTCCATACCGTTCATTACAGAATTCCTGCGAGCTGCAGCGGCATGGCGGGGCGGCCGACCAGCGGCGCCGAGGCAATTCCGGGGTTCTGGGCCGAAACCGGATGGAGACGTTGCATCTTGCACATCGCCGATATGACCATGTTTTACGCGCCGGCCAGTGGCGGCGTGCGTACCTACCTCGAGGCCAAGCACCGCCGCCTGCAGCTTTATTCCGGCGTTCGCCACAGCATTCTTGTCCCTGGCAGCAGCTATCAGCAGCATGCGGGCATCTACGAGGTGCCAGCCCCGGCCCTGCCGTTCGGCAAGGGTTATCGCTTTCCGATTCGTCGCGGTCCCTGGCGTAATCTGCTGCGTTCACTGCGCCCCGATCTGATCGAAGTGGGCGATCCGTACATGACCGCCTGGGCGGCGCTGGATGCCGGGCGCCGGCTGGATATTCCGGTGATCGGCTTCTACCACTCCGATCTGCCCTTGCTGGTCAGCAACCGCATCGGTGGCTGGCTGGGTACCAACATGAACGGCTATGTCTCGCGGCTGTACGGCAGTTTCGACCGCGTGCTGGCGCCCAGTCAGGTCATGGCGGATAAGCTGACGGCGCTGCGGGTGCGCAACGTGTATGTGCAGCCGCTGGGCGTCGATCTGGAAACGTTCAGCCCGACGCGTCGCGACGCACATCTGCGAAGCGAGCTGGGGCTGGAGGAAGATTGCCGCCTGCTGATCTTCGCCGGACGCGGCTCGCGCGAGAAGAACCTGCCTGTCCTGCTGGAGACCGCGCGCATCCTCGGCCGGCCGTATCACCTGTTGCTGGTAGGATCGAGCATGCCGCACCGGGTGCCGGGCAACGTCACGGTGATCGACCAATTCTGTCCGGCCAGCGAGGTCGCGCGGCTGCTGGCCAGTAGCGACATGCTGCTGCATGCCGGCAATCAGGAGACATTCGGCCTGGTAGCGTTGGAAGCGATGGCCAGCGGCATTCCGGTGGTGGCCGCGCGCGCTGGTGCGTTGCCGGAGCTGGTGCCGCCACACGCCGGCCGTCTGTGCCGGCCGCTGGATGCGCGCTCGATGGCGCTGACCGTGCAGGAGCTGTTCGAGGACGATCCGCGGCGGCTCGGCAGGCAGGCGCGTCAGCATGTCGAAGCCCATCACGCCTGGGATGCGGTGGTCGCCGGCCTGCTCGCGCACTACCACGCCGTGCTCGGTACGGCCGATCTGCCGGTGGCGGTACATGGCTGAACCAGTGCTGATGCTGGTGCTGCACGATGTGGCGCCGCAAACCTGGCCGGACTACCGGCCATTTGTCGAGGCCGTCGATGCGCTCGGCACGATCCCCATCACCTGGCTGGTAGTGCCGGACTTCCACCGGCGCAATCCGCTGCAGGCGCACCCGTGGTTTCTCGACCTGCTCGGTGAGCGCCTGGCGCGCGGCGACGAGCTGGTGCTACATGGCTACTACCACGCCGACGACGCGCCAGCGCCGCGCACGCCGCGCGACTGGTTCATGCGCCGCATCTATACCCATGAAGGGGAGTTCTACGCGCTGGCCGAAGCCGAGGCACGCCGACGGCTGGAGCAGGGCATGCAGCTGTTTGCCGAGCACGGCTGGCCGCTGCATGGCTTTGTCGCGCCGGCCTGGCTAATGAGCGTCGGTACCCGGCAGGCCCTGCGGGGCAGTGGCCTGAGCTATACCAGCGATCCGCAACGGTTCTACCGCCTGCCGGACTTTGCGCCGATCACCGCGCCAGGGCTGGTTTGGAGCGCGCGCAGCGCCTGGCGTCGCGGGCTGTCGCGACTGGTCTGCGAGCAACAGCTGCGCAAGCACAAAGCGGCGCCGCTGCTGCGTCTGGGCCTGCACCCGGTGGATATGCGTCACGAGTTCTCCCGCCACTACTGGCTGCAGCTGCTGCAACGCCTGCTCGCGGAGGGGCGGCGCCCGGTCAGCAAGATCGAATGGCTGCGCCAGCAGCCGCTGATGAGTTAACCGGCATGAACCGCAGCGCCTGGCTGTTGCTCGGTGCGTTGCTCGCCGCGGCACTTGTGCCACTGCTGCTGGGTGGTACCGGCTTGTTCGAGCGACTGTTGCGCTTTCCACCCGGGTTGCTGCTGGGCATGCTCGGCATGGTGCTCGCCGGCTGGTATCTGAATGCTTGGCGCCTGCGCTTGTTGGTCGGCCGGCGCACGCTCGGCCAGCGGCGTGCGCTGGGCATCGTGGTGGCTACCGAGTTCGCCATCTGCGCGACGCCCGGCGGTGCTGGCGGGCCGCTGACCGCAATGGCTCTGCTGATGCGCCAGGGCGTGACACCGGCAAGAGGCACGGCGACCTATGCGGTGGAGCAGCTCAGCGACCTGCTGTTCTTCGCCTGCGCGCTGGTCGGCGTGCTGATCTATGCCATGACCCATGCCTTCAATGCCTATGTTGGCAGTCTGCTGGGCTTCAGCGCGGCGCTGCTGCTCGGCGTGCTCATACTGCTGGGGCTGCTCGGGCGTTTCCATCGCCAGGTGTTTCGCTTCAACGGTTGGCTGGTCAGGCACCTGGGAATGCGGGCGAAGCGGCGGCGACGCTGGGCGCGCAAGGTATTGGGGTTTCGCAATGCGCTGCTCGATTGCTTCCGCTTGCCGCGCCGGGTGCTGCTCGGTGTATTCGTGCTGACCACGCTGCACTGGCTGCTGCGCTTCAGTGTGCTGTATCTGACGCTGCGCGGATTGCAGAGCGAGATCGCCTGGGCCTGGACCTTCGTGGTGCAGATTCTGGCGCTGACGGCTGGTCAGCTCAGCCTGCTGCCTGGCGGCGCCGGCAGCGCCGAGCTGGCTTCGGCCGCGCTGCTGACGCCGATGGTGGGTAAATCCAGCACGGCGGCGGCGATCCTAATATGGCGCTTCGTCACCTATTACTTCTACCTGATCGTGGGTGCCCCGGTGTTCCTGCAACTGGCCGGGCGACCACTGCTCAATCGACTGATGCGCAGCCGGCGAGCGACGACCTGACGCGCCGTTCCGATGGCCGGGAGGAAACTATCGGCGCGCGCACCCGGTCCACCCTTTGTAACCGATCACTCAGCAGCAAAGGGGAGCCGCCATGAGCAGCACCGAAGACAAGATCAAGGGCAACACCAACGAAGCTGTCGGCAAGATCAAGCAGGGTATTGGCGAGGCCACCGACAATCCGCGGCTGAAGGAGGAAGGGCAGCGTCAGGAGATCAAGGGTGACGCCCAGCAGGTCAAGGGTGACGTCAAGGATACGCTGAAGAAGGGCATCGACCGGGCCTGATCGGTGCGCTGCACACATGAAAATGCCCGCGAATGCGGGCATTTTTCGTCGCAACGGGCGATCAGCGCTCGAGGTACTGCAGCTTGTCCTTGACGCCGTCCCACTCTTCGGCATCCGGCAGCGAGTCCTTCTTCTCGGTGATGTTCGGCCAGACTTCGGCCAGATCGGCGTTCAGCGCGATGTATTCCTGCTGATCGTCCGGCACTTCGTCTTCGGAGAAGATCGCCTGGGCCGGGCACTCCGGCTCGCACAGGGCACAATCGATACACTCGTCCGGGTGAATCACCAGGAAGTTCGGGCCTTCGTAGAAGCAGTCCACCGGGCAGACTTCCACGCAATCGGTGTATTTGCACTTGATGCAGTTGTCGGTGACGACGAAGGTCATTTCTAGCTATCTCCTCAGGCGGGTCAGGCAGCGTTGGCAGACGCTCCTGTGTGGCAGCAGACAGGGTGGCACCAGGCAAACGCCACCGTATCCAAAAAATTGCGCGCGATTCTACCAGTTTATTGGCGCATCAGGCTTGCGATTTAAGGCTGTATAGCAGGTCCAGCGCCTGTCGCGGAGACAGATCATCGGGATTGATTCGACGCAATTGCTCGATCACAGGATGCGGCAAACTGGCGAAAAGATCGCTCTGCACCGGAGGCGCGGACTGGCCAGCTGCCATTCTCGGCGCTTCGTGGGGCAGGCTGGTGGTTTCCAGGCGCGACAGATGGTCGCGGGCGCGCTGGATGACCTCGCCCGGAACGCCTGCCAGCTGCGCCACCGCCAGGCCGTAGCTCTGGCTCGCCGGCCCCGGCAGCACATGGTGGAGGAAGACGATGCGCTCGTTGTGCTCGGTGGCCGACAGGTGCACGTTGGCCACCACGGGCTCGCTTTCTGGCAGCACGGTCAGCTCGAAGTAGTGAGTGGCGAACAGCGTGAAGGCGCGCAGCTTCGCCAGCTGCTCGGCGGCTGCCCAGGCCAGCGACAAGCCATCGAAGGTGCTGGTGCCACGGCCCACTTCGTCCATCAGCACCAGGCTCTTGTCACTGGCGTTGTGCAGGATATTGGCGGTTTCGCTCATCTCCACCATGAAGGTCGAGCGCCCGCCGGCGAGGTCGTCCGAGGAGCCGATGCGGGTGAAGATGCGATCGACCAGCGACAGCTCGCAGGCCGCGGCGGGAACGAAGCTGCCGATCTGCGCCAGCAGCACGATCAGCGCGGTCTGCCGCATGTAGGTGGACTTACCGCCCATGTTCGGCCCGGTGATGACCAGCATGCGGGTGGCATCGTCGAGGCCGAGGTCGTTGGCGACGAACGGCGTCTCAAGCACCTGCTCGACCACCGGATGGCGACCCTGCTCGATGCGCAGGCACGGCTGCTCAACGAAGCGCGGACGGTTCAGGTCGAGATTGAGCGCACGCTCGGCGAGGTTGCTCAGCACGTCCAGCTCGGCCAGCGCGGCGGCGCTTTCCTGCAGCGGTGCGAGGTGGCCGATGAGCAGCTCCAGCAGTTCGTCATACAGCAGCTTTTCGCGGGCCAGGGCGCGGCTCTTGGCCGAGAGCGCCTTGTCCTCGAATTCCTTGAGCTCCGGGGTGATGAAGCGCTCGGCGCCCTTGAGCGTCTGCCGGCGGATGTAGTCGGCCGGCGCCGATTCGGCCTGCTTGCTCGGCAGCTCGATGAAGTAGCCGTGCACGCGGTTGTAGCCGACCTTGAGGTTGGCCAGCCCGGTGCGCGCTTTCTCGCGGGTCTCCAGATCCATCAGGTACTGGCCGGCGTTCTCGGAGAGCGACTGCAGCTCGTCCAGCTCGGCGTCGTAGCCGGTCTTCAGTACGCCGCCGTCGCGGATCACCGCCGGCGGGTTGTCGATGATGGCGCGCGCCAGCAGGTCGGCCAGCTCCGGGTAGGTGCTGATGCTTTTCGCCAGTTCCAGCAGATGCGGTGCCACCAGGTCCCGCATGCCGGCCTGCAGCTGCGGCAGCGCCGCAAGGGCGTCGCGCAGGCGCGCCAGGTCGCGGGGACGGGCGTTGCGCAGGCCGATACGGGCGAGGATGCGTTCCAGGTCGCCGATGTCCTTGAGCTGCGGTTGCAGCTGCTCGAAGCGGTAGTGCTCGAGCAGGCAGGTGATCGAGTCCTGGCGCGCTTCGAGGATTTCGCGGTTGCGCAGCGGGCGATTCAGCCAGCGGGTCAGCAGGCGCGAGCCCATGGCGGTCTGGCAGCGGTCCATGACCGATTGCAGCGTGTTCTCGCGGCCGCCGGCCAGGTTCACGTCCAGCTCCAGGTTGCGCCGGCTGGCACCGTCGAGGATCACCGTGTCGTCGAGGCGCTCGTGGCGCAGGCTGCGCAGGTGGGGCAGGGCGGTGCGCTGGGTTTCCTTGGCGTAGGCCAGCAGGCAGCCGGCGGCACCGATGGCCAGCGTCAGGTTCTCGCAGCCGAAGCCCTTGAGGTCCTGGGTGGAGAACTGCTGGCAGAGGCTCTTGAACGCCGAGTCGCGATCGAAATCCCAGGGCGCGCGACGGCGCACGCCGCGGCGTTTCTCCAGCGGCAGGCCCTGCGGCCAGTCGTCGGGAATCAGCAATTCTGCCGGGCTCAGGCGCTCCAGTTCTGCGAGCAGGGTTTCCCAGCCCTTGAGTTCCTGCACGCTGAAGCGGCCGCTGGCGATGTCCAGCACCGACAGGCCGAACAGCTTCTCGTCACCGACCACCGCCGCCAGCAGGTTGTCGCGGCGCTCGTCGAGCAGCGCCTCGTCGCTCACCGTACCGGGGGTGATGATGCGCACCACCTGGCGCTCCACCGGCCCCTTGCTGGTGGCCGGGTCGCCGATCTGCTCGCAGATCACCACCGATTCGCCCAGCTTGACCAGTCGCGCCAGGTAGCCCTCGGCGGAGTGGAACGGAATGCCGGCCATGGGGATCGCCGTTCCCGCCGACTGACCGCGCGCGGTGAGGGTGATGTCGAGCAGCGCCGCGGCCTTCTTGGCATCGTCGTAGAACAGCTCGTAGAAGTCGCCCATGCGGTAGAACATCAGCTGATCCGGATGCTCGCGCTTGAGCTTCCAGTATTGCTGCATCATCGGGGTGTGCTGCGAAAGATCAGAGATTGCCTTGTTCATCAGGTGCTTAGAAATGGGTGCTGGACTGGGTGGAGCAGAGTTGGGGCGAATCACGCGGCGGACTGCGTGCCTGACCCGATGTATCGCAGCTCGTTGGCGGACTCGTCGCCCAGCCATTTGGCGTACATCTGGGCCAGCCTCGTGAAGTCCTCGTGCTTCATCTGCTTGGCGATGAACGCAAGGTTACCACGCGCTACCGGGCACTCGCAGGCGCACCAGACGTGCGCGTTTGGGCTCGTTCTAAGGTTCGCGTTCCAGGCAAACCAGGCTCAGCTACGGCTGCCGGGTGTCGACCAGATCGCTGTGCTGGCGCCACTGGCGGGGACTTACGCCGAACCAGCGGCGGAATGCACGGGAAAAGGCACTGGTCTCGGAATAGCCCAGCAAGGGTGCCAGCTCCGAAATGGGCAGCTGCTGCTGGCGCAAGAAGTAGGTCGCCAGCTCCTGGCGCTGCTTGTCCACCAGCGCGGAGAAGCTCAGCCCTTCCTCGCGCAGGCGACGCTGTAGCGACCAGCTGCTCATGCCCATCTGCTCGGCGATATCTTCCAGTCCCGGCTCGCCCAGCATCAGACGCTGGCGGATCTGGGCGCGCGCGTCGTCGACGACGTCCGGCTCTTCGCCGCCCGCCAGGCTGAGCTGGCGCAGGGAATCCTGCATGACCATCAGCAGGATCGGGTCGCTGCCCGGCATGGGACGGTTCAGGCCGGCCTTGGGGATCAGCAGCGAGTTGTACGGCTGCTCGAAGTACACCGGCGCATCGAAGACCTTGCTGTGCTCGTGCCAATCCGCCGGGCGCGGGTGTTCGAAGTGCACCGCGCGCGGCGCCCATTGGCTGCCGAGCACGTGACGAATCAGGTTGCGGGCCATGCCCAGGGTCAGCTCCGCGTCCTGCCGCCGGCAGAGGATGGCGCCGTGGCGGACCTGATAGTCGAAGCGATAGCACTCCCCATCATCGACCAGACGAATCAGGCTGTTGCGTTGGTGCAGTGGGAAGGCGCGGGCGAAATTGATCAGCGCCTGCTCGACCGTTGCCGAGCACAAGCCGATATAACCCAGCAGTCCCAACGCCTGTGGCTTGAACTGCTGGCCATAGTACAGACCGAAGTTGTCACAGCCCGATTGCCGCGCCGCTTCTTCCAGCACCTGGCAGTAGTTCGGCAGCGCGAGGCTCAGGGTCGGATGCTGCAGCAATTGCGCATCGATGCCCGACACGCCGAGCACCCGCTCGGCGTCGCCTCCCTGCCGCTCGATGAAGGTGCACAAGCCGCTGGCCGCTGCGGCCAGCACGCCGGCATGTTTTTGCCCGCTGGTGACAAGCGCCAGGCCGGCCGACGCATCCGTCTGCTCGAATAAGGAACTCATCGAAGTCTCCACAACGTAACGTTCCGCGACATGAAGCCAGAGCAACCGGGCGCGCCAGAGCACTCGTGCTCTTAAGGCGCGCGCTTGCGAGCGTCACGCCAAAACGCGCAGCAAACAAAGCGCTCGTCCAAGGCCTGCGACATTTCGTCACGAAGTTGACTGTAGGCGACAGCAGAGCTTTGTTCGGGTCAAGTCGCACGCATGAATCTGACTCAAGATCAATATGAGCCGTGCTGAGATTCGGCCAGTGCATCAATTATTACAAGAGTCATCCTTCGGAGAATTCCCATGATCTACGCCCAACCCGGTACTCCAGGCGCCGTCATTTCCTTCAAGCCGCGCTACGGCAACTACATCGGTGGCGAATTCGTGCCGCCGGTCAAGGGGGAGTATTTCGTCAACACCTCGCCGGTGAACGGTGAGGTGATCGCCGAGTTCCCGCGTTCGGGCGCCGAAGACGTGGAGAAGGCGCTGGACGCCGCCCATGCCGCCGCCGATGCCTGGGGCAAGACCTCGGTGCAG
>JAANMV010001297.1_pt1 | contig 28095 bp, 26 predicted proteins | sample 7279661 | NCBI WGS metagenome assembly JAANMV01 (sample SAMN14094540, study PRJNA606508) | bioreactor metagenome | isolation source: A lab-scale SPAN reactor treating ammonium-rich wastewater day 121 | place: Ireland: Galway | collected 2017-05-16
GCCTGCCACATTCCTTTGGTTTGGGCTGCAACGCCCGCTTTGCGGCGTATGTAGTAAAGCGTTCCGTCCGGCAATAAACGCGGGGCATCTTCGTGATACCACCATTGCGAAAAGCGCTCCAATATCCTCGCTTTGCCGCCTGGCGAAAGCATGACAAGAAAGAAACCTTTTCTGCGTTCGCTCTTTACATCGAGAGCCAAAACCATCGCATACAAATTTCCGCGCTTCGGATCGAATTGAAAACCGCCTCCGGCCGCATTGTGAATCGCGCCAAATCGCATCTCGGATGGTTTATCGCTTTGCTCCCAATCGAGTGAATTCCATAAATCGAATTCCGCGAGCCTCTTACGTTCCGGATCGAATTCAAGTATCGCGATTTGCCTGTTTCCCGCGCCACTCTGCGCTCGCGGAATGTAAACGCTTCCGTTTAAGAGCATTGGCGCTTTTTCGCTTGGCGGACGAAGTAAATAAACACGGCCGACGCTAGCGGGATTGGCCGAAGGCGGGATTACGCCGCTACGCATTTCCTCGCCGGCTTTTACCGCGCCCGCAATTGCGGCGGTTTCATGCGTGCCCGATTCGCGGCATGAAAACCAAACCTTTCCGCCCTCTTCGAAAGCCATGAATTCCCAGCATTTTTCGCGGCTCCCGTCCAATGCGCGTTCGAAAAACCGGTAACCGAATGGAGCTTTCGGAGCGGTCGATATTCGCTCTCCTCCGTAAAAATTGCCGCCCGCAATATAGCAATTCTGCATCTCCGCTTTCAAAAATGCGGCTATAATTTCGCCCGATTCGTCCTTCTTCCATTCGCCTTTTTCGATATCGTATTTTATCGCCGTCAATGTATTTGCGGAAAAATCCTGCACGTATGCGTATATTTTGTCCGCCGATGATTCCTGCGGAAAAAACCTTAGTTCCTTGACTTGCCCATATGGAGGAAACCGCTCTTCGTATCTTCCCGTCCGGACGTTCAGCCAGCGCGTATGGGGCATTGTTCCGCGTTTAGTTACTTTGACCGGCAACAGGCCGGAAATTACGAATGCATTTTGGACGGGGACTTCCCTGTAAGAAAGACCGTGCTTACCTTGCAGCGATTTCATTTTCTTTATAAGAGCCGCGGTCTTTGCGTCTTCGTTTAGCGCGAAAAGACCCGTATATGGCATCGCGACAGGCACGTAATCGACCGCTCCGTAAATAGCGTTTGCAATTCTTTGACTTGTGGCAGCCCTGACGAATGGCGGGGCTTCGTGCAGCGCAACAACGCCGTCAATGCGCCCGGATATGTTTTTCGGCCAGTACGAATACGCGACCAATAGCCCGGCCGCGGCAATTAGCGCGGCTGTCACCCCGATTACACGCTTATTGAAGCGAAAAACATATTTTTTATTTGTCCTCATTTATGAGCTGCCTATACTGCCGCTAACCGGCAGATATGATGAGAACACGGCATTGCATTTATCTTTCATTTTCATTACATACCTTTCATTCCGCGGTATAGGCACTATCCGTAATTGTTCCGCCGCGATAAATATTGCGCTCCTTTCCAGTATGAACATTGAATATCCATACCTCCTGCCTGCTGTTTGAAGCTCCCATTGTAAGCAAAGAACTTTGCTGAGTCCCCTTTGAATATACAATTGAACCGTCCTTTAATACTCCTAATACTTTATCTTGGCTTTCCGGAGTAGCGTAACTATGTACAATACTGCAATTCCAGGTCCTGTCTATTTGGATTATATAGCCTATTTGCGTGTTTCTATCGACAAAGGTAGAATACAGGTTTCCGGATTTAGGGTCATATTTACAGCCGCGGTAAGCAATTTGTTGTACTAAATCGTCGCTAGTGAAATTGGAAGCAATTGCGCTCGGGATAGTAAAAGCAATTTCGGCTAATTCTCCGGTATTGATATTTAGCGAATACAATCCGGCATTTGTATTTCTGGCTTTTGTAACCATATTATGGGAAGATAAATCCAGCATAAAGACAATTAGATCCTCGCCCAAAAGTGCCCGTATCAATTGAAAAGACCTGATTCCTCCCGGATTTGCGGATACCGGTATATCGCCACAGTGCAGATGCTCGTTTACATCTTCTGCAGGCCAAACAGCATGACTGGCAAGGTTAAGTGAATCTCGTTTAATTGTACCGAGAAAAAACGCATTATTACTTTCGTAAGCCACAATCTCCCACAAATGAATGGGCGTTCCTACTTTGTTTTTATAACCTGCGATTAGCTTGCGCTTCGTGCAGGCACTGCAATATCGCTTTCCAGATGCATCAACGGGAGCGGAATATATTACTGCGAGCATGTCGTCCCCGTAGGAAAATGCGTTGCTATTGGACAATGCAGAGCCAAAATATACAGGGTCAATTTTTACATCTATTCCATAATCGTCGCTAAACGGCCATTTGCGCGCATAAACCATATCTTGAGAAAAATCTCTATAGACAATTACCGGGTCTTTGGCGGGAGTGGGCCTACTAAAATGTAAAAGTGCGATATCGCCGTGTTTTGGCAGATTGAAGTCTTCATACTTTTGCGTTTTCAAATTTAGCCAATATATTTGACCATCATTGTTAGTCCTTGATATGACAGGAATGCGGTTGTCAATTACCAAATCCGAAGACATATAGAATCCATAGTGGGACGCTGATGATAAATCTCGAATAGCGGTCGTCCGGCCGGTTTCCGTATCGATTGCTATTACGCGCTTAGTAAAATTCGGAAGACCGAAAAGACCGCCAAGGAATGCGTCTATTGCATATGTCAAACTGTTTGTCGAATCGATGTCCTCAATCAAAACCAAATTATAGTTTTCTTGGCCGCGGTTTCTTTTGCTATGGACATAGTATAGGGCGCATGCTGCCAGCGCAATAAGCGCAAGCAAAGCAAAAAGTCTTAATCTCAAGGTATGCATAGCCACTCGTTATTGACTTACAGCCGGAAAATATGTTCCCGGGCACTCATATTTTGTCTGTTTCTTCCTCCAATTCCCCGTACAGCCGCGCCAATTCCCTTTCCACGGCCTCGATTTCGGCGGTTAGCGCACCGAGCCGTTCGTAATCCGCGGCAATTTCGGGATCGCTCATTTTGCCAACTAGTGCGCCGTACTTTCCCTCTTCGTCAGCTATTTTCGACTCGATTTCCGCCGCTCGACGCTCCATCCTCTCTTTTCGCTTCTGCCTCTCCAGTTCCTGCGAACGGCGTGCGGGCTTTTTCTCCGGCAAACCGCCGGCCTCCGCTGTCAAGGCGTCCGGCAAAGTCAATTCCGAACCTTCTCCCGATCCAAGTCCCGCGCCGCCCGCCGCTGCGCCGCCGGTATCTCGCGCGCCCCTTGCATTCGATTCTTCCACGCTCTCAACTTTGACGCTTTCGTCTTCGCCCCTGCTCGCGGCAAGATAATCGGTGTAGTTCCCTTCGCACATCTGCGCGCCATCCGGCGTGAATGCCAGAATTTTCGTCGCCACCGCGTCGAGCAGCGTGCGGTCGTGGCTTACGAGTATTACCGTTCCCGCGAATTCCGAAAGCGCGGCCTCAAGCATTTCGAAGCTCGGAATGTCGAAGTGGTTCGTCGGCTCGTCCAATAGAAGCAGGTTCGGCCGCAAGTATAAAAGCTTCGCCAGCGCAAGCCTGCGCTTTTCGCCGCCCGAAAGTTCCGACGCGATTTTCGAGACGTCCTCGCCGCAAAACAAAAATTTCGCGAGATAGCTTCGCAGAGCGGGATTGTCCAGCCCCGGTGCGGCCTTGCGCATTTCGTCCATAACGCTCAGCCCAGGCGTAATATCGCCCGACTCCTGCGCCAGATATCCCGGCTGAACGTTCGCGCCGTGGGTAACTTTGCCGGTAAGAGGTTTCAATTTTTTCGCGATAATCGAAAGCAGCGTGGACTTTCCGCAACCGTTCGGCCCGATTATTCCCAGTTTGTCTCCGCGGCTTACGGAAAAACCTACGCCTTCGAACAGATGCTTGCCGCCGAAGCCGTGCGTCACGCTTTCAACCCGCAGAGCTTCTTCCCCCGTTCTGCCGGCGGGCGAAAGGCTGAGTTTCAACGTTTTTTCGTCCTTCACCGCGTCCATGCGCGAAAGCCGCGCGAGCAATTTTCTTCGCCCCTGCGCCTGGCGCGTGTTTTGGCCGGCGATGTTTCTGCGGATATACTCCTGCGTTCGCTCGATATACTCCCGCTGCGCCTCGTACGCCTCGCGCTGACGGGCGATTCGTTCAAGCCGCTGACGGCGGAACGCGTCATAATTGCCACGGTACGAAATCAGCTTTTCGGCGTCGATTTCCCATACATACTGCGCCACCCGGTTTAAAAAATAGCGGTCGTGACTAACGACGATTACCGCGGACGGCGAGGCGAGAAGAAAATCTTCGAGGAATTTTCTGCCGTCCAAATCCAAGTGATTACTCGGCTCGTCGAGGAGCAAAAGGTCCGGTTTTTCGAGAAGCAGCCTTGCCAGAAGCGCCTTTTGCCGCTGGCCGCCGCTCATCGTAGAAATTTGCTGGCCGTATTGCTCCGGCGAAAACCCGACGCCCGCAAGAACTCGCCGGATTGTAAAATCGCGCTCGTATCCTCCCATAACTTCGAACCTATGCTGCGCGCTGCCGAGTTTGCCGAGAAGAAGAGCCTTCGCTTCATCGCCCAGCCCGCCGGTTGCAAGCATCGTTGAAAGCTCCGAAATCCTTTCCGATAGCGCGTCGATTTCCGCCGTCGCCTCTTCCATCTCCTCATAAAGCGTGCGAGAATCGGCGCCGCTTTCAAGACCCCCGTACGACTGGCGGAGAATTCCGATGCGTGCGCCGCGCTTAAGCTGCACCGAGCCCGCGTCCAGCGTAAAATCGCCCGAAATCGCGCGCAGAAGCGTGGTTTTGCCGCTGCCGTTCGGCCCGACAAGCCCGATTCGTTGAGCGGGATGCACCGAGGCCGCAATGCCCTCGATAAGAATCGAATCGCCGAAGCCGATTCTCCCGCCGTTTATCGAAACAACCGACACGAGGCAATTTTACTTCACCCGCCGGGCGCACTTGTTATAATTATGTCTTGCCCCGCCTTTTTTTGCGGCGGAGTTTGCAATGGGCGATTCTGGACTCGAAAAACATGTTTTTGCATTCTGCTTGTTTCATGACAAGCTGGGCGCGCTCGATTTCACTCCCGACCGGCGGCTTCCCGACAAATATCAAGTCGCTCTCGATTGCTATTACGGAATCCTGTTCAATCCTTTCGTCGCATGTCAGGCGGCGGAGTATTTTCTCGGTTTCGACGGACCGAAGCACAAGGGATATGCGATGTCCGTAATTTTTCAGGCGTCGCTCCTTCATCCGTTTCTCTTGCCGCCCGCCGAAACGATTAAAACTCCTTTCGACGAAGTTTATTTGCTTGCGGACGCCAAGCCGTATATGTACGCCATCGGCAGGCTGCTTCTTCTGGGCGTTTGCGGCGTTGGCGCATCGAGCGGCAAGCTGAGCAAGGAAATCGAACTTCTATTCGACGCAGTGCGCCCGCAGGACGCGGAGGTCTATAAGGCGCTCGCATCCCGCGAATTCGAAGCCCTTCCGGAACTCAAAGCCAAAATCATCGAGGATCCGGGAATGGTTCCCTACTACGACCACTGGTGGAACAGATTTTTCGATATTTATTTCGAAAAGCGCGAAGTTTTCGCGACGGTATAGCCTCATCGAGCCAAAAAAAACGGCCGCCCTTTCGAGCGGCCGCATCCTTTCGATTTGCAAAAACGCCGTTTAGCTAATCAACGTATGCTTTCTATTCCGGATATTAGTCGTATGGGGAATAGCTAAGCCCGATAATACGGTCGAGATAAGCTCCGCATGAATTCGAGCTGGGAACCGGCGGATCGTCCATGCCGTTATCGCCGAGCGCAGGCGGGATTGCACGGCCGGAGTAAGCCCCTTCCGCACGCAATGCGCGGCCGACTTCCGCAAGATACGCGCTCCATTCCGGCGGATTGGGATTCCACCAAAGCGGATTGTTCAAACACACCAGCCCATGAATGTATGCTGCACCAGTACTATTTAGAACCACGGTCTATCACCTCCTTTTGAGAATATGAACAAGACATTTTGCCCCGTTTGCATCGGACTACCTTTGTAAACCGGACGCCAATAACGACAACTTCGAATTTTTTGCGCTAAGCCGCTGTTCTCACCTCCTCGATGAATAAGTGCGCTATCGCAATTCTTCGAAAGGATGGCGGAATATTAACCTATGAAATTGAATTTGTCAACTAATTAGAACCGAATTTGAAAAAAAGTACTGAATAATCTCATGGATTGGCAGTAATCGCGTCTTCAAAACCGCTCCGCACCTTGCCGAAATCTAAGCCGGGCGATTTAACCCGGTATACAATTTTGTACAATGTGAAATTTGCGGAAAACTTGCCGTTTTTCGGCGTAATTGTCAATTTTGAACATAAATTGTATAATCGGTTTCCTCATTATGTTCTGCCCGGACAAACAGAATGAACAGCAAAACGCGATTTCCAAGAACGTCGAGTCGCTCAGCCTTTTCTTCGACAAGGCGGCGAATTTGGAATTCGGCGAAGATGCGCGGCTTTCCGACAACCAGCAGGTTGCGCTCGATTGCTATTATGGAATTTTATACAACCCTTACGTCGCCTGCACAGCAGCCGAGTCTTTTTTGGACGATGCAGGCGGAGTCGAACAGCGCTGCTGGGGATTGGGGATAATTCTTCAGGCATCGCTGCTTCACCCGATGCACCTCAACATAGACCATGCGCTTGCCGTGCCGTTCGATGAAGCCTATTCGAGATACGTTTACTGCCTCGGCAGGCTGCTCGGCCACGCGGTATCGCCTCGCTTTCGACAAAGCCGGGATTGCGAAAGCGAGATTTTATCGCTTTTGGAGCATGTCAAGGATTTCGACGCCGCTGTTTTCGAAGCATTCGTCAAAAGAGACGGCGAAAAGCTCGATGGTCTCAAAAGCGAAAAGCTCCGAAATCCGGAACACCTGTACGACTTCGCTTGGTGGTCGAGGTTTTTTTCCGTTCGAATGCCTATTTTATCCCGTTAAACATGCTTCGTCCGCCTGCGCGCAATTGACTCCGGTTGCTTTGCGTTGACAAAAAAATCGCGATCAAAACACGCTTTTCACATTACATTTTAGGCAAATCGAGGGTATAATGCCTCGTGCGGTTCCACCCCGGGACCGCCGGGAGCGTGAATGAGGGCGAAGGAACTCGAGCGGAGGGTGCACAGCCAGTGCATCTTCCACGACAAACTGCATACCTTGGATCTGACTTTCGACCCGCGACTGCCTGACCGGTTTCAAATCGCGCTCGACAGTCATTACGGCGTTTTGCATAATCCATATGTCGCTTGCGAGGCGGCAGAAGCGTTTCTCGGATATGGCACTACCGAGGCGCGCGTTTACGTGCAAACGGTATCTCTGCAGGCCGCGATTCTCCATCCCGGCCGGCTGGACATCGGCAAGGTATTCGTTGACATTTTCGAACGCGACTACGTTCTCGCCCACCCCAAGCCGTACGCGTACGCGATAGCGCGGCTGTTCGCGTGGGCGATTTCAGGCAAAAAGCCCAAAACGGACGGGGAATTCGAAGAGCTACTGCTGCTTTACTCCTGCGTCCGCCCGATGGATCTTCAGGTGTACTACGCGCTTTGCGAACGGGACTACGACAAGCTCGAGTTGGTTCGTCCGGCAATTCTTGGCGACAGCGATTCGAAATATTACGCCGCTTGGTGGAATCGTTTTTTCGAGCTGTATCTGGAAATCAAAGTGCTCGACGAGGACATATTGCCTTCGGAGCCGTCTTCGGATTTCATTTCGAAGCCGTCGAGAGACGAGTTCTCGGTTTGAGCGCCGTCCCGCCTTCGATTTCGTGCGTTTCGAATCCCATTCACGGGTATAATTTGCCGTGAGGTTATTCATCAATGCGCTCTCCCTCGCGAACGAATACGGCATAGGCCGATATACGCGAACTTTGCTTCACGGACTCGCCTCCATAGACCGCGGCGGCTGGACTGTTTATGCATATTCGCGAAAGGCGTCCTTCGCCTCTGCCGGCCTACTCGACGGCATCGTGCAGGTAAATGCACAAAGCCCGGACATCAGCCGGCTCCTTTTGGAACAATTGGACATTCCGGCCGCGCTTTCGAAATATAAACCGCGGGCATACTTTTCGCCCGATTACACACTTCCCCAGCTATTGCCCGTCAAGCGCAAGCTCGTTACCGTTCACGACCTTTTGATTTACACCCATCCGGAAAGTATTTCGCCAAAGGCACGGATGCTTTATCGCACTTTTATGCCCCGTGCGCTAGCGCAGTCCGACGTAATTTTGGCCGATAGCCACGCCACGGCAAACGCCATTTGCGAAAAATTTCCCGCTTTTTCATCGAAGGCCGTCGTCGTGCATCCCGCGCTCGCGCCTCTCGCCGAAAAAGACGGTGCGAATATCGAGGACAAGCGCACCCCCGCCGCGCTTGCGAAGCTCGCAGAGAAAGTAGGCAAACCGCCCGAATTTATAATGTACGTGGGCAGCGGTTCGTCACGCAAAAACCTCAAAATGCTCGCCCAGTGCTTCGCCGAATGGCGCGCTCAAAGCGGATTTTCCGGCGTGTTGTCGTTAATCGGCGGCGGCGGGAACGGGGGTTCCGAAGCTTGCGGGATACTCGACCTTGGCTATATTTCCGAGCCGGAACTTAAATGGTGTTACGAAAACGCGCTCGGTCTGGCGCTCATTTCGAGCGGCGAAGGCTTCGGCTATCCGGTACTCGAAGCGCTCGCCTGCGGTTGTCCGGTGCTTATATCGCGGAACTCGGCTATGAGCGAAATTCCGGACGCGGGACGCGGCGCAATCGAATGCGACCCTGCGAACGCCGCGGATGTAATTCTCGGACTAGACGCTCTCGTAAACCAAAACGAACGTCTCAAAACGGAAATCGACACCGAAAAGCTACGCGAAAAATTCAGTGCGGAGCGCTTCGCCCGCCACCTACTCGACATTTGCGACGGTCTGTAATCTCGCCGTTGACTATTTTGCCGATTTCGGGTAAAATTTCCACGTGTTTAACGGCTCATAGGTTGTGAAGAGCCCGTTGTTCAAATCCCCTGCGCTGTTAGGGGAAAGGGAGGCGCAAGCCTCCCCTTTTTATTGCGACTTTTCCATAAATTCTCGCAGCTCATTCAGGTCTACAAAACTACTTGAAAAATTAATCATATCGAGCCCGGTTGTAGCTCTTTCCGCAATGCAAACAACTTCCTTTCCGATATTTCTTAAGTGCTGTACTACGCTGACAAAATCCGCATCCCCGCTAAAAATGAAGCATTTATCAAAATTCTCGATTGTAATTGCGATTCGGAAGGCCATTTCAACATCCAAATTACCCTTTGTTACTGCCCCTGACTCGGACTGAAAACTCCTGATGGTTCTTGTCTCCTTGTCTATCACAGTATAACCGCACCCAATCAAATAAGCTCGGAAGCCAAAATACTTGGTCCTGGATTGCTGGTTACCAGCTGGCGGAATGGCTGTAAAGTAATAGCATCCTGCGTCTATGCAATTGCTCATAAGGTGTCGCTTGGCTTTGCCCCAGTCGATATGCCAACCGCATCGCCTTTGAGCATAAAACATATTCCCTGCGTCAACAAAAATACTTTGCCTAAGTCTCATAATTTTTCCAGCTTATATTCTTCACGAATCTACACCTTCCACATCATCGCCCGATAGTTCCGCGGCGGGGCGGAGAAGCTAATCGTGCCGTCGAACGGGCATCTTTCGATTTGCTCGCCGTCCTTCACCACGTATAGCGCGAAATTCACGAAGTCCGCCTCGCCGATGCCGAGCGCGGCGAATTCGAGCCCGATTTCCGCCACCTCGCAAACCGCCGCCGTTTCTAGCCGTTCGTACGAATACAAAAACTCGCTCGCGAATTTGAACAGCGAACCGCACCTGGCGGTTGTTTCGAGCGGAATCGAAACCACGTGTTCGGATGGATGATAGAACCGGATGATCAGAAAACAACCGCAATTCAACAATTCATGCCCGCCGAAATCAACGCGCAAGAACATCCGCCTGCCGTCGTACCCCCACCTCACCTCGCCAATCAGCGGCGCTTCGTCGCGAGCCATAACCGTGCCGGCGATTTTCGGCGTGTAAAGACCTGCATCGACCCATTCGTAATACGTCGTCGCTCTGCCGTCGATTACCGGCGATACCACGTCAACCGGATGCTTGTCTGGCGAAAACCGCGCTTTGCTCGCGTTCGGCTGGCGAAGTTCGCCGGGCACGGGCTGTTCCAGCAATTCGTACACGCGTATCAGGTGCTGGCGGAAAAGCAAATCGAAAACCGGGTCGAAATCGGTGTTGAACGGATCGCCGTACCACCAGAACCAGTCGCTTCCTTCAGCCGCGTAAATATGTTCCATCACCAGGCGGGCGGTTTCCGCGTCCGCGTTTTCAAGATATTTTTCCGCGAAACTTCGCGTGCGGGACAAAAGCTCCCACGCGCGGTCCTTTTCCCCGTCGCCAATCCAAATCCCGAAGCTGTGATGTATCCAGCTTCCCGGATGAAGTTTCTCTATTTCGCGCACGGCGCCGAACTTGCCCAAATGCTCCGAAAAAGTGACCGCACGCACGCCTCCGTTCCCCGCCGCGAGCGTTTCGAAAAGCCGTGTGAGAAAAGTCTCGCCGCCGTCTTTGTAATATTCCCACGGATTTTCGCCGTCCAGAATCACGCTGACGAGCGGCGGCATTCCGGCACGCGCAGCTTCGGCAGCCGCTTTCACGCCTTCAATAAAATCGTCCGCCGCCCGGTCGAGTCCGCCTTTGTGATATTCGAATCCGATTGCGTCGGCAAGCTTCGTATCCCGAAAGAAAATCGCAAGCTCTCCGGACGCCGTATTCACCCTGTACGGTTCGAGATGCGTTACGGGCAAGCCGTCCTCTTTAACTTTGCTTTGTCCGAGTATCCCTCTGTCGGTCGCTATAAAGGCGATTCCCTCGGACGCGAATATTTCGGCAACGTCCTCGCTGACGCTGCCTTCGCTCGGCCACATTCCCGCGGGATGTACGCCGAGTTCCGCGGCGATAAACGAAAGCCCGCGCCTAATCTGCTCCCTCGCGTCGATCGGCCATTTGAAACCGATTTTCTCTACCGCTTCCTTGGACGCGGTGAACGATGCGTTTTCCGTGTTTGCCACGAGAGGCAGAATCGGATGATAAAACGGCGTAGTCGTGAACTCCACCTTGCTGTTTCGAGCCAGTGCTTTCCACGAATCGAGTACGCGCCGCAAGCAAATTTCCTGAAAATCCATCAAAGCGGCTTTGTCTTCTTCGCTGAAATCTCGCCCTTTTTCGAAAAGTTTCACCGCAAGCGGTTCTTTTCGCGCCGTGAACCCAAGCCAAGCGAGGTTAAACAGAGTCTGCAGGTCGCGGAAATCGGAGTCGGTGAATCTCGACAGCGCGTAATCGACGTCCATATGCGCTATCGTCGTGCCCCGCTTGCGCAAAAGCTCCCAATATCGCGGAATCGGCTCGATGCAATTCTGCCAATTGATACTGAAAAAATATCGCAGGATGAACCGCCGGTCGTCCGGCGTGAGTTCGGATGCTGGTTTCAGCGTGAGAACCTTGAACCTGTCCGTAACTCCGCCTTCGAGATAGTCCCGGATTTGCAAAACGAGCGACGGCACGACGTTAATCGTCTGCCCCACTTCAGGAAATTCCAGCGCTTTCGCCGCTACGTCCAAATATCCTTTCGCCGCGTGAAGCCGCACCCAGGGAAGCAGATAGTCGCCAGTCGCCGCGGATTTATACAGCGGCTGGTGCATATGCCAAAGAAGCGCAAGATAAACGTCGCCGCGGTTGTCAGCCATTTGCCTCTATGCGTCCGCTCATTCCGAATATATGCGGGCGCGCAATCGAATATATCACGGGGATAACTCCGGCCATTCGATTGTTCTTATCCGGAAGCGGTTTCCGATTCCTCTACTTCCTCCGCGCCGGCCGGCGCATCGCCCTCCGCTTCCATTCCGCCGGCATCCGAGCCGTTTGCCGATTCCGCGCCGGCATTCGTTTCCGCGGTTATTTTCAGGCTCTGCGCGGTCTCCAGTTGCAGGTACTCCGCCTTTAAGCCGTCCGCGGAATATCCCGCGGCGCCGAGCGCGCTCGCGAATACGAACCGCGCCAACGCGCCGATATGCTGATCGCGCTTTGCCGCATAATCGAGCCTTATCATTAACGCGCCGCCGCCCTTTCCGTCCGGCAAAATTGCTATAATAGAGCCGCGAACCTGCCCGTCCCCGCTGCTCGAAAGATTTCCCGAAGCGTACTCGGCGAATTCGGCGGCAACTTTTCCTCCGCGCTTTTCCGGCGCGCCGAGCGTACCCGACCAGTAAGTAGAATCCTTACCAGCCCCCTTCCCTTGGTAAATCGAATGAAGCATTTTTAGCTCGCCGGTTCTTTCCCGGTAATCTGCCGCGAGAATCCCGCCGTTTTTGCGATACACGGCAGTCAATTCCATCGAAATCCGCCCGCCGCTGCGGCAAGCCACCGCTCTGCCTAAATCGGCGGCGAAAACAGCATGCTCAACGGCATCCGCGTTCTTTTTCGCGCTGTCGCTGGAAGGCCTGCCGAATGTACGCAGCGAAAACTCTATTTCAGATTCGCCGGTTTCGTAAAGTGCGGATTCCGAAGGAAGGAGGCCGGAAACGCCGTTTTTTAGCTCCAGCATGACTTGCGGGGAAATGCTTTCCGGCAATTCCACGAGCGGATGCCTGCGCCCGCCGTCCGGTGCAAATCCGCAAAGGAATGTCGATGCCGTAATCGCGAAAATAATCGCCGCGAAAAACTCCGTCAGTTTTTGCTTACTTCGCTTTCCACCCACGCGGCATATTCCGGCGTGGATTCCGCCTTCATCAGAAGCACTTCGGGGATTTCGTATTTGTGCAGTTTCTGCACCTCTTGGCGTATCATCTGTCCGAGCCAAACGCTCGTTTTCAAAACGACCGTACATTCCTCTTCGTCGCATAGCTTGCCGTTCCAGTTATACAGCGAATTGCCGCTGGGCATTACGTGGCCGCACGCGATTATCTTCCTATCGAGCAGGTTTTTAACGAGCGACCGCCCGTTTTCATTATCGGCTACGGTGGTTATTACTAAAGCGATTTCGTGCATACTCGTTCTCCTCTTCGAAAGCGCAACCGCGCCCGAAGCGGCTTAATTATCGCCTGAAAGCGGAATTAATACGCTGCGCACAAGGCGTGATTGGCAATTAACTTGGCTTGCTCAGCTCGTTTTTCCGAAAACGTCGGTCATAAATTTTTCGGCGTCGTCCACGAGACCGGTCGAGCGAAGCGCGAAATGCAGCTTGCCGTCCTCGATTCTTGCGTACACTTGCTGAAACCGCCAATAAAGCGTGCCGAGAACGCCCAGAATCACCATCAGAAATCCGATGTAAATAAGCGGAAGCCCCGGGTCGCGCTTGTATTGAAAAATGCTTGCGCTGTATATATTTTCGCCGATGCCCAGCTTCATGCCGGGAAGCTGGAGCGGCTGAATGCTTGAAACTACATCGAGCCCGACCGTCGAGCCCTGCTGGTTTAGAATTCTCACGCGGGCCATCGAAGGAATTTCGCTCGCGATTTTTCCTCCTTCGTAAAGCGGCCCGCCCTTGATTTCGTCGATAATCATCACGAATGGCGACACGGCGACGGTTCCTGGCGGCACGGCGCGAAAACCGTTCGGCGTAACCTCGAAAGGCACGTTCATATCGACTCGCGTGCTGAACTTGTCGCCGCTTGGCATCTCCGCGGTTATATCGATGCTGCGGTTATATGCCGATTGATAGAAAACCGCCTTGTCTAGATGAAGAGGATAATTGACGCTTATTACTTTTTCGCGCGTTTTGCCTTTGCGCGAAATCGTAAAGTGGCTCGTGAACTGGTGGACGATATAGCTTTCGAAGTCCTTGAACAGCTGAGGCGCGTTCGGCATCGGAAATGGCTTAATCAGCTTGTCGTATGTGATTTCGAATTGGTCGAGTTCAAGCTCGAAAGTCAGCGCGGGCACCTTTTTGGTAAGCCATTTGAGCAGTACGCCCTTCCCGTCGCCGGTGATTTCCCTCCGCGTGCCGCCCCGAGGAGGCGCTCCGTTAATTCCCTGCGATACCGCGAAATCGGGCTCGCTCGGGTGAATCGTCAATAGTTTCTTTTCGCCGTCTTCGAGCCGCACGATTCCGTTCGAGCCGAAAATAAGACCGATCAGCGCGCCGCCGAGTATCGTGATAATTCCGAAGTGCAATATCACGAGCGCCCACATTCTGCGCATACCGCGCGCCGCGTAAAGCGAAATTCCGGTGTCCTGGCCGCTTTCGAGCCGGTAGGTACGAAATCCTTTAGCCTTGAGCTTGTCGAACAGCGTCTCCGCATCGGTTTCGGGATTCTTCGATTTTTCGATGCGGTGGTGCTTCATCTTCTCTATCGTGGCCGCGCGAATGCGAATGCGCGGCTGGAACTGCAGTTTCCACGTCCGCAAAAACCTCAAATAGCTGCACCAGACGGCGCTTACGCCAATCCAGAGAAGTAGCAGATTGAAGTAAATCGTGTGGTAAATGTCCACGAATCCGAATCTGTGCAGCAGTCTAGCTTTCGTAAGCCCGTACTGGGCGACGTAATTGTCGAACGGCTCGCGCTGCGGCACCACGGTGCCGATGATGGACAATCCGGCTATGAGCGATAGCACCAGAACCGCGGTGGGAAGATTGGTCAAATGAAAGTAAAACCACCGGCCGATTCCCACCATACTTGCGGGCGCGAGGTTGCGCTCAGGCAAGTCGCTGATAGCCTGGGATTGATAGATATTCGATTGCTCGTCCTCCGGATGAAGCAGTCCGGCGCGGTCGATTCCCTGTTTTTTTTGTTCGTTTGTCACGGTCGAAATTATATCAATTCAATGGGCATTGCTCGTGAAAAATCGCGTGAAAAGTCGCGAACCTTTCGTTTGATATTTATGCTCAAGCACGCCCATTCCCTTTAGATATAGGCGTGAACGCTGTCTATCTTGAAATACGCCACGAGCCAGTTGACGCCGAGGAATGTGATTAGTACGCTCAAGAATCCCACGACCGCGAACATCGCCGTGCGGCTTCCTTTCCAGCCCCACGTAAGCCGCGTGTGCAGAAACGCGGTATAAATGAGCCATGTTATAAGCGCCCAAGTTTCTTTGGGATCCCACGCCCAATACACGCCCCACGCCTGGTCCGCCCATACCGCTCCGGCTGCGACGCCGAACGTCAGGAACGGATAGCCGTAAACGATGAACCGGTATATCAGCGTATCGATATCCTCCAGGCTGAACCGCGTATCGATGTTCTTGAAACCCCAGCCGAATTTATAGCGAAGCAGAAAGTAAATCGCGAATGCCGCGCTAAGCATGAACGCCGCATAGCTTATGAACATCGCGGTTACGTGAATATTCAGCCAAGGGCTCTTTAGAGCAGCGACAAGCTGGCGAGGCGCGTGAAGCCCTTGCGCAACGTCGGGGTCCATCATCGAATAGACGATTGCCACGAGTGGAATCGCCACGACGAAAGCGCCGAAAAGCCGGGTGCGGGCCAAAGGCTCGGTGATTATATAAATCAGCGCAACCCACCAGGCGAAAAAGTTGAGCGCCTCGAACAGGCTGGCCGATGGAATGCTGAACGCGTGGTATTGGTGATAGTAATCCACCGAGCGCAGTATCTGAAAACACGTATGAAACGCGAATCCGAGCACGAGCAGCGAATACGCGATTGCGCCAATGGCCTTCTGCGCCTTCTCGTGCTTAATAAACCCCGTATTTATCGAGTACGTCAGCGTGGAGAACAAGTACGTCACCCAGCTGGCGTTGACAAGCAAACCCTGGTCCATGAGAACCTCCAAATTTACCGAAGCGGCAAGCTATTATACCTTGAGAGGCGGAGTTGCATTTCCGGAATTTCGAATCGCCGGGGCGATTTTGGGCGTGTCTTCACAAGCCATCGCTCTGAAGCATCTAATGGTCATGTCCGGAGTGATCGTCGTGGCCGCCTGCATCTTCCGTATGCGAATCCGCATCCTCGTGCGCATCGCCGCCGTCTGAATGCATCGAATGACCTACGCCATGGTCATCGCCGTGTCCCTGCCCGCCTTCCGCGCCGTGCTCGTGCGGCGTAACCACGATTCCCGGCGAAATCGGATTGTGCGCTCCGTGGTCGTGAACAAGTTGCGCGCCGTGATGACCGGTGTTTTGCAGAACCAGAATCCCAGCCCCGTATGCCGCGAGAAACAAAATATAAACCGGAACAGACGCCGCTAGCTTCATTTCTTTCTTCGAAGCCGCTTGTCCGATTAAAATGACCGCATAAAGCAGCGTTAATGTTACGAAAAAGTTACGCGTGTTTTTGGCCAGGTCTTCATGCTCTTCCAAAACTTCGTGCGCCTCGTGCGCAAGTCCGTCCTCTATTTCATGCTCCGCCGCTTCTCCGCTCGACATTGCTAGAAAAACGCCTAGCGCGCCCAGTATCATCAACGTAAGCGCGGCCAGTTTGAACGCCATTTTCAGCCGTCCGGCAAAAAACGACAACAAAATAAAAACCGGCGCAACCGAAAGAAGCGCAATCGGAAAATGCACGATAAGCGGATGAATCTTGTCCCACGAGGGAATCGGGTAAATTTCGAACATGCTTGCTCCGAAAAATGAATTGGCCGAGGCGGCCGAAAATGAATACCTAAAATCGAGTCATATAATTTTATCTACTATGGCATATAGTAATAAAAATCCGGCATCCCCGCCGAAATCGCCCGATGTTAATCCTCTTCGTCCGTCCCGCCGCCCGCGTCAAACGCATTCGCCCTGATCGTCAATCCGGTTTGGCTGAACGAAACGTCGTCGAGTTCGAGTTTCACTTTGTAATCGCCGAGGTTGATTCGCGGCCCAACTTTACCCAGCGCGGACTGCAGGCTAGCGATGCCGATTTTGTAATCGCCGATTGTCACGTCCGGAAATTCGAAGAACAGCAGGCTTCCGCCGGTTACATTCAGCTTGCCGGTCGCCTCGAACGGATACTCCTTCTTAATCGCCGGCACGGTCCAAACGCCTTCCAGCTTCATCGCGAGGTCTTTCGGAATAAGCGATACCTTCAAATCGCTTATGCCGATTTTCGAGGCTGCGGTCTCCCACGCCGCCTGAAGCGCCGTCGCCCTCACCGTAAATTCCAGCCGCCCTTCGCCGAGCGAACTAATCGCCGGGTCGTTCATAAGAATCGTTTTGAAAAGGTCGAATTGAAGTCCGGTAGCTTCGAAACTCAAGTCGTTCACGACCAGCCTTTCGACGCGCGCCTCGCTTGCGTGGACGCTTACTTTTTCGATGCGCCCTTTCGAAAGCGCCAATAGCCCGGTGTCGGTGATTTTCACGGTCGCGCTCGGTCCGAGTTCCAGCTTTTTCCTAAGCCCGTCCTCGATTCTCCCCGTAAGTTGCGGAACTAGCAGAAAATACATCAGCGCGGCCGCGCCGGCGATGACGACCACGAGAAAACCGATGCAGCCGAAAATTTTCTTCAAACACCCCATGCCCGCCCCCGATTAAACATCAGTTCACCGTAATCGTGTAATCCACTAGGTCGCTTCCGGGAATAAATATCGTGCTGTCGTCGATTTCTTCGTACAAAAGTTCGCGTTCGACGATTCGCGTACCAACCTCTATCGGCACCACGATTACCTCGTCAATCCAGTCGTAAACTATGCCCAGGTCGTCCGGATTGGTTTCCTTGTCTATTCCGGCGTCCGCCGTCATTATGTCCAATATGAATCTTGACGGCGTTTCGTTGTTCGGCCCCACTAGTTCAAGCGGATCGAGTTCCACCGTAATCGAATTCCCGCCCGCGCTGGCGTTCAAGAAAAAGAACTGCTGGGCGAGCGGATTCGCAAGCTCGTCCACCCAAAAATTGCCTTCTCCGGGACGCTTCGCCCGCGTCTGCCATGTCGGACCGCTGAACCCGGCGTAATGATGAAAGACGATATACATCTCCCAGTTTTTGCCTCGGTCGAGCCCGCTAACGTTCGGTTCCGGGCGCAGCGATTCCTGCGGGTCGTTCGCGTTCGTAAAGTTGAAAACGAGAAAATAAAACACGTCGGTTTCCAGCTTGTCCTTGAAAACCGCCGTAATCTTGATATTTTGCGCAAGTTCCGGCGAGCCTTTGAGCGCGTCTTTCGCGCATCCGGGCGCAAGAAACAGCAGTCCGGAAACCGCAAGCACCAAAAAAGTTTTAAACGAAATCATAATTTCACCCGCCGCTGCGGCCCGTCATTTTACGACGATTAGCTTGCCCACGGGTTCGGTCGTCCTGCCGATTACCGCCGCGAGCGTATCGCCGCCCGCCCGCAGACTGTCCACCAACTCTGCCGTGTTCTCCGGCGGCACGCAAATCGCCAGCCCGCCGCTAGTTTGCGCATCGCAAAGAAGCAACCTATCGAGTTCGCCCATTTCCGCCGGAAAACCGGCCGTTTCCGAAAACGCCGCCAGATTTGCGGTCGTCCCTCCGGGAATCGCCCGTTCCTCGAGCAGCCGCCTCGCGCCTTTCATCAGCGGCACCGCCGCCGCGTCCAGCTCTATCGTCACTCCGCTTGCGTCCGCCATTTCCGACAAATGCCCGGCAAGCCCGTATCCGGTTATGTCCGTCGCTGCGCACGCGTCCGCGGCAAGGGCACACTTCGCGGCGTTTTCGTTCAGCCGCGACATCCACATCACCGCGTCCGCAACCTCTTCCCGCGCGGCCATATCGCGCATCGCCGCCGTCGTGATAATCCCGCTTCCGATTGGCTTCGTCAAAACAATATCGCAACCGGGCATAGCGGTGGCGTTTTTAAGTATTTTCCCGGGGTCGACAAGACCCACTACCGCAAGTCCGAACAGCGGCTCGGGATTCCTGATGCTGTGTCCGCCGAGCAGCGCCGCTCCCGCTTCGATGCACTTTTCAAGTCCGCCACGTACGATTTCGCCTATGATTTCCGGCGGCACTTTGCCTTTCGGAAATCCCAGTATGTTAATCGCGCAAATCGGTTTTCCGCCCATCGCATATACGTCCGACAGCGAATTGGCGGCGGCAATCCGCCCGTAATCTGCGGGATTATCCACGACCGGTGCGAAAAAGTCGGTCGTAAAAACGAGCGCCTGTCCGTTTCCGAGCATTATCACGCCCGCGTCGTCCAGCGTGCGCCCGTCCACGAGCACACCCGGAAAATCGGGCATGGTGAGTCCGCCGAGTATTTCCTTCAGGTCAGCCTGACCCAGCTTGCCGGCTCAACCGGCGCAGCTTGCAAGTCCCGTGAGTCTGAAGAGCGGCTCGGAATCGCCGTTCCTGTTTTTCGAATCATTGTCCATAATCCGGATATGCGGCGAATCCGGATTGGAATTCCGCCGCACATTTATTATAGCCGCAAGGCGCAGGATTATCGGCCGCCGAATTTGGATGCGTCCGGTTCTTCCCGCCACTCGCCCATTTCCTTCAGTGCGGAGGCTGCGAAACCGGCGTATTTTCCTTTCAATATCGCCGCCCTCGCCTTGCGCATCAAGTCGCGGTAATAGTAAAGGTTGTGTAGCGTCAAAAGCACCGGCGCGTTTATCTCGTTAAGCTTCGCCAGATGCCAAAGATAAGCTCTCGTGTGGTCTTTGCACACAGGACATCCGCACTTTTCGTCGAGCGGCCGTTCGTCGCCGGAATAAACCGCCCGGCGCAAATCAAGCCGCCCCGTACGCGTATACGCCACGTGATGGCGCGCCATTCGCGTGGGAAGCACGCAGTCGAACATGTCGTATCCCCAACAGATAGCACGCACCAAATCGGCGGGCGTTCCGACCCCCATCAAATATCTCGGCTTGTTTTCGGGCAAAAGCTCCGCCGAAAATTCGGCAATATCCGCGAAAACATCGTCAGCCTCGCCGACGGACAATCCGCCTACCGCGTATCCCGGCAAATCCAATTTCGCAGCGAATTTTGCGGACTTCGCCCTAAGGTTTTTGTGCATTGCACCCTGCACGATTCCGAAAAGCGCGCTCTTATCCGACGCAGTTTTCTCCCACGATTTCGCCGCCCTTTTAAGCCATTTGTGCGTTAGCTCCAAATCCGCCGCCGCCTTGTCACGCTCCGAATCCGCCGGCGAACAAATGTCGATCGGCATCATAACGTCGCTTCCGAAAACCCGTTGAGCCTCCACTACGCTTTCCGGCGTGAAAATATGCGTGCTGCCGTCAATATGGCTCATGAACGTCACGCCGCCCGGCTCAATTTTGCGCATTTTGGCGAGGCTGAACACCTGATATCCGCCGCTGTCCGTAAGAATCCCGCCGTCCCAGCCGCTGAAACCGCGCATCCCGCCGGCCGCCTCGATACGCTCCACGCCGGGACGCAGCGCCAAATGATAGGTGTTCATTAAAACATGCGGATAGCCGATCGCTTTCATCGTCCGCCACGACAGCCCTTTGATCGCGCCCGCGGTCGCGACCGGCTGGAAGTACGGCGTTTCGAGCCGCGCATTCGCGGTGACGATTTCGCCCGCTCGCGCGCCGGTTGCATCGGTATAATCAAGCGTAAATTCCACTTGCAAAGTTTATCAGAGCCAGCGCCATTCGAAGCGAGCAGGCTCTGGAAACCGACCGGCCTTCGGCGTAAACGACATCTATTAATTTGGAATCCGGAAAGGGTTACAATATCCGCCGTGTCGCCCTGGCGTAACCTCCGGCTGTACGACGCGGACAACCTTCCGCGCGAAAGACCGCGCGCCGTAATCGCCATCGGCACGTTCGACGGCGTACATCGCGGCCACTTGCACATTCTGCGCGGCCTCGCCGCGCTCGCCCAGCGCGAGCTCGCGCAGCCGATGGTGGTTATGTTCGACCATCCGCCGGCGATTTTCTTCAACCCGGCGCTTCCCCGCTCGCTTATCACGCTTACGCGCGAGCGCGCGGAACTTCTCGGCTGCGCCGGCGTGGAAATCGTTCTAACTCTGGAATTCGGCGAAAGGTTCGCGCCGATGAAAGCGCGGGAGTTTCTCGATTTCGTGAACGCCCACTTCGACGTAAAAGGCCTTTTGGTCGGATACGACCACAAAATCGGCAGCGACATGCTCAAGAAGGACGACGAATTCCGCGACCTCGCATCTTCCGTCGGTATCGGGTTTTCTCGCGTAGGCCGCCGCAAGTTCGGCAGATGGACGGCGAGTTCCAGTCTTGTTCGCCGAATGATTCGCGAGGCGCAGCTTCGCGCTGCGAGCGCGCTGCTCGGCAGGTTTCACTCTATCGAAGCCGTCGTCGTGGAAGGCGAACACCTCGGCGCCGCGGCGCTCGCATGCCCAACCGCAAACGTGCTTTTGCCGGAAGGCAAGCTTTCGCCTCCGCCCGGTGTTTATGCCGGGCTGGTGCGCATAAAAAATCCGGCCGCTGGATTATCCCCGGAAAAAAGCCGGACGCCGCTTCCGCCTGACTCGGCGTTTTTCGAACTTCGGCACGCGTCCGCAAGCCCGCCGCTAAATGCCGCGATAAACATAATGCCGGCGCGCGTGAAGCCCGTGTACGAGGCAGAGCCGCCCGACCGAATGCTGATCGAAGCGCACCTCTTGGATTTCACGGGCGACCTTTACGGGCGGCCGATTGAAATCGAATTCGTAAGGCGGCTGCGCCACGAAAAGCGCTTCGCCACGCTGGATGCGCTGCGCGACCAAATCCACCTCGACGTCGAACAGGTCAGAATGATGAACCCGCTCGCCGTCCCCATCCCTACTGAAGACGAAACCGCGATGATTCTGGACGAAGACGCGGGGTAGGGGATTATTCGAAATGAAATACCTTTTTCGCAGATTTGGGTTCGCCAAATATAGGTTTTTTTCCTTTAATATTGCAGACCGGATTGTGCTTCAGAATCAAATCGGATTCAATTTCCTTCCTCTTTTCTCCCGAACTGCACTGCAAAATATGTAAATGTGTAAAGCCGTTTTGCTTGATACAGCTTTCCTTTTCGTGCCCAGCAAGTTGCCTTTGTTTAAGGTCTTCCGTTTCACCTATGTAAATAGCTTTCCAATTAGGCTCTTGGAAAACCTTTTCTTCTAACCTGCAATAAATGTAGACACAAGGAAGCGATGGGGCAAATGGCGAAAATGCGTGATTGGGACCGAAATCCGCAAATTCGTAGTTTTCTCCAGATACGCCCCACCAAGGAATGCTTCGTTTAAATGGCATAGCCACCTCCGAATAATATAAGGTATCTAAATATTATCAGGATATTGTGATTTTGTCAAGCTATTTATCAAAATAATCCTTATTTTAAGCATAATATTAGTATCAAGTTATCCTTGTATCACATTTAGCGTATCTTTATAAATGCAATTAAGAGAATTAAAAACAACCTCACCTGCGGCGTCGCTTTTCGCTGCGGTTACCGGGCTGTATAGGTAGGCATCGCGCCCAGGCAGTTCATCCGCGTCTTGGATTACGGATTTATATCGAGTTGCTATTTGAAGAAATACCGATGGGAGACCAAGCGGCGGATTTCTCGCAATACGTAAATTAAGCCACTATCGCTTCAAAGCGGCTTCGGTAATTTCAAGCGAGATGCCTGCCGTACCCGATTCACCCAAATTTTTCGACAGGTTCAAAATCTCGACGCCGATAATCTCTCCGTTTGCATCCTCGTCTATGACGACGTTTTTGCCCGACGCGACCGAGCGCGCGACTTCGCCGTCTTTCAGATAAACGTACAGAGCGTCGGCTTCCCGATCAAGAGTTATCTTCATAAATGCCACCAAACCAGTATACCGTTACAACGAGCTTTATTCCATTTAATTTCCGGAAAATCGCCACTAATTTCCTATCCGCAAAAAATTTGCTTGCAAGCCAGATTGCGTTTTCTTCTTGAACGAGTTCGTCCGGCTCACGCAATACCTCAGAAACCTGCTGGTGTGAAATATTGCGCTCGGACATCCTGATTCTGGCGTGTAGTGTGAATCGAATATTTTCCGAATTCAAATAACAACCTCCCCCGCGGCGGCGCTTTTAGCGGCGGTTATCGGGCTGCATAGATATATTTCGCTTTCCGGCGTGCCCATCCGGCCTTTGAAATTGCGGTTCGACGTGGAAAGGCAAACTTCGCCCGGCGCAAGCGCCCCCTCGTGTGCGCCGAGGCACGGGCCGCATCCGGGGTTCATTATCACCGCGCCCGCGCTCGAAAGCCGCTGTATCACTCCCTCGCCCAGCGCCGCCTGAAACACCCGCCGCGACGCGGGAAAAACGAGTAGCCGCACCGACTTCGCAACCTTTTTCCCCTCCAGCGCGTCCGCCGCCTGCCGCAAATCGGACAGCCGCCCGTTCGTGCAAGTGCCGATAACCACTTGGTCGATTTTCATCCCCGCAAGCTCCGCCGCCGGAACGACGTTTTCCACCTTGTGCGGTTTGGCAATCACAGGCACGAGCGCGCTTAAATCCTCCTCGATTTCGCTTGCGTATTTCGCGTCTTTGTCCGATGTAACATTTTCGTAACTATTCTCCAGGATGCCTGCGATTCTCAAATAATCCGCCGTATGCGCGTCCGCTTCGAAATAACCGTTCTTCGCACCCATCTCGGCGGTCATATTGCATAGGGTCAGTCTGTCGTCCATATCGAGACCCAGCGCGCCTTGGCCCGCGAATTCCACCGCCATGTAATCCGCTCCGTCCGCGCCTTGCCGCCCGATAAGCGTTAGTATCAGGTCTTTGCCGGTTACGCCCGCCGGAAGTTCGCCGGTCAAATTCACCCGCAACGTTTCCGGCACGCGCAGCCAGATTTCGCCCGTGCCCCAAACCACCGCCGCCTCGGTGCGCCCGATGCCCGCGGCGAACGCGCCGAGCGCGCCGTGGCTCGTCGTGTGCGAGTCGCTGCCGGCGACAAGCATCCCCGGCCGCACATAGCCGAATTCCGCCATAACCTGGTGGCACACTCCGTCGGTTATGTCGTGAAAATTTTCGATGCCCTGTTCGCGAACGAATTGCCGGATTTCTTTGTGATTCGTAGCGTGTTTGAAATCGGCCGCCGGCACGCAGTGGTCAAGGACGATAACTATCCGCTCCGGATGCTTGACGCGCGCCACGCCCAGCTTTGCGAAATGCTTTGCTATCGCCGCGCTGTTATCGTGGCTTAAACAGAGGTCCGGTTTCGCCACCACTATTTGGCCCGCTTTCGCGTCCGTTCCGGACTTCGCCGAAAGTATTTTTTCCGATAGCGTTTTTCCCATTTTTTTCTCCCGTTCGAAATCCCGATAAGCTGCGCTATTGTCAGTCTCGATCAATGCAGCGGTTCGAAATTCACGAAGTCCGCGTGGTGCACGATAATCGCCTCGACGCCGCGCCTGTCCTTATCCCCTTCCCAGCTGTGCGCGATGACAATGTGCTGCACTTCAAGCGGCAGTCCGTGCTCCCGCGCCAGCGCCGCGCCCGTCACCGGATGGCGCATCGCCTTTCCTTGCTCGCTTTTCACCCACTCGCCGCCCGGCGTGCGGGCATACTCCAGCATTTTGCCTGCGTCGTGCAATATCGCTCCCGATAGCAAAATATCCAAATTCGCGTGCATCGCCGGCGCTTTCGGATACATCTCCCTGAGCGTGTCCGCAATTGCTAGCGACGTCTGCGTCACCGCACGCGTATGCGTAAGAAAACTCGCCGGACATGGCTTGATCAAAAGCGTGAACGGCATTTCGGCCAGGTCCGCCGGTTTCCATCCGCCCTCGCGCATCGCCGCGGCGAAACACTCGGCCGTCCGCTTTTTCAAATCATCGTCCTCGAACAATTCGAATTCGGGAATAATCCCGAAAATCTCGTCCAAACCGCTTATCTCGTTTCCGCTCATTTAGTTCTCCCTTTTGCTCCCGTTACGGCAAATTGCGCGGCGGCGCGCCGGTATAAACTGCCGCGCTTTGGTCGATTTTCCGCATCGGCTTTTGAGTTTTCATTTCTTCGAACGCATGCGCAACAAGCCCCGGTACGCGAGAAATGATGAAAAACGCGTTGGCAAGTTCGGCGGGAATTCCAAGCTCGCACAGCGCGGCGGCAATCGCGCCGTCCACGTTCAGCGGCAGTTTCTTACCCTTCCGCCGCTCCAGTTCCTGCTCCACCGCGAGCGCGAAATTAACGTATCTCCCTTCCAGCCCTGCGCCGAGTGCGAGCGAGATTATCTTTGCCGTACGCGGGTCGGTTAAATGCACGCGATGGCCGTACCCCATAACCTTCCCGCCCTTTTCATTTGCGCCGTCCAGAAACGCAGCCGACGCCTCGTTAAAATTCCATCCGTGTTTTTCTATTTCCGAAACGCCGGCGTAGAATTGTTTCATAGCGTCTTCTATCGCCCCGCCGTGCCAACGGTTAATTGCAAGAACGCCCGACGCCACCGCGGCGTTCAATGGCGCGCCGGTCGAAGCCGCGTTAATCGCGGCAAGCGCGCTTGGCGGCGTCACCCCGTGGTCGATGCTCGCTACCAAAATCGCATCCACGAGCTTTCTCACGCCCGCCGCAGGAAGCTCGCCTGTAAGCGCCAGCCAAACCGCGTCCGCGAACGTCGCTTCGCCCATCAGTTCGTCTATACGGTATCCGCGCAGCCGGATTTCGCCCGGCTTCACGTCCGTAATCTTCGTTTCCCAGCTTTCGTTTCCCAAAATCGAGCCTCCGCCGCGCCGAATTTCGTAGCGCAGGCATCCTGCCTGCATGCACGGCAATTCGAGTATAACCGCCCACCTGCGAAGCGTGTTTGAAAAGCCCCATTGGGAAACAATAACGCGTGCTTTACCTTTTTAGCGCCCCAACTTTCTGCGGGTCTTCGTCCTTGTAAAGGTGCAAAAGCTTCGTTGGGTTTTTTATCGCGTCGTACCCGAACCGGTTTCGGATTGCGTCCACCGTGGCGTGCATCGCACCTTCTTTCGCCACGTCGAGCGCGGCGGAATCTATTCCGAACCTTCTTCCGGCGCTCTCTAATTCGCCAGCGGTATATTTCTCGGCAATCGCAGCCCGAATGTTTTCACCGCCGCCCGATATTACGTTCACCGAATCCCTGCAAAACGAAATATCCGGCTCGAACATTTCGAGTTGGCCTTCGGCGGGAATAAGTTCGCTAAGCCGCACTCCCACAAGCCGCACCGCCGCGCGCCTTGTTCCGAGCCTGCCCAAAAGCATCAGCGCGAACGGCCAGGCCACCCTATCCACGTCGGTTGCCGGAATGCCGGTCTGCGCGGTGTGCGTGTCGAAGTCGTGATACCTGAGCTTAACCGTAATCATCCTGCATTTCAGCCCTTCGCGCCTAAGCCTGAACATAGCTTTTTCAAGAAGCCTCCGCATAATCCCGGCGATTTTCGCCGCGTCCGAAATATCCGCCCGAAACGTGCTTTCGTGGCCGATAGAGCGCGGAATATCCCGCTGGATGTATATCGCCGCCTCCCGGCCGTTCGCCTTCTCCCAAATGTACTTCCCCCATTTGCCGAGCCGCGCCCTAAGCTCGCCCGGCGATTTTTCCGCTATGTCGCCGATGGTTTCAATGCCCAGCTTTTTGAAATACTCCGCAGTTTTCGGCCCGACGCCAGGCAGTTTGCGCACGGGCAGCGGCCCGAGAAAAGTTTTCTCCCGCCCTTCGGGCACGATGAAAAGCCCGTTGGGTTTGCCGATGCCGCTGGCGATTTTGGCGACTATGCGGTTTCGCCCGCCGCCGATTGTCATCGGAAGTCCCGTTTTTACATAAACCTCGCGCTTTAAAAAATGGCCGAGTTCGTAAAGCGACGGCCAGACGCGCTCCATTCCGGTCACGTCGCAGTAAAATTCGTCGATGCTTGCGGCTTTTACGCTCGGCAAATTTTCCTCAAGAATTCCGCGCACCCTTTCGCTGAATTCCGAATAATCATGCCCGCGCCCGTGAACGTATTCCCCGTGCGGACAAAGCTTGCCCGCCTGCCACAGCGACATCCCGCTCCTCACTCCGAACTCGCGCGCTTCGTAACTGCACGCCGCGACGATGCCTCTCCCGCCCTTCGGCCCGCCGACGATTACCGGCTTGCCGATAAGCGACCGGTCGAACAACCGCTCGACCGACACGAAAAACGTGTCCATATCGCAAAGCAAAATGCGCCGCCCCGGTCTGTTCAGCCATGCTGGCGAAAGCTCCTTATGACAAATGCCGCCGTCCGCCTTGCCGGAATCGTCAACGAGTTTCAACCGGCCTGCATCGCCGCCGCTTGCGGCAACTTTCGCGCTGCGCATAACTTCGCCGTTTCTCGAATCGAAATACCTGAATGCGCCCATAAGGCTCACCTCGATGCGCCATAAATGCGCACGAAGTTATACTACTATACATTCGTATATATGTCAAGCGCGATTTCGAGATTCGGGCAAAATTGCAAAAAAAGGGCGAGCGCCGCCTTTGAATGCCAGCGGCTTTCGCCCTAGGAAACGGCACTGCCGGTGATTTATGGCAGCGTTCGCAGTCTCGCGAAAGCCGCACCGGCAGGAATTTGTTCGCAAGTGAAAGTTACTTAATCAAAGTAACGTGTCCCTTTAATTCCTTCGTTTTTCCGAACGTATCGGTCGATTTGACTTTCCAGACGTACACGTCCTGCTTGGCGCGGCCGATGCAGCGCCCCGATACCTCAAGAACATGCGGCAAAACGAACGTCCGCTTGACGCTCGCATCGTCGTCGAGACCGTCGCCGTCCAAATCGCCCAAAACGAAGTCTTTATCGGAGCCCTCGCTGAATACGCAAAGGAGGTCGAAATCCGGGTCGCCGGGAGAAATCAATAGCGTGTGGCTTGCGCCGTACCTGGGATCTTCTGGGTCGTACGCCAGACAGCGCCAGCGCCATTTGTGATACCTGAGTTCTTTGCCGTCCGGCCCAACGCCCGTCTCGTCGCTTTCATCCGCCCCCCACACGATGGTTACCGGCTCGGCATCGAATCCGCTTTCCAAAGTAAGTTTCACTTTGGCGGAAGCTTTTTTGCCGGTCGAATCAGTAACCCGCAAATGGGCGTTGACCGTGCCAGGCTCGAAGAATTTATGAGCGGCAAGGCCTTCCGTTGCGGTGGCA
>JAANMV010001302.1_pt1 | contig 27979 bp, 21 predicted proteins | sample 7279661 | NCBI WGS metagenome assembly JAANMV01 (sample SAMN14094540, study PRJNA606508) | bioreactor metagenome | isolation source: A lab-scale SPAN reactor treating ammonium-rich wastewater day 121 | place: Ireland: Galway | collected 2017-05-16
GCCGGAATTCCGTCCGGCGGGGTATAGCGGATTTCGCCGGATTGCAGCATTCCGCCCGCCGCAACGAGCGCGTCCACGGGCGGCTTGCTTTTCGGCTCGCCGCCGCCGAGGTGAATGACCGGCTCGCCCTTCGCCCTAAGAATCGAAGCGATTTCGTTAAGCTTGAGCGTGGCCGATTCGCCGATATTCCTACCAATCGCACTAATGCTCATGACCAGTATCCCTCCGTCCGCATCCGCCCGCGAAAGACGGCGCGGGAATTGAAGCTCTACCGGCTTTTCACGCGGCGCAACCGGCTGCGCCAAGCGGCTTGGCGTCACTAAAGCATACGCCGCGGGGATGATTGCGTCAAGGAAGAGCGCGCTTGATATGACGGTCTATATCTTGCGAAATGTTTTCGCCGTTATGGCCGAAATCGAACGTCCGACGGAATCGGGCTTCGTTAGCGCGCCGGTTATACAGAAATGTACAGACATGGGGTAAAATGAATCCGGCGTGGCGCGGCGAAAGCCCGCCAAATCGTCCGCCGGGGTATGGGTATGAGTAAGGCGCTTTTCATCGCTTCGCTTTCGCTTGCCGCGCTTGCGGCGCTTTTATGCTTTGCAGCGGGATGCGGAGGGAAAAAGCCCCGCTCCGGGCCTGCGGCTCCCGCGGAAGCGAAGTTCCAAATCCCCCCGGCGGAAGAGCGAATCGAAATTCCCGGCATTCCGGCTCTCGCCGAAGGCGCGTCGAACTTGGCAGGCCCGCGCGAATCTCTCCCGATGCCCAAATTCGCGGCGCGCGCCGGCATTGACTTTCCGGCGGACAGATTCAACGTAATTTTCGAAAACTCCCCGTCCGCTCAGGCGCTTGCAGAATATCTAAGCGGCGACGCCGAAGGCGAAGGCGCGAACGCCGCTTTCGAAAAGGACAATCGCCCGCTCGTAAGTCACCCGTACTTCAAAATGGTAAGCGTCAATCTCGCCGCGAAATACGGGCTCGAAATCGACCGCAGAGTGTTTTTCCGCGGCGTCAACTTTGTCACGTACAAGGCGAAGGACATCGACGACGCCGCCAAGCTCGACGCGATAATGATGAAAGTGCTGACGGAAAACCGCGGCCTCGTCGCGGAAGTCGGCTACGATTTTTACGTTTCGGTTTTCGCGCCAATCGGCGGCTACGTCTATTACGAAACGGCTGGCGAACCCGCGCAGCCCGGCGACAGCCCCGCCGGTCATAAGTTTCTGCCCGGTTTCCTGAAGCCCGAATCGGCGCAGGAAGTGAATCGCACGGTCAGCGCGCCGCCGGACGACCCGATGCACCTCAACAAAAACGGCACGCAGGGCGGCACGTGGGCAAACTGGCGCGTCGGCGCGGTGGACGGCAAAGCCTGGGATAAAACAACGGGCAGCGCAAGCGTAATCGTCGCGGACATTGACACCGGCGTAAGGTACACGCACCAAGACCTTGCGGCGAACATGATAGTCCCGGCGGACACGCCGCCGTACAACGAACCGGGCGTGCTTACCGACGTCGTCAACAAAGACAACGACCCGATGGACGACCATTATCACGGCACGATGGTTGCGGGCTGCATCGGCGCGGTGGGAAACAACGGGCTCGGGCTTGCGGGAATCAACCACACGGTTACGATTCTGCCGATTAAAGTGCTAAATTCGGGCGGCTCCGGCACCTACAGCGGCGTCGCCGAAGGGATGCTGCTTGCCAACTACCTCGGCGCGCACATCCAAAACCTCTCGCTCGGCGGCCCGTTCCCGGAGCGCACGATTCAGCTTGCGGTTAAGCAGTGTTACGAGGACGGCAAACTGATTCTAATCGCCGCCGGCAATTCCTATACGGACGCGCCGCTGTATCCCGGCTACTATCCGGAATGCGTCGCGGTCGGCGCAACCACGCTGGTCAACGATTCGAACAACCAGGACTTTTCGCTCGTGGACGACGCTCTGCCTATCGACACGCGCTACGACGCGCGCGCCGGCTTCAGCAATTACGGCGACTGGGTCGACATCGCCGCGCCGGGCGTGGAAGTTAGAACCACACACATTACCGCGGATAACGCATACGTCGCTTCGGTGGCGGGCACGAGCTTTGCCACGCCATACACCGCGGGCTGCGCCGCGCTGCTGTGGGCGTACATTTCGCAGTTCGAAACTCCGACCGCGCTTCAAGTGCGCGAGCTTTTGCAGGGCTCGGCGCGCCCGATGGAAAAGCTGAACAACGGCGTGAACCCTCGCGGCTTTCGGGACAACGACAGCAACGGCACGGTGCGTTTCGTTGACGTAAACGCAGCGCTGGAGCTGTACGAATCCGGCGCGGGAATCGCGTACGAAATAGAATGGGACAATCCGGCGGACGGCGCGACCGTAACCGGCGACACCGAAATCCGCATTTCGATAAGCGGAGGCACGGGAAACGTCGTCAAAGTCGAGTTCGAAACGCCTACCCGATTTCTCGGCGCGACGGACGTTCTCGACGAAGGATTTTATAAATTCGATTGGGATACTACGTTCGAATTCAACAGAGAAATGCGGCTTCGGGCGATTGTAATAACGGACGAGGGCAGGATTACCCGCTCGACGATAAACGTCACGCCGGAAAACGCCCGCGCTGCGATACCCTTGCAGGAAGATTTCACCGGCGTCGCGGATAACGAAATCCCAACGGATTGGTATCACTTCGACGGAAACAAAGGCACGGGCTCGACCAAATGGGGAGCGGACACGTCGCAATTCGGCGCGGAATCGCCATCGCTTCATTCGAGCGGCGCGGCTGCGAACTACGTGGCGCGCAGCAACGACTGGCTTTACATGCCCGTTATAGATTTGACGAATCAGGCGAGCGCAACGCTTTCGTTCGACCGGCGCTACCGGATGGGTTCGAACGGAGCGATATATTTCTGCATAACCACGGACGACCGCAACCTCGCAATTTGGGATTTCACCTCGACGACGCTGCAAGATTGGGACAATTTCAGCATATCGCTTTCGCCTTGGGCGGGGCGTGAAATCAGGGCGTATTGGGTGCTGATTGCCAGCAGCGGCTCCGGCCCCGGAATGTGGATCGACGACGTAGAAGTCACCGGCGCGGAAGGCACGCCGCCGTCCATCCAAATCGTTTCGCCCGCTAACGGCGCAAGCGTAAGCGGCGCGGTGCCTATCGAGCTTGAAATCGAAAACGTGGAGCGCATTAGAGTTTACGCTCAACCCCCCGATTTCGGCGGTTATCTCGCGTACGACACGCAGGCGGCGGACACGGAATTCAGCTTCGACTGGGATTCCCGCTATGTTTATTCCGGCGGCGCGCTCTTGACGATTATGGCGTTCGACAGCGACGCGGAAGACGGGCTAATGCAGGTGGCGTACGTCGCGCTTAACGCCGTCATCGAATCGCGCGACCCGCGGTGGAACGATTCGTTCGAAGATATAGCCGAGCTCGGCGGAATGTCCGGCGGCGCGCTCGACGGCGACTGGTACGTTTGGGGCGGCGGCGCGGACATGTGGCGCGTGACCGGCGAATCCGCGGCGGACGGCGACTTTTCGGCGAAATTCGGTCCCGAAGACGATAGCGATTACGGTAACGGCGCGTCCGGCAGGCTGTACGGTCCGTTTCACGACCCCGGCGACGCGGAACATCCGTTCTTGCGGCTTTCGCAAAAGCTCGACCTCGGCACGGGCGACGTGGCGCGCATCGTACTCGTCAGGTACGACGGCCTGGACGAATCCGAAGTGATAATCGGCGAATACCGCAGCGACATCGCGGATTGGACGGAGCAGTATTTCGACCTTACTTTCGCGGAAGGCGGAGAGTTCCGAATCCTGTTCAAGTTCGACGCAAATTCGGACGGAAGCGCCGGGAAGGGCTGGTTCATAGACGACTACGAAGTTTTCATCGCCGGCGCGCGCATTACATCCATCGTTGACCCGTCAGGCGCGCCCGGCAAGACCGTCACCGTGAACGGCAACTATTTCGGCCCGCTTCAAGAAACCAGCACGATTACGTTCGCGAAAGAGGGCGGCGGGCGCACATCGCCGGCCGTGAACGTCTGGGGCGACAACGCCATCGAGGTAGTCGTTCCCGCGGACGCCGTAAGCGGAAACGTGGTCGTAAATGTTCAAGGATACGATTCCAACGGGTATTACTTCGGTGTGGCGCTTGTTCCGCCCGTTTTGAAGGGCGTGAATCCGATTAACTGAAAGCGCCGCGAATCGGCAAAAACGCGGCAATTATGTTGCGGATTACGCCTTATGAGGTAATATTTTGGGATTTTAAAATCGGGAAACGCTCTTTAGGGCGCTTCCCATTTATGGTAATTGCGGAGGAGTTATGAGGCTTGCATTGTTTGCAGTGCTGGCGGCCGCCGTGCTGGCTGTCGCGGCCATATCCTGCGGAAGGGGCAACAAGCCGTCCGCATTTCACGGCGGTCCTTCGGGCAAACCCGCCGCATCGAAACCCGAAACGCCGATTGATACCTCCGCCCCCGACAGAAATACGCTTACCGTCGTTTCCCCCGATATTGCGGCGATGTCCGCCGGCGACGAGTTCGACGTGCAACTGAAATTCGAACTAGCCGAAGAGCTTTACCAAATGAGCGGCAGGCTTGTGTACGACCGGCGGTTCGTCCAGCCGGTTCGCGCATCCCGCGGCGCCGTTCCCGATTCCGCCGTGTTTTTCGCCAAGCTGGACCACCCGGAATTCGTTCCGTTCGCATTCACCCAAACGAACGGCGGACGCGGCATACCCGCCGGAAAGGGCGAAATTCTCAGCGTCATGTTCAGGATTATCGCGGACCCGGCTGGCGCTCCACGCGTTCGGCTTTTGAACGACGCCCAATTTTTGCACCTTCGAAACGGCAAGCGCGAGCGGCTCTCTTTCGATCTCGAACACAGGACGGTGGCGCAATGAAAAGTACGATTTTCATTTTCGCCGCCATTTTTTTCGCCATGACCGCGCTTCCGGCGCACGCGCTTCAGCCGCCACCGCCGGGTATGATCGAAGAGATGATAGCCGATGGCACTTACGAAGAAGCTTTGAAAAGAGCGGAAGAACTCGGCAACCACAAAATGCAGGCAGCGAATCGCGGCGGCGGCGGCGGTGATTCGAATCCGCACGCTCTCGCTGACGGCGTAATGCAACACTACGGACGCTCGCTCGCGGACAGGAGTCCGAGTTCGATAGGCAAGACCCCATCCCGCGAATTCGCGTGGCTGAACTTCGACCGCAATCACGACAGGGTTGTGGATGAACGGGACATTCTTTCTCTCGGCTTTCCGTCTCCGAGAAATACTGCGGCGATGTCGTCGATCGGTTCAAGCAAAACTTTCGCGCTTATAATCGATTTTCCGGATTATCCGGCATATTTCGCCAAAGATGAGTTCGAAAAGAACATTTTCGGCGAAGGCGATACCGCATATTATTACCGAGGTCTTTCTTGGTATTACAAGCAGGCGTCATATCAACAGCTGGAGATAGAAGGGCAGGTTTACGGATGGTACACCGCGCGAAATCCGCGGGCCTATTATCATCCTAACGACAATAGCAGCTATCCATCCGATACTTTGCGCCGTGAACTTCTGATATTCGAGGCGATAGAAGCGGCGGACGCGGCCGGCGAAGACTTTTCGCAATACGACAACGACGGCGACGGCATCGTGGACTATTTCTTGGTCATTTGGGCCGGCCCGGTAGGCGCATGGTCATCTTTTTGGTGGGGATATTTGACGCAAATCAGCCAACTAGCAGCGAAGCAAGTTGACGGAGTGACTTTCCAAACGTATTCGTGGCAGTGGGAGAGATATTACGGCTTCGCGCAATCTCCGCCCGCACTCGCGCGATGGGACCCGCTCGTAACTATTCACGAAACCGGTCACGGCGTCGGCTTGCCCGACCTATACGATTACAACGACAGCGTCGGCCCGCGAGGCGGCGTCGGCGGACTAGATATGATGCACGGAAACTGGGGCGACCATAATTGCTTTCATAAATTCGTCCTCGGCTGGCTGGAGCCGACAATAGCGTTTACTAATCTAGAAGACCATGAGCTGCGAAAATCTAACGATTACGGCGACGCAGTGATTTTTATGCCTGGTTTCGACCCGGTAAATCCATGGCAGGAGTTCTTCATCGCTCAAAACAGGCGAAAGCAAGGCCTCGATACGACTTATCCGACAAGCGGCATTTTGCTTTGGCATATCGACGCCGAAGTGGACAACGACGGCTATTTGGTGTGGGACAATTCTTATACGGAACACAAACTGGTTCGCTTGATGGAGGCCGACGGCCTCGAAGAAATCGAGCAAGGTCAGCAAGCGAATGCTGGCGATTTCTATAAGGACGGTGCCGAATTGACGCCGGATTCGACCCCGAATTCGAACCTTTACGACGGCACGAATCCGGGCATCAATTGCGTGGACACTTCGGCGGCGGGCGATACCATGACCGCCGACTTCATTTTGTTCACCAGCAATCCGCCGTCGGTGGAAATAACCGAGCCTTCGGGAGGCACGTTGAGCGGCGGCGTTACGGTCAGCATTGACTGCTCGGACGACAACGCGGTGACGAAACTGCAACTTTTAATCGACGGCGTTATGGTCGCGAGTTGGGATACGCCCGGCGCGACGGAAACATACACATGGAACTCGCTCGTCGATTTCAACAAGACTTCGAACATCGCCGCTCGCGCATGGGACGAAGAAGGTCAGGCGGGAACGGACGTCGTAAGCGTAACCGTCAGTAATTCAGGAGCCGCTTCCGTTACTGACGGTTTCGAAGATGCGGAGGACGGTGGTTTCTTCAAATGGCGCAAAATAGACAACAACCATGAAATCCGATTCTTTGTCGAAAATTTCGGCTCCGGTTCGCAATCTTCTTGGGATACCCGCACGAGTCCCGGCACGCCCTCGCCGCTCGGCAGCGGCAAGGAAGCGTACGTAAAGGCACCGGTTTCCAACCAAAATTTCACCGCGAATCAGATTCTCCGAAGTCAGCGAATAGACGCCACGGGCTTTACCAGGCCGGTACAGATAAAGTTTTTCTATCGTATGAGGGACAAAAGAGGCATACCGAATGCGCTTATGCTGCTTGCGTCCACGGACGAGGGCGCCACTTGGGAAACGCTCGAATACTTGCCGTCCACAACTTCCGGCAGTACAACTCCATGGGCAATGTTTAGCGGCACATATGCGTTCCAAGGAGAAAGCGTATATTTCGCCATTAAGTACGGCGGCAGATTTCGCGGAGACGAACATGCGGCAGCCAGCGTGAACCTCGACGATTTCGTTATCCGCGAATGTCCGAGCGACCCGCCTCAAGTGACTTTCACGAATCCCGCGGACGGTGCGGACGTTTCGGGAAGTACGAATTTTGACGTCGACGCGACGGACGACGGCAGCGTTCAAAAAGTGTTTTTCTACGTGAACGGCTCGCTCGTTTCCACCGATACCGCGGCGCCATGGCGCTATACCCGCAATACGCTGAACGACGACAATCATCCTGCGATTAAGGTTATGGCTTACGCTCTCGACGACGACGACATCGCCAGCGAAAAAGCCGAAATCACGATAGCGTTTAAAAACTCCAAAAACAACTATCCCGCTTCCGACGACATCGAAAGCGGGATCGACGACCAGTGGCTATTGGAAAACGACGGGATTCAACCTCAATGGCAGCTGGTTACGGACGACGGGCGCAGCGGAACGCAATGTCTCGGCTGGATCGCGCCCGGCGCATGGGGAGGTACGCCGAACGATTACGCGTGGTTTCGCGGAATCGCGCCTGCAAGCGGAAGGCACGCCATTGATTTGTCCGGAGAGGACATAATCGAGCCGATACTCAGGTACTACTACAAAATGAGCACCCCGTCGAGCCGCTATTTCGACGTTTATTTTTACACTACTTGGCTCGGTTACACGAAAATCGACACGATGAACATCGACCAGGCCGACTGGACGCTCGCGGAAAATCCCCTTTCATCTTTCGTCGGACACTCGGGCAGGGTGCTTTTCTACCCGAGAGGCTCATCGGGATCGGACGTAGGAATTTTCATTGACGATATCAGCGTCGAAAACGAAGGGCCGTTCGTGTCGGGAGCAACGCCGGACCGCGGCATTGTAGGCGTTTCGATAACCATTTCGGGCAGCGGTTTCGGCGATTCTCAAGGGTCGGGCGAAGTAAGGTTCAACAACGGATCGGGTGGTCACGTCACGCAATCCACCGTCACCTCTTGGTCCAACAACGAAATCGTTTGCGACGTGCCCGCGGGAGCGAAAAGCCATGCTTCGGACGGCGTATGGGTTTTCAAGATTACCGAATCGAACAAAAGTCCATTTACTGTTGTGCTTCCCCCGCCAAATCTTACTGGCGCGGGGAAAATTGATTGATGTTCTGTTTAATCCTTACAAGGGGGATAACGGATATGACAAGAGGAATTGTATTTATTATTTTGGCTTCCTTGCTGGCGATCCTAATCGCCGCTTGCGGCGGCGGCGGCGGCGCATCAAGTCAGGATCTCAAGCCACCCGCCCAGCGCGTAATGCCTGTTCCGGGCGATTTTCTTCCGACAGGCTCCACCTATCCGAACGCCGGCGGGAATCTGCGGGCGGAAATAATCCGTGGAGCGAGCGGTATGCCGGAAGGTATCAGACTCACTTGGGACCGCCAAGCAGAGGCCGACGGCGGCTATAACGTTTATCGCGACGTCGAGACGATGGACGACGGGCTTGCCGACGCGGACAAGAAGGTAAATGCAAGCTCCATAGCCAATCCCGGCTCCGGCGACGAAGTCGATTGGGACGACATCTATTTTGGCGGCGGCTCGCCGCCCGCCGAAGGACCTCCCGCTTGGGGAGAAACCTATTTTTACCGCGTAACGAACATCAACGATACGGACGACGAATCCGACGTAAGCAACGAGTTGTCCATAACCATAGGTTCTTCCATAACGGGCTTCAATCCGGGATCGGCGAGCATTCTCGATACCATTGAGGTTCTCGGCGAAGGCTTCGGCACTCAGGATTCGGGCGACAAAGTCGAATTCAGCGGACCCGGCGGCACATGGATTGAAGCCGACATCAATTCGTGGACGGATGCCAACATTTCCGTCGTCGTTCCCACCGGAGCGGTAACGGGTCATGTGAGGGTCACGCTCGAAGCGGCGCAAATCATTGAATCGACGGGCGACTTCACCGTCGTAGCCCCGTCCATAGCCACGGTTGACCCCAATCAAGGACGCGTCGGCGACACGATTACGATAAGCGGAAACCACTTCGAAGCCGACCGCTCGGCGGGGGACGGCAAAGTGTTTTTCGGCACGCAGGAAGCCGCGTCCGGCGATTACGTAAGCTGGACCAATACACAAATCGAAGTCAACGTTCCGGTCGGCGCCGCTACCGACGGCGCAATTACCGTTTCGACCGGAAACAACACGAGCAATACAGCCAGCTTCGACGTGCTGCCGAAGATTACTTCGCTCTCAGTAAGCGAAGGCGAAATCGGCTCGTCTGTGACGATTAACGGACACACGTTCGGCGCGTCTCAGGGCACCAGTTCAGTTCAATTCGGCGCGGCGGCCGCGACTGTCTCAAGTTGGAACAACACGCAAATACAAGCCACGGTGCCCTCCGGCATCAGCGGACTGGTGCAGGTGAAAGTAACCGTCCAAGCCGCTCAAGCTTTCGAAAGCAACACCGTTGACTTCAACGTCAAGCCATCCATTTCCGGCCTCGACGCGACGCGCAAGACCAAGCTCGACCAGCTTGTAATATCCGGCAACGGCTTCGGCGCGTCCCGCGGTACCAGCACGGTTTGGTTCGATAACGGCACTCCGGGCGACACCAGCGACGATTCCGTCGTTGCGGACGGCGATTACGTTTCTTGGAGTCAAACCTCGATTACCATCGAAATCCCCGACACGGCAAAGACCGGCAGCGTGTACGTACGCGTCGCAAGCGTGGACAGCGGCGGCGAGGCTATTACGATTGTTCTTCCTCCGCCGAACCTGACGGGCGGCGGACAAATTTAACGGCGGTTGAAAATGCAAACCAAGCTTTTCGCGATCTCGATTTTTATCGCCCTTGCGGCGGCGGCGGTTTTCGCCGCCTCCGCTTGCGGCGGACGTGGGGATAGAGGGCTCGAATCCGGCGGGCGCGGCGTCGCACGGATTTCCCCGCCGGAAATCCTGTCCGCGCTAATGCCGTCCGGGCGCACTCCCTCCGGTCTTCCGGTGGGCATCCGGCTCACGTGGACGCGCGTCGGCGAGCCTTCGGCGGTGGGATACTATCTTTACCGCGACACCAGCCCCATCGCTGACGGCCGTGTGGGCGACGTGACGATTCGCGTAAACGACGGAAACGCAATCGCCCAACAGCCCGGAAATCCGATAACGTTCGACGACATGATGTTTCCCGGTGGCCATCCGGTCGTCGGCGAAACCTATTTCTATCGCGTGACCGTGGTCGATAACGCCGGCGAAGAAAGCTATTTCTCGAACGAATTTTCCTACACCGTGCAGGAGCAGGACGTCACGTTCTTCACGCCGTCGTCCGGCGAATACGGGGACACGGTGACGATTACCGGGATGTTTTTCGGCACTTTCGACGAAGCGACGGACGAAGTGCATTTCTCCGGCGCGTCAGGCACGATTCCCGCCGAAATCCAAAGCTGGACAAACACGGAAATTGCCGTCACCGTTCCAGTCTTCGCGGTTTCAGGCCCGATACTTGTAATCATCGACGGCACGATAGCCCAATCGGACGCCGATTTCGAAGTTACGAATCCGTTCATTTCCGGCGCCAGCAAGAACCACGCCGCAGAGGGCGAGGTTGTCTCTCTGTTCGGAGCTAATCTTGGGACGTCCCAAGGTTCTAGCGCCGTGGATTTTTCCAATAAGGAGTCCGGCGTACAGGTTGTCTCGTGGACGAATTCTCAAATATCCGTGCGAGTTCCTCCGATAGACGCTGTCGCGGTTTCATCAATCGTTACGGTTACCGTCGGCGGAGACGCGCTCGCCCCCATCCAGCTGTCCATAGACCCGCTCATCGTCTCGCCGTCCACGATTCGCGCGACCGAAGGCGAAGGCGTTTCGATATCCGGCAAACACTTCGGCAATTCCGGCTCGCTTTTCGTTTCGGCAATCGAAGTCGAAACGAACACGTGGTCGCCGACCCTCGTCACCGCAACGGTAACTTCCGAATGGCTGGAAGGGGACGCTTTCATACTCGTTGACAATCCCTCGAACGTTGTGCCGTTCATCCTCGATTCCGCGGTGTTCTTCAACTTCCCGGCGGGTTTCGCGGGCTCGGTGTACGAAAAAGGCTCGCTTCAAGAAATCGAAATCGTTACGAATTCGAACGTGGAAATGGTCGAATTCCTGATTAACGGCGCGGTGTACCGCACGGACGACACACAGGCGAACGGCTTTAAATTCACGCTGAATTCCGACGACTTCACGAACAACGTCCAGTTTCTAGTCGTGCGCGCGCACCGTCGCGGCCAAACGTTCGAAAGCGCGGGGCAGGCGTTTTTCACCCGCGTTTTCGACGGCGATTACAACGGCGACGACAAAATCGATCTTGCCGATCTGGATGCGCTCTACGATTTTTGGTTTATTATGGTGATGCCGTTCGGCGACAATTCAGCCGCTGTTTTTCCGACGCTCGACGGTAATCGCGACGGCGTAATCGACGAACGCGACGCGGCGATTATCGGCTATCTGTTCGGCGAAACGCGCTAGGCAAATCCAGTTAAAATTAATTCGGCTGGCCCATTGGCAGTCACTTTTGTGCAACTATTATAAGGAGAAGAAGAATATGATTAAGATTGCAATTATCGTTGGTAGCACTCGTCCGGGACGCGTTGGCGAATCCGTGGCCCGCTGGGTATACGACATCGCCAAACGGCGCAACGGCGCCGATTTCGAGCTTGTGGACGTCGCGGATTTCAATCTACCGCTGCTTGACGAACCGCTTCCGCCGGCAAGGGGGCAGTATTCTAAGCCGCACACGATTGCATGGTCGAAAAAAATAGCGTCCTTCGACGCTTTCGTTTTCGTTACGCCCGAATACAATCACGGCACGTCCGGCGCGCTCAAAAATGCCATAGACTTTTTATACGGCGAATGGAACGACAAAGCTGCCGGCTTTGTCAGCTACGGAAGCGCCGGCGGAGCGCGCGCGGTCGAGCAGCTGCGGCTCATTGCAAGCGAATTGCAGATTGCCCATGTCCGCGGCCAGGTTATGCTTTCGCTCTTTACCGACTTCGAGAACTTCAGCGTTTTCAAGCCGGATCCCCGGCATGAAAAATCGCTCAATACAATGCTCGACCAACTTGTCGCATGGGGCGGCGCGCTTAAAACGCTGCGCGAAAAAAATGCTTGATAAGTGAAGTTCCATAATCGCTGGGTTAGGCGTGCGCCAAAAGTTTTTTGAATGGCGCGGAATAAGAAGCGAGACAAACCACTCCTTTTTTATTTTCTCGTGAGCCGGACTTGTTAAAATATGCAAAATACCGCCTAATAGTTGACATCTCTCCCGCCCCCCCGAGGTATAATAACGCCGAGTGCTTCACTAGGGAGCGTTCGCCCGAAAGGCGGCATGAGGTATGATGGTTTTTCACATTCCTACTGGTACTAAGAATGGGGGAATGTCACAAACATACACCTTTCCTGGAAGTTCCGGGCAATCGGGTCAAGCGCTCGTAACGAACGGAAGCGGCACACTCAGCTGGGCGAGCAAGCTGGGCGGTCCGCAGGCGCCGCAAGACTAAAATCTCCGGGTTCAATTGCCGGAAGCGGAATAATAATCGACGATGCAAATGGCATGCCTCTTTCAGATTTCGATAACACCTGCAAATGCTGATTTGTGAGTCCGACTTCAAAGCCGCTTGACGGCTGCGATTTTTTGTCAAACCCCTTGAAATGACCAACGCCCTTAACTAAAATTCACCTGAATCGGGTTGCTTGTCGCGACGAAGCCGAAAGCGATTACCGGGTTTTCCTCCGCGGGATACTGACAGAACACGCGCACCCAATCGCCGGTTTGAATTCCGGGACTCGTGGTAAGCAGCGTGCCGTCCGTGCGGAAGATGAAGTTCACCGGGTTCACGGTGCTTTGGACGTGCAGCCAGCCTACGTACGGCGTGATGTTGACGCCCGTAATATCCGGCGTTTCGTCTTCCGGCGTGCCGGGGTCGGGGTCGTATCCGTCCGAAAACGTGGCGAGCACCTGGAACGGCACATCGGTTCCGGCCGCTATGTTAATCGGGTTCGTCGAGCCGCCCGTCGTCATGTCGAGCGATTGAATCGTCGCGCAAGAAATCGTGAACGTCGCCTTCACCTGGAAATCGAACGGGCTCATCGCCCGCACTACGGCGAAGCCGCGGTTTAGGCCCGTCACGAGACCCTTGTCCTCGCTCGAATTGCCAACCATCGCCACTTGGTCGTGAAGTTCGATGTCCCAAAGCACTTGGTCGGTCACTTCGATTTCCTGCGCCGCGCCGACCGGAAGGCCGTACGCGCGAAGCTGCACCTGCGGGCGAGCGAATCCTTCCGCCGCGCTCGGCGAAATCCTGCTCGTTTCGGTAACGATTAGCGGCAGCGCGTTCGGGTCTGGGTCGATGCCGAGAATCGGATCGCCCGTCACCGGGTTGATAATCCTGACGTTTTGAAGCGGCTGGGAGGTTTGGAACTGCGCCGTGTTCGACATTTGGCCGATGTTGCCGTTCGCCGCAACCGGCGCCACGCGATAGAAAGTGTCCACGTCCGGCAGCGTCGCCGCGCTCCATGTGTATTGAATCCGGCCGTCCGACGTTTTCGGCGCGGGGTTCATCGAACTGCGGGTCACGGTCGCGCCGCTCGTAAGCGGCGTGAAATTCACGCCGTTCGTGCTCGTAAGCACCTGATAGCCGACTAGATTCGTAAGATACCTGATTGCTATGGGCGTAATGTCCGGAACGCCGATTTCGCCGTTAGCGTCGTAATCCACGATTTCCAGCCACGGCTTCGACGGGTTCGGAAGCGTATCGAGATAGTTCAGCGCGATAGGCGTGATATCGGGAATTCCCACTTCGCCGCTGTTGTCGCCGTCGCCGATGTTGCGCTCGCGCCATGTAAGCTGGGGCTTGCCGTCAACGAGCGCCACCGTAATCGTCACGCGGTTGACGTCGCTCGTCGGCGCGTCGTTGGCCGGATTCTGCGGGTCTCTCGCCACATAGCGCTTTTCGCCGAAAGGCGAGTTGTCGAAGTACGCACGGCATAGCATTCCACTGCCGTCCACGCCGGGACGCTTGTCGAAGTACGTGCGCACGATTCCGACGTCCACGTATTTCCAATATCCGGTTATCGCAAGCGAAATCACTTCGCCCGGACCGCCCATGAATTCCGTGAAGTCCACGCTCTTGGGCTTATACATGTTCCAGTTGTAGTTGAGTTTGAAAAACGCCCAGTCAGCGTCCTCGAAGTTCACCGCGTACACCTCCACGATGGTCGCGTCTTTCGCTTCGATGACTTTCAGCGAAAAATTCGCGGCAAGGTCGGGGCGCGGATTGCCGCGTTCGTCCGTGGGGTGAATCGAAAACCCGCCGCCGGTTTGAACGCGCTCGCCGTCTTTCGGCGCCGAGTATCCTTTCGGCGCGGGATCGTTCGATGACGGCTCGTGCGACAGCGATGAGCCGGTGCAGGCCTGAAGCGCCGCTAGTATGATAAATGACAGCAATACTCCCGCACAAACAAGCCAATTCCTCATCTCGATACTCCTAATAATGCGGCAAAACGCCGCTTATAAAGCCAGTTTATTCTACCACAATCCGCACGGTTTCTTCGCTATTTCGAAAAAAATCGAGTTCCGCAAGCCATCGCGCCGCCCGCTTCGAACGGATTTGCGCCAAAGACGCGGATTTTATCCCGATAATCCGGCTTCGCGGGGTATAATTTTGTGCCGCCCGGAGGCAGCGATGAAAATACCCGAAGACTTGATCGGCTCGGTGATTAGGGCGAAAACCGGTACGCATGTCCCGGAGGATAGGCCGGATACCCGCGCGCCCGGCGCACAGTCCGGCGCAAAACCGGCAACGAACGTTCGCGCCGACGCGCCCGCAGCGCCCAGTCCGGATTTCAAAGCGGAAATTTCGGGGCGCACTCTCAAAATCCGCTCCGCCGAAAGGCAGGCATATTCGGTGCCGCCCGAAGTCGCGGCGCGCGCCGCGTACGAGCGCGGCGAATCCGCTAAACTTCCGCCGCGAGAAGGCGCACGCGACGCCGTTCGAAGCGCCTCGAACCGCGCCAATCCGGACACCGGTTCACGCGGAGAACAGGGAGATTCGTTCACGGCACGCCGGCGCGAATCCCTCGGCGTCGAGCGCTCGGTTGTCGAGCGCAAAATAGCGGAACTCCGGCTCAGGCTCGCGTCCGAGTCGCGGAAAAAGGCCGATTCGGTAGTCGCGGATTTCGATAGAAAACAGCAGGTCCGCGAAAGAAAAAGTCTGGAACGCGAGGTGGCGGCGCTGGACAGGCAAATAGCGGGCATCGAGCGCGAAAAAATGGCCGAATCGAAAGCGGCGGCTTACGAAGTGGCGAAGGCCAACCTCGACGCCCAATCCTCCGCATCGGCGCGAGCGGGAAGCGTAAGCAGCGCCGCGTCGCGAATCAACACGGTGGTCTAACCGATGTTCATAATTTTCCGGCCGCGCAAAGCGTGCATTTTCGCCGCCGCTGCCGCAATGGCGATTCTCTTTACTGCGTGTCCGCGCGAAAAGGCGCCGCCGAACGAGCCCGCCGTCGTTTTCGCCGGCATCGGGCTTTCCGCTCCGGTCGTGAATTCGCTTGAAATTTTCAAAGCCGAAACCGGAATCGACTACACGCTCATCACCGGCGATTCGGGCGAGCTTTCCCGCACGATTGGCGGCGGCGCGGAGTGCGACGTTTTCATTCCCGACGCGCCCGGCGCGATAGACTTCCTCGCCCAAAGGGAGCTTGCCGGCGAGGAAAACGTCAAATTCCTTTTTCTCGAAAGGCTGGCGGTCGTCATTTTCCGCGCCGAAGGCGCGCCGCCGTCGCTCGAAGGCCAAAACGCCGTCGAATTCGTCAGGCACGCCCGGAAAATAGCCGTGCTCTCGCCCACCGCTTCGCGCTCCGGGCTGCTCGCGAACGAATCGCTCGAGTTTTACGGCGCGGGCAAGGGCGAATCCGAAGTGCTCGTTCTCCCCGCGCTAAGCTCGATGCGCCTCTTTCTCGAAAAAGCCGAAGCGGATTGCGCAATTGTTTTCGCAAGCGAAATTCACGGCGAAGACTATCTGACAATCGTCGATTACTTGCCGCCCGAAAGCCACACTCCGTACGCATACCCGCTTGTCTTGCTTCCCGGCGCAAAGAGCGGCGCTCAAAAGCTGGCGGACTTTCTGCTTTCTCCCGATGCGCGCAAAGGCTATATGCAGTTCGGCTACGACAGGCCGGACGAATTCGACAGGGACATTTCGGGCAAACCCGCGGGCGAAGGCGAAAAGGAAGGCTCCGGCGATACCGCCTGAGCTATCTTCTCGCCACCACTTCCTGCACCGGCAGTCCGCGCACAATCGCGACGTCGTCCACGCGTCCGAGGTCGATTTCGCGAGGCGGCGATACCGGCTTTCCGTCCGCTTCGAAAAGCGTGCAAACTATCGGGCGGATGATTTTTATTTCGTCGGTTTGCTTGACGACCGCTATTTGGTCGTTCGACAAAAGAACGAAACTTCCGACCGGATAAAGCCCGATTTTGCGAACCATCAGCGCCACGGCTTCGCGCGAAAAATGCGTGCCGGAATTGCTTGCGATAATGTTCATCGCCGAATAAAAGTCCATTTTCGTTTTATAGCTGCGGCTCGTGGTCAGCGCGTCGTACACGTCGCATACCGCCGCGATTTGCACGTGCTTTTCAATCTGCTCGCCTTTAAGACCTTTCGGATACCCCGTGCCGTCCCATCTTTCGTGGTGAAAGTGGGCGATTTCGATTACTTCTTTCACGAATCCGCCGTGCTGTTTCAATATCTCGGCGCCCATGCTCGCGTGCGATTTTACGAGTTCGAATTCCGCGGTCGTAAGCTTGCCCGGTTTGTTCAAAATGCTCATCGGAATCCGCGTCTTGCCGATATCGTGCAGCACCGCGCCGATAACAAGGTTCATAAGCCTGTGCATCGGATAGACGTCGCGCGCGAGCGCGAGAAATAGCAGCGCGACGTTCACTGAATGTCTGAATGTATATTCGTCGTAATGCGCCACGTCCAACAGCTTCACCGCCGCGTTCGGCCTCTTTATCGCCTGTTGAATCATTTCGGTAAGCGGCCGCTTAAGGTCCGTGATATCGAGCTTGCCGCCTTCGGCGATGCGCGTGAAGACGTCCGTCACGCATTCCGTGACTTCGCTCAAGATTTTCGGCTCTACCGCGCTTTCGATGTTCGCTTTCTCGAAAATGCCGGTTTCGGCTTCCCGAATTTCTTCCAGCGAAAGGTCTATGTCCACGGCGCCGGCGCCGGGCGAATATCCCAGTACGGATTCCTCGATAAGCTCGTCCGCCACCGCTCGCGATACGTTGACGCGCGAAATGCCGCGCTCTTTTAGCGTCGCGATGAACGCCTCGGAGATTTCATACCCTTGCCGGAGCAGCAGGTTTTCCCCGTCGTAAATATCCGACGCCAGCGTTTGCCCGGGCGGCAAAACGGCGACGTCCACTGAAACGTAGTTGGCTTCCAACCTATATCCGTATTCGAATTTAAATCAAGACGGCGCGGCCGCGGCTTCCGGAGCGATTCCCGGAATTCGCGCGAGGCGAGCCGACAGTATAATACTCCTTTTCAGGCGCGCTTATTTAAAAAAATGTCAATACTTCATTTTTAGCGGTTTTTCAACCGCAACGTCCGGCGTTTTCGACAGGTCGAGTATTCTCGGAACTTCGAGCCGTTTGAAATTCTGGTCGAACAAAACCGACACTTCGGGACGCACTACCGCAGCCGGATTGACCTTGCGCACTACGCCGATTTCACCGGTGGTCAGCCTTACGAACGTGCCGATAGGATATAGTCCCAGCGACGAAAACAGCCTTCTCACTCCGCGTTCCGAAAAGTGCTTGCCGCTGCTTTGCACGATTATGTTAATTGCGCTGTGGAAATCCATTTTTTCCTTATAGCTCCGCGTGGTCGTCAGCGCGTCGTACACGTCGGCTACCGCTGTAAGCTGCGATTCCGGCGAAATTTCTTCGCCCGCAAGCCCGTCGGGATAGCCGCTGCCGTCCCATCTTTCATGATGATGCCGCGTAATATCCAGCGCCTCGTCCGTAAATCCGCCATGCTCCCGCAATATCTCTTCGCCGAGAACCGGATGGGTTTTTATAAGGTCATATTCCTCGTCAGTAAGTTTTCCTTGTTTCGTAATGATTTCGAGCGGCAGTTTCGTTTTCCCCACGTCGTGCAGCAAAACGCCGACCGTCGCGCCTTCGACTTTTTCGTCGGGAATTTGACCCTTCGCGAGCGTCAAAAACAAAAGACCGGTGTTGACCGAATGGCGGAACGTGTACTGGTCGTAATGCGCCACGTCCAAAAGCTTAATCGCGGCGAAAGGTTTCGCCAAAGTTTGTTCGATAATCTGGCGGGCGAGCTTTTTGACCTCCTCCATTTCCTCCGCGGCCGGCGCGCCTTCCCGCAGCCTGCTGAACACTTCCTCGACGCACGCGGAAGTTTCGACCAGCAGTTCTTCTTCCACCGCGGTTTCGATGCCGGACTCCTGCCAAAGTTTGCGCTCGTCCTTATGCAGTTTGCTCGCGATTTCTTCGTCCCGCGCCGGCTTCGACGGATGTTCCTCTTTCGGCACGGCGTTTTTTTCGATGTCCGCGGCGGCTTCGACGGAAACCCGCACCTTCGTTATGCCGCGTTTTCCCAGCGCGGCGATAAAGCCCTCGGTGACGATCGAGCCTTTCGCGAGCAGCCGCTGCTCGCCGGAATAAATATCGGACGCGAGTATTTGCCCCACGGTAAGGAGCGAAACCTCAATATCGGTCCATTCGAGGCTTTCCCCGCCTCCGCCGCCGTTTCCGAAGACAGCCATTACCATCTTCCACATCCTGCCGATGCGCTGACACAACAACCCAATGACGCAATCACGAATATATGTCCGAACCGCCGCGTTCAACGATTGAACCGGCCACTTTATGGCAATTCCCGGTCAACTCATTATACCACTCGCATATAAGTTCGCGCGAATTGGCGAAAAATTTCCTTTGCTATACTTTTGCCGTGACATTCGATTTCAATCCAGGCAGATTCGTAGGCCAGAAAAGGGCGATTGCCCGGCTCTCCGGCTTCAGGCGCAAGGGTCATTCGCCTACCTCGATTCTGTTCAGCGGCCCGCCGATGACGGGCAAAACAACGCTCGCTCTTATTTACGCGCGCACGCTTTTATGCACCGGCGAGCCCGCGGACGGCATTTTTGCCTGCGGCGAATGCTTCGCATGCCGCGCCCTGATGTCGGGTCCGTACGGCGATTTCACTTTCGTGCTCCCGCGCACGAAACAAATAACCGTCCAAATCGTAGAGGACGAGTACGGCGATTTTTCCGGCGCGCTGCGGCTGCCTTCCCATTCCGCACGCAGAATCGTTTTCATCGACAGCGCGCACGCTCTGAACGACCAAACCGGCAACATGATGCTCAAGCTTTTCGAAGAAGCGCCCGACAAAACGGTTTTCATTCTCGTCACCGACAGGCCCTACGAAGTGCTTCCCACCATCCGCAGCCGGTGCGAAGAAATTCGTTTCACCGGCGAGTCGGTCGATTTCATCGCCTCGGAGCTTGCCTCTCGCGGATACGACGAAGTGGCCGCCCGGCGCGCGGCATCGCTTTCGCAGGGCAAATGGGTGCTCGCGGAAACGCTGATGCGCGAAAAACCGCTGTTTGACGGCGCGGAAAAGCTGATGCGCGATTTCGCATCGGTTCTAAAGGGAGGCGGAAACAAGTACGGACTGATGGGGTCGCTGATGGCCGCCGCCGATGAGCTTTCGGATGCCATGATTCGGCGCGAGTCGGAAGTCATCACCTGGACGCTGCCGGATAAAGAAGTGCTCGACGTGAAGGACAAAAAATCGCTCGACCGATGGAGCGTCGGCACGACGCGGTCGAACGAACTGAAGCGAATGGCCCAGATAACGGCTTTCGATTGGCTTCGCGAGGGACTGATTAAACGTTCGCTCGAGGAAAAAAAGGCCGGCGGCGACCCTTGCGAGCGGCTTGACAAACTGCCGCAAGCGCTGGATCGCGCCGGCCTTTGGCTCGAACAAAACGTAAGCGAGGACTATATTCTTGCCGCGCTTTTGGCGAAGCTGTAAGCGCTAAGCAAGCGCCTCCTCCGGAACTACGTCGAGCATCGCAAGATGCTCCTCGCTGAAAACGCTGCGAAGAAAATGGTGGTAGAAACCGTTGGGGTCAACGGATTTCACAGCCTGTATTGCTGCTTCAGACAAATCGCAGGCCTTTGCCAAATTTCTTTCCGCCAGTGCTCGGGCGCACAAAATGGTTTCTTCAGGCTCGCCAAACTGCTTAGCCAAATCGGCATAGATTTCGGTTTTTTCTGAAGATCCCCTCAGAGCAAATGCCCACATAGCGGTTGCGAAAACCGTGCGTAGCTTGTCGATTTTAAACCGCTCAAATCCTCCCTCGCCGATCACCTCGTCCGCTTTTTCCAAAAATCCATACCAAGCGGGATCGGAGCGCCAAATCATGAACAAAAAAGCTCTAAAATACAATGAGTAAATTTTCTGCTCTGGAATTTTGACTTCCGCGTCCCAAGAAGAAATAGTCCTTCTGAGATGAGGCGCGTCCTGATTGTGAATAGCTTTCATCCCCTGAAAATGGGAGACAGTTTTTAGGTTGCGCCATTTGGTAAAGTCGGCTTTAGGAAGCGAAGGGAAGTATTGCATACTAGACCTCAATGTCCATCCCAACAAACCTTTCGGGGACCCTTTCCAACTTGACTGTTGGTGGTTCTTCGGGAGGGTGTAATTCCCCATTCATGTTCTTCGGCGGGTACGGCGGACTGACCGGGCGATTCGCGTATGGAATCCCGAATCCCGACATCAATTTGCATTGAAGCGCGTCGTTAAACTCCTGCACCCACTCGGCAGGAGTGTGGCCGGTGCTTTCGATGGTTTGGCTCCCCGAAACGTTGTTCTTGGAGAACACGTAATCTCCGAGAGCGTCCATCTCACCCTGCGTCAATGTGTGAAAAGGCATAAAATCCCTCCGAAAACTGAAATTTCGCCATAGCGGCACCACTATTCTAACATAAAATTTGTCAAGCCTCAACAGCTATACAAAATTTGGCAATTTCCCGCGCGCTGCCGCAATTCCGTTTTCCCGCATCGAAAATCGCGGACTGCCGTTATATACTACCCTCATGGAATCGCTATTTGACGTTCTTTCAAGGCTCGTTTTCGCGCCCGGCGTTTCGGGCGCGGAAGACGCGGTCGCGCGTGAAATCGAAGCGTTGCTCGAAACGGCCGGCCTGGATGTTTCGCGCATCGAAAAAGACCGCCTCGGAAACCGTTTCGTGCGCTTCGGCGGCGGCGAATCCCCCCGGCGCGTTCTCGTGGCGCACATGGACGAAATCGGCTTTCGAATTACTTCGATCGGTGCGGACGGCGTCTGCCGCGTAATCGCGACGGGCGGAATAGACCCGCAGCTTTACGAAGGAGCGCAGGTTGAAATTCACTCGAAATCCGGCGCAATTCCCGCCGTCTTTTCGCCCGTCAGCCACCACGTGACTTTTCGCACAGGCGTTTTCAAAGACAAGCGAATCTCGGTGGAAGACCTGATGCTCGATATGGGGGCGAAGTCGCTTGAAGAGGTTACCGCGCTCGGCGTGCGCTTACTCGACTCCGTTACTTTTCCCAAGCGCTTTCGCCGTCTCGCCGGCGGTTTCGTCGAGGCGCGAAGCTTGGACGACCGGTTCGGATGCGCCGCCCTCGTAATGCTCGCGGCGCGCCTTGCCGAAAAACCGCCGCCAGTTTCCACGGTTCTCGCGTGGGCCGTGCAGGAAGAAGTCGGGCTGCGCGGCGCACGCGCGCTTGCGTCAAAGTATTCGCCGGAGGAAGCGATTGCGATAGACAGCTTCACGGTCGGCACAGGGCCGCGCGACAACCGCCAGTTCGATGCGGTAAAACCGGGCGGCGGCGCGGTGCTGCGCGCACTCGATTCCACGACAATTGTTCCTGATTCCGTACGCGAAGCGATTCTCGATAAAGCCGCCGCGCTCGGCGTCTCGCTGCAATACGGATATATGCCCGGCGGCAACGACGCGTCGATGTTCGAGGCGGGCGGCGCACGCGTATTCGGGTTCGGCGTGCCGGTCGAATTCAGCCACACCGCGGCCGAGCGGATTCATTTCGGCGACCTCGAAAATCTCGTCGAATTGCTCGCCGCCTGGTGCGCTTCCGATATCGGGCTATGACGGATTCACCGATTTCGGCGGCAATTTGATAGCAATATGAACAAATCTTTTCCAGGGGGGATACTTAAGACTATGGGCAATAGAATTTCCTTATTCGTTTTGACCTTCGCTGTTTTCGTTTTCGCCGCATGTTTGGATGCAGGCGGAGGCTCGAATACTTCCGGCGGCGCCGCGGAAATCGAAAACCCTCCCGCGCCTGCCGCAAATCCGCCTTCAATTACAGGCGCCGAGTGGCGGGAAAAACACAAGCTGCCGGTCGAGAAAATCAAAATGCCCGCCGGCTTTAAAATAGACGTTTTCGCCTATGGCATAACCAACGCACGTTCGCTTTGCCTGTCGCCTTCCGGCACGCTTTTCGTCGGCAACCGCCGGAACAACGGAAACGTATATGCGCTCAAGGACACGGACGGCGATTTTCGCGCCGACGAAGTTTTTGTCATCGCGGAAAACCTCTTCATGCCTAACGGCGTTGCCTTTCGCGACGGCGATTTATACGTCGCCGAAGTAAACCGCGTCATCGTATTTCGCGACATCAAAAACCGGCTTGCGAATCCGCCCGCATACGAAGTCGTGACGGACGCGTATCCCGGCGACACCCATCACGGTTGGAAGTTCATCCGGTTCGGGCCGGACGGCAAGCTCTACGTCCCCGTCGGCGCGCCCTGCAACGTCTGCGAACGCCCAGACCCGTACGCCGGCATCACGCGCATCAACCATGACGGCAGCGGCTTCGAAATCGTCGCGCGCGGAGTTAGAAACACGGTCGGTTTCGACTGGCATCCCGTCACGAAAGAGCTTTGGTTCACGGATAACGGCCGGGACATGATGGGCGACGATGTTCCGCCGGACGAACTCAATCACGCTCCCCGGCTTGGAATGCATTTCGGATTTCCGTATTTTCACGGCAAAGGCATCCCCGATCCCGAATTCGGGAACTCCGCGCCGGCAGGCCCATACACGCCCGCCGCGATGGAACTCGGCCCGCATGTGGCGTCGCTCGGAATGCGGTTTTACACCGGAAACATGTTTCCCGCGGAATATCGCAATCAGATTTTCATCGCTGAGCACGGAAGCTGGAATCGCACGGTCCCGCTCGGCGCTCGCGTAACGCTCGTCAAACTCGGCGATGACGGCGAAGCGAAAAGCTATCACGTTTTCGCCGAAGGCTGGCAGGATGCGCACGGCCAAAGATGGGGCAGGCCGGTCGACGTCGAACTAATGCCGGACGGCAGCATGCTCGTTTCGGACGACCACGCGGGAGCGATTTACAGAATCAGCTACGAATCGAATTAGCATTACCGGGCGGAATTCATTCGCCCTTGAGTCCCTTTTCGATGGCGATTCTGAAGCCCGGAGTATGCGGCACGCCGGTAAATTCTATTCGGCCCTTTTCGTTTACGTTCGCGGTTAAACCGGCGCCGGTGTCCCCGCGTTCGCCTATTATTCTTTCCACTTCCGCCTTGTACCTGTCCGTCAGAAATATCAGCCTCTGGTTTTCGCTGCCGCGCCAAAGCAAATCCGCATGCCTTTTCATAACATACGGCCCGTCAATCAACAAGTCGATTCTTTCGAGAAGTTTCAGCTGTCCGCCGTCCGCAATTTTAACCAGCTTTTCATAAACGTGACCGGTATAAACCATCACTCCGGTATCCCGCCTTTCTCGAACCGAATCTATAATTTCCGACAAAGCTTCCGCCTGCGAAAAAGGCTCGCCGCCCGAAATCGTAATCCCTTCGATTCCGCCTTGAGACGTAATCCATTCAACCAGTTCAGGGACGGACATTTCAAACCCGCCTTCGAACGGTAGCGATTCTTCGGTAATGCAGCCGGGACACCTGAAGGGACAGCCCTGCACCCAAATACAAGCGCGGGAATGCGGCCCGAGGACGGTGACGGGCGATTCCAGTCTATGCAGCCTTACGGTTGAAAAAGCCGATTTCATATCAATCTCTCATTCGGGAGCCCCTTGGGGCGGACGAATGAGCTCCGGTGATATATTACTATCGCATGACGAAAATGACATTCGGCGAGGCGGAGGCGCGACTCCTTGCAATCGACCCCGGCAAGTGGGACTTGTCGCTCGAAAGGCTGACGCGCGTCTGCGCGCATCTTGGCGGCCCGCACCTTGCCTATCCGGTAATCCTCGTCGGCGGAAGCAACGGCAAAGGCAGCGTGGCGGCGTTTCTGACCAGCATTTTAAGCTCGCCCGACGCCCCCGCGGAAGGCGCGGACTTCGCGGGCGGGAGCATGGAGCGCGACGTTCACGTCGAAGACGTCGCCACGAAAGAACACCGAGAAATCGAAAAAATCTGCCGCGCCGCAAACAGCCCGGAAATCGAAGCGGCAAAATCGCTTTTCGCCTCGAAGGGCGGGGAGCCGCTAAAGATAGGCAGTTTTATCAAACCGCACCTCGTTTCAATTTGCGAGCGCGTTCGCGTGAACGGCGAACCGGTGTCCGAGGACGATTTCGCCGCCGCCGCGTCGGCCGCGTTCGAGGCTTGCGAAAAAACCGAAACGAAGCTGACGTTTTTCGAATTGACCTTTCTAATCGCCGCTTTGCACTTTCGCTCGGTCGGCGCGGATATCGGCATTTTCGAGGTCGGTCTCGGCGGCAGGTTCGACGCGGTCAACGTTTGCAAGCCGTTCCTTTCGATAATCACGAACGTAGGCGCCGACCACGAACAATATCTGGGCGAAACGGCGGAAAAGCAGGCGTTCGAAAAGGCGGGAATTATTCCGGCCGGCGGAATTACCGTCTGGGGCGGCGTCGCGGTAAAAGCGAGCGGCGATTCGCAAGCGGGCGAGGTCGCGCGCGCCGCCGATGCGGTCATCGAAAAAGCGGCGGCGGAAAAATCCAGCGCGCTCGTTCGTGTCCGGCGCAGCTTCGCGCATGTCCGCTACGATTACGCGTTCGACCGCCAGAAAGTCGCGATCATAATGAACGACCTGGCCGCGCTCTACGGCCGTCCGGTGATGGAAAACGAGCGGGTTTTTTCGACGGACCAGCTTGGAACCTACCAATGCCCCAACCTCGACTGCTCGTTTTTTGCGCTGCTCGCCCTCAAGGCGCTCGGTTTCGACCCCGGCGTCCATCGCTTCCGCACCGGCCTGTTCAATACGAAATATCGCGGCCGTTTCGAAGTGATGTGGAAAGGCAATATGCGGGTAATCCTCGACGCCGCGCACAACGCCGACGGGCTGAAAAATCTGCGCAAAAGCATCGTGATGTACCTCGGCCCGGCCGTGCATTTCGACGACGCCAGAATACGCGTGCCGGTCGTTTTCAGCTGTCAGCAAGGCAAAGACCCGGCGAAGCTGTTCGCCGAAATTGCGCCAATAGCGTCCGGCGCGCATGCCATTTCGGTGCCCGTGCTTAAACCGATGCCCGCCGAAGAAATCGCCGATACGCTTCGCGAGTCCGGAATTCAGGCGTCGGCCGCGAAAAGCGTGAAAGCGGCGATAACCGCCGCGGAGCGCGCGACAGGCGCGAACAAAACGTTTCTGGTGTGCGGCAGCGTCTATTCGATGGGCGAAGTCATTCAGGAACTTGAACGCCGGGGATACAAGCGGAAATAAGATTGAATCTCTTCGGCAACCTGCATCCGATTCGATTTGCATACAGCAACAGACTAAAAGCTCTCGTCAACCGCCACGAGTTCTTCGAAGTCGGGGATTTCGTCTTTCAGCGCTTGCTCGACGCCCATTTTCAGCGTGATGCTCGCGCCGGGACAGCCGTGACACGCGCCATGCAGCCGCACGAACGCCTTCCTGCCGTCTATTTTCAAAAGCTCTATGTCGCCGCCGTCCATATTCAGGAACGGGCGCACTTTCGCGAGCACGCGTTTCACCTTTTCCTCGAACAATTCGGGGGGCGTAATCTGCGGCATTTCGTCAATGCTTGCTGTTTCGTCAGTCATCTTCGGTATCTCCTTTGGTCAAGTCTTCGTCCGGCGCGCAGCCGAGAAAATCTTTTGGTTGAATTTGGCTTATGAAGGCCTTGAACTGCTGATGGTCGGCTTCCGTGAACTCCGGCACGACTTCTTCGGGCTGTTCAGCTTCCGAAAGCCTAAGCTCGCAAAGGAGCGCGTCGTCCACGAAAATCGGCACGTTCTTGCGAAGCGCAATCGCGATGCCGTCCGACGGGCGGCAGTCCACGTCCAATATCTCTTCGTCCTGCTCGATGACCATAATCGCGTAGTAAGTCTGGTCCTGTATTTTGTTGATTTTGAGCATTTTCGGCACCGCGCCGAGCGTGTCGAGAATGTTCACGAGCAAGTCGTGAGTCAGCGGTCGCGACAGTGCGCGCCTTTCAAGCGCCAGTTGGATGCTGATGGCTTCCGCCTCTCCCACCCAAATCGGCAAAAAACGGCCGCCTATGGACGCGTCCTTCAAAATCACCACCGGCGATTTGTTGATTGCGTCTATCCGTACGTCCAAAACTTCAACTTTATTTAGCGCCATTAACAGGCCTCGTCATTTCTACCCGCAAAGACGGAACTTCGCTTAACCGCTTTCTCCCGCGTTCAATTGTATCCCGCGAAACGAGCCGCGTCAACTTTACGCCGTTTTCACGCACCGTTCGCGCCGCCTTTGAGCTTGATTTTCATCAGCTCTTCGATTTCCGCACGCGAAAGCGGCCTAACTTCGCCGGAATTTAGCCCCTTCACCTTCACAGGTCCGTGCGCAATTCTGATTAACCGTTTGACGATATATCCCTTCGAGCCGAATATCCGCCTGATAATCCGGTTTCGCCCCTCGTGAATCGACACCTCGTAAACCGCGCTCTTTTCAAGCTTTCCCGCAAGCTTGAGGCTTAAAAGTTTCGCCGGCCCGTCGTCGAGTTCGACTCCTTTCAACAGCGCCGCCGCGTCTAAAGCGTTTACCGTTTTGTCAAGGCTGATTCTATAAATCTTGACAATTTCCGATGACGGATGGGTCAGTCTTTGCGCAAGCGCGCCGTCGTTCGTGAGAATTAGAAGCCCCTCGCTTCGCCTGTCAAGCCTTCCCGCAGGTTTCACCGGCTCTTTTATGCCCAGCTTTTTAATGTGGTCGGCCACCGATTCGCGCCCCTTTTCGTCGCGCATAGTCGTAACGACGCCTCGCGGCTTATAAAACGCATAGTATGCAAGGGTCTTGATTGCCGCTGTCTTTCCGTCCACGGCAATTTTGTCGCGCGCAAGGTCAACCCGCCTTCCGAGATCGGTAACGGTAATGCCATTTACGCTCACCCGGCCGGCTTCGACCAGCGCTTCCGCCGACCGGCGGGAACCGAATCCCGCAAGCGACAATGCACGGTTGATGCGAACGAGAACGCCGCCGCTGTTTTCATTAGCCACGCAGTTACAGTATCACCATTTCGATGCGGATTACGCCGCCATGTGAAGTGCTGCATCCGAATCCATTTAAAAAAAAATTTTCCGCGCTTGCGTGCGAAAAAGCGAAAGACTTGACAAAAGTTTGCTATCATGAATATGGCAGGGAAATCTGGTACCAATGATTTGCTGCGAGTCGCAAGACTCGGTCCTGTA
>JAANMV010001305.1_pt1 | contig 27946 bp, 30 predicted proteins | sample 7279661 | NCBI WGS metagenome assembly JAANMV01 (sample SAMN14094540, study PRJNA606508) | bioreactor metagenome | isolation source: A lab-scale SPAN reactor treating ammonium-rich wastewater day 121 | place: Ireland: Galway | collected 2017-05-16
CTGCACATCCCGCTGCTGCCGCAGGGCATCTACCGCGCGTTCTACGAGGCGCTGCAGGCCGGTGACATCCGCGGCGCGCACCACGTCGTCACCGTGTCCCGCTGGGGCGCGGCTTACCTGCAACGCCACCACCGCATGCCGCACGTGCATGCCGTTCCGAACGGCGTGAACACCACGAAATTCCGCCCCGCCGGGCCGGACGAACGTGAGGCGCTGCGGCGCGAGCACGGCTTCACCCGCTTCACGGTCCTGACCGTCGCCCGCTTCAGCATCGAGAAAAACCACCCCAGCGTCATCGCCGCCGCCCGCCGCGCACCCGAACTGGACTTCGTGCTGGCCGGCACCGGATACCTGGAGGCCCCGCTCAGGGCCGTCGCGCCCAAGAACGTGCGCTTCCTCGGCAAACGCCACGACGTGCCCGAGCTGTACCGCGCCGCCGACGCCGTCCTGCAACCCACCATCGCCGAGAACCAGTCGCTGGCCACCCTGGAAGCCATGAGCAGCGGCGCGCCCATCGTCACGAACGACATCCCCGCCCAGCGGGAACTGATCACTTTCGGCCAGGAAGGCCTGCTGGTCGGCACCGGCGTGGACGGGTACGTCAAGGCGCTGCGGTTCCTCGCCCGGCATCCCGCGCACCGCGAGCGCATGGGCAACGCCGCCCGCCAGCGCGTCCTGCACGGCCACACCCTCGAACAGAACGCCGAGGGTCTCGCCACGCTGCTGCACCGACTGGCTGCGACCGGCCAGTAAACAGAAAGCCCGCCGCCTGATCGTGCAGGCGGCGGGGCGTACACACTGAGGGATCAGCGCATGGTCTGCATGACCAGGGCTTCCAGGTTCGTGCTGACCAGCTGGCCGTTCTGCACGAACTGCACCTTCACCTGATCGCCCGGCAGGGGATTGGCATTCCCGTTCGCCAGCTCACCGAACGCCGTGAGGACGCTGTGCGTGTTGTACTTCAGGCTGGCGCTCAGCTGCCCGGACACCTGCGCAAAGGGGTTGCTCACGCTCAGGGCAGTGTGGCTGAACTCCAGGTTCTTCACGTTGCTGGCGTACACCGAGGCTTCCAGCCGCTGACCCGGCAGGACCGCGCCGGCCGTCGCCTTCACGCCCTTCAGGACGATGCTCATGCTTTCAGGCGTGCAGCGGCCGGTGGTGGCGGCGTCCACCGTCACGTCGAAGTCCGTGGTGGCCTTGCGGGTCTTCGTCAGGTACTGCCCGCTGCCCTTCAGCGTGACGGCCGTGTCCGTCCAGCCGTAGGCGAGGTTCATGCTCAGGGGCGGGTTCGTTTCCCGGCCCACCCAGCCGTTCACGGTCAGCGCTTCGGGCCCACTGACGCTCAGGCACGCGCCGGGCTTCATGGTCTGAGCGATGCTGGCCAGCGTCTTGCCACCACCGGTCACGGTGAGGCGCGCGCTCGTGGGCAGTTCGGTGCGGAAGGTGTCGTAGTAGGCCTTCTGTTCCATCCAGACGGTCTGGGCGCCGCTGACCTTCCACTCGATCGTCAGCTTCAGGCCGGCGACCTGATCGTCCACGACGTATCCGTCAGTGGGCTGGAGGCTGGTCTGGGTTCCGGTCTTGACCCCTCCGCTCATCGTCACGGTCCACGTGCCGGTGGGCAGCTTCTGGTCATAGGTGGTCGCAGGCGTCAGCGCCTGGGCGCTCAGGGTGCCGGGCTTGCTGAAGCCCAAGGTGCGCAGGACGGGGTTGCTCAGGGCGTCCAGGGGCTGCATGAGGCTCTGGACGGCCGGGCCGCCCGCGCTCATCAGCTTCAGGATGTTGGCGAGGTCCGCGTCGAAGTCCGCGCTGGCGGGGTCGGTCATGGCCTGTACGGTGGCCTGGGTGGTCTGGGCGGTCTCGCCGATCTTCATGAGGTCCAGGGACTGTCCGGCGACGGGGGCGGCCGGGGCGACGGTGGCCGGGTCGGTCGGCTCGGTTGGTTTGGGGGGGTTACAGGCGGCGAGGAGGGTCAGGGTGGCGACCGCCGGCAGCAGGAGCTTCATGTTCTTTAACATGCCCTCACCCTACGCCCGGTTTTGGTCGGATGCGCGCGCATTTGCCCACCCCTGACGGGGGGCCACCGGAGCGGACAACTCCGCGGCGTTCTGGCCGGGGTGGCCTAGCATGCCGAGATGACTGATCCTGTCCCGCAAGACACCCCCGCCTATGAGACGCAGGCCGTGCAGGTCGGCATTCCGCGCGGTCTGGGGGAGACGGTCGGGATTCCGGTTCATGCGGCGGCCGGGTTTCAGTTCGAGACGCTGGAGCAGGGCGCCGAGGAGTTCCAGCTGGGACAGGGCCTGAGTTACGCCCGGATTCAGAACCCGACGGTGCGGGCCCTGGAGGAGCGGCTCACGGCGCTGGAGGGCGGGGCGGCCACGGTGGCCCTGGCGACCGGGCAGGCGGCGACCATCACGGCGATCATGAGCGTGTGCCGCGCCGGGGATCACGTGGTGGCGTCCAGCAGCCTGTTCGGCGGCACGGCGGGCCTGCTGAACAACGTGCTGCCGCTGATGGGCGTGACGGCCGCCGTGGTGCCGAACACCCCAGGCGACGTGCGCGGGGCGATGCGGGAGAACACCCGGCTGGTGTGGGCGGAGATCATCGGGAACCCGGCCGGGGACGTCCCGGACCTGCGGGCCCTGGCGGACATCGCGCACGCGGGCGGCGCGGTGCTGGGCGTGGATTCCACCTGGGCGGGGCCGGGGTACCTGTGCCGGCCGCTGGAGCACGGCGCGGACATCGTGACGCACAGCCTCACGAAGTGGGCGGGGGGGCACGGCACGGTGATGGGCGGCAGCGTCACGGTGGGGGAGGGGCATGACCTGACGCGCAACGCGATCTACACCGAGGGCGGCGACCAGAGCCTGCTGGCGGTGCGGGGCCTGAACGCCCTGGCGTGGCGGCAGCGGTGGTTCGGCGCGCACCAGCTGGGCATGGTGCTCAGTCCGCACAGCGCGTTCCTGCTGGCGCAGGGGCTGGAGACCGTGGCGCTGCGCATGGACCGCGAGTGCGCCACGGCCCTGAGCCTCGCGCAGTGGCTGGAATCTCACCCGGCGGTGGGGCGCGTGAGTTACCCCGGCCTGGAGAGCAGCCCCTGGCACGCCCTGGCCCGCACGTACCTGCCGCGGGGGCAGGGCGCGGTGCTGACCTTCGAGGTGCCGGACCCGGCCCGGTTCCTGGCGCGGCTGAAGGTGCTGCGGATCGTGCCGAACCTGGGGGACAGCCGCACGCTGGTCGTGCACCCCTGGACGACCACGCACGGCCGCCTGCCGGAGGCGACGCGCCGCGCGGCGGGGGTCACGCCCAGCACCATCCGCATGAGCGTGGGCCTGGAGGCCCCGGGGGACCTGCAGGCCGATCTGGCGCAGGCGCTGGCCTGAAATCCCTCAGCGGCCGCGGTAGCGCAGGACCTGTTTTTCCACGGTGGTGACGAGCAGGTACAGGCCGATGCCCAGGGTGATCAGCAGGGTGATCGCGGCAAACTTGCGCGCCGAGTTGTAGTAGGACCCGGCCTGGTTCACCAGGAAGCCCAGCCCGGCGCGGTTGCTCACGAATTCCCACACGACCGCGCCGATCAGCGCGAGGCTCAGGGACAGCCGCAGGCCGCCCAGCATGACCGGCAGCGCCGAAGGGAGCTCCAGCCGGAACAGGCGCTGCCCGGTGGTGGCGCCCAGGGTGGTGAACAGTTCGTGGTCGGTGGGGCGCACCTCGCGCACGCCGACCATGGTGCTGATCATGATGGGGTACAGGGCGCTCAGGGCGCTGACCAGCACGGCCGGCAGCGTCCCGAACCCGAACCAGATGACCAGCAGCGGCGCGAGCACCACGATGGGCGTGCTCTGCGCCGCGACCACGAAGGGACTCAGCAGGCGTTCCAGCGCCCGGATCTTCCCCAGCGGGTACCCGATCAGCATGCCGACCAGGCCGCCCAGCAGGGCGCCCAGCAGCGTCACCCGAAGCGTTTCCCAGGTGGCGCTCAGGAAGTCGCCGGGCGTGCGGGCCAGTTCGTTCCACACGGCGGCCGGGCCGGGCAGCAGGTACGCGTCGTTCAGCGCGCGGGCGCCCAGCCACCAGGCGGCCAGGACCGCCAGCACGGCCACCAGCGGGGCCAGGCCCTCCAGGCGGGTGCGGTCGCCGGCGGTCACGCGCAGGCGGGTGCTGTCCCCGGCGCCCAGCAGGGACCGCAGGTGCGCTTCCAGGCCGTCGGTGTACGCGCTGATGCGGCCCTCGCCGCGGGTGTCCAGCACCTCAAGCAGCCGCCCGCCGCGCAGCACCGCGACCCGGTCGGCGAGCAGCACGGCCTCGCGGATGGAGTGCGTGACCAGGATCGTGGTCTGCCCGGTCTTGTCGTGCAGGTGGCGCAACTCGGTGTTGAACCGCTCGCGGACCAGGGCGTCCAGCGCGGCGAAGGGTTCGTCCAGCAGCAGGATGTCGCCGCTCTGCGCCAGCGCGCGCGCCATGGACACCCTTGCCCGCATTCCGCCGGACAGCTGCGCCGGGTAGTAGGCGGCGTACTCGCTCATGCCGACCAGGGACAGCGCCTCTTCCGGCGTGAGGCTGCCGCCGGCGCCCAGGTCGCGGGGCAGGCGGACGTTGCGCAGCGCGGTCCGCCAGGGCAGCAGGCGGTCGTCCTGGAACATCATCGCGGGGGGCGAGGCGACCTCCACCGTCCCCGAGTGCGGGCGTTGCAGCCCCGCGATCACGCGCAGCAGGGTGCTCTTGCCCTCGCCGCTGGGGCCGATCACGGCCAGGAACTCGCCGCGCTGCACGTTCAGGTTCACGCCGTCCAGGATGGTCAGGCCCGACAGGCGCACCGTGACGTCCTGCAGGCGGATGACCGGGTCCGTCACGGCGGTGGGGGAGACCGGCGAGACCGACCCCGACCCGCTCACGCGCTCCCCCCAGGCCGGGGCAGGGCGGGCAGGCGGCCGCGGGTGTTCACGGCGATCACGCCGGCCACGGCGATCACGCCGCCCAGCACGCTCAGGGCCGTGGGCAGCTCCCCGCGCCACGCCCACGCGATCAGGATCGCCAGGACCGGGCTCACATACAGGAAGGACGTGGTGACGCCCGGACCCACGCGGGCCAGCGCGGACGTCCAGGTCAGGTACGCCAGCGCGGACGGGAACACGCCCAGGTAGATCATGGCGGCGTGAGCGCCCAGCGGCGCGCGCGCGAGTTCCCCGGTGAAGCCCGGCAGGAACACCAGCATGGGCAGCGTGCCCAGGATCAGGGACCACACCGTGAAGTGCAGCGGGTCGATGCGGGACAGCAGCGGTTTCTGGAACACGAAGTACACGCTGGTGAACACCGCCGATCCCAGGATCAGGAGCGCGCCGCGCGTGAAGTCCAGGTTCTCGCCCTTGCCCAGCACGATCAGGGCCACGCCGCTGAGGCTGACCAGCGTGCCCGCCCAGCCCAGGGCATTGAGGCGCTCGCCCAGAAAGCGCGTGGCGAGCAGCGCCGTGATGACCGGCCCGGCCGCGATGATCAGGCTGGCGGTGCCGGCGGGGACGGACACCTCGCCGTAGTTCAGGAACACGTGGTACAGCGTGATGCCGAAGAAACTCAGCCCCCCGATCCGCAGCAGGTCACCCCAGGCCGGCACCGGGAAGCGCCGCACCAGCGCGTACGCCAGCAGCACCACGCTGGCGACCAGGAAGCGGTACAGACTGACGTGCCCGGGCGTGAAGTGGTCCAGGCCCTCGCGGATGCCTGCGAACGCCGACGCCCAGAACAGGATCGTGACCACGATCAGGGTCAGTGAGCGGGGGTCCAGCCGCGTGACCGCCGGCGCGGCGCGGCTGCTCACCGGAACTCCGGGCGGGGGGAAACGTGGGGGCTCAGGAACCGCGGCGCGGGCCGCTCGGCGGGGCAGGTCACGCCCGCCAGCCTAGCGCGCCGCCGGCCAGCCCCCGCGTTCCGGGCCGGCTGGCGCGTAGATAAGTGCTGGTGTAAGGCAGCCACATCCGGCCCGTACGGTTCCCGGCGCAGCATGCGGGGCGGACCACCGGCACGCCCGCGTGCCCAGCCCCCGCCGGCCCCGCCTCTGTTTCGGGCCGGCGTTCACAGGAGGACCCCATGGGAGAAGAACACCCCGGCCGCCCCACCCCCGGCTCCGCGCCGGACACCACCTCAGAGTCCGGGCGCGCCGCCCCGGTGCAGCCGGCCGCCGAGCAGTCCGGCACCGACCGCCTGGGCACCAACCGGGCCGACGCCGACCAGCTGGGCGCCGGTATGCAGGCCATCAATCGCCCGGAGAACGATCAGGGCCGCGATCCGGTGGGCAACACCAGCGTCAGCACGCCCATCACGCAGGAGACGCACACCGGCAGCGCCACCGCCACGCAGGGCATGAATACCAATCTCGACCCGCACGTGCAGGGCGGCCCCACCACCGGCGCGGACCGCGCCGCGGCGGACGAGATCATCGATCAGAAGACCCGCGGGCAGGACGAGTAACCGCGTCCTGCCCGGGCAGGGGCACCCGCGGCCGTCCACGGGTGCGGAACCCTAACCCGGCTTGGGACGGCGTTCACGCCACGCCCGGCCCGCAGCCCCTACACTCGCTGCAACGGAGGAACCACGCATGACCAACGACAACCACACGACCAGCATGGATCAGAGCCGCATGATGAGCGGCGCCCTCGGCGGCGCCCTGGTGCTCATGGGCCTCAAGAAGCGCGGCGCCCTGGGCCTCCTGATGGCCGGGGCCGGCGGGTACCTCGCGTACAAGGCCGCCACCGGCAACGACCCCGTCATGGCCGCCGCCGGCCTGACCGGGAACAGCGCCGCGGCCAAGCCGATCTTCGTGGAGCACAGCATCGTGATCGACCGGCCCGCGCAGCAGGTGTACGACTTCTGGCGCAAGCTGGAAAACCTGCCGCAGATCATGAGCCACCTGGACAGCGTGACCGTGCTGGACGACAAGCGCAGCCGCTGGGTGGCGAAGGCCCCCCTGGGCACGCACGTGGAGTGGGAAGCGGAGATCGTGAACGACAAGCCCGGCGAGCGCATCGGCTGGCACAGCCTGCCCGGCGCGACCGTGGACAACGCCGGCAGCGTGCAGTTCGAGAGCCTGCCCGGCGGCAGCACCCGCGTGCACGTGGCCCTGTCCTACCGGCCGCCCGCCGGGGCGCTCGGGGCGGCCGTGGCGAAACTGTTCGGCGAGGAACCCAGCCAGCAGATCGCCGAGGACCTCCAGAAGTTCAAGGGCACCTTCGAGGGCGCCACGCCCCAGGCCTGAACCCCGCAGTAAAGAGGGGCCGCGTGGATACGTCCGCGCGGCCCCTGTCCTGGTTGGCGTGTTACCAGGTCATGTCGTAATCGAAGGGCGTGCCGCTCTGATCGACCTTCATGGTCGCGGTGTCGCACAGGCTCCAGCCGGCCTTCACGTTCAGGCAGTCCTTGGCGCTCTTGTCGCCCAGGCCGTCCTTGGCGTAGATGAAGACCTTGCCGGTCACCTGGGTGCGGGCCTCACCCTCGTCGTAGCGGTTGGCGGTGGCGCCGGTGTCGGCGTAGGCGAGCAGTTCGTACGCGCCGTCCGAGGGCTTCTCGGGCAGGCTGATCGCGTAGGCGCTCTTCTCCGGGTTGAAGGTGGGGATGTTGATCTGGTCGAGCACCGGGGTCTGCCAGCCGTTGACGGTGGTGCCGCGCAGCGTGAGGCGGACGGTGCCGCTGGGCTTGGTGCCCAGGATGTTGCCGCTCACGTCGAGCTTCGGCACGCCGAGGGTGTCGCAGGCGGCCAGGCCCAGCGCGAGGGGAAGAGTGAGGACCACTGCCAGTTTCTTCATGCGTTCACCGTAGAGGCGCCGGATTGGAGGGGCATGAGCCGCTCAGGGCTCAGATGAGCCGGCTTCGTCAGAATTCTCACGCTCGTTCGCCCCGGTTTCCATCACGGTCAGCGAACGCAGGGTGGCACCCTGATGCCACCCGAACTGCGGGTCGCGCAGTTCCAGCACCCGCGCGAGTTCCTCGGCGGTCTCGCGCTGCGGTTCGGCGTCCAGGCAGAACAGCAGGAACTTCCGGCCGCCCGGCGCAATCCGGATGAACAGGTCCTCGCCCAGCTCCATCTGCTGCGTGCGCCCCAGCCGCGCGGCCCGCTCCTGACCGCGCCGCACGGCCTCCCGCACGGACACCGTCACGGTCGGCGGAATCACGCGCCCTCCTGCCCCGCGCGCACGCCCAGGCCCGAGAGCAGCATGTCCGCGTACTGGTCGGCCACGTCCCTCGGCGTCATCGGGCCGCCCGGGCGGTACCACGTATACGCCCAGTTCACCGCGGACAGGATCAGGTGCGCGGTCATGCGCGGGTCCAGCGTCGCCCGGAAAGCGCCTTCCTCGATGCCTTCCTGCACCAGGTCGCGGTAGAAGCGGTCGATGGTGTCGCGCCACGTGACCACGTGCGCGTACGCCTGTGGCGACAGGTGCTTCCACTCGTGGAAGAACACGGTGGCGCTGTCCATGTTGTCGGCCACCACGCGGATGTGGCGGTGCATCGCCTCGCGCAGCTTCTCCTCGGCGCCCATGTCCAGGGCGCGCAGCGGGAACAGCGCCTCGTCGAACTGCCGGGAGGCGTGCGAGACGATCTCCACCAGCAGTTCCTCCTTGCCGGTGATGTGCGCGTACAGGCTGCCGCCCTGCATGCCGAGCTCGCCGGCCAGGTCCCGCATGCTCGTCGCGTGATACCCGCGCTCGCTGAACAGGCGGCTGGCGGAATCGAGAATCTGCTCGCGGCGGGGTCTGGTGTCACTCATAAGGGGTCGGCGCGCGGCCTGCGGCGGGCGTGCCGGCCGGCTGGTCCGGAGCGTAGCACGCACACTAACAAACGTTTGGAAGTCGTGGACAAATCCGGCGTGTGCCCGTGGGGGCTCTGGTACAACTGACGCTATGACCGTCCAGGAACCTGCCGCGCACGCGGAACCCGCCGGCATCCGCCCGGCCGTCCGCGCGGTGCCCGCCTACCCCTTCACGTCCATTGACGTGCCCATCAAACTCGACCAGAACGAAAGCCCCTACGACTTCCCCGAGGAACTCAAGCAGGAAGTCTACCGCCGGCTCGCCGAACGCGACTTCAACCGCTACCCCGACCTGCACGCCGACGCCCTCAAGCACCTGATCGGCCGTTACGAGGACTGGCCGCACACCGGCGTGGTCCTCACGCCCGGCAGCAACGTCCTGATCAAGATCCTTACCGAACTCGCCGGCATCGAGCAGACGGTCCTGACCACCAACCCCACCTTCAGCGTGTACAGCCTCGAGGCCCAGCTGTTGGACGCCACACTCGTGCAGGTGCCGCTGAAACCCGACTTCTCCCTGCCGGTCGCCGCGCTGAAGACCGAACTCGCCCGGCACAAACCCGGCGTGCTCGCCATCGCGCAGCCGCACGCCCCCACCGGCCACATCGACACCGACGCCGACCTGCTCGAACTGCTGGAGGCCGCCCGCGACTGGGTGGTCGTGATCGACGAGGCCTACCACCAGTTCAGCGGCACCGACCGGCGCGACCTCGTGCGCCGCTACCCCAACGCCCTGAGCCTGCGCACCTTCAGCAAGGCCTGGGGCCTGGCCGGCATCCGCGCCGGGTACGCCCTGGCCGGCCCTGAGGTCGCCGAGAATCTCCAGAAGCTCGTGTCGGCGTTCAACGTGAACGTGATGACCGAAACCGTGCTGGAAGTCGCGCTGGAACACCCCGAGTACATGAAGGCCCGCATCGAGCAGTGCCTGCGCGAACGCGCCCGCATCCAGGCCGCGCTGGCCGACCACCCCAACTGCCAGGTGCTGCCCAGCCAGGCGAACTTCTTCCTGATGCGCACCCCCAACGCCGACCTCGCCTACGCGCACCTGCTCGCGCACGGCATCGTCACCCGCCGACAGGACAACCTGCACATGCTCCAGGGCTGCCTGCGCGTGGCGGTGGGCACCCCGCAGGAAAACGACCGCTTCATCGCCGCGATGAAGGCCTTCCACTGACCCCCGGCAGTAGACTGCGGCCTTGACCGACCGCTTCGCCGCGCCCCCCGACTCCCCACCCCGCAGCCCGCTCGTGCGCGAGTGCACCGGCTGCGGGGCCTGCTGCGCCGCGCCGGACATCCACGCGCTGAAAAAGCCCCTGGGCGTGCCCTGCGCGCACCTGCAACCGGACTGCCGCTGCGGCATCTACGCCGCGCGGCCCGCCGTGTGCCGCCACTACCAGCCGGACTGGGTGTGCGGCGAGGTCGCGCCCCTGCCCACCCTGGACGCCCGCATCCGGCGCTTCCTGGAAATCTACGGCCTGGAAGCGGAGACGCCCGGCTAAAGCAGCAATGCCCCGGCCGCCGCGCACGCCGCCACCACCGCCCACGCCGGCCAGCGCCCCGCCGTGAGCGCCGCGTACGCCAGCACCGCCAGCGCCAGTGACCCCGGCCCCGTCACCCCGGACGTGAACACCGGGCTGTACAGCGCCGCCAGCAGCAGCCCCACCACGCCCGCGTTCAGGCCGCCCATCGCCGCGCGGGCACCCGCGTTCCCGGCCAGCGCCGCCCAGAACGGCAGGGCGCCCAGCATCAGCAGCGCGCCCGGCAGAAACACGCCCAGCGTGGCCACCAGCGCCCCCCACGCCGCCCCCACCGCGCCCTGCGCCCCGCCCAGGTATGTGGCGAACGTGAACAGCGGCCCCGGCACCGCGTTCGCCACCCCGTACCCCGCCACGAACGCCCCGTGGGACAGCAGGTGCGGCACGAAGCCCGCCTCCAGCAGCGGCAACACCACGTGCCCGCCCCCGAACACCAGCGCGCCCGCCCGCACCGTCGCGTCCAGAATCGCCCACCCGCCCCCCAGCCCCGAAAGCGCCGGCAGGACCAGCAGCAGCCCCGCGCACGCCAGCAGCAGCCCCGCCCCCACCCGCCGCGACAGGCGCACCGGCGGGAGGTGCCCCGCCCCGCCCGACCGGACCGGCAGCAGGCGCCACCCCACCAGCGCGCACGCCAGCAGCGCCCCCACCTGCACCCCCGCGCCCGGCCAGACGACCAGCAGGGCCATCACGCCCAGCGCCAGCGCGGCCCGCACCCGCCCGGGCAGGCCCTCCCCGGCCACCAGGCTGCCCCACATGCCCGCCACCGCCTGCGCCACCACCGCCACCGCCGCCACCTTCAGGCCCGCGAGCCACCCCGCGCCCGCCACGTCCCCCAGCCCACCCACGCCCAGCGCGAACGCCAGCATCACCAGCGCGCTCGGCAGCGTGAACCCCACCCACGCCGCCAGCGCCCCCCACGCGCCCGCCCGGAGGAACCCCACCGCCAGCCCCACCTGGCTGCTCGCCGGGCCCGGCAGGAACTGCGCCAGCGCCACCACGTCCGCGTACGCGGCCTCCGTGAGCCACCCGCGCCGCCCCACGAACTCCGCGCGGAAAAACCCCAGGTGCGCCACCGGCCCCCCGAACGACGTCAGACCCAGCCGCAGGAATACGCGGAAGACCTCCAGCACGGCAGACAGGGCAGGCATTCCCCACAGGCTACGGCAGGGCGCGCCCGCTACACTCCCGGCATGAGCCTGATCGGACAGCCCGCGCCCGACTTCACCCTGCCCGCCAGCACCGGCGAGACCATCACCCTCAGCAGCTACCGCGGCCAGAAGAACGTGGTCCTGGTGTTCTACCCGCTGGACTTCAGCTCGGTGTGCAGCATCCAGCTGCCCGAGTACAGCGGCCGGCAGGACGACTTCACCGACACCGGCACGGTCGTGCTGGGCATCAACCGCGACAGCGTCCACACCCACAAGGCCTGGGCCGCCGAGTACGGCATCGACATTCCCCTGCTGGCCGACATGACCCTGGACACCGCCCGGAAGTACGGCGTCGCCATCGACGAGCGCGGCATCAGCGGCCGCGCCGTGTTCGTGATCGACCGGGCCGGCGTGGTGCAGAGCGCGCACGTGGAAGCCTCCCCCGGCGAGTACACCGTGCGCCCCGAGCAGGTGCTCGCCACCGTCCGCGCCCTCAAGTAAGGCGCTACAGCGACACCGGGTCGATCAGCAGCGGGTCCTCCACCTCGAACGCCTCGGCGTACCGCACGCGCGCCAGCGTTCCCCAGTACATCAGCCGCGCCCGGCGCCGCTCCACGATCTCTGGCGTGACCGTCTCCGACACCGCCAGCCCCGAAAACTGGCTGTGATGCGCCAGCACCGCCCTCTCCCACACGTCCTGCACGCCACTCACGTCCACCAGCACGTTCGGCGTGATGTCCGCGTTCCCCTGGTACAGCAGCACCCGCGCCGGCCGGTGCGTCTCCCCGGGCAGCTCTGCCTTCACCAGCCCCGACAGGTGCACCGCCCGCTTCGCCAGGTGGTACGCCCCGAAATGGTCCGGGTGCCGGTCCCGGTAGTGCGGCACCACCAGCACCCGCGGCCGCAGGGCCCGCAGCACTTCCGCCAGCGCCCGCGCGCCCGCCCCGGAATCCACCAGCCCGCCGTCCGGCAGTCCCAGCTGCCCCCGCCAGCTCAGGCCCATCACGGCCGCCGCCGCCACGCACTCCGCCGCGCGGACCTCCGGCGTGCCCTGCGTGCCGCCCTCCCCCCGCGTGAGCTCCAGCACGCCCGCCGCCCCGCCCGAACGCGCCACGCGGATCAGGGCGCCGCCCGCCCCGATCTCCGCGTCATCCGGGTGCGGTGCCAGACACAACCAGTCCAGCCGCCCCACCCTCCCGAACACCGTCTCGAACGCCATGCCCACGAGCATAAGCCCCGCCGCGCCCCCGCCCCCCGCCCGCCCCGGCACGTTGACACCCCCGGCCAGCATTCATATACTTTCCAAGCCCGCAAACCGGGCCGATGTAGCTCAGTGGTAGAGCAACTGATTCGTAATCAGTAGGTCGTCGGTTCAAGTCCGACCCTCGGCTCCAGACCCGCCCCCGCCCCGCGCGGGGGCGCGTGCTTGAGCGGGGCGGAAGTGCGCGGATCACCGCAGAGGCCCGGGCCGCGGCGCGCTACGCTGAAAGGATGAAGGACCGTGAGTTGCGCCCCCTGCCCGGCCCCCCCGGGCGGGAGGACGGCGTGGAACGCTGGACGGTGGACGCCGTGGAGGACGCCCCGGCCGGCCCGGTCGCGCGGCTGGAACGCGAGGACGGCGTGACCGTCACCCTACCGCTCACCGCGCTGCCCGGCGGCCTGCGGGAAGGGGACGTGCTGGCCGTGCAGCCCGGCGCGGACGGCGCGAGCGTCCGGGTGCTGCCCGACGAGACCGCCGAGCGCCGCCGCACCGCCCAGGCACGGCTGGACGCCCTGAACACCGCCGCTGACGACGAGGAGACCGCCCTGTGACCCGGCCCCGCTCCACCCCGGCCAAAGGAAAAGGGAAGACCGGCGTGCGCCGCCCCGCCGCCCCAGCCCCGGCCGCCCCCCGGCGGGGCCCCAGCAGCTCCGACCTGATCGGCGTGGTCGTGCTGCTGCTCACCGCCTCCCTGGCCGCCTGCGCCGGCGGCGGATGGGGCGGACGCCGGCCTGCCCCCACCGGAACGGAAGCGCCCAGCGGCGAACTCACCCTGCGCTTCCTGGACGTCGGCCAGGGCGACGCCGTGCTCGTCCGCAGCCCCGAAGGCAAAACACTGCTCGTGGACGGCGGCCGCAGCAGCGAACGCATGCGCACCCTGATGGACCAGTACGCCGTGACGAAAGTGGACCTGATGGTCGCCTCCCACGCCGACGCCGACCACATCGCCGGCCTGGTGCCCGCCGCGCAGGCCAAACCCACCGTGTTCGTGAACAACGGCCTGGCCGGCACCACCCAGACCTGGGAACGCCTCGTCACCGCCCTGGAAAAAGCCGGCACCACCTTCCAGAAAGCCAACGCGCAGGTGTTCACGCTGGGCAGCATGAAGGTCCGCATCTTCGGCCCGCCGCGCGGCATGAACGACGACCAGAACAACAACAGCGTCGGCGTGCGCGTCGAATTCGGCAAGTTCACCGCCCTGCTCACCGGCGACAGCGAACGCGAGGAAACCACCGCGTGGCTCGCCCAGGGCCGCCCCGAAGCGCGCGGCCCCGTCCAGATCTACAAGAGCATCCACCACGGCGCCCGCAACGGCGACCACGCCGCGTGGCTGGCCGCCGTCCGCCCGGAAAACGTGGTGATCAGCGTCGGCGAGAACAGCTACGGCCACCCCACGCCCGAAGTGCTGGACCTGTACCGCCAGAACGGCATCCGCGTCTACCGCACCGACGAACAGGGCACCGTGACCGTCACCGCCCAGGGCGACGGCACCTACCACGTCACCACCGACCACTGACCGGGGGTTATTCGGCCCATCCCGCCGGGCGCAGGGTCAGGCGGATTTACCTGTGCCAGCATGAGGAATGCAGGACACGTCAACGAGCCGACCCCTGCTCGTTCTCGATCTGGATGAAACCCTCTGGCACGGCATCCCTGACCAGGAGGCTCCTGGAGGCCACCGTTTTCTGCTCCGCCCACACCTTCAAGTCTTTCTGGAGAGTGTGGCCGGGCCGTACGACCTGGCCGTATGGACCGCCGCGACCGAAGACTGGATGAGTCAGGGGCTCAGAGTCATTGCCCTTGAGACTGGCTTTGACCTGGCTGAACAGGCCTTCTTCCTCTGGCACCGTGAACGATGTACCTGGCGGCGGACGGATGAGGGCAACTACGAACTGAGGAAGCCCGCCCGGAAGTTCAGGGCGAAGTGGATCCGTGCGCGCTACCCCGGGCACCGGGTGCTCGCGGTGGACGATCAGCCCTCCAACTACCTGTGCGGTTACGGGCATCTCGTGCGGGTGCATGGCTGGACGGGTGACCCGGAGGACCAGGAACTCCGGGCGCTGGCGGACTACCTGACGTCCATTGCCCATCAGCCGGATCTGCGCCGTCTGGAAAAGCGACACTGGCGCTCAGGGCTTCCCCCTGGCCCCGTGGACCACGCTTGACGACAGGCTGTGCCGCCAGCTTGTCGGCTGGTATATCCGGAACGACGCTCATCCAAAGGCCAGCTATGAGGCTGCCGGGCGCAGGGCCGGCGGTGGGGGAGACACCACCTGCACGGCCGCGCCGGTGACCGGGTGGTGGAAGTGCAGGGTGTGGGCGTGCAGCAGGTAGCCCAGGTCGCCGGGCAGGCCGGGCAGGTCCGCCACGGGCGTGCCGTCCGGGCCGTACAGCGGGTCGCCGACGAGGGGGTGTCCGGCGGCGGCGAGGTGAATGCGGATCTGGTGGGGGCGGCCGGTGAGGATCTCGACGTCGAGCAGGGTGCTGTCCGCGCGGGGTTCCAGCACGCGGGCGCGGGAGTGGGCGGCCTTTCCGGTGGGGGTGGCGGCGTGCACGCGGCCCAGGCGGGGGTGGGGCACCGGGCCGATGGGGGTGCGCAGGTCGGTGGGCGCGCCAGCGTCGGGGAAGTGCCCGGTGGCCAGGGCGCGGTACACCTTGTCCACGCGGCCGGCGCGCCAGTCGGCGCTGAGGGTGGCGGCGGCGTGGGCGGTGCGGGCGAACAGCACGGCGCCGCTGGTGCCGCGGCCCAGGCGGTGCAGTGGGGACGCGGCGGGGTCCAGGTCCGCGCGGACGCGGGTGAGCAGCGTGTGTGCCAGGAAGCCCCCGCCGGGCAGGGTGGGCAGGCCGGAGGGTTTCGTCACGGCCAGCAGGTCGGCGTCCTCGTACAGCAGCGTGTATTGCAGGGGCACGTCCGGTTCGTCCCAGGGGGGGCGGTACCAGACGACCATTGTGCCCGGCCGGGGCCGCTCCGCGCCGGTGGCGGGGCGGCCCGCGACCTCCACCTCGCCGCGCGCGAGCCGTTCTTCCCAGACCTGCCGGGTGGAGTGCCGGAATTCGGCGGTCAGGAAGTCCAGCAGGGACGTGCCCTGCGCCGAGGGCGGGAAGGGCAGGCGGTACGAGTAGCCTCCGTTCAGCGCCATCCGCCCAGCCTACGCCCGGGCTGCCTAACCCAGGGCGGAACGCGGAGCGGCGCGGCGCGCTGAACTGCCTCATGTCCACCCTGCGCCCCGCCGTTCATGCGGACCTGCCCGCGATCCTGGAGATCTACAACCACGCGGTGGTGCACACGACCGCCAGTTACGACCTGGCGCCGGTCACCCTGGCGTCCCGCGAGGCGTGGTTCGCGCACAAGCAGGCGGCGGGCTGGCCGGTGCTGGTGGCCGTGGAGGGCGGCGAGGTGACCGGCTGGGCGACGTACGGCCCCTACCGGGAGAAGGCCGGGTATGCGCGGACGGTGGAGCACAGCGTGTACGTCCGGGACGGGCACCGCGGCGCGGGCACCGGCCGGCGTCTGATGGAGGCGCTGATCGCGCAGGCGGGCGCGGACGGCCTGCACGTGATGATCGGCGGGGTGGACGCCGACAACGCCGCCAGCATCGCCTTTCACGAACGCCTGGGGTTCGAGCGGGTGGCGCACCTGAAGCAGGTCGGGCGGAAATTTGACCGCTGGCTGGACCTGGTGTTCCTGCAGCGGCTGCTGGACTGAGCACCCGGGGTCCGCCCCCCCGGCCGGCTGTCAGGGTCGGGTGAGAGCCGGGCGGCTACCCTGCGGGGTATGGCCGTCGCAAAGATTCCCCCGCCCAGCGTGACGCTCTCCCTGGAGACGCAGATCCGCGCGCTGGAACTGGTGGTGCTCAGCGATCCGGACGCGGCCCGGGTCCGGCTCCTGCAACTGCGGCACGCGGCCCAGCAGGAGGGCGACCCGGCCAGCGAGGCGTACGCGCTGTGCCTGCTGGGCGGCTGCGCGTACTTCCAGGGTGAGAACCGCGTGCTGGCCGAGTACGCCCGGGAGGCCCTGACGCTCGCGCAGAGGGCCGGGCTGCGCAGCCTGGAATGCCGCTGCTGGAACGCCCTGGGGCTGGCCGCCTTCCGCCTGGGCCGCCCGGACACCGCCCTGGAGCACTACGCGGCCAGCGCCCGCCTCGCGCGGGACCTGGAGGAGCCGGTCAGTCTGGCGCGTGCGCTGGTGAACATGGCCGCCGTGTACGGCGACCTGGATGACCACGCGCAGGCGCTGCACCTGTGCCGGCTGAGCACCGACATCACCGGCCCGGCCGGTACCGTGCACTACCTGCTGGAGGGCCGGCGCGGCATGATCGACGCGCTGCGGCACCTCGGCCGCGCGGCCGAGGCGGCCGCCCTGATGCCCGAGAGCCTGGGCCTCGCCGAGGAGTACGACCTGAAGCGCCCCATCGCGAACCTGCGGCTGCTCGAGGGCCTGCTGCACCTGGACGCCGGGGAGGTGGAACCCGCCCGCGAGTCGGCGAAGGCGGGCCTGCGGGCTGCGCAGGCTGCCCAGGACAACGAGAGCACCGCGCAGCTGCGTGGCCTGCTGGGCGAGGTGCACCTGCACGCCGGGGAGTTCACGGACGCCTACCGTGAACTCAGTCGCAGCGAGCGCCTGGCGCAGACCATCCGCCACCCGGGCCTGGAGGCGGCCGCCAAGTGCCGGCTGGCGCGGCTGTTCGAGGCGCAGGACGAGCTGGACCTGGCCCGCACGTACCGTGAGGCGAAGTCGGCGCTGCTGGGCGCGCTGCACGGGCAGGGCGTGAAGGCCCGCGCCCTGGCGGTCGCCGCGCAACTGCGCGCGGAACTCGCGGAACTGCCCCCGGCCTGACCGCCGGGGCGCCGGGGAAGTAGACTCCCCGGTGATGTTTGGACCCTCCACCCCCCGCAGCCAGCCGCAACCGGGGCACCTGTACGACGTGGCCGTGATCGGCGCCGGGCTGGCCGGCACGGAACTCGCCTGGCGGCTGGCCCGCGCCGGGCAGGACGTGCTGCTGGTCTCGCAGGCCCTGGACCACCTGGGCAACCTGTACCAGCCGACCATCCGGGACGCGGGCTTTCCGCCCGGCAGCGTGTTCGCGCAGGTGGCCGCGCAGATGGCGCCCGACACGGACGGCTGGACCTTTCACCGCCTGCTGAAAGCGGAGATCGAGGCGACGGTCGGCATTCACCTGCTGCAGAGCACCGTCACCGCCCTGGACGAGGCGGAGGGCCGCGTGACGCTCTCGACCTGGGAAGGCCCGGCGCTGCACGCGCGTCAGGCGGTGCTGGCGGTGGGCGCGTTCCTGAAGGGCCGGCTCTTGATCGGGGACACCATGGAGGACGCCGGACGCCTGAGCGAGGTCGCGTACGACTTCCTGGCCGACGACCTGGCCGCCAGCGGCGTGTACCTCACCGGCCGCGAGGGGCACGCGCCGGGCGTGGAGGGCGCGCCGCCGTACGACGTGCGGTTCCTGACGCCCGCCCCGGCGGAAGTGGACGGCTTCCGCCTGCGCCGCTTCGACCGGGTGTGGGCGGTGGGGCAGTGCACGCCCGGCGAGCACACCTACGCGGGGGTGCTCACCGACGCCGCCCGACTGGCCGCGCAACTTCCCGCCAGCGGGGGCGCGGCGTGAGCGGCGCGCGGATCTTCCGTCTGGGCGACTTCCAGTTCCCGGACGCGGCCGCCCGCCTCTACCCGGACACCCCGGAGCGCCCCTGGGTGCTGGAGGTGGGCTTCGGTGACGGCCGCTTCTGGCCGCATTACGCCCGCGCCCTACCGCAGGCGCCCAACTACCTGGGTGTGGAGATCAGCGGCACGTCGCTGCTCAAAGCCCACCGCCGCCTGAAGGACGCCGGGCTCACGAACGCCGTCCTCACCAAGCTGCCCGCCGACGTGCTGGTGCGCGAGTTGATCCCGCACGCGGGCCTGGACCTGATCGTCGTGAACTTCCCCGACCCCTGGCCGAAGGCCGGGCACACCGACCACCGCCTGCTGCGCGCTCCGTTCTTCCAGCTGGCCGCCAGCCGCCTGAAACCGGGCGGGGCGGTGCTGCTCACCACCGACCACGACGAGTACTTCGCGTTCGCCTGCGACGAAGCCCGCGCGAGCGGCGTCATGGCGGTGGACACCGGCGCCCCCCCGCCGCCCGCCGCGCTGGAAACGAAGTACGCGCTGAAGTGGCGCGACCTGGGCCTGGGCGTGCACCACGCCCGCTTCACGCCCACCACCCACCCCCCCGTTCCGCACGGGACCACCCACCCCTACCCGGAGGACGACCACGCCGTGCCGCACGCCATCCTGACCCTGCCCGACCGTTTCGACCCCACCGAGTTCAGCAAGTTCACCAAACGCAGCGAGCCCGGCCGCGGCCCGGACTGGACAGTGATTCTGCTGGACCTGTACGGCAGCCTCCGCCGGGACGGCTGGGTGGCGCTGGCGCACGTCGTGGAGGGCGAACTCACGCAGGAGGTGCTGGTCGGCATCACCAACCGCGAGGACGGCAGCACCCTGGTACGCCTCGCGCGGTTCGGCGGCCCGATCATCACGCCCGGGGTGAAGGCCGCGGTGGGCGCCGTCACCGACTGGCTGGAAACGCAGGGCGCCGCCGTCACCCACCGCGGGTACTGAACTGAGCGCGGGCCCGGGGCACGGCCTTTCTCCTGGCCTTCAGGGCGGCTTGGGCGGCCCTTGACCCATCTTTGATTTTTCACGCCGGGTTTAGCCGGCTGGCATCTGCCGTGAAGCCGGGCGGCGGAGCATGCGGGCATGACTTCCGTTCCCGTCCGCCCCCTGCAGCCGGCCCGGCCGGTGACGCTGCTGCTGGTCGAGCCGGACCCCCTGCAGCGTCAGCTGCTGGGCAAGGCCCTGGGCCGGGCGGCGAGCGGTCCCGCCCTCATCTGCGAGAGCGGGGAGGAGGCCCTGGCGCACCTGGACGGCGCGCGGGGCCCGCACCTGGTGGTCACCACGCCGCAGCTGCCGGACATGGACACCGTGACCTTCCTCGCCCATCTGCGCGGTCATCCCCTCACGCGCGGCCTGCCGGTCACCGTGTGGGGCCGGCGCAGCGAACGCTCGGCCGTGCCGGGCGGCGTGCTGCTGGGGTCGTTCGCACGCTGGGTGGACCGCGGCGAGACGCTCGGGGACTACCTGGCCGGGCTGCACGCCCTGCTGGACACCGGCACCCGGCCCCCGCTGTCTGCTTAAGGGCCGGGTCAGGGCAACAGCGCCTGCGCCTGACCGCCCAGTTCGTCCCACAGCGTGAACGCCGCCCGCGCCCCGGGCCGGATCCAGCCCTCATCCTCCCACCCGGCCGCGATGGCGGGGCCTCTCGTGTGGGCCCACAGCACCTCCTCGGGCGTCAGGGCCTCGTCCGGGGCGAGCGGCTGCCCGTCCTGCCCGAGGCGGGTGGTGGCCGCGCGGAAGTTCGCCTGTGGAATGGGCGGGGCGACCGGGGCGTCCGACCCGAAGGCCAGCACCGCCCCGGCCGCCTGCAGGCTCCGGAAGGCGTAACTGCCGGCTTCCAGGTGCGGCAGCAGGTCCCGGATCATGGGCGCGTCCCCGATCAGGTGGATGGGCTGCACGCTGGCGGTCAGGCCGTCGAAGCGCGGCAGGTCCGCAGCGCGCAGGTGCTGGGCATGCTCGACGCGCAGGCGCTTGCCGCGCTGCCGGGCCAGGGCCCGCAGGTCGTCGTAGGCGTTCAGCACCTCGGTGTTCGCGCGGTCCCCGATGGCGTGCGTGACCGGGATCAGGCCCAGTTCCAGCGCCTGCCGGCCCCGCTCGCGGAGCACCTCGGGCGGGTCGATGGCGATGCCGGTGCCGCTGCCGTCCGCGAAGCCCGGGGCGTGCAGCCACGCCGTGCGGCTTCCCAGGGCGCCGTCCGCGAAGAACTTCACGCCGCCCCACGCGAACATGCCCCCCGCCCCGGGCCCCAGCCCCAGCGCGCGGGCGTGGTCCAGCGCGTCGTGCGGCAGGCAGGCCCACACCCGCAGCGGCAGTTCTCCCCGGTCGGCCAGCGTCTGCAGCGCCCAGGGCGCGCCCGGGTCCTCGAAGGCCATGGTGTGCGCGCTCACGTACCCGCGGGCGTGCAGGTCGGCGCTGCCGGCGCGGGCGGCGTCCAGCCACTGCGCGGGCGTGCGCGCCGGCATCACGCGCGTGACCTGCTCGATGGCGCTGGCCTCCAGCAGCGTGCCCAGCGGGTGCACGATCTGCCCGCCTTCGGGCTGCGGCGTGGCCTCGGTGATGCCCGCCAGCCGCAGCGCCAGGCTGTTCGCCCACAGCAGGTGGTGGTCGCGGGAGTGCAGGATCACCGGGTGGTGCGGGCTCACGGCGTCCAGGTCGGCGGCGGTGGGGTAGCGGCCCAGGCCCAGTTCGCTGGTCAGGAACCCGCCGCCCTCGATCCACTCGCCGGCCGGGGTGCGGGCGGCGCGGTCGGCCACGCGCCTCTGCACTTCCGGCACGCCCGTCACGCCCTGAAGGTCCACCTGACCGAGTGACGCGCCGTACATCACGAGGTGAATGTGCGCGTCGGCCAGCCCGGGCGTGAGCAGCAGGTCACGGTGGTCCAGCACCTCCGCCCGGGGCGCCAGGGCCAGCAGGTCCTCGCGCGTGCCGCAGGCCAGCACCCGACCCCCGCCGACGAGCACGGCCTGCACGTCCGGCTGTTCGGGGTTCAGGGTGAGGGTGCGGGCCAGGATCAGCGTGAGTGGGGACATGCCCGGAGGGTAGAGCACTTGGCCCGCAGGCGGGCGTTCCTGCCCTGCCCAGGGCCAGGCACCTTCATGAACTCATGAAAAACCCCGGCCGCGCGGGCCGGGGTTCGGGAAACGGGGAAAGTCAGAGGCGCGCGGCGATGGCCTGCAGGCTGGCGGTGTTGGCCCAGCTCATGCCCTTATCCACGTAGGTCTTGGCCATGGCCTTGTCCCCGCGCTGCAGGGCAATGTAGGCCAGTTTGGCGGCGCTCAGCGCGGCCCACTGCTTTTCCTGGTCGTTCAGGTCGCCCAGGCGGCTCCAGGCGTTGTACGCGTTGATCCACCACTGGGTCTTGGTGTACAGCTGCGCCAGGTAGGCGGCGTAGTCGCGGTTGGCGGCTTCCTGGGTGGACGCGTAGTACGCGTGGTCCACGGAGGCCTTCCACAGCGTGCGGTCGTAGAACGCCACGGGGTAGGCCACGTCCGCCTGCACCGCGTACTCCTGCGCCTTGGCGTAGTTGTCGCTGGCGCTCATGGTCGCCGGGACGTTCACGGGCTCCGCGGTGGTCACGGTGGTCGTGGTGGTGGTCGTGGTGGTGTCCTGCGCAGCGGCCAGGCCCGTCAGCGCGAACGCGGTCAGCATGAGAATCTTCTTCATAACGAAACGCATCTTAGGCGTTACCGTGACGCGTGATTACACCCGTAAAGAGAGCTTAAAGGAGTTCATAAACAAATGAAAAAACTCACCCATTTACCACGTTGGACCCTTCTGCTTACTTCTCTCGCGGCCGTCACGCCGGCGGCCGCGCAGACCACGGCGCCAGCGGCCTCGGCGGCCCCGGCGCAGTTCATCGCTCCCAAGATCGACTGGTCCCGCGAACTCAAGGTCATGTCCGGCGTGACCATCGCCGATAACGGCGATCTCATCTACCTGGGCTCCGACAGCCGCATCCGCCGCACCGACGCCCAGGGCAAGGAAAAATGGACCTACGCTGCCGGGGACATCGGCCGCGCCAACCCGGTCGTGACGCCGCAGGGCAGCGTGCTGGCCGCCTCCTACGACGACCACGTGTACCTGCTTGACCCGAACGGCAAGCTCCAGTGGAAACTTAAACTCGACGGCGACATCTACGCCAGCCCTGCGCTACGCCTTGACGGAAGCTTCATCGTCGGCACCGCCGGCGGCAGCGTGTACGCCCTGTCCGCCGACGGCAAGGTCCTGTGGCAGTACAAGGTCGGCGCGCCCGTGTTCAGCAGCCCCGCCGTGGCCGCCGACGGCACCATCTACTTCGGCGCGCAGAACAACCGCATGCACGCCCTCACCCCCGACGGCACCCTGAAATGGGCGTACGCCGCCGGCTCCCTGGTGTTCAGCAGCCCCGCCATCGGCCGGGAAGGCGGCATCTACTTCGGGTCCAGCGACCGCAAGATCCACGCCCTGAACCCCGACGGCACCCTCAAATGGACCGTGCCCACGGGCCTCTTCGTGAACGCCAGCCCCATCGTGACCAGCACCGACCTCGTGGTCGTCGGCAGTTACGACGGCAAGGTGTACGCCGTGAACACCACCGGCGAGAACGAATGGGTGTACACCGCGGGCGCGCCCATCGCCGGGGCCGCCGCCGAACTCAGCGACGGCACCATCCTGATCCCGGACCTGAGCGGCACCGTGCACGCCATCGGCAAGGCCGGGCAGCGCCTCTGGACCATCCAGACCGGCAAGAAGATCGACACGGCCATCGCCGTGAGCGACGCCGGCACCGTGTACTTCACCACCGAGGGCGGCGCCCTGAACGCCCTGCAGAAACAGCGTCCCCTGGCCGTGGGGCCCTGGACGACCTTCCACGCCCTGCCCAGCGGCTGGGGCCGCGCCCTGAGCGCCAACGACCTGCAGGCCCGCACGGCCGCCCGCCGCGCCGCCGCGACTGCCGCCATCGCCGCCCTGAAACCCGCCCCGGGCAGCACGCCGGCGCCCACCCCCACGCCGGTGCGGCCGCCCACCGCCACCACGCCCCCGGCCGGCACGCCGCCCGCCGGCACGGCCCCGGGAGGTACCGGGCCCGTCGCCACCACCCCGGCCACCCCGGTCCGGCCACCCGTGACCACCCCCACGGCCCCCGCCACCCCCACCCGCACGCCGGAGGAGGCGGCGCGGCTGGCCGGCGCCGGCGCCCGCGCGGTGGGCCGCACCGTGTACCTCCCGCTGGCCGAGACGGCGCAGGCGCTGGACATGGCCGTGAAGGTCCTGAGCCCCCGGCAGGCGACCGTGACCGTGCTGGGCAGCCCGGTGCTGGTGTCCACCGTGACGCTGGACGGCCGGGCGTACCTGCCGCTGTCGGGTCTGGCGCGTCTGCCGGGCGTGACCGTGAAGACCGACCCGGCCGCCGGAACCGTCAACGTGACCCGGCTGGCCCGCACCCGCAGCTTCCCCGTGAACTTCGGGAAGGCGGTCTCGCTGGAAGTGCTGCGCACCACGTACTGAGGGGCCAAGAAGAACACCCGCCGATCAGGCGGGTGTTTTTTCTGGTGGAGTCAAGGGGGATCGAACCCCTGACCTCGTCATTGCGAACGACGCGCTCTCCCAGCTGAGCTATGACCCCACAGGCCAGTCGTGCACCTGAAATCAGGCGAGGCAAAATCTAGCATGTGGTCCGGCGCGCTGCAAGGCAGGGGCCGGGGCGCCCCGGTCAACCTGGCGTGCATGCCCCCGGGCATGAACCTAGAGTAAAGGTGTGATGAACTTCCTTCGGAACGCGGCCCTGACCGCCCTCCTCGCCGCCGGCACCTCCGCGGGCGCGGCCAGCCACATCGGCCTGTACTCCCCGCTGATCGGCGTGCAGTACCAGCAGGACCTGGACCCCCAGAGCGCCCTGCGGTTCGGCGCCGGCCTGCCCCTGGGCTCGGTGGGCGGCGAGTCCAGCAGCCTCCTGCTCTCCGGCGACGCCGCGTACCTGTACCGCCTGACCGCCGGCACGAGTTCGTACGTGCCCTACCTGGGCGCCGGCCTGGGCCTGACTGCCTTCACGGGCACGAACACCACCCTGATCTTCAACGCGGGCGTCCTGCTGGGGCTGGAGTACCACTTCACGGACCGGCTGAACACCGCCTACGAGTTCGGATTCGGGCCGGCCTGGAGCCCCGAGAGCCCGACCGTGCTCTTCGCGCCGTCCTTCCGGGTGGGCCTGAACTACCGCCTGTAAGGCGCACAGATGCGGGCCGTCCCGGACCCCAGGGTCTGGGGCGGCCCGCACCTGTTTCCCCCGAGTGTCCCGGATGCGTGAATGCGGCGGCATTCCCCTGCACATCACGGCGCGCTCCCGGAGGCGCCCGGTACCATGAAGGGCATGACTGCGCCCACGCACCCTGCCCCGACCGGCGGCCCGGACAGCCTCCCGGACCGCTTCGCCTACAAGTTCGGCCAGGAGGGCATCACCTTCGACGACGTGCTGCTCCAGCCCCGGCACTCCCAGGTGCTGCCACACGAGGTGAGCGTGCAGGCGCAGCTCACCCGCCGCGTGCGCCTGAACATCCCCTTCGTGTCCGCCGCGATGGACACCGTCACCGAGACGAACATGGCGGTCGCCATGGCCCGCGAGGGCGGCATCGGCGTGATCCACAAGAACATGCCCATCGACGCGCAGGCCGAGATGGTCCGCAAGGTCAAACGCAGCGAGAGCGGCATGATCGTGGACCCCATCACCCTGCCCCCGCACGCCACCATTGGGGACGCCGACCGCCTGATGGCCGAGTACCGTATCAGCGGCGTGCCTGTCACCGACCCCTCCGGCAAGCTGCTGGGCATCATCACCAACCGCGACATGCGCTTCGTGGACGACCTGAATCTCCCGGTGGGTGAGGTCATGACCCGCGAGCACCTCGTGACCGTGCCGGTGGGCACCACCCTGGACGAGGCGCACGAGATCTTCAAACGCAACCGCATCGAGAAGCTGCTCGTCACCGACGAGGGCGGCCTGCTGCGCGGCCTGATCACCATCAAGGACCTCACCAAGCGCGTGAAGTACCCCAACGCGGCCAAGGACAGCCTGGGCCGCCTGCGGGTCGCGGCCGCCATCGGCGTGAGCGCCGACCTGATGGACCGCGCCGGGGCGCTCGTGCAGGCGGGCGTGGACGTGCTCGTGCTGGACAGCGCGCACGGCCACAGCCAGGGCATCCTGAACGCTCTGGCGCGCGTGAAGGAGCAGTTCGACGTGGACGTCATCGCCGGGAACGTCGCCACCGCCGCCGGCACCCGCGACCTGATCCTGGCCGGCGCGGACGCCGTGAAGGTCGGCATCGGCCCGGGCAGCATCTGCACCACCCGCGTCGTGACCGGCGTGGGCGTTCCCCAGATCACCGCCATCTTCAATGCCAGCAGCGTGGCCCTGGAGCACGGCATTCCCGTCATCGCCGACGGCGGCATCAAACAGACCGGCGACGTGCCCAAGGCCATCGCCGCGGGCGCCAGCGTGGTCATGATGGGCAGCATGCTGGCCGGCACCGACGAGGCGCCCGGCGAGACCATCCTGCGCGACGGCCGCCGCTACAAGAGCTACCGCGGCATGGGGTCCCTGGGCGCCATGGACCAGGGCAGCGCCGACCGCTATTTCCAGAGCGGCAGCCGCAAGTTCGTGCCCGAAGGCATCGAGGGCATCGTGGCCTACAAGGGCACCGCCGGCGAGGTCATCTACCAGTTCGTGGGCGGCCTGAAAAGCAGCATGGGGTACTGCGGCGCGCCCGACCTGGACACCCTGCGCCGCGACGCGCAGTTCGTGCGCATCACCGGCGCCAGCCTGATCGAAAGCCACCCGCACGGCGTGACCATCACGAAGGCCGCGCCCAACTACGGCGGCCGGTAACCCAAGCCGCACGAACAGGGGAGAGGCCGCGCGCCTCTCCCCGCCGTTTGATGGCGTTCCAGTTCCCAGTTCCGGCCGCCCGCGCCCCTTACCCTGAGGCATGACCGCCCACCTGCGCGAACCCGTGAACGCCCTGACCCACTGGGCCGGGGTGCTCGCCGCGCTGCTGCTGCTGGGCCCGCTGCTCGCCTGGGCACACGCCCGGACCCTGCCGCTGTGGCCGTTCGCGGTGTTCGGCGTGAGCATGCTGCTGCTGTACGCCGCCAGCGCCACCTACCACTCCCTGCACGTGACCGGCCGGGCCCTGCTGTGGCTGCGCAAACTCGACCACGCCGCCATCTTCCTGCTGATCGCCGGGAGCTACACCCCGGTCGCGTACTTCGGCCTGAGCGGCGCGTGGCGCAGCGGGGTGCTGGGCCTGGTGTGGGGCATCGCCCTGAGCGGCATCCTGCTCAAGCTCCTGACCATGCGCCTGCCCCGCTGGGTCAGCACCGCCCTGTACCTGGGCATGGGCTGGCTGGCCGTGGCGTTCCTGCCGCAACTGGCGCGCACCCTGCCCACCGCCGCGCTGCTGTGGCTCGCCGCCGGCGGCGTGCTGTACACCGGCGGGGCGGTCGTGTACGGCACGAAACGCTGGAACCCCCACCCCCGCTTCGGGTTCCACGAGATCTGGCACCTGTTCGTGCTGGCCGGCACCGCCGCCCACGCGGTCATGATGTTCCACCTCGTCTGAATTCCTTCTCTGAAACGCGAACGGGCCGGGGGTCTCCTCCCGGCCCACTCTGATGGCTCCCCCGCTTCAGAAGATCAGGCGCAGCACCCACTCCTGCACGCTGCCCAGCAGCCGGCCGATCGGCTCGCGGCCCAGCAGGATCACGCCCATCACCAGCAGGAAACTGAACGGCTGCGCCTCGAACTGCGCCAGGCTGCGGCCCAGGCTGGGCACCAGCCCGCCCACGATGCGGCTGCCGTCCAGCAACGGAATCGGAATCAGGTTGAACACGGCCAGCACGATGTTGATGGAGAGCACCGTGAACAGCACCGTCCCCAGCGTCTTCAGGGCCAGGGGGTTGCCGGCCCCGTCGAAGGCCAGCAGCGCCTCGATGGGCAGGAGCTTCATGATCAGGGCGCACAGCGCCGCGATCAGCACGTTGCTGAGCGGCCCGGCCGCCGCCACGCCCACCATGCCCCAGCGGCCCACGCGGCTGCCGCTCACCGGCACCGGCTTGGCGAACCCGAACCCCGCGAACAGCAGCAGCAGCGCCCCGAAGGGATCGAGGTGCTTGGCGGGGTTCAGCGTCACCCGCCCGAAGGCGCGGGGCGTGGGGTCCCCCAGGCGGTCGGCGGTCAGCGCGTGCGCGAACTCGTGCACGGTCAGGGACAGGATCAGTGCCAGGGCCGTGATCACGAAAGCGGTCGGGTCACGGCTGAGGAGATCTAACATCGGCCCATACTACCTGCCGCCCGTCAGCGCTCCTGTAAGTACCGCTCCAGGGCGGCGCGCTCGTCCTCGCGGCTGCGCAGCCCGCCCCCGCGGCGCAGGGCCGCCAGGTGCGCCAGCACCTCCCCCACCTGCGGGCCCGGCGGCACCCCGCGCGCCACGACGTCCCGGCCGGTCAGCGGCGGGTACGCGTCCGGGCGCAGCAGCGCCCGCAGGAGGACCTCTG
>JAANMV010001307.1_pt1 | contig 27886 bp, 23 predicted proteins | sample 7279661 | NCBI WGS metagenome assembly JAANMV01 (sample SAMN14094540, study PRJNA606508) | bioreactor metagenome | isolation source: A lab-scale SPAN reactor treating ammonium-rich wastewater day 121 | place: Ireland: Galway | collected 2017-05-16
TCCGGACCACTGCGGGAAATACCAACCCCTGCAGCCTGAAGTCCGTGAGCGCCAGCAACGACTACTACTCCGTCACCAACAACGCCGTGTCCGCCGCCCGCACCACCGCCTCCACCGTGCCGACGGGGGCCACGATCGAGAAGGCCCTGCTGTACTGGACGGCATCTACGCACGAGACCGGCTACAACCTGACCTCCATCCGGGACACCAGTGTCAAGTTCTACAACGCCGCCTCGGCGGCGCCCGCCGGCGACAATGTCACCGCTAGCAAGGTCATCTCGGGCGCTGTCCGGGTGAGCAGCTACGACGCGGAAAGCATGGTGGCCATCGCGGACGTGACCTCTATCATCAGCGCTGCACCCAACGCCCAGTACCGCATGGACGGGCTCACGGTGTTTAACGCTACTGGCTCCGATACCTGCAACACCGCCATCATGCACGCCAATTGGGCGCTGTACATCGTGTACAGTCTGCCCACCGAAAGCACCAAGACCATCCAGTTCTGGGACGGGATCGAACACGTCGGCGGCACCAGCGGCCAGGCCAGCACCACCGTCACCCTGAGCGGTCTGAAGGTCCCCAACGCCGCACCCGGCACCGAGAAAATCGCGAAAACCACCATCCTGGCCTCCGACGGCGACCCCGGCTCCACCGGGGACACCCTGCGCCTGCACACGGATAGGGACGCGGAATTCAACGCATTGAACTCCCTGAACGGGCAGAACGACATCTTCAACAGTTCCGTCACCGGCGGTCCCGCCGCCGCCACTACCCCCGCCGCGACCGGGGATACGGCCGCCGGGAGCGTCGGCGGCCTGGACTTCGACACCTTCGACCTCTCCAACCAAGTCTCCGCAGGGACCAGCAGCATCACGGCCACCGTGGACTCCGCCGCAGGTGAACGCGTGATCATCTACAACATGGTGCTCATGGCGACCAGCACCGTCGCGGACGTCAGCGTGCAGAAAAGCGGGCCGACCTCGCAGGTGGGGGCCGGGAACATCACGTACACCCTCAATGTCAGGAACAACGGGCCGGATGAGGCCTACAACGTGGCTGTCAGTGACCCGCTGCCCGCCGGCATGACCTACGTCTCGTCCACCAGTGGGGGAACGTACAGCGCCGGCACGCGAACCGTTTCCTGGACACTGGGCAAACTGAACAGCGGTGACACCCGGACCCTGACCGTCACGGTCAGCGTCCCTGCCGGGGACAACAGGTACACGAACACGGCTTCGGTCACCAGCGGCAGCAGCGACAGCAACACCAGCAACAACACTTCGAGCGTCACCACGGTGGCTTCCATCGCCAACGGCCCCCGCATGACCCCCGACACGGGCAGCGTGTACCAGAACACGGCCAGCACAAATCCGAAGAACGCCGTGACCGTGAATGTGCTCGCCAACGACACGGGCGGCACTACCCCCCAGGCCTCCAGCGTGGTCTTCCCGACCACCGGGCAACCGACGGGCAGCACCGTGACGAATGCCGGCAAGACACTCGCGAACGCTGAAGGCATCTATCAGGCGAACACCGACGGCACGGTCACCTTCACACCAGCCAATGCTGCCAGCATCGGTGCCCGCCAAGCTGTGACATACCAGGTCTCCGATGCTGGGGGCCTGAACGGCACCACCACCCTGACCATCACTGTCCTAAACCTCGCCCCCGCCGCCAGCAGCGCGACCAACACCACGCTCCTGAACTCGGCGCCCGCCACTTCCCTGAGCCCCGGCCTGAGCGGCAGCGACCCAGACGGCACCGTCGCCACGTACCGCATCACCACCCTGCCCGCTGCCGCCTCCGGCGTCCTGGCCCTGAACGGCGTGGCTGTGACACCCAATCAGCCCATTCCTACGGCCAGCGTGGCCGGACTCACCTTTGATCCCGCTGCCGGGTTCACCGGCACCGCGACCTTCACGTACATCGTAAGCGACAACAACGGAGCCACCAGCAGCGCGGCCACCTACAGCATTCCCATCGGCGTCACGCCGCTTGCCTGTACGAACACCATGTACGGCTTGTTCGCCGGGCCGAGGGCGACGTACACCATCTGGAACATTCCAGATAACAACACCTACCGCTCTGTAGCCTCGCTCACGCCGACCGGGAGTGTGGGAACGGCGGACGCCATAGTGCCCCAGGCGGCCAGCTTGGGCAACAACCAGCACACCGCCATGGCCATCAGCCGCGATGGAACCAAGATCTTTGTCGCCGGTCAAGCTGAGGGTATGTACGTGTACAGCCTCGGTGAGGGCTGGACGAAGGTCTCGTACGCGGGCCTGTCGGTCAATTCCAACCCCGTCCGCATGGCGATCACCCCGGATGGTAACGGGTACTTCAGCACCGGCGATCAGCTCTGGCGCTTCCAGACCACGGCTCCTTACACCATCACCGGCCCCTTTACCGTGATCGTTCAGGGCACAGCCGGCGTGACCAACCCAGTGCCCAGCATCGTCGGGGCCAGCGGTGACTTCTTCTCCGATAGTGAAGGCAACCTGTACCTGATCTCCAACCAGTCCGGCCAGGCTTCTCTGGATATCTTCAAGATCAAGCCCTCCGGCAGCACCCCGACCGCCACCTTCTTCGGCCGGATTGTCAGTCCACTGATCTCCACCACTACCACCTACGCGGGAATCGCCGCCCTGGGGGACGATATTTACATCAGCGGACCCTCCGGGCAGATCCTCAAGCTGAACATGGCCTCCCTTGCCGTGACAGAGGCGGCCCCCGCCGCTTCCGGCCGGGACAGCACGGACCTTGCCAGTTGCTCCTTCCCCCGCCTGGCGCCCGCCATCACCAGCACCAAGACCGTGGCGAAGGTCGCGGGCAGTGGTGGGGCGTTCGTCACGACCGGCGACACTTTGGAGTACACCATTCAGATTCGCAACACCGGCACGCTGAACGCAGCGGGTGTCACGCTGCAGGACAGCGTGCCGGTGGGAACGACGTACGTGGCGGGCAGCACGACCCTGAACGGCGCGGCGGTACCGGACAGTAGTGGGATGCCGTTCACCACTGCTGCCCTAGTGAACAGTCCGGGGGAAGCGGCCGGTGTGGTGCGTGTAAACAATTCAAGTGATGCGTTTGTGGCGACCGTGAAGTTCCGCGTGCAAGTCAATGCTGGCGTGGATGCCGTGAGTAACCAGGGGGTAGTGACTTATGTGGACGCCCCGGCACCCGTGAACACGGATAATCCGGCCACCACGGCGCCACTGGACGCTACCGTGACTACCATCACTCGCGCTGATCTCGTGGTGACGAAGTCGGATGGGGTGGAGAGCGTGCTGGCAAATGGCCGTAGCACCTACACCATCCGGGTGACGAACAATGGCCCGTCCAGTGTTGCCGGGGCTACCCTGACGGACACGCCCGGGGCCGGACTGACCCTGAGCGGAGCGGCTTGCACGGCGGCGACCGGGAATACCTGCACCACCAGCCCCACGGCGCTCACCTTGCCCCTGCCCACCCTGAACGCCGGGCAGTTCTATGAGGTCACGGTGGTCGGTACGAACGCCCTGACCGGCGGCACGGTGACGAACACGGCCGGGGTAACCCTGCCGGGGGGGATGGCCGATCCCGTCCCAGGGAACAACACGGTCTCGGATGCGAACAGCGTGACCCCGCAGGCCGATCTTCAGGTCACCAAGGTCGCCACCAGGGGCGTTGCGGGGCCGGGGGAATCGGTGACGTATACGGTGACTGTCAGAAACCTGGGGCCGTCTCCTGCGGTGAATGTGGTCGTTACCGACACGCTTCCCGAGTACGTCCAGTTGACCAGCGCTGCTCCGGCGGCGACCGTGACCGGGCAGACCCTGACCTGGGCGGCCGGGTCACTGGCCCCGAACGGCTCCCTGACATACTCGGTTTCCGTGTCCATGCCTTCGCAGGCGACCCTGAAAACCACGCCGGACGCACGCATCCAGACGAACCTGGCGAAGGTGCAGAGCGACACCGTCGATCAGGAACCGGGCAACAATCAGGCCACCGCCACGACTGGGCTGTTGTACGTCGTTCTGACGAAGAAGGTCCGGAATGTGACCCGTGGGGGTGACTTCGGTGTCGAGGCGCAGGGCACACCAGGGGACGTTCTGGAGTACTGCATGGCCTATGCCAATTACGGAGGACTGCCCGTCACGAACTTCAGGATCATGGATGACGTTCCCGACAACACGAACGTGCTCCTGAACGCCTACGATCAGGAGGCCGCTTCGGCCGGGACTGGGTACGGCGTGAAGTGGAACTCACGTACGGCCGTTTACTTCACCAGCGCAAACGACGGTGATCTAGCCAGCCTGACCGGGGAAGGCACGGGCGCCTTCTCACGCGGGTACCTGCTGGTCAGCCTGGGCGAGGTCGGATCGGGATCTGCCGGCACCGTGTGTTTCCGGGCGTCCATCCGCTGAATTGCCTCTGCAACTGCCGGCCGGAACAGGGGGTCGGCGTGTGGAGTGAGTGGAGGCAACGCCAGTTCTCGTCGTTCCTTCTGTTCCGTGGTCACGCTGCGTGTCCCAGGCTTGCCTCTAGACTGTTCGGATGTTGCCAGACCGGTCCCCGTACGCGCGTCTGGAGGGCTTTTTGCGGGACACGCTGGGGAGTGGGGCGGCGCGGCTTTATGAGGAGGAACCTCAGGGGGCGGTGACGGTGTCGGCGGCGTCGCTGGGGTGGTCGCCGGCGGTGCGGCAGGGGTTCGGGTTTGGGGACGTGTACTCGCATCAAGCGGAGACGTACCGGTTGATGCGGGAGGGGAAGAACGTGATCGTGACGACGCCCACGGCGAGCGGGAAGACGGGGGCGTTTTTCCCGGCGGTGTTCGAGCGGCTGGAGCGGGACGCGGAGGCCACGGCGCTGTTCGTGTACCCGCTCGTGGCGCTGGGGCAGGACCAGCGGGACAAGCTGCTGGCGTTCCGGGACCGGGGCGGGTTTCCGTGGGGGGTGGCTTCGTTTCAGGGGGCGGCGAACCCGGCGGAGGTGTTCGGGCGGGACGTGCGGATGGTGACGGCCACGCCGGACAAGCTGCACTGGTCGCTGACGCATCCGGGGGTGCGGGCGTTTCTGTCGCGGCTGGCGTTCGTGGTGCTGGACGAGGCGCACACGTACCGGGGGGGGTTCGGGTCGGAGGTCGCGGGGATGCTGCGGCGGCTGCTGGACCTGGCGCGGGCGCTGGGGGCGAACCCCCAGGTGGTCCTGAGTACGGCGACCATAGGCAACCCGGCGGAGTTCGCGCGGGAACTCGCGGGCGTGGACGCCGTTGAGGTCCGCGAGTCCGGCGCGGCGAAGCACGGGAAACGGTTTTACCTGGCGGACCACCGGGGGCAGCCCCGCCGCTTCTGGAACTCGGTCATGGACGCCAGTGACCGGTACGGGCTGAAGGTGCTGGCGTTTTTCCGGGGGCGGTCGCGGGCGGCGCGGCTGTACGGCACGTACCGGGCAAATCCCGCGTACGCGCGCCGGGCGCACCTGTACATGGCGGGCACCAGCGACCGGGAGGGGCGGCTCACGGAGTTCCGGCGGGCGAAGAGTGGGGTGATGTTCGCCACGAACGCGCTGGAGGCGGGGGTGGACATCGGGGACCTGGAGGTGGTGATCATCGACGGGTACCCGGGGTCGCGCATGGCGTTCCGGCAGATGGCGGGCCGGGCGGGGCGGGTGGCGCCGGGGCTGGTGCTGTACCTGCCCGCGCTGAACGAGCAGGGGTTGCCGCAGGCGGCGGACGCGTTTTACAGCAACAGCGGGAACTTCCTGGAGCTGCTGACTGGCCCGATCGAGAAGGCGGTGGTGGAGTCGGAGAATCCGTATCTGGCGCCGCGGCACCGGGCGCGGGCGTCGGAGGAGTTCCGGCTGGCGCGGCTGCCGGATCCCTTCCCGGACCTGGAGTCAGCGGGGCAGCGGTACTGGAACCTGCGTGGGGAGGGCAGCGCGAAGTTCATCGTGGTGGAGGAGGGGGACTGGGCGCGGCTGGGCGCGGCGGCGTTCAACGCGCCGCTGGAGTCGCCCAGTCAGCATTACGCCCTGACGGAGAAGCACGAGGGCGCGGTGTTCACGCTGGACGGGCAGGGGTACCGGGTGAAGCGCTGGGAGGCGCACCCGGCGGGCACGGCGATCCTGGTGGAGCGGTTCGACGCGGCGAGCCTGTACACGCGCGGGCTGTATGCCATCGAGGTGACGCCGGGGAAGATGACGCCCTGGGAGAAGCGTGGGCCGCTGGCGTTCCGGCATGGGGAGGTGGTGATCCGGCGGCGCTACACCGGGTACCAGATGCTGCGGCAGGTGTTCGAGCGGGTGTGCGTGGGCTGCGACCGGGAGCCGGGGCCGACCGAGCGGGTGTGCGTGCGCTGCGGGGGGCGCATTCAGGACCGCATGCAGGACCACCGGCTCTCGGAGCACCTGTACGAGCAGCCCATCGAGCTGCCGCCCTTTCGCACGGCGGCACTGGAGATCGGGGTGGATGCCCGCGCGACCGAGCGGCCGGGCGCGGTGGCGCACACCCTAAAGCATCTGCTGCAGAAGGTGACGCCGGAGCGCATCGCCTGCGACGAGAACGACCTGTCGGGCGCGTTCCGGGGCGAGCGGGACAACTACTTCTTCCTGTACGACGATTGGCTGGGCGGGCTGGGCGTGTCGAAGCGGGCGGCCGAGCAGCTGGACGACCTGCTGAGGCGGGCGTACACCCTGACGGCGAAGACCTGTTGCCGGAACACGGAGGGGTGTTACGAGTGCATCGCGGTGAGCCGCTGTTACAGCCCGCACCTGCCGAGCGGGGAGCGGCGGCCGACCGACAAGGCGGCCACGCGGGCGTTCCTGGAGGCCGTGCTGGGCGTGGTGCCTGGGGTGCTGGAGGCCCTGCCGGTGCCGGACGCGCTGCCGGAATTGCCGCCGTCGTGGCCGGCGCAGGCGCGGGAACTGCTGGACCTGCACGGCCTGTCGCTGCCGGAGGTGAGTGCCCGCCTGGGCATTCCCAGCCGGGAGCTGCAGCGGGTGGTGGGCGGCACGGCTCCCCTGAGGCTGCGGCACCCGAAGTTCGGGGAGGGCGTGTTCATGGGCGGCTTTCATCAGGGGGAGCGGCGGGAGGTGCTGGTGTACTTCCCGGGCGTGGGCCAGAAGAAGCTGATCCTGAAGTACGCGGGCCTGAGCGTGGTGGACCCGGCCGGCAGCGAGGTGGTCGGGGAGGTAGGCGCGGGCCGGGGCAGTTGACCGGGCGGGGAGCGGCTCTTATACTCCTGGGGCCTGCGTGCATGTGGGCGGCATTTTTCTGGGGATATAGTGTAATGGCAGCACAACAGATTTTGGATCTGTTTGTCTAGGTTCGAATCCTGGTATCCCTGCCAGACAACAGGTGACTGTGGGCGGCTTCCGAAAGGGGGCCGCCCATATGGTTGCGCCTCTTGCCTGGCGGTTTCACCCGGAAGCGTCCCCCCGCGAGTTACGTGCTTTCCCTCACAAGCGCCCGTGTGTCCGCCGGGTTCAGACGTCGGCGGCGTGAGCGGGACTTTAAGGCTGTGTTACGATAAACCCTGAGTCTGACGTCTCATATCAGTCGGGCCATCAGTGAGATTTCTGCCCTTCATGCGCCTCATCTCCGGATGGGGAGTTTCGCACGGAAGGAATGAACTCACGAAGGGAAAGGAGGAGGGATTTGGACGTTTCAAGTCGAGTCTTGAGTGAACTCGCGAGCCGCGAGGCCGCGCTGGACGCACAGATCGAAGCCGCCCGCGAGGAAGCCAAGCGGGAAGTCGAAGCGGCACAGCACGAGGCGGCCCGCATCCTCCGCGAAGCGGAAGCGCGCGCGCAGGCCATGCAGGCCGAGTTCGACCAGCAGCTGGCCGCCGAGAGTGACCGCATCCGCGCCGAGGCACGCGCCCAGGCGCAGAGCGAAGCGGACGCCACGCGCAGCCGCGCCTCGGGCCGCATCCAGCAGGCCGCCGAGCACATTCTGAGGGCGGTGCTGCCGTGATCATCCCGATGCAGCAGGTCGTGATCGCCATGCGCACCCGCGAAAGCGAGCGCGTGATCACGGCCCTGCAAGACGCCGGGGTCCTTCACCTCAAGCCCATCACCGAAGGCCCCCTGAACACCGGCAGCCTCGCCGGTCAGGACGCCGCCAGCCGCCGTGAGGACGAGCGACTGCTCGCCCGCGCGGAGAGCACCATCGCCGAACTCGGCGCCTACCGCCCCGCCCCCGCCGGCCTCCCTGCCGAAAGCGAGTGGGCGGCCGTGGTCGAGGCCGCCGCGGCGCCGGTCACCGCGCTGGCCCGCGAACGTCAGGACCTCCAGGCCGACCTGGACGTGGAGCGCAGCTACGGCGACGCCATCCGCGCCCTGGCCCGCATGGTCGGAGGGCTCGACCGCAGCCGCCGCGTGGCCCTGGTGCCCTTTGTACTGGCCCCCACCGACGACGCGGCCACGCTGGACGCCGCGCTGCGCGAAACCCTCGCGGAGCGCTACACCCTGGCGACCGAAACGGTCGGGAACAACCGCGTGGGCGTGATCGCCACCCTGCGCGGCGACCGCGACGCCGCCCGCGCCGCCCTCAGCAAGGCCCGCCTGGGCGAACTGCGCCTCCCGGGGCGCTTCGACAGCCTGCCCCTGGGCGACGCCGCGCGGGAAATGGACCAGATCCGGCAGGGCGGCGACCGCCGCCTGCAGGCCCTGAACGGCCAGCGCGATCAGCTCACCACCCAGCACGCCCCCGTGCTGTACGCCGTGCGTGACGCGCTGAAAGACCGCGTCGCGATCCACGACGTGCGCGCCGTGAGCGCCCGCGGGAAGTACAGCATGGTCATGCAGGGCTACGTCCCGCAGGACCGCGTGCCCGCGCTGCAGGGCGCCCTGGGCGCCTTCGGCGACGCCGTGAGCTTCGAGCTGCACCCCGTGGACGAGCACCACGACCACGCCGTGCCGGTCACCCTGAAGAACAGCTCCTACGTGGAGCCCTTCCAGAAGACCGTCATGGGTATGATGAGCCTCCCCAAGTACGGCACCTTCGACCCCACCTGGGTCGTGGCGTGGTTCTTCCCGTTCTTCTTCGGGATCATCATGGCCGACATCGGCTACGGCCTGCTGTTCCTCGCGCTCGGCATGTGGCTGCTCGGCAAGGCCCGCCGCGGCGAGGGTTGGAACGTGCCGCTGCTCGGCTCGTACCTCAGTCCCGACACGCTGCGCAACCTGGGCTTCGTCACCAACGTGATGGCCGCCTGGACGATTGTGTGGGGCTTCCTCACCGGTGAATTCTTCGGCACCCTGCTGGAGCACATGCACGTGTTCTACATGAACAACGAGCTGCTCAACTCCCTGTGGGGCTGGACCGGCGTGCACTTCGGCGGCGCGCACGGCGCGGCCGAGGACGCCGCCCACCACGGCAGCGGCCTGATCCCCATCGTGTTCCCCCGCCTCGACACCGAGAACTTCGCCAACATCGCCCTGGTGTTCGCGCTGCTGTTCGGCATCCTCCAGGTCCTGTGGGGCTGGGCGATCCGCATCCAGCAGGGCCGCAAGCACGGCGACAGCCTGCACTTCTGGGAAGGCATCGCCATGTTCGGCGGCATCGCCGCGCTGATCCTGCTGGCCTTCATCAGCAAGGCCGCTCAGGACTTCGGCGCGCTCGCCAACTTCAGCGACCCCCGCGTGTGGCTGATGATCCTGGGCTTCCTGACCTTCATCGTCGGGTACCTGCGCGTCATCGGGAAACTCCCCCTGCTGCCCGTGGAACTGATGTCCCAGGGCGGGTCGGTCGTGAGCTACGCCCGTATCTTCGCCGTGGGCCTCGTCTCGGCCATCCTCGCCAAGCTCTGCACCGACCTCGGCTGGGCGATGTACGAGCAGATCGGCGTCCTCGGCATCATCCTGGGCGTCGTGATCGGCGCGCTGCTGCACGTCTTCGTGCTGGCCCTGACCCTGATCGGTCACGTGCTGCAACCCATCCGTCTTCACATGGTCGAGTTCCTGAACCCCACCGGGTTCAACAACGAGTCCAGCCCCGCCTACAACCCCCTTCGTCGCCTCAGCCCCGCGCAGAGCGCCGGGCAGGTCAAATAATCACAGGAGACACCACCATGACCAAGACCAACAAGATCGTTCTCGCCGCCCTCGTCCTCGCCCTCGCCACCACCGGCTTCGCCCAGGACACCGTGGCCTCCAACGACGCCAACAACAACGAAGGCCTCGCCGCCATCGGCAAGGGCCTGGCCCTCGGCCTCGGCGCGCTCGGCACCGGCGTCGCGCAGGCCCGCATCGGCTCCAGCCTGGTCGGCGCCGCCGCCGAGGACAGCAGCAAGCTCGGCCAGCTGCTCCTCGTGTTCCTGCTCCCCGAAACGCTCGTCATCTTCGGCTTCCTGGCCCTCTTCCTGATCGGCTAAGCCCATGGCCCTCGACAAGCTCCTCGAAAACGAAGCGCAGAGCGAGATCCAGCGCATCCGCGCTGAAGCGCAGGGCCGCGCCCAGCAGATCCTCGCCGACGCGCAGGAGCGCGCCCAGGCCATGATCGAAAGCCGTCAGCGCGCCCTGGAAACCCAGCGTCAGGCCGGGATCGTCCGTGCCCGCAGCGCCGCCGACCTGGAACTCAACGCCGCCCGCCTCACCGCCAGTGAAAGCGGCATGACCCAGGTGTACGCCCTCGTCGACCAGCACCTCGACCAGATCACCCAGGCCCCCGAGTACCGCGACATCCTGGCCCGGCTGATCTACCAAGCCCGCGAGGTCGTCACCGACGCCGAAAGCGTCGAAGTGAACCCCGCCGAGGCGCAGCTCGCCCGCGAACTCGTGCACGACATCCCCGTGCGGGAAAACCCCGGCATCCGGGGCGGCGTGCGCGTGGTCGCGCGCGGCGGGAAGAGCGGCATCACCAACACCCTCGGTGGCCGGCTGGAACGCGTGAAAGGCGAACTCGCCCCGCAGATCAGCCGCATCCTCGCGGAGTAAAGGACCAGCCCTCATGCCCGACGATTACGCCTACATCAACACGCGCGTCCGCGTCATGCGGACCAAACTGCTCGACGGGCGCGCCCTTGACGCCGCGCTCGCCGCGGGCAGCTACCCGGAATTCCTGCGCGTTCTGACCGAAACGGACTTCGCCAGTGACATGCGCGAAGCCACCGGCGAAGGCGCGGGACTCCCGGAACTCGACCGGGCGCTTTCCCAGAACCTCTTCACCACCACCCAGCGCGTCCTCGGCTTCACCGAAGGCGACGCCCGGCGCGAGATCGAGAGCCTGCTGATGAAGTGGGACCTCGTGAACCTCAAGACCATCGCCCGCGGCATCATCAGCGGCCGCGGCAGCGAGGCCATCCTGGACGGCCTGATCGCCGGCGGCACCATCAAGCCCGCCGCGCTGCAGACCGCCGCCCAGAGCAGCGACCTCGCCAGCGCCGCCGCCGCCCTGAGCCTCACCGGGCACCCACTCGCCAAGGCGTTCCGCGCGGCCGTGCAGGCCTACGGCACCACCAGCCGCCTGCTGGACCTGGAAGTCGCGCTCGACCAGGGGTACTACAAGCACACCCTGCAGGTCGCCCGCGACAACAGCCTGAAAACCTACCTGAAGCGCGAGATCGACGTGACCAACGCCCTGATCGCGCGCAGCAGCAAGGGCCAAGCCGTGGACCCCAGCCTGTTCGTGCCCGGCGGCAGCCTGGACGCCGGCGGTTACGCCCGCCTGAGCGCCGGGGATACCGGCAGCGTCCCCGACGCCGCCGCGATCCTGGAAGCGCCCACCCTGGAAGACGCCGAGGTGGCCGCCCGCACCGTGCTGGACAAGGCCGCGCGCACCATCAGCGTCGCCGACAGCGACGGCGTGGGCATCATCCTGGACTTCCTGCGCCGCAAGGAAATGGAAATCGCCAAACTGCGACTCATCGGGCGCGGCAAGTACTACAACCTGCCCACCGAACAGATCCGCCGCGAGGTGCAGGCATGACCCAGGCCACGAAGAGCGGCACCACCCAGCGGGTGGCCGTGCTCACCGATTCCGAAACCGCCACCGGCTACCGCCTCGCGGGCGCCAGCGTGATCGAAACGAACGCCGAGCAGGCCGTCAGCGTGCTGGAACAGGCCATTCAGGACGGCACCTACGGCCTGATCGCCGTGGACACCGGCCTGATCCCCGACCCGGCCACCGCCACCGCCCGCGTGATGCGCGGCCGGGACCTGCCGATCCTGCTGCCGATCCCCAGCCTGCGGGACGCGTTTGCCAGCGACACCGTGGACGCCAAGGCGTACATGGGGAAACTGGTGCGGGACACCATCGGCTTCGACATCAAACTGTAAAGACGTTCCGGGGGTGGGCCGCCCACCCCGGACAGCCTCACCCCCGAACTCTTTCTCAAGGAGCTACAAATGACGCAGAACAAGCAAGGCGTCGTGCAGAGCATCGCCGGTCCCGCCGTGATTGCGGACGGGATGTACGGTGCGAAGATGTACGACATCGTGCGCGTGGGCAAGGAACGCCTCGTGGGCGAGATCATCCGCCTCGACGGCAACACCGCCTTCGTGCAGGTGTACGAGGACACCGCCGGCCTGACCGTCGGTGAACCCGTGGAAACCACCGGCCTGCCCCTGTCCGTGGAACTCGGGCCCGGCATGCTCAACGGCATCTACGACGGCATTCAGCGCCCCCTGGACAAGATCCGCGAGGCGTCCGGCGACTTCATCGCCCGCGGCATCGAAGTCAGCAGCCTGGACCGCACCAAGCAGTGGGACTTCACCCCCAGCGTGCAGGCCGGCGACACCATCAGCGGCAGCGGCATCCTGGGCACCGTGCCCGAATTCAGCTTCACCCACAAGATCCTGACCCCCCCCGACAAGGGCGGCAAGATCAAGTGGATCGCCCCCGCCGGCAGCTACAACATCGACGAGACCATCGCCGAACTCGAAGACGGCACCAAGCTGCGCCTCGCCCACTACTGGCCGGTGCGCGCGCCCCGTCCCGTCGCCAAGAAACTCGACCCCAGCCTGCCGTTCCTCACCGGGATGCGCATCCTGGACGTCCTGTTCCCCCTGGTCATGGGCGGCGCCGCCGCGATCCCCGGTCCGTTCGGGAGCGGCAAGACCGTCACCCAGCAGAGCGTGGCGAAGTACGGCAACGCCGACATCGTGGTGTACGTGGGCTGCGGCGAACGCGGCAACGAGATGACCGACGTGCTCGTCGAGTTCCCGGAACTGGTCGACCCCAAGACCGGCGGACCGCTGATGCACCGCACCATCCTGATCGCCAACACCTCCAACATGCCCGTGGCCGCCCGTGAAGCCAGCGTGTACACCGGCATCACCCTCGCCGAGTACTTCCGCGACCAGGGCTACAGCGTGTCCCTGATGGCCGACAGCACCAGCCGCTGGGCCGAGGCGCTGCGTGAAATCTCCAGCCGCCTGGAAGAAATGCCCGCCGAAGAAGGCTACCCGCCCTACCTGGGCGCCAAGCTCAGCGCCTTCTACGAGCGCGCCGGCACCGTGAACACCCTCGCCGGCGAGAACGGCGCGGTCAGCGTGATCGGCGCCGTGAGCCCCGCCGGCGGCGACATGTCCGAACCCGTCACCCAGGCCACCCTGCGCATCACCGGCGCCTTCTGGCGCCTCGACGCCGGCCTGGCGCGCCGCCGCCACTTCCCCGCCATCAACTGGAACGGCTCCTACAGCCTGTTCACCCCGGTGCTGGAAAGCTGGTACCGCCAGAACATCGGCCAGGACTTCCCCGAACTGCGCCAGCGCGTGCAGAACCTCCTGCAGCAGGAAGCCAGTCTGCAGGAAGTCGTGCAGCTGGTCGGCCCGGACGCCCTGCAGGACAACGAGCGATTGATCATCGAAGCCGGCCGCATGCTCCGTCAGGACTTCCTGCAGCAGAACGGCTACGACGCCGTGGACGCCAGCAGCAGCATGCCGAAGAACTACGGCCTGATGAAGATGTTCCTGAAGTTCTACGACGAAGCCGAAGCGGGGCTGCGCAGCGGCCTCACCATCGACGAGATCATCCAGAACCCCGTCGTGGAGAAACTCGCCCGCGCCCGCTACGTGCACGAGAACGAGTTCATGGCCTACGGCGAGGGCGTCATGGACGAACTCGACCAGACCTTTAAGGGAGTGAAAGCGTGACCCTTCTCCAGAAGGAATACAACGACGTCGCGTACATCTCCGGTCCGCTGCTGTTCGTGAACGCCGCCAGCGACCTCGCGTACGGCGCCATCGTGAACATCAAGGACGCCAGCGGCAAGATGCGCGGCGGCCAGGTCATCAGCGTGACCGACAAGAACGCCGTCATCCAGGTGTTCGAAGAAACCCGCGGCCTCGACCTCGCCACCGCTTCCGTGAGCCTCGTCGAAGACGTGGCCCGCCTGGGCGTCAGCAAGGAAATGGTCGGCCGCCGCTTCGACGGCCTGGGCCGCCCCATCGACGGCCTGCCCGAAGTGGTCGCCGAGAAGCGCCTGAACATCAACGGCCAGGCCATGAACCCCGCCGCCCGCGCCAAACCCGAGGAGTTCATCCAGACCGGGATCAGCACCATCGACGTGAACACGTCCCTGATCCGCGGCCAGAAACTCCCGATCTTCAGCGGCAGCGGCCTCCCGCACAACGAACTCGCCGCGCAGATCGCCCGCCAGGCCAAGGTGCCCGGCCACGAGGGTGACTTCGCCGTGGTGTTCGCCGCCATGGGCCTGACCCAGCGCGAAGTGAGCTTCTTCACCCAGGAATTCGAGCGCACCGGCGCCCTCGCCCGCAGCGTGCTGTTCCTGAACAAGGCCGACGACCCCGCGGTCGAGCGCCTGCTCACCCCCCGCATGGCGCTCACCACCGCCGAGTACCTCGCGTTCGAGCACGGCTACCACGTGCTGGTCATCCTGACCGACCTCACGAACTACTGCGAGGCGCTGCGCGAGATCGGCGGGGCCCGTGAAGAGATCCCCGGCCGCCGCGGCTTCCCCGGCTACATGTACACCGACCTGGCGAACCTGTACGAGCGCGCCGGCGTGGTGGACGGCAAGCCCGGCTCGGTCACGCAGATCCCGATCCTGTCGATGCCCGACGACGACATCACCCACCCCATCCCCGACCTGACCGGCTACATCACCGAAGGGCAGATCGTGGTGGACCGCACCCTGAACTCCAAGGGCGTGTTCCCCCCCATCAACCCCCTCCCCAGCCTCAGCCGACTCCAGGGCAACGGCATCGGCAAGGGCAAGACCCGCGCCGACCACAAGAACATCAGCGACCAGCTGTTCGCCGCGTACGCCAACGGCCTGGACCTGCGCAAACTGGTGGCCATCACCGGTGAAGACGCGCTGACCGAAACCGACAAGCTGTACCTGAAGTTCGCCGACGACTTCGAGCAGTACTTCATCGGCCAGGGCAACCAGGACCGCAGCATCGAAGACAGCCTGACCGTCGCCTGGGGCATCCTCAGCAAGCTCCCCCAGAGCCAGCTCACCCGCATCAGCAAAGACGCCATCGACAAGTTCTACGGACAGAAGATGGACGAGATGTGGAAGGGCAGCCGCAGCGCCAGCATCTGACCCCCGCCCGGGTGGGGGAGACCACAGCCCCCACCCACCAACCCCACACGAAAAGGAGGTGAAATAACACATGGCAGGACAGATCAGCCCCACCCGCAGCGCCATGCTGGCCAGCAAAGCCAGCCTGAAAACCGCCAGCGGCGGCGCGGACCTCCTGAAGCGCAAACGCGACGCCCTGATCGGCGAATTCTTCGCCCTGGTCAAGGACGCCCTGGCCGCCCGCGAGGAACTCAGCGGCGTGAGCAAGGGCGCCTACACCAGCCTGTTCGGCGCGAAAGCGTGGGACAGTCCCGAAGCCGTCGAGAGCCTCTCGCTGGCCGGCACCGGCGACTACGCCGTGGACATGGAGATCGAGAGCGTGTACGGCGTGAAGGTGCCCCGCATCAACATCCCCGAACGCGCCCGGCAGGCGAACTTCAGCCCGATCAACGTCGGCGCGCGCACCATCCAGGCCGCCACCGACTTCGGCGGCGTGATGGACGCCATCGTCCGCGTCGCCGCGACCGAAACGAAGCTGCGCCGCATCGGCGAGGAGATCAAGAAAACCTCCCGGCGCGTGAACGCGCTGGAACAGGTCGTGATCCCCGGCATCGAGGACGACATCCGCTTCATCCGCAGCGTGCTCGACCAGCGCGAACGCGAGGCCGGCTTCACCCAGAAGAAGATCAAGGCCAAGATCGAGCAGAAGGCCGAGGAAGCCCGCGAGGCCGCCGCCGCGCAGAGCCACGGCAGCGCCGCCGACTGACGCCCCCTCCTCACCTGAGTGCACCGCCCCCGCAAAGAGGGCGGTGCTTCTGTTGGTGCTTTCAGTCTGCCAGGGCCGCCACCGCGCCCCGCAGATTCATGCGCGCCTGGGCCTCCAGGTCGGCAAACTCCGGGGTGACGTAGAGCCGCGGCCGGTCCAGAAACCCCTGCAGCACCGCCCGCCGGGCCGGCCGGTACACCGCGTCCGGGACGTGCGCGTACTCCCGGCGGATGGCGGCGTCGTACGCCGCGAACAGCCCCGGCGATGCGCCCAGGATGCCCAGGTCGGCGTCCACCAGCAGGGCCTCCTCCTGCGTGGCCGGTGCTTCCGCGTGCCGGGTGGCGAGAATCATGGAGCTCACCCGCGCCCGAACGTCCGCCGGTGCCTGTTTCGTGGCAAGCCACTCGTCCATCAGATCGGCGCTGCGGGCCTCGTTGTCGTGGCGCCGGGCATCGTACACCACATCATGACCCCACACGGCCAGCGCCAGCGCCGGCGTGATTACCCCCCGCACGCCCAGCGCCGTGAGCATGCCGCGGACATGCCCGTCATCGTGGTACGCCCGGTCCGGCGCGCGGTAATGCGGCAGCGCGAACGCCCGGACGCCCTCCAGCAGCGCCCAGCCTTCCGGCACGGTCACGCGCCGTCCCCGGTGACCACGGCCTGCACGCGCCCCACCTGCCCGGACGTGAGCCGCACCTTGATGCCGTGCGGGTGCGAGGGCGAACGGGTGAGCAGCTGCGCGACCACCCCGCGCGTCAGCTTCCCGGTGAGCTGGTCCTGCTTCTGCACGATGTCCACCGTGAATCCCGGCTGGACCTGTGAACGGAGAGGCGGCATGCCCCGAGCCTACCCGACCTTCGCCCCCTCCTCCCGCCGCAGCAGCATGACCTGCACCGCCCCGAACCGCGCCGCGTGCACCAGCACGCACCCGGGGAGCTGTGCCTGCACCCACGCGGCGTCCGGGAAGGTCAGGCCGCCCAGTCGCCCCAGCAGCCGCGACACCGGCCCACCCGGCGGGGCCGCGTACATCAGCCACAGGCGCCCCCCCGGGCGCAGCTGCGCCTCCAGCGACCGCAGAAAGACAGCTGGGCGGGCCGTCTCGTTCAGGGTGGCGCCCACCGTCACGCCGTCAAAGCGCTCCTCCGGGACCCTCAGCGTCTCCACGTTACCCACCTGCCACGTGATCCGTTCGGAGGGCTCCCGCTCCCGGGCGACCCGCAGCATCGCCGGGCTCAGGTCCAGGGCCACCACCCGGCAGCCCGCGCCCGCCAGCACCCCCGCGTAGAAACCCGCGCTGGTGCCCGCATCCAGCCAACGCTCCCCAGGCTGCGGCGCCGCGAGGACCCGGAACAGCCGCGCCTCCCGCTCCAGCGAGAACGGCGCCCCGGACAGCAACGACAGCGACCGCGCCCGCCACCACGCATACCCCCAGGCCGTCAGCGGGAAGAAGTTGCTGCGCTGCGCCAGCGTGAGCGGCGCACGCGCAGAAGCCGGCCGGGACGGGAGAGCCATGGTCAGGGCAGCTTACGCCCCCGCGGCCCGGATCTTCACCCGCCCGCCGCCCCGCGGGACTACCATGCGGGCCAGCCCCACAACCCAGCCCCGGAGGTTCCCACATGCTCCAGCGTCTTCCCGCCGTTCCGCTTCTGACCGCCCTGACCGTGCTGCTCGCCGCCTGCACGCCCCCGGCCGCCACCCCTCCACCCGCCAGTACCCTGAGCACGCAGTCGGTGGAAGCGGACTTCCTGAACCCCGCCATGTGGCCCAGCCTGGAGGAAGGCGAGGCCCCCACCCCGGACATCGGCATCGACCCCGGCGTGTTCCAGGGCCGCCCCGGCACCGACACCACCGAAAGCGCCGCCCTGACCGCCCAAGCCAGCGCCACAGAAGGCGACGATCCCTTCCTGACGTACCTCACCTGCCGCAACGAACCCAGCGGCCCCTACCTGCGGCTCCAGACCGACCCCGGCCGCACCGGCCCCGTGAACTTCGTGCAGGGCACCGCCACCCTCCCCGCCGTGCAGGCCACCCCCACCGCCTTCCCCTACGTGTACCTGGGCGGCCAACCCCAGGCCGGCGTGGCCGCCGACGCCGGCGTGTACGTCAACTACGACGGCAGCTGGATTCCCTTCATCGCGGTCGCCGGCCCGGGCGGCACCCGCAACCTGCCCCGCGACACCACCAGCGTCCCCGGCAAGACCTTCGTGTACCGCCTGGACGGCGCCCAGGACGTGCAACTGCGCCTCTCCGTCCGGAACGACCACGAACTCCGCCTGGACATCACCGCCGGGCACTGGGTGCAGTACGAACTGAAAGGCACCGCCCTCACCCGCGTCGGCAGCGCCGGCCCCGGCACCCGCACCGTCGTGCACCCCCTGGCGACCGGCTGGAAGACCAGCGGCGAGCACCAGGTGTACAAGGTCATGACCACCATCGCCTTCCCCGGCAAGGGCAACTTCCGGTACCTCACGCAGAACTACGACTTCCTGGGCTCCGCCTGGCAGGACCTCACCACCGGCCGCCTCGCCCCCCTGGACGCGGCCGGGCAGCCCACCGGCGAGGACTGGCAGATTCCCTTCACGAAAGCCCGCCTGTACAGCGCCTGCGCCGCCCCCCACGACGTCGTCACCCCCACGAAAACCGCGCTGCTGCCCCGCGCCAGCGCCCAGATTCACCTGCGCCGCCCGGCCAGCACCCACTTCCCCGGCGGCACCACCTTCCAGCTCAGCACACGCCCCCACCAGACCGAGCGAGCCCAGGTCAGCCTCCAAAACACCGGGCCCGCTCCCGCCCTCGTCCACTACCAGGTCACCCCCCTGGGCCGCGAGCACACCCTGAAGACCACCACCGGCCTCCTCCAGAGCACCGAGCAGACCAGCGTGCCCTTCCACGCCATCTGCCCCGCCACACCCGGCACCACCACCCACACCTTCGACGTCCTGTATGCCCAGGGTGAGACCGTCCAGGGCAACAACGCCACGAGCACCACCCCCGAAACCATCACCACGCCCAGCGCCCTTCCCGGCGCGCACCCCGGCGACCTGCTCTACCACGCCCAGCCCGTCACCGTGACCCTGACCTGCACCGACCCCTGACGCGCGCCGCACAGCAAGGAGGCCGCCTGCGACGGGCGGCCTCGCGTGCAGTTTCCGGCTCAGGCGTCGGCATCCAGCGCCAGCGTGTTCTGCCGCCGGTACTCGCGGTTCTCCGCCCCCACGCCCAGAATGAAGAACGTCGGCGCCCAGTGGCCCACGAACAACGCGTCCCTCTTCTCGTCCGCCTCCGTGGCCGTGAAGTACCGGTAGGCGCTGTAAGCGATGCTGGCATAGCCCAGCGCGATCATCAGGTCAGACATCTTCAGTTTCATACGTCACCTCCATGACATCGGCCACAGATCACCCGCAGCCGTCCCCTCCAGTGTCACGCCCGCCACGCCCAGCCGGACGCCGCTCCCCATCACGGATTCTTGTGCGCATCTGGGTCAACACTTCAGCCTCAACGCGCTTTGTGCTCCGGCCTGCGGTGCGCCTGCGCCACGAGCCGCAAATCCAGCGGCGCCATATGCTCCGCCGCTTTACACTGATCAGGACGCACCCCTTTCGCATCACGTCCTCCTTGGGAGCCTCATGAGTTTCGACCCCCTGAAACGAAAGCCGACGACTCCAGCGAAGCTGACCTCACCCGGACCGTCAAGCGTTCGCCCCATCACCCTGGCCGGGGTCTCTCCGAAGGTGAAGCCGCTTCAGGTCACCACGCCTTCCCCGGGCTTCCTGAAAAACCCCGATGGTACGTTCCGAAGCGAACTGGACGCAACACAGTTGAGGAAGGCGAGGGGCTGGTACGCGGCCAATGCGTCCCAGTACACCCCAGCAGTGATTCGGCAGATTCAGAGCCGACTGCGTGAAGCCGTTACAGGCCGCGTGACTGACGCATTCCTCCAAGCCGTCGCTCTGTGGCAGACCAACTTCGACCTTTACGGTGCAGCTGGACGTGGGACGTCCGTCGGAAAAGCCGAGTACAGCGGATACACGCCCACCGGCGTTCTCACGCCCGAACAGCTTTCTCGCCTGTTTCCCAGTGGGCTCGCCAAGCCCACCCAGGTCGCTGCCTACGCCACCAACGCCGAGGACCTGATTGCCAGGTGGAACGCCATCGGTGGGTACGACGGCCGCAGGAAAGCCCTGTACGCTCTGCTGGAACAGCAGATGAAGGCTGCTGGGGTGCTCATGCCCAAACTGGTGCTGAGTCGCATGGAAGACAGCTTGCTTGGCGTGTACTCAGGCAAAGAGCACAGCATCACCATCAATTCCAGCTTTCTGACCAAGGCCAATACAGAGCAGAAGGACATTCGGATTCTCCTGCAGACCCTCTATCATGAGGCACGACACGCTGAGCAGAACTTTGCCATCGCACGCCTCATGCACGGCACGGGCATGACATCGGCTGCTGTCTACACCCAAACCGGGATGAACATGAAGCTTATTCAGGCGGCGGCGAAAAAACCCCTCCGGCCAGACACGCCAGAAGGGATCGTGGCGAACGAATGGTACCAGTCGAAATATGGCGCATTCGCTGCGCAACGGAACAAGGACCTCATCGCCGGACGAGAAGTGGACCGAACCATTCGTACCACAGAGGAAGCGCTGACCCTTCTCCGGAGTCGACGCGCCGATATCGTGAAGAAGTTGACGACGAATCTGCCAGCCGTCGAGAAGCAGCGACTGAACACTGACCTTTCTCTGATTGATCAGCAATCCAAGGACCTGAACCGGCTTCTTCAACAGCTCTACGTTCAGTCAGCCGACTACAACGCGAAATACCGTGCGCTCCCAGGTGAAAGAGATGCCTGGGACGTTGAAGGTGCGGTACAGGCGTATTACCTCCGGAATCTGGAGGGGAAATGAGACAGGTGCTGTTGTCTCTGGCCTGCATCACGACTCTTCTTCTCCCTGCCTGCTCGACAGGAGCAAAGAAAATGACCCTGCTGGACCTGAACCCCGAGAATCTCAGCACCACTCTGCCCCAGCTTTGCAGAGAGATGGCGAAGAAGCCCACAACGGACGCTCTGGCCCGCATTCTGGGAACAGCAGCCGACGACCCGGATAACGAGGGGATGCAACTGCTCATTACCAGCGCCCCAGCACCCTACGAACAGATCAGCGTCTCTGTACCCGCTGAAGCCAGTGAGATCCCGGCCGTGAAGATGGCCTTCAAAGCCGGGCAAGGGCCATCGGCCGCGCACCTGGCAACCATCCTGGGACCGTGGAGAGAAATGCCGGTGGAGGAGCACAGTCTTGACCTGGATCAACGCCTGATTGTGCAAAAGCACGGAGGGTACACTTGTGGGATCCATGCCGCCGTGGAGCGTCCACAAGCGGGAGCTGAGCGCGGTGCGGACCATATTCGCGAGCTCTACGTGAGCGCCGCGAAATTCTGACTGCACGCAGCCAATCTGCCGGGTGTTTGGAGAACCCAAAAGGGAAGCCGTTAAGCTTCCCTGTCGCGCTTGAAACGGGTGTTTACACTTCGAGGGCGAGTTTGTCCACGTCGTTCAGGAGGGGTGTGCCGGCGGGGTAGTTGCCGGTGAAGCACGCGGAGCACAGGCCGGGGCCGCCGATGGCGTCGCGCAGGCCCTGTTCGCTGATGAAGGTGAGGGTGTCCGCGCCGATCAGTTGCCGGATCTCGTCGATGCTGTGGGTGCTGGCGACGAGTTCCTTGCGGGCGGCGGTGTCGATGCCGTAGAAGCACGGGTGGGTGATGGGGGGGCTGGAGACGCGGAAGTGCACTTCGGTGGCGCCGGCTTCGCGCAGGAGGTTCACGATCTGGCGGCTGGTGGTGCCGCGCACGATGCTGTCGTCCACCAGGATGACGCGTTTGCCTTTCACGGCGCTGGTGGGGGAGAGTTTCATCTTGACCTTCAGTTCGCGGGCTTCCTGGGTGGGGGCGATGAAGGTCCGGCCGGCGTAGGGGTTCTTGTACAGGCCGTAGTCGAAGGGAATGCCGCTCTCGCGGGCGTAGCCGATGGCGGCGCCGATGCCGCTGTCGGGGACGGGGACGACCACGTCGGCATGGACGGGGTTTTCCTTGGCGAGCTGGACGCCCATGCGGATGCGGCTTTCGTGGGTGTCCACGTCGTCCAGGCGGCTGTCGGACCGGGCGAAGTAGATCCATTCGAAGGAGCAGGGCGTGGGGGCCTTGGCGTCCACGGTGAGGCTGTGCAGGCCGGTGCGGTCGAACCAGACAAGTTCGCCGGGCTGCACGTCGCGGATAAGTTTCGCGCCGACGGCGTACAGGGCGCAGGGTTCGCTGGCGAGCACCCAGGCGCCGTCCTCGCGCTGGCCGATGACGAGGGGGCGGACGCCGTGCGGGTCGCGGAAGCCGATGAGCTGGGTGCGGCTCATCAGGACGCAGGCGTACCCGCCCTTGAGGCGTTTCATGGCGGCGGCGGTGGCCTCGATGAGGTCGAGGTCACTTTCGCGGGCGATGAGGTTGAGCATGACTTCGCTGTCGTTGGTGGTCTGGAACAGCGCGCCCTGGGAGAGCATCTCGCTGCGGACTTCCAGGGCGTTGACGAAGTTGCCGTTGTGGGCCAGGCCGAGGATGCCCTTGTTGGTGCGGGTGGTCAGCGGCTGGGCGTTGAAGCGCAGGTTGCTGCCGGTGGTGCTGTAGCGCACGTGTCCGATGCTGACCTTGGCGTTGGGGAGGCGCACGCTGTCCAGGCGGCGCTCGTCGAACACCTGGGTGACCAGGCCCAGGTCTTTTTCCACGTGGAACCGTTCCCCGTCGCTGACGCACATGCCGGCTGCTTCCTGTCCGCGGTGCTGCAGGGCGAACAGGCCCAGGTACGTGAACCATGCCAGGTCCAGGGGCGGCGCGGAGTACATGCCGAACACGCCGCACTCGTCCTGGGGTTTGTCGGTGGCGGGGTCGAAGATCACGCGAGGATGTCCTTGAGGGGGCGCTCCCAGGCGTGGCGCAGGGTGTCGAGGTTCACGCTCAAGTGTACGTGCTGGTTGGGGAGGGCAATGGTGACGCTGTGCGCGTCCACCGTCTCGCCCAGTCGGCTGAACGGGACGCCCAGGTCCCGCAGGGTGGCCTCGGCGGCCCCGGCGTCCGGCACGGCGACGATCACGCGGCCGTGCGCCTCGCCGTACAGCAGGGCGTCGGCGCGGGTGCCTTCGGACGCCTCAAGCTGAACGCGCACACCCAGGTTCCCGGCGATGGCCATCTCGGCCAGGGCCACGGCGAGGCCGCCCTCGGCGCAGTCGTGGGCGGTGTCGGTCAGTCCGGCGCGGATCAGGGCCAGGGTGCCCTCGATGACCTTCGCCTCGCGGGTCAGGTCCAGGGTGGGCACGCGGCCGGCTTCCTGGCCGTGCACGGTTTCCAGGTACTGGCTGGCGCCGATGTCGCTGGCGTGTTCGCCCAGCAGGATCAGGGTCTGCCCGGCGGCCTTGAGGTTCAGGGTGGCGCGCTGCGTCACGTCCGGCAGCACGCCCACCATGCCGATCGTGGGGGTGGGATGGATGGCGACGGTGCGGCCTTCCTCGACGTACTGGTTGTACAGGCTGACGTTCCCGCCGGTGACGGGGGTGTTCAGGGCGCGGCAGGCGTCCGCGATGCCCTGCACGGCCTGCTGCAGCTGGTAGTACACGTCCAGGCGGTGCGGGTTGCCGAAGTTCAGGTTGTCGGTGATGGCCAGGGGCGTGGCGCCCACGCACGCGAGGTTGCGGGCGGCTTCGGCCACGGCGGCGGCGGCGCCGGTGTAGGGGTCGAGGTACACGAAGCGGGGGTTGCAGTCGCTGGTGGCGGCCACGCCCATGCCGCTGCCCTTGACGCGCATCACGGCGGCGTCGGCGGCGCCGGGCACCACGACGGTGTTCGTCATGACCTGGTGGTCGTACCGCTCGAAGATGGGGCGTTTGCTGGCGATGGTGGGGTGCGCGAGCAGGTCCACCAGCACGGCGCCCAGGTCGGCGGGCACCGGCACGCCGCTGAGGTCCGCCTCGCGCTTGGCCTTGATCTCGTCGGATTCCACGCCTTCACGGGTGTACTTGGGCGCCTCGTTCAGCAGCGCCACCGGCAGGTCGCACACGACCTCGCCCTTCCAGGTCAGGCGGTAGTTGTTGTGCGACTCCACCTGCCCGATGGTCACCACGTCCAGTTCCCATTTCGCCAGCAGGTCGTGCAGTTCCTGCTCACGGCCGGGGACAGGGACCAGGATCATGCGTTCCTGCGATTCCGAGAGGCACAGTTCCATGGGGACCATGCCTTCCTCGCGGGTGGGGACCTTGTCCAGATCCATGGTGATGCCCAGCTCGGCGCGGTACGCCATCTCGCAGGTGCTGCTGACCAGCCCGGCGGCGCCCATGTCCTGCACGCCCGCCACCACGCCCGCCTGGATGGCCTCCAGGGTGGCTTCCAGCAGCAGTTTTTCCATGAAGGGGTCGCCCACCTGCACGGCCGGGCGGTCCGCCTGCGAGGCGTCGCTCAGGTCGGCGGAGGCGAACACCGCACCGCCCAGGCCGTCCCGGCCGGTCTTGGAACCCACGTACACGATCTGGTTCCCGACCGCGCCCATGGTGCCCTTCGCGAGGTCCTCGTGGCGCATGATGCCCAGCGCCATCACGTTCACCAGGGGGTTTTCCTGGTAGCTGGGGTGGAAGGTGACCTCGCCGCCCACGGTGGGCACGCCGATGGCGTTGCCGTAGTGCGCGATGCCGTCCACCACGCCGTTCACCAGGAAGCGCGTGCGGGGGCTGTCGGGGTTCCCGAAGCGCAGGCTGTCCAGCACCGCGAAGGGCCGCGCGCCCATCGCGAAGATGTCGCGCAGGATGCCGCCCACGCCGGTCGCGGCGCCCTGCACGGGCTCCACGGCCGAGGGGTGGTTGTGGCTTTCCATCTTGAACGCCACGCCCCACCCGTCCCCGATGTCCACCACGCCGGCGTTCTCGCCGGGACCCTGCAGGACCTGCGGGCCGGTGGTGGGGAAGTGCCGGAACAGCGGACGGCTGTTCTTGTACCCGCAGTGCTCGGACCACATCGCGCCGATGATCGCGGCTTCCAGGGCGTTGGGTTCGCGGCCCATCTGGGAGGTCGCGAGATCGAATTCTTCGGCGGTCAGGCCGAACGTGCCAGCCCGGTCACGCAGGCTGGGGGTGCTGTGGGTGGTCATTTCTTCACCGTCTTGAGGCTCTGGAACACACCCCGGCCGTCCTCGCTGCCCAGCAGGAGTTCCACGGCGCGTTCGGGGTGGGGCATCATGCCGAGCACGTTGCCGCGCTCGTTGATGATGCCGGCGATGTCGTTGAGGCTGCCGTTGGGGTTGTCGGTGTAGCGGAACACCACGCGGCCCTGCGCTTCCAGGTCGGCGATGGTGGCGGCGTCGGCGTAGTAGTTGCCCTCGCCGTGCGCGATGGGCACCTCGATGGTCTGGCCCTGGGCGTACGCACTGGTGAAGTGGGTGGCGTTGTTCTCCACGCGCAGGTGCACGGGCCGGCACATGAAGTGCAGGTCCTTGTTGCGCGAGAGCGCCCCGGGCAGCAGCCCCGCCTCGGTGAGCACCTGGAAGCCGTTGCACACGCCCAGCACGTACCCGCCGGCTTCGGCGTGGGCCTTCACGGCCCGCATGATGGGGCTGCGGGCGGCGATGGCGCCGCTGCGCAGGTGGTCGCCGTAACTGAAGCCGCCGGGCAGGAACACCAGTTCGGTGCCCGCGGGCAGGGCGGGTTCGGTGTGCCACACGAACGTGGCCTGATCGTCCAGCAGCAGTTGCGCAGCGTGCAGGGCGTCGGCGTCGCAGTTGCTTCCGGGGAACTGAATCACAGCAGTCTTCATGCTTACAACCTCTCCAGGTCGGTGACGGTGCGTTCGCCGCCCGCCGTTCCGGTGTTGACGGTGGTGGCGGGCTCGAACAGCACGATCCAGACCTCGTCGTCCAGCGCGACCGGCAGGTGTTCCACGCCGCGGGGCACGATGATGAATTCCCCCACGCCCACCCGCTGTTCGCCGTCCCGGAAGCGCATCAGCAGCGTGCCGCGCGTGACCAGGAACAGTTCGTCCTCGTGTTCGTGGCTGTGCCAGATGAACTCGCCCGAGAACTTGACGGCCTTGACGTGCTGGCCGTTGAGTTCCCCGATGACTTTCGGGGAGAAGTGGTCGCTGAACACGTCAAACTTGTCCTGCAGCCTGACGGTCCGGGGCAGGGTCACTGAAGCTCCTCAAGCTCCCAGCGGGCGTCTTCCATGATCGGGTTGCTCAGGACGTTCTCGGTGATGTCCCGCAGCTGCCCTTCCACGTCGGCGCGCTCGCCGCTCAGGGTCAGTTCGATGTACTTGCCGATGCGCACGGTCCCCACGTTGGTGTGGTTCAGGTGCGACAGGGCGCGTTCCACGGTGCGGCCCTGCGGGTCGAGGATGCTGGGTTTCAGGGTCACGAACACTTTGGCGTGGTACTTGGGCATGGGATCACTCCGGGGCAGGGTTGGGGGACGGGGGGGCGGGTCAGGCGGGGCGGGTGACGCGCCGGAGCATCTCGGCGTACGCCTCGGCCTCGCCGCCCAGGTCGCGGCGGAAGCGGTCCTTGTCCAGCTTCTCGCCGGTCTCGGCGTCCCAGAAGCGGCAGGTGTCGGGGCTGATCTCGTCGGCCAGGACGATCTCGCCGCCGGGTAGCTTGCCGAACTCCAGCTTGAAGTCAATCAGGTTCACGCCGCGCGCCGCGAAGTACGGCACGAGAAAGCCCCGGACCTGCAGGGCCAGTTCACGGATACGGGTGAGGTCCTCGGCGGTGGCCCAGCCGAGGGCGACGGCGGTGTCCGTGTTGATCAGGGGGTCGCCCAGCGCGTCACTCTTGTAGCAGTACTCCACGACCGGCCGGGACAGCGGCGTGCCCTCCTCGATGCCCAGGCGCTTGCTGAAACTGCCGGCGGCGGTGTTGCGCACGATGACCTCCACCGGCACGATGGTCACGGCCTTCACGCGCTGCTCGCGCTCGGAGAGTTTCTCCAGGAAGTGCGTGGGAATCCCGGCCGCTTCCAGCTGCGGGTACAGGTGCGCGGTGATGGCGTTGTTCGTGGCGCCCTTCCCGGCCCACTCGCCGCGCTTCTGGGCGTTGAAGGCGGTCGCGTCGTCCTTGTACTCCACCACGTACTCGTGGGGGTGGGGGGTGGCATACACGCGCTTGGCCTTGCCCTCGTACTTCAGTTCGCCTCTGGTCATGGTCTGGTCTCCCGGGAAAGTAGGAAAGGCGCCCCCCGGCCGGTGCGGGGTGGCGCCTGGAATGTCGCGGTGCTGGGCATGCGGTGACCTCCAATGCCGCCTCTCGGACGGACTTACCGCGGGGTGCAGGCGTGAACCTGGGCGCGGGGCATCTCGCGGGATGCAACTGGAAGGAAAAGGGGAGAGGGCTGGGGACAGGACGCCGGAACCTGCGGGAAACACGCACGGAAGGAGCAGGTGGGCGGCAAACCGAACACGCAGCCGTCGCAGGCTGCCTTGCTCAACCTTAACACCCGCTCAAGGCCGCCCGGCCCCTCCTGTTCAGTCGGGTTGGACGTGCCCGGCCGCATCCGGCCGCAACACCTCACGCACGTGAGCGATCAGGTACGTGCACGCCTCCGCGCACGGCATCGCCCCCGGCACGCCCTCCAGGA
>JAANMV010001308.1_pt1 | contig 27886 bp, 16 predicted proteins | sample 7279661 | NCBI WGS metagenome assembly JAANMV01 (sample SAMN14094540, study PRJNA606508) | bioreactor metagenome | isolation source: A lab-scale SPAN reactor treating ammonium-rich wastewater day 121 | place: Ireland: Galway | collected 2017-05-16
GCAACTACCGGCTGATGACCAAGCCGCGGGCGCTGCTGCGGGCGCAGGTCGCGGGTGGTCGGGCTTAAGGAACCAGCATTCTATACTGTCCCCGTATTAACCGGAAATAGGTATACTGTCCCCGGATATGGGCCGTGCTGCCGGACCCGGACATCAGGGAAACGTCGGCTTCAGGTCGCGGACGTTGTCCAGCGTCGCCTCGGCGGCGGGGGCGTAGAGGAGGACCGGGGCGACGATCCCGCCCGTGCCCAGCTCGTTGACCTGCTCGTTGGCCACGCAGAAGACGATCTGGTTGTCCTGCCCGGCCCGCACCGCCGGGGTGGCGTCCAGCTCGAAGGGGTAGAAGGCCGCGCCGTGGCTGATCCCGATGGCCTGCCCGTTGAGCCACACCTTGGCCGTCTCGTCGACCCCGCCGCACCACAGGAACAGCCGCCGCCCGGCATACTCGGCCGGGATCCGGACGGTCTGCCGGTACCAGGCCAGGCCCTGGTAGTAGCGCAGCCCCTGGCCGCTCCATGACACGCTGGCCAAGAGCGGCTGCCAGTTGCCGCCGCGCAGATCGGCGCGCCACCAGCCCAGGGTTTCGCCGACTCGGGCCGGGTCCAGCAGGAACTCCCAGCGATCGGCACACAGCGCCGCGAGCCGGTTGCCGCCGCTGGCCCGGGCCGCGCCCTGCTCGGTGCAGAGCCTGAAGAACCGCTTCATGTAGCTGTCGTACAGCTTCGCCGCGATCATCGGCGGGTCGTCGCCGGTGAGCTGGGCCGCCACGGCGTCGAGCCGCTCCAGCGCCGCCTGCGCGCCGGTGAAGTCCCCGGCCGACCGCAGGTCCATCATGGCGATGAACGCCTCCAGCAGGTCGAGCGTCCGGCCGATCATCGCGATCCGCCGGGCGTACGCGCCGTCGGCCGGACCGGCCAGCCGAGCGCCTTCGGCCAGCAGCGCCCTCGCCTGACGCCGCACCGGGGCGGGGTAGAGCCGCGGCATGTCCCAGGCCGAGCCGGTGTGGCAGTCGGCGTCGCGCACGGCGGCGTCGAGCAGCTTGTGGTACCGCCCCATCGGCGCCGCCGCCGGGCCGTAGAAGCTGCCGGCGAAGTCGTCCAGCAGCGCCTCGACGTCGGCCGCGGGGTTCCACATCAGCTTCGCCGCGACCCAGTGGCCGGGGAGCTGCGTGCCCCAGTGCTCGAAGGTCTCGACCCGCCAGCCGTAGACGCCGGCCCGCCGAAAGAGCGAGAGCTGCTCGCGCAGGCGGTGGACGATGGGGAACGGCAGGCCGGGACAGGCCAGATTGCTCCAATACCCGCGCTCCCAGAGGTTGTCCGCCGGCAGCAGCTTGCCCCAGGCTTCGACCAGACTCTGGTAGTACCGCTTCTCGGCGCAGACCGGGTTGTGCGGCCCGTGGATCCGGCACAACCCGATCGGCGCGAACGCGCCGCACAGGCGCGGGTCCGGCTTCACCCTCACCGGCGGCCGCATGTAGCTGTGGTAGATGTAGAACCCGACCCGCTTGGTCGGAAACTCGTCGGCCAGGCCGGCCAGGACCTGGTTGAAGAACCACACGTAGCGGTCGGTGACCGAAGGCTCCGCGGAGAACGGATCGAAGTCGCCGGCGTCCAGCGCCCGGCAGGCGTCGCACTCACAGAATCCGCCGCCGTCGTCGGGCCCCATCCCCAGGATGGTCGCCTCCGGGTGCTCGCGGAAGTAGCTCCGGCTCTCGGCCACCACCAGCGCGAGCACCGCTGGCTTCGACACGCAGGCCTGCCGCGGCACGCGCTCGCCGCGGACCAGCGCGAAGTATTCGGGGTGCGCCGCGAACAGCTCGGTGCGCTGCCGGCCGCCCTTGAACCCGGGCAGGCCGTGACAGGAGGGGTACTGCGGCCCGCCGCAGCGCAGCCGCCTCTGCCACACCGGCTGCCCCATCTGAAAGTGCCGCGCCGCGAAGCCGGGCGATTGGACGGTCTCCTGCACGTCCACCGCCACGGTGGTCCGCGCCGGGATCACCGTGCCCAGCTCGCCCGGCATGAACCAGCGCACGCCGAGCTGCTCGAGCAGCTCGGAGACGCCGTACAGCGTGCCCTCGCCGCGCCCGGCGACGAGCACCCGCTCGGGGGTGACCGAAAGCAGGAAGGCGCCCTCGGTCAACTGCCGCTGGTCGAACGCCCGCGCCTGGTCGGGGAAGGCGGCGAAGCCGAGGCAGACCGGTGTCAGGCCCGACCGCCGCTGCTCGGCCATAAACCCGTCGCGCCCCTCGGCAGGTAGCGTCACGCCGGCCAGCCGCGCGCCGGACATGCGTTCGACGTGCTCGCTCAGCTCCTCGGCGGCCAGCTTGTCCACCGCGCTGGCCTCGGCCGGCAGGACCACCACCGCCCGCGCCGCGCCGTCGCGGACCAGGGCCACTTCGGCCGCCGGCGCGGCGGCCAGCCGAGCCAAGACGGCGGCCATGGCGAGGGAGAAGCCCGCAGGTGAAAGGAGCTTCCTCATGCCGGACGAATTCCCGCGCCGTCGGCCAGGCACCTCCGTTCCGGAACAGCCCCCGTCAGATCCGGATTGTTGCATCAGGTTATACAGGAGTCCGTGATTCGCGGGGGAATGGGTGTCGCGGGCCGCTCGGACGGTGCGGCGAGGTGGCGAGATGAGTCGAGTCCTGTCGTTGCTGCGGTACACGGTCGGCAAGAAGATGGTCATGGCCGTGACCGGGGTCCTGCTGTTCCTGTTCGTGGTGGGACATCTGCTGGGGAACCTGAAGATCTACCTGGGCCCCGAGGAGTTCAACCACTACGCCGCCGGGCTGAGGACGCTCGGCTCGCCGCTGCTGGCCTACGGTCAAGCGGTCTGGATCACCCGCATCGGCCTGCTGGTGGTGCTCGGCGCGCACCTGGTGACGATGCTCCAACTACGGGCGATCAGCGCCGCGGCGCGGCCGGTGGACTACCATCGCAAGGAGAGCGGCTCGTTCAGCTACGCCTCGCACACCATGTTCTGGGGCGGACTCGCGCTGGCCGCGTTCATCGTCTACCACCTGCTGCACCTGACCGTCGGCGCGGTCCACCCCGACTTTCAGGTGGTCACCGGCGCGGACGGGCACGTCCACCCCAACGCCTACCACAACGCGGTGAGCGGGTTCCAGATCTGGTGGGTGTGCGCGGTCTACGCCGTCGGCCAGGTGGCGCTCGGGCTGCATCTCTACCACGGGTTGTGGAGCGCGTGCCAGACGCTGGGCGTGAACCACCCGAAGTACAACCATCTCCGGCGCGGCCTGGCGGCGGCCATCGCCTGGGCCATCTGTCTCGGCTACCTGTCGATCCCCTTGAGCGTGCAGCTCGGGTTGCTGAAGTAGGACGAAAGCGGTACCGCACATGGAACTTGACGCCAGGATCCCGAGCGGCCCGATCGACCGCAAGTGGGACAACCACCTGTTCGAGATGAAGCTGGTCAACCCGTCCAACAAGCGCAAGCACCACGTGATCGTGGTCGGCACCGGGCTGGCCGGCGGCGCCGCCGCGGCGAGCATGGCCGAGCTGGGCTACAAGGTGAGCTGCTTCTGCTTCCAGGACTCGCCCCGCCGGGCGCACAGCATCGCCGCCCAGGGCGGAATCAACGCCGCCAAGAACTATCAGAACGACGGCGACAGCGTCTTTCGGCTGTTCTACGACACGGTCAAAGGCGGCGACTACCGCTCCCGCGAGGCCAACGTCTACCGCCTGGCGCAGATCAGCAACGCCATCATCGACCAGTGCGTCGCCCAGGGCGTGCCGTTCGCCCGCGAGTACGGCGGGCAGCTCGACAACCGCTCGTTCGGCGGGGCGCAGGTCTCGCGCACCTTCTACGCCCGCGGCCAGACCGGCCAGCAGCTCCTGCTGGGCTGTTACCAGGCCCTGGCCCGGCAGATCGCCGCCGGCGGCGTGACCATGTACCCGCGGCACGAGATGCTCGACCTGATCGTCATCGACGGCGCGGCGCGGGGGATCGTCACGCGCAACCTGTTGACCGGCAAGCTGGACGTCCACCTGGCCGACGCGGTGGTCCTGGGCACCGGCGGCTACGCCAACGTGTTCTACCTCTCGACCAACGCCCTGGGCTCGAACTGCACCGCCATCTGGCGCGCCTACCGCCGCGGCGCCGGGTTCGCCAATCCGTGCTACACGCAGATCCACCCGACCTGCATCCCGCAGTCCGGCGAGTACCAGTCGAAGCTCACCCTGATGAGCGAATCGCTGCGCAACGACGGTCGGATCTGGGTCCCCAAGCAGGTCGGCGACCGCCGGCCGCCGGGCGCCATCCCCGAGTCCGAGCGTGACTACTACCTCGAGCGGCTGTACCCCAGCTTCGGCAACCTGACCCCGCGCGACATCGCCTCGCGGCGGGCCAAGGAGCAGGTCGACTCGGGCCGCGGCGTGGGCGAGGAGGCCAACGGCGTCTACCTCGACTTCGCCGAGTCCATCGGCCGGCTCGGCCAGCCGGTGATCGAGGAGCGGTACGGCAACCTGTTCGAGATGTACGAGCGGATCACCGGCGAGAATCCCTACCAGGTGCCGATGCGCATCTACCCCGCCCCGCACTACGTCATGGGCGGGCTGTGGGTCGACTACAACCTGATGAGCACCATCCCCGGCCTGCACGTCATCGGCGAAGCCAACTTCTCCGACCACGGCGCCAACCGGCTCGGCGCCAGCGCGCTGATGCAGGGCCTGGCCGACGGGTACTTCATCATCCCGCTGACCATCGGCCATTACCTCGTCAGCGGCAAGCTGGAGCCGGTCAGCGAGAGCCATCCCGAGGTCGAGCGCGTGGTCGCCGAGGTCGAGCAGCGGACCGCCGCGTTGTTGGCCGCCAAGGGCCAGCACAGCCCGTCGTGGTACCACCGCGAGCTGGGCCGGATCATGTGGGACCACTGCGGCATGGCGCGCAACGCCGCCGGGCTGCAGGAGGCCCTGCGCCGGATCCCCGAGCTGCGCGAGGAGTACCACGCCCAGGTCAACGTCCCGGGCGAGGGCGCCGATCTCAACCAGGCCTTGGAGCGCGCCGGGCGGGTGGCCGACCACTTCGAGCTGGCCGAGCTGATCTGCCGCGACGCGCTGGCCCGCGAGGAATCCTGTGGCGGCCACTTCCGCGAGGAGCACCAGACCGAGGAAGGCGAGGCCCGACGCGACGACGACAACTTCGCCCACGCGGCGGTCTGGGAATACCGCGGCGACGACGAGCCGGCCCGGCACGTCGAGCCGCTCGCCTTCGAGTACGTCCACCTCACCCAGCGGAGCTACAAGTAATGAACCTCGTCCTGCACGTCTGGCGGCAGAAGTCCGCGACCGTCAAGGGTCAGTTCGTGACCTACCTGGCCCGCGACGTCAGCGAGCACATGTCGTTCCTCGAGATGCTCGACGTCATCAACGAGGGGCTGATCGATCAGGGCGAGGAGCCCATCGCCTTCGAGCATGACTGCCGCGAAGGCATCTGCGGGTCGTGCGGGATGGTCGTCAACGGCGTGCCCCACGGGCCGATTCAGGCGGCCACCTGTCAGCTCCACATGCGCGTCTTCAAGGACGGCGACGAGCTCTGGATCGAGCCGTTCCGGGCCAAGGGCTTCCCGGTGATCAAGGACCTGGTGGTCGACCGCGGCGCCTTCGACCGGATCATCGAGGCCGGAGGGTTCGTCTCGGTGCGCACCGGCAGCGCGCCCGAGGCCAACGCCATCCCGATCCGCAAGGAGCTGGCCGACAGTGCCATGGACGCGGCCCAGTGCATCGGCTGCGGCGCCTGCGTGGCAGCCTGCCCCAACGCCGCGGCGATGCTCTTCACGGCGGCCAAAATCTCGCATCTGGGGCTGCTCCCGCAGGGCCAGCCGGAACGCTACGAGCGCGCCGCGCGGATGGTCGCCCAGATGAACGCCGAGGCCTTCGGCCACTGCACCAACCACGGCGACTGCGAAAACGCCTGTCCCAAGTCGATCAGCACCGACTTCATCGCCCGCATGAACCGGGACTTCCTCAAGGCCAACCTCTGCCCGCCGCAGGACCCCTGACCAACCGGGTCGGTCGTGGAGCCGCGGCCTGCGCGACATCATCTCATGGGGTGGTGGTGCCCGCGGGGAGCGTGTAGCGCTCGCCGGGGCCGACGTCGGCGATCCAGAAGGTGCGCCGGCCGTCCGCGTCCAGGTCGGCCAGGAATCCGTCCGGATCGGCGGCGAAGACCGCTTGGAACCCGGTGTTCCGCACCGCGTCGATCCGCGGGCCGAAGGCTTGCGACTCGTTCAGCAGCCAGCGGCCCTGGTGCTGGCCGCCGTCGACCCGGCCGTAGCCCACGAACCGGGTCATGTCGCAGGCCACCACCTTGCCCGCCGCGTCGTAGCCGGTGGTCTGGCCCTGGCCGACCAGCAGCAGGACGTCGCCGAAGCCCAGCACCGTGTGGCCATCGACGTTGCGGGCGGTGACGATCTGGTAGCTGGTGGGCCGCCGCCCGGCGCCCATCACCAGCACCCGGCCGACCAGCGACTCGGGCCGGTCGACGGCCTGGTCCAAGGTCACCGTGTTGGCCCGCACATCCACCGCGGTCAGGCTGCCGGTGAGCGGCACGGGCCCGGCCAGCTCGCCCGCGGCGCCGTCCACCCGCCCGCCGTCGATCAGCGTCGCGGCGACGATCCGCCCGCCCCGCAGGACGGCCCGCACGAATCGCCCGGCGACGGTCAGCTCGGCGCCGTCGGGGCCGACCACGACCGCTTCCGCCTCCGGCTCGGGCGAGCTGTAGAGCAGGTCCGTGGCGCCCTCGCGCTCGACCGCCACGGCGATCGCCTGGGCCGGTCCGCGGCGCAGCTCGAGCCGTTTCACCGAGCGGATCCGCGCCGCCCCGCGGTAGGGCTCGACCACCGCCGCGTAGGTGGACTCCAGGGGCGCCCCGCCGCCGGCGACGTTGCGGCCGAGCAGGTATTCGAGCTTGTCCGGCGCGCCCGGCTGCAACTCGGGCTCGGCCAGCGCCACGATGGCCTCGCCGGCGCAGCCGTCGGGGACGTGGACGGTCAGGTGCAGATCGTCGTCGGGCAGGCTCCAGGTGGCCGACCAGCCGCCGTCCGGCCGCGCCCGGCGCACGTCGTAGAGGTACTGGAAGCCACTGGTGGAGAGATCCAGCACCGCCGGCGCCGCGTCCCCGGTGGCCAGCGTGAAGCGGTCGATCAACGCGTAGCTCTGGCCGATCTCGCGGGCGATCACTTTGAGCTCGACCGGCCCACCCGGCAGCTTCACCGACTGTGGCGGGAGCTCGATCCAGCCCGACGTGTCGCCGGCGCCCCAGGCGAAGGTGAGGGTCTGCCCGGCCACCACCACCTCAATCACGTTCCGGCCGACCTTGTAGTCGTGGACCACCGGCTGGAGGCGGATCTCACCGGCCGGCGCCTGCTTGAGCCGGGTGGTCATCTCCGCGCCGACCTTGCGGGTCAGGGCATAGCCGCCGCTGTAGCGCGCCCAGGCTTCGAGCGACCGGTCGGCGTACGGCCGGGCGTCATCCAGCACGCCGTCGAAATGGCCGCAGGGCACGGCCAGGCCGCCCTCGGCGGTCAGGCCCACCTCGCCGCCGAAGGGCACCTCCTCGCCGGCCAGCGTGCCCTTGGCCGGCGCGCTCAGCGACAACCCGGCGGTGCTGAACTCGGGGAACGGCGGGCCGTGGAAGCTCCAGTCGTGCTGCCGGCCGCCGACCACCCGGAACAGGTCGACCAGGTACCCGCTCCCGTCGTCGAGGTCGATCAACGCGCTGGCGCGGCGGTAGCGGGTGACCGTGCCCGGATAGGCGACCTGATCCGCCTCGGCCTCGGCGAACTGCACCGGCGCGGAGTCGACCAGGCTGACCAGACTCCCCGGAAAGGTGGTCTTCTGCCCTGCTCCATCGACCACCACGGCGTAGTGGCTAATGGTGTTGCTGGTCCACAACCCGTTCTTCGCCAGCCAGTGCGCCGGATAGCCCATGTCGGGCAGCATCGGCCGGCCGAAGGCCCACAGCTCCAAGGTCAGCCGATCGCGGTGGCCGTGACCGCCGCCGGCGTGGCCGTAGTAGATCGACAGCCCGCGCCGGTCCGTGGACGGCCCGGCCTCCAGCACGGCCAGGCCGTAGCCGCCGACCACCCGGCTGCGCCAGGTCAGTGGGGTCTGGTCGCCGGCCAGCGCCGCCGCCGAGGCCTCGGCCACCGACGGCTCCCAGAGACTCTCTTCCGGCGCCTTGAGCACCTTCAGCGCCTTGGCGTGGCGCGGGTCACGGTAATGCTCCAGCGCCCGGCGCAGGACCGGGACGGCCCAGCCGACCCGTTGCGAGCCGCGGATCGAGCCGGAGTCGCCGATGTCGGGGGTGAACTGGCCGGCCACGGTCAGGTCCAGCCCGATGTCGGCCATCTTCTTGACCTTCGGATTGGACCAGATATCCACCCCGATCAGCGGCAGCAGCTCGGCCACCTCGTAGAAGTTGGCGCACCAGCCGGACGAGTAGCCAGGTGAACTCTCGCCGCCGTGGCCGTCGCGGTAGAAGCCGTTCCACAGCAGTTGCTCGATGTCGCCCTCGCCGTGGAGCAGCCAGTCGCGCATCTGGGCGGTGGTCGGGGCGTAGGCCGGATCGTCGTTGCCCAGCACGGCCGCCACCCGCGCCAGGGCCTGCTGGTGCATCCCCATGTTGCCGCGGATGACGCCGGTCAGGATATCGGTGGCCATGGCCCCCAGCAGCTTCTGCTCAAGGGTCGCGCGGACGTCGAGGATGCCCTTGCCGGCCAGGAAGTCGACCAGCTCCCGGTCGCCGGCCAGGACCGGAAACACCGCGTCGTAGGTCCAGGCGGCGTTGGACACCACGCCGGTCATCCAGATGTGGTCGATGATCCGGCCGTTGTACCGGTTCGGGTACTGCCCGTTGTGGTAGGCCTGAGTATGGTAGTCGTAGGCGGCGTAGTCGCTGGCCAGGCGGGCCATCAGCACGGCCGCCTTGTGGGCGTAACGTGGATCGTCGGTCAGCAGCCAGGCCGTGCCGAGATTCCGCACCGCCGGCAAGATCTCCCGCTGCCAGCGGTGCCAGAAGAGGTAGTGGGCGACGAACCAGTACCGGTGGCCCTGGGCGTCGACCCAGCCGGTGCCGTGGTCGACGTACTGGTTGCCCTTCTCCGGCGGGTCGTCGCCCGGATTCCAGGGGCGAAAGTCGTTGGACGGGTAGCTCTCGCCGCCCACCGGGCAGGTCACCTTGAACGGCTTGTCGCCGCTCATCAGCCAGGGGTAGTGACCGCCCTTGCGGAACACCGCGGTGCCGTGGACCGGGCAGCCAACTCCGAACGAGACGTTCAGCGCCCGGCGCTGCTCGGCCGGCGGCACGTAGTCCCACAGCTCCTGGTCCGAGAGCTGCAGCACCCAGGCGCAGGCCGAGACGACCGCATCGCGCTGACCGGCGGCCCAGTCCAGCCGAGCCACCTTGTCCCGCGCCGCGGCCAGGGCCTCGTCGGAGACCAGCACGCGCCCGGTCTTGGCGGTCGCCACCGAGGCCACCAGGAGGCCCAGCATCACAGCCTTCACCACACCCTCCTCCGCAGAAACGGTGTCAGACACCGTTTCTGGCACGTAGAAACGGTGTCTGACACCGTTTCTGTCGTTTCTGTGTCGCTTACCGCGTCGTCGATGGGATGATCTCCTGGCGGAAGTCGCTCGTCTCGACCAGCTTCCAGGTCCGGCCGCCGTCGGCCGACATCACCAGTGCCCGGTGGTGGTACAGGTCCGGGAAGTCGCTCTGGTAGGTGGCGTCCTCGGTCAGGTAGCTGTAGCTCAGGTAGAGCCGGCCGCGGCGGTCGATGGTCAGCTTGTGGTAGTAGATCGAGTACCCGGGACGCGGCGGGACGACGATCGGCTGCGCCGGACCCCACGGTCCGTCCTTCGGCTTCTGCTGGAACGACAGCGCCGCGTAGAGGGCGCCGTCGAACCAGGGATCGACGCCCGCGCGCCACTGCCGATAGGCGATGGACAGCGTGTCGTCCGGACCGCAGACCAGCGACAGGTAGGTCTGGCCCCCCACCCCATCGGCGTCCGAGTCCTTGGTGATCCGTCCGGCCGAGAGCACCGGCACCGGGTCGGTCAGCCCGGCCGACACGTCGTTGGGCTTGAGCGACCGCCGGTAGACGAACGGCTCGCCGTGCGCGCCGGTGATGATGTGGACGTACCCGGCGCTGTCCAGGCACACCCCGGGCACGTTGTGAACGTCGTTCACCGGCGGCGCGTAGCCGACGAAGAGCTTTTCGGAGAGCCGGCGCGAGGCGTGGTCGAAGGTGGCCGCGTAGGTCGGCACGCCGGGCACCTTGTCCTCGGTCACCTCGCCCCAGACGAGGTGGGTCCGGCCGTCGCGGGTGGCCGTGGCCGCCGGCCCGCCGGAATGCTGGCAGGCGCCCAGGTCGCGCCGGCTGACCAACACCGGCTCGCCGACCACCAGCTTGCCGCCCGCCTTGCGCGGCAGGTAGAGCAGCAGATCGTTGACGTCGGCGAAGCGGGCGGGAAAGTCGGCGGTCTTCTTGTGTACCAGCACCGGCGGCGGCTCCCGCAGCGCGTTGTGGCCGGTGAACTGCTCCAGGTTGATCGACCCGCCGGGGAGCTTGATCACCTCGTAGGTGCGCCCCTCGTCGGCGGTGTGGAGCAGCGCCGTCTCGGCCATGGGCGCCCGCACGCTGACCAGCGTGTAGGCGTCACCGTCGCCGTCGAAGGCCACCTTGGCGCCCAGAAAGCCCGACGCGCCGTACATCCCGCGGTACTCCGGGAAGGCGGCCTTGAGCGCCTCCATGAATGAGCGGTGGACCCAGCCGTCGGCGGTCAGGAACTCCAGCCCGGTCGAGACGTACTTGTTGGCCGTCCGCTCGCGGATCACCGGCCGGTTGTGGAGATCGAAGTAGACCTCGTTGGCGACGTAGTCCGGGGCGTAGCCGAACTGGCCGTTCTCGTGCTGGTAGGCCTGCTCGACGATGGGCACCGGCACCGGGCGGCTGACCGGCGACGGGCCGGGCCGCAGCTCGAACCCGGCGCTCGTGGCCACCTCCGGCCGATCCTCGCGAACCACCGTCACCGCGCCCCGAACGGCGTTCGCCAGCGGCTTGTCGGCGGTCAGCTCGACCACCACTTCGGCCTGGCCGAGCGGGTTGACGGCGACCGGACCGGCCGGCGCGGCCAGCCGGGCGGTGATCTCGGCTGGGGCCTCGAGGCCGACCCGGTAGACCGCCGGCGTGGCGGTCCGGTTGCGGAGCTGGTAGACCAGCCTGGCCGACCCGCCGGGCTCGACGTGGCGCACCTGGTGGAACGGGAAGATCAGGTGCTCGTACGGCTGGACGTCGAAGAACGCGGCCGGGTCGGCGGTCCACCAGCTCACCCCGGCCAGGGACCACTTGACGTCGAGGTGGGCCAGCTCCAACCGCCACGGCCCGCTCCGGTCGCCGGTCGTGGCGGTCACCTCGAAGCTGTCGTCCTGACCGGGCTTGGCCAGGTTGAAGGTGTGCAGCAGCTTGCCCGCGGCGTCGGTCAGCGGCGCCTTCTGGACTCCCGGCTGGTGCAGCGCCTGGAGGGTCAACCGGCCGGGCTTGACCGGCGGGAGAAACAGGATCGGCGCGCCGGCGGCGCCGTTGTTGAGGGTGTCGCAGCCGGTGACCAGGTACCCGTCGGCGTTGGTCTCGAAGCCCCAGACCGTTTCGCTGCTGGTCGGCGCGCCGACCTCCAGCCGGCAGATCCCCGGCGCGGCCACGCGAGCGCGGAGCTCGGCGGTCTGCGGCTGCGCGGTCTGGCCCCCACCCTTGTTCGGGTTCCCGTCATCCTCGATCCGGCAGCTCGCCACGTGCTGCCGGTGGCCGTCGTAGAGCTCGCCGACCAGCAGATCCGCACCCTCGTAGAGGTTCAGGTCGAACTTGGTGATGGTCACCACCAGGTCCGGCCGGCTGGTCTTGAGCACCACCGCGGCCTGCCCGCGAATCGCCGGGGGCAGGGTCACCGCCGGCGCCGGCCCGGCGGTCAGGACCACCAGCGCCGCGCCGACCCATCCGCAAGCGCGCGCACGCCGTTCGGCCGCCGCACGCCGTTCACCGGCCGCGCCGCGAGCCTGCTCGGACCGGCGAACCAGAAACCACCTGGGCATCGCGTTCTCCCACGGTTAGGACGTTGCCCACCCACCCGTCGGTTTCCTCCCGCCCACCCGGTGAGCCGCCAAACCCGCGCAACACGGCTCCCAGAGCGCACCGAGAATCAGTGTCGCGGCCGGGTGAGGGCGGGTTCGAGGCGGCTGGCACCGGTGATCAGCGGTCGTCGACCCTCACCTGCCTCGCTGCGCTCGGCGTCCTCTCCCTGAAGGGAGAGGGGTTTACTTGATGCAACCAACAGGCAGCCTCCGATCGGCGGCAGGAAGCGCCTGGGGGGCAGGCAATCCGTGGTCAGCCGGAGGAGCGTGATGCCCGAGTACCGCATCTTCTGGGGCGAGTCGCACGACAATACCTACCAATTCGCCGACCCGCCGGCGCCCATCGACGAGTGCCTGGCGCGGGCGGCCGCGCACCTGGACTTCTATGCGGCGGCCTACTACACCACCTGCTCGCCCGCCTTCGAGCCGGGCGGACACCTGGCCGAATCGAGCCGGCCGCACAAGGTCCCGGTCGAGGTCTGGAAGGACGAGGAGCGCCTCGACCGCGAGTGGGCCGAGGTCAAGGCCGCCTGCCGCGCGGCCGACCAGCCGGGCCGGTTCGTTACCTTCCCCGGCTACGAGTGGCAGGGCGACGCCACCGGCGGCGACCACAACGTCAGCTCGCCCGACGACGATCTGCCCATCTTCCGCGTCGCCACCCTGCGCGAGCTGTACGACTGTCTGCGCGGCCTGAGGGCGGTGGCCATCCCGCACCACACCGCCTACCGCCCCGGCTGCCGCGGCCGGGACTGGAGCGTGTACGACGAGCGGCTCAGCCCGTACACCGAGATCTACTCGGTCCACGGCTGCTCGGAAACCGATGAGGAATGGGTCGGGATGCGGCAGAACTCGCACATGGGCCCGCCGGTCGGCGGCGGGACCTGGCAGGACGCCCTCGACCGCGGGTACCATATCGGCGCCGTCTGTTCGACCGACAACTGGGGCGAGATGCCGGGGCACTACGGCCGCGGGACCATGGCCTGCCTGGCCGAGGAGCTGACCCGCGAGGGGCTCTGGTCGGCGATGACCTCGCGCCGCGTGTACGGCGTCACCGGCGATCGCATCAAGCTCGACTTCACCGTCGACGGCGCGGCCATGGGCAGCGTCATCGTCGGGCAGCGCACGCGCCGCATCCGGGTCGCCGTAGAGGGCTGCGACGCGCTGGACCGGATCGAGGTTCTGCGCGGCAATCAGGTCCTGGCCACGCACTGTCACCAGGGCACCTGGCGCTTTCCGGAGCCGGGCCGGCGGACGCGGTTCAAGCTGCGAATCGAGGCCGGCTGGGGCCCGCGGCCGAACGAGACCAACGTCCCGCCGCGACAGTGGGACGGGCTGCTCGAGGTGCCGGGCGGACGCCTGATCGGCTTCGTTCCGTGCTGGATCACCCCGCAGACCGACCGGCCCCGATTGTCCGGCGAGCGGGCCGAGTTCGCCCTGACGACCAACACCAGGTACCTTCAGGAACGCTCCCAGAACGCGGACCTGTTCGAGTTCGAGGCCGACCCGGCGGCGAACGTACGGATTCGCCTGAACGGCCTGGAGGAACGCGGCACGGTGGCCGAGCTGGCCGCCGGCAGTCGGGAGATGCTGTACGTCGACGAGAGCCGGGCGATGCTCCGCGACGCGTTCGGCATCGACCCCGACAGCCTCCAGCGGTGGGACACCATCCACCACGTCGCCTACAAGGCAAAGGTCCACCGCCCGCTACCGGAAGCCGCCTGGACGGCGGTGTACGAGCTCGAGGACGACCAGCCGCTGGCCGCGGAGACCCACTACCGGGTGCGGGTCGAGCAGCGCAACGGCCAGCGCGCCTGGTCCTCGCCCGTCTGGGTCACCACACCCGCGTAGCAGCGCGGGGCGTCTCCGACGACGGAGCCGTCAGCGGCGGCTCTGCCGAGTGCGTGCCGCCGGGCCGGTCTACCCCGTCACCAGCCGATCGAAAACGAGGCTGGAGGCGCCGACCAGGCCGACGTCTCGGCCCAGCGACGCGGGCAGGACGCGGACTCCGTTCAGGCGGCCGACGAAGGAGGCGTGGTTCAGTTCGCGAGCGACGACGTCGAGCACGCGGGGCACCTCGAAGATCGGGCCGGCCAGGACGACCACATCGGGGCCGAGCAGGTCCACCAGCGGGGCACAGGCGGCGGCGACCGCCTCGCCACAGGCGCTCAAGGCGCCGAGGACGATCGTGTCGCCGCGCTGGGCCGCGGCGACCACGTCACGCGTGGTGGCGTCGTCCGACCACCCCAGCCTGGCCAGGATCCCTGGCCGTGACACCATCGCGGCGAGGCAGCCCGATTGGCCACAGGAGCAGGGCATCCCGTTGGCCTGAGGCACCTTGGTGTGCGCGACGCTGCCCGAGGCACCACGGCCGCGGTGGAGCAAGCCGTCGCGGACATAACCGGCGCCGACACCCTCGTCCACGTAGAGGAACAGGGAGTGGGTTCCCCGGCTCCCGAACCACCGCTCGCCGAGGGCCATGGCGCTGCCGTTGGTCGTCAGGCACACCGGCCAGGACAGCCGGCGGGCGAACAGCCCGCCGAAATCGACCTCGGCGCCCACCAGTCGGCCGTCGGCCACGGAATACTGCAGGCCGATGCCGCGGTCGGCATCGACGATGCCCGAGGCGCCGATGCCCACGCCCAGCAGGCGGCGCTCGGGGAGGCCCTCCTGCGCCACCATCGCCGACAGGTGCTCGCAGGCCCACTCGACCGTCGTGGCCGGGTCGGCGGGGTCCCGGGGGTTGATCGTCTTCACCCGTCGGCACAGGACCTGACCCTTCAGGTTCACCAGGCCGACCTCCTCGGAGACACGGGTGAGGCAGATCGCCGCAGCCACGGCGGCGTCCGGAACCAGGTCGACCAGCACCGCCGGCCGACCCCGCCGCGACTCGCCCGCGGCGGCCCCGAGTTCGCGCACCACGCCGGCCGCGATCAGCTCCGCGACCCAGCGCGTCACCGTCGGTTGCGTCGCGCCGGTCAACTCCACCAACTGCATCCGCTTGACCGGCGCGTGGTGCAACAGGAGGCCCAGCAAGGCCCGGTTGCCGGTCAGCACGCCGTCGCCAGCCATCGAGAGATCCATGCGTCTCACCCCGGCCCTCGCCCGCATCCCGCGGACCGGCCAGTTATTCCATGCTCAGCGCATTGAACTGCCAAGAGTATGCACCCTTCAGGGCCCGGCGTCAACTCTGAGATTTCCGTGAAATTCCCACCGATTCGCTCTTGACAGGTCTCCGGTCCTCTGGTATATGAACCCGTGTTTCATGCGCGGTGGATATAATTGGTCCGCCGCGCGGTGCCCGGGCAGGCTGCCCGGGGCAAGGAGGAACGGACATGGCACGATGCAGCAGGCCGTTGAGCCCCGCCACCGCGTTGGGCGCTGGCCGCCGGGGGGCAGCCCCCGGATCGCCCCGACGGGGGTTCCCCCAGCGTGAACGACCAGCGTTCACGCTGATCGAGCTGCTGGTGGTGATCGCGATCATCGCCATCCTGGCAGCGATCCTGTTTCCCGTGTTCGCCAAGGCCCGCGAGAAGGCGCGCCAGAACGCCTGCCTGTCGAACGTGAAGCAGCAGGTCCTGGGCTCGCTGCAATACGCCCAGGATTATGACGAGCGGTTCGTGCTCTCGTACTACGGGCCGACCAGCAACCGGTTCAGCTACATGCAGTTGATCCAGCCGTACATCAAGTCGGTGCAGATCTACGACTGCCCCAGCCAGCGCGTGAAGTCGATCCTCGCCTACGCCGGCGAGCGCAGCTATGGCCTCAACGCCTATGTCTACGACCAGTCGCTGGCGGTCGGCATCGCGCTGGGCCAATGGCAGGCGCCGGCGGAGCAGTACCTGCTGGCCGAAACCACGCCCAACGTGAATCTGGCGCCGTGGCAGTTCTACCGCGCCGGGCGCGGGCATCGGCCCGACGACCCGAGCGGCGCCGAGTATCACCTGTGGAATGCCGGCACCACGCCGGTGGACACCGGGAGCTGGGGCTACATGAACCTGGCGGTCCGGCACAACCAGGTGGGCAATATCGGGTTCATCGACGGCCACGCCAAGGCGCTGACCTACGAGGTCGCCTACAACCAGAAGCGCGACGACTGCTTCGACCCGCGCATCCGGCAGTGATGGCCGCGGCCGGAGGCGTGGAACAGACGACGAGTCGGACAGGGCGGACACGGAGGAGAGCCATGAGGCTGTCGAAAGCCGGCGGATGCTGCGTGGCGGCGGTCGTGCTGGGGGCAGCGCTCCCCGGCCGATGCGCCGGGGCGGAGGATCCCAGGACGCCGGCGCGAGCCGTCTGGATCTGGGGCAAGACGGTGCGCGAGGAGGGGGCGGAGCAAGTCGCCGCGCGGCTGGCGGCCGCTCGCCTCGACACCGCCCTGGTCTTGGTCAAGGGCGGCTCCGGCACCACGTCGTTCGTGAGCGTGTCGGCCGGTCACCGGTCACCGGCCGTGGACGTGCTGCAGGAGTTGCTCGAGGCCTGCCGGCCCAAGGGCATCGACGTCCACGCCTGGGTTATCTTCCACGGCGACGCGGCTTGGGTCAAGGCCAGGCCCGACGAAGCCATGCACTCCTGCGGCGGCTCCGAGCCCGATCCCGCGGCCACCCGCCCCAGCGACGAGCGCGTCTGCCCGGCGGCGCCCGCTTACCGGGCGTACCTGCAGCGCCTCGTCCGGGAGCTCCTGATGCGTTACCCGGTGGCCGGCGTGCACCTCGACTGCATCCGCTACCCGACCCTGGGTTCGTGCTTCTGTCCGCGCCACCGCGAGCTGGCGCGCCAGGCGGGAATCGACTTCGAGAAGGTGCGGCAGGCGGCCATCAAGAGCTACCACGATCCGGCGGCTAGCGGCTACTTCATCGCCCTCTACGGGCAAGGGGATCCCGACCTCCGGCGGTGGGTGGACATGCGGCGGGAGGAGATCGACTCGTTCGTCCGCGAGACGGCCGCGATCGTGCGCGAAACCAGGCCGGGGGCGCAGCTCTCGGCGGCGCTGATGCCCGAGGGCGCCGCTCCGGACGATGCCTTCGCGCTCTGTCACTACGCCCAGGACTACCGGACGGTGGGCGCGGCCTGCGACTTCATCTGCCCGATGAGTTACCACGCCAGCTACCGCCAGCCCGCCACCTGGCCGGCTGACGTCGCCGCGCGCGCCGAGGAGCGGTCCGGCCGCCCGGCCTTGGCCGGCCTCCAGGCCTTCACGCCCTCGACCGCGGCGGAGCTGGGCGAAGCTCTCCGCGAGCTGCGGCGACGGCGCCTGCCGGGCTTCGCCCTCTTCAGCTACGCCGCGATGACCGCCGACCGGTGGGACCAACTCGGCGAGTAGGGCCGCCGGATACCCGCGTCAACGCGGGACACGTACCATCTGCTGCGCAATCCGCGATTGCGATCGGCAGGCGGGTGACCTGCCCGCCCTGCCGTGGTCCGGCGCCGGGATATGGCCCGGTTGGGCCGCCGCTACTTCGCGGGCATCTGGTAGGTCGAGAAGATCAGCACGCCGAGCTTGTCCGGCTGGTTGTTGAAGCCCTGCACGAACGGGCTCCAGGTGCTGTACTGGACCGGCCCGCCGTGGGCGTAACGGTTGCGGGTGAAGTTGGCGTACCAGCCGTTGTAGCGGCCGGGCGTCCGTTCCTTGGGCGGCCCGCCCAGCGCCGCGAGGGGGATGGCCAGCTCGACGTACCAGCAGCTCCGCTCCGGGTCGCGCGAGGTGCTCGCCGTCGCGCCGCTGGTCCAGCTCGCGTCGCCGCGCTGGCCGGTCACCTGACGATCCGCCACCGCGCCGGCGGCGTTGACCAGGAGGTGGTAGAAGCCTTGCCGCTTGGCCGACGGGTCCAGAAACACCTCGACGCTGTCGTCGGTGCACAGGTCGAAGTCATCGAACGGCCGCTCCCCGGCCTTGAGCGCGTCCAGCCGGCTCTCCTGGCAGGTGAACCGGACGTACAGGGTCGTGTCGTCCCAGCCCAGCGAGACATAGGTCCGTTCGGCCGGCACCTTGGTCTTGGAGTCCAGGTCGTTGGCCACCAGCTCGACCGGGCCCTTGGGCGGGCGCCAGCCGCGCTCGTCCAAACGCCCGTCGATGGTCGGCGGCACGGAGAAGCGGTACAAGGTCAGCACGGATGGCTCCTTGGCCATCTTCTCGCGCATCGCCTCGTACTCAGCCGCCTTGTCCAACAACGGCTGCAGGAACCGCTTCCGGAACAGCGCCACCCGCGAGCCGTAGGGCGTGCCCGCCGCCCGCCGGTCCGCCGCCTCCATCCAGGCGAGGAACCGCGCTCGCTCCGCGGGGCTGTAGATGTCCTCCCACAGCTCGCGGTCGGCCGCGATGGGCACCTCCCGGGTGGGCACCCAGATGCGTTCGAACCAAAGCTGCTCGGCGCGATCCAGCATGGCCAGCAAGTCGTCGCCGGCCGGGCCGTAGAAGGTGTCGGCGTACTCATTGAGGAGGGCGCCCACGTCGGCTTGCGGATCCCACATCAGCCGGAAGTAGACGTACAGGTTGGGATGGGCCTGGAACCCGTAGGTGAGGTCGTCCTCGTAGAAGCAGCCCAGCACGTCGTCGCGCACGTCGCCGAAGAAGCGGCCCAGCGCGCGGGCTTCGAGCTGGGGCACCCCGGCCAGCCGGTTCGGCGCGCTGACCTCACGGCAGTTGTAGGTCCACAGCGCCACCCGGTTGCCGGTAAACGCCTTCCAGGCCCGGATCCGCGCCAGCTGATCGCGCCCCACGGCGTCGTCGCGGGCGTAGCCGCCGCCCTGCGTGGCCACCCCGGCCAGCACGTTGCCGGGCAGCTTCACCGTCTGCGGCACGTCCAGGTAGGGCGGATAGGACAGGCAGGTCAGGTACTTGCCCGGATGGTCCTTCTCCACCGCCCGCCCGACCTGCCCGACGAAGTCCCAGACCAGTTCGCTCCACCGCGTCTGGTCGCTGTACCGGCGCTGGCAGGCGTCGCAGCGGCAGCCCTGCATCCCGTCTTCGGGCAGCAGCGAGAAGTAGTTCCCGTTGGCCACCACGTCGCTCCAGGCGCCCAGGCCGAAGTCAGTAGCGGGCCGGCTGGAGAAGTAGCCGCCGACCTCGGCGACGACCTCCTTGAGCACCTCCGCATTGGACATGCACAGATGCCCCGTGCCCGAGCCCTGGCGGACGTTGTCGCGGGTGCCGTCGGCCTTCAGCTCGAACCAGTCCGGGTGATCCGCGCCGAAGCGCTGCGGCCAGCGGTGGTAGGACGGTGTGTGGTTGAGCGGGATCCACACCGTGGACATGCGGTTGCGCAGACCCCAATAGGTGGCTTCGCGGTCGCCGATGCCCATGTCCACGTAATCGCGGAAGTCGCACCGTTCGGCTTTGTACCGCGACCCGAGCCGATTGGCCCCGCGGTACACGGCCCACGGCTCCTCCCGCGCGTCCAGCGCGCCCACCGTCAGCCGCGGGCGCTCGGGCACCACCTCGCCATCGGGGCCGGGAAAGTACCAGCGCACTCCCGCCACCTTTTCCAGGAAGGCGTACACCCCGAACGCCGTGGCGCACTCCGGGAAGCCGGTCGCCTTCCACCGCCCGCCGTGGGCATAGGCCCGCAGGTCGAACTCGGGATCGTCGCGGCCGGCGACGAGGATCGTGTCGCCGACCCGCTTGAGGATGCACCCGTCGCGCTTCAGGTCTCGGACCGACACGCCCAGCTCGCGGCTGGCCGACGAGTCGCCCACCAGGATGGCCGCGCCGCGCTCGGGCAGCGCATCGACAATCGTGAACGACGCGCCGCTGACCCGGTCGAGGTAGCCTTTCAACTCCTCGGCCGCGAACCGCGCCGGCTTCCCCGCTTCGGGCTTGGCCACGATCACCGCCCGCGCGGCGCCGCCGGCGGCCAGCACCAGCTCGTTCTCGCCCCAGGCGGTGGCCGCCAGCAGCAGGCAGATCGCCACCAACAGCCGATTGGTCGTCGTGCGTTGCATGCCGGACCTCCGTGACGAGACCAGCCGCGCTCCCGGGCGCCGGGCCATGAACGACCGGCTACCACCAGCCAAGGCCGCCTGCGCGGCCTGACTTCTCCGCCGCTCAGGCCGCCCAGGCCGCGCTGGCGGCTTCGCCTCCGCAAGCCGGCCCTTCAGGACCCGGCGCTTCGCGGCCTGGGGATGACGACTGGCCGGCGTTCTCCCGTCCGGCCGCTACTTGCCCTCGTACCGGATCGTCGGCACGCCGCTGTAGTCGATCACGAACTTGCCGTTGCTGGTCGGGTAGGCGAACGTCCCGCCGCGGGAGAAATCGCTGGGTCCGGCGGTCGCCTTGGCCAGCTTGCCCGCTTCCTTGAGGTACTCGTCGGCGTACTTGATCACCACCTGCTCGCGGTTGCCGACCGCGTGCCCGGTGGTCGTCACCGCCACCCCGTCCAGGTCGTTGGCGGTCAGGAAGTGGCCGTCCACCTCCAGCCCGGCGCGGATCATGTTCTGGTATTGGCCGATCTTCGGCACCACCGGACAGCTCTTGTCGTCGAGGCCGTGGACGATGACGATCTTCAGGCCGGGATTGGCCGCCTTGAGCAGCCGGCAGTGGTCCAGATGGCCGAAGTCGCGGATCTCCTGCATGTCCGGGCTGAGGTAGTTGGCCGCGGCCGGGTCCTTGGAGTACCCGGCGTTGAGGCCGGTGCCTTCACCGGTGCCGTAGGCGATGGCGTCGATCAAGCCGGGCATGCCGCAGATGTCCACCCCGGCCGCGAAGGTGTGCGGCGCCAGCTTCATGGCCATCTGGGTCACGTTCCCGCCGCCGCTGCCGCCCATCGAGTAGATGCGGTGCTCGTTGAACGCCACGCCCTGGTCCTTGAGCCGCTTCCAGACGGTGTACAACGCGCGGATGGCGTCCATCGCCTGAAGGTAGCCGTGGTCGTAGGGCAGGCTCTGCTTCCAGTCGGCGCCGCTGTGCAGGTAGTTGACCGACATCGCCACCACGTTGTACCGGTCGGCGAAGGTGCGGCACCACTTCAGGTACTCCGGCGAGTTGTAGCTGCCGCCCCAGTTGTGCAGGACCAGCATCAGGCCGGTGTTGGCGGTGATCCCGACGGCCGGCTCGCAGACGAACATCTTGACCTGACGCTCGGCCTGCCCGGCCAGTGGCTGGCCGGCGAACTCCTGCTCGGCGGCCAGCAAGCCGGCCTGACCGGTGGCCGGCGCCGGCGGCGTCACCCCGTCCAGTCTCAGCAAGATCACGCCTCCTGTGGTGAACGCCTTACAGTCGCTCTCGGCCGGCGGCGAGGGCCAGATGAGGATCTTGTAGGTCAGCGCCGCCGGCTTGCCGGGCGCGCCGATGCCCAGGGTCAGCCCGGTGTCCTGAATCGTCGGGTACCGCTGGTGGAACCCCGGCCAGTCAGCCTCGACCACGGCGATGGTCGCGGCGGTGGTGCCAGCGGGAATCCTCAAGGTGCGGTCGGTGCAGCTCTGTTGCGGCACGGCCGGGCAGCCCGCCAGGGCCTCCGGCAAGCCGACGATGGCCCACTTGCCGACTCGGTCGAACCACGGCGCGGCGCCGTTCTTCGGCTCGTAGCTGTTGTCCGCCGGCTTGGCCGGCACCACCGCCGGCGGCGCGGGTTTGGCCGTGGCCGCAGGCGCCGCGGCGCCGCCCAGCGAGACCAGGATCACGCCGGCCGTCACCCCTCTGAAGGTGGTCTCCTTGGGCGGGTTGTCCCAGGTCAGGATGGGGTACGAGAGGACCTGACCGCCCTGCTTGATCTCCAGCCGGTCGCCGGTATCGGTCAGCCCCTTGGCCTGCTCCAGGCACTTCGCCAGGTCCTTCTCATAGACGGCGATGACGACCTGCTTCAGGCCGTCCTGCGGCAGGACGATGGTCCGCGCCTCGCAGTTCTGCCGCGGGACCGGGGTATCGCTCTGGTACTTGTCCGGACAGGCCGACAGCGCCCACTTGCCGATCCGGTCGTGCCACGGGTACTGCCCGATCCGGACGGTCCAGGTCTGGTCCTGACCCATCACCGAGCCGGCGGTCAGCGCCAGCAGCAACCACCACTTGCCCATGCCCGTCCTCCTCCCCTGCCCCACCGCCTACGCCGCCCACAGCTCCCGCAGCAGCTTCACCGTCCGCTTCTGATTGTCCAGCAGCGAGCAGGTCCGTGGCACGTCCTCGCGGTGCCACAGCTCGGTGGTCAGCCAGCCGTCGTAGCCGTTTTCCTTGAGCACGGCCAGGAACGCCGCCATGTCGATGTCGCCCTCGCCCAGCCACTCGGTCGGCCGCTCGCCGACCTGGTTGCGCAGGTGGACCGCCGTCACCCGCCGGCCCAGCTCCCGGGCGCGGGCCACCGGCTCGTCGCCCGAGGTCAGAGACCAGCCGGTGTCGAGGCAGACTCCCACCGCCTCGTCGGCGAACTCGGTCACGCTGCGCAGATCGCCCAGGTGCAGATCGTTCCGGTTGGCGTGGTTGTGCATCGCCACGCGCAAGCCGAGCGGAGCCACTTCCGCCGCCAGCCGTGAGAGGTTGGCGCCCTGGTGCTTGAGGTCCTCGTCGCTCTTCGGCACCCGGTGGCGCCAATCGCCCTTCGGGTCGCAGTTGACCGCCAGGTAGTCGCCGCCCAGCTCGGCCACCTCGCGCGCCGCGGCCAGGACGGTGTCCTCGGCCTTGACCTCGGCCCAGCGGCCGTGGAACATCCCGCCGACATACGTGCCGCAGACCTTCAGCTTGTTCTTCCGGGTCAGTTTGGCCAGGCCTGGGGCGTGGCACTCGACCGCGTCGTACCCGGCCGCGGCGGCTTCCGCCAGGTAGACCTCCAGCGTCTTCTCGGCCTCCGGCCGGCCGGCTTCCGAGCTCCAGGTGAAGCGGACCGCGGCGATGCCCTTCATCACGTTCTCCCTCCCCCTTACGGCTCGCGTTTGACCAACAGCAGGCGCTCCACCCAGATTGAGTTCTCGGCCTGCGGGTCGCCGTGCGGGAAGCCCGGGCCGTCGAACTTGATGGAGGCGTACAGGTCCCAGCGCGCGTCGGTCTCGGTCACCGGCACGTCGCACTGGATGATCCAGCTCCAGAAGAAGTAGACATAGCAGCCGGCGGTGAGCTTGACGTCCTCCAGCTTGTACAAGTGGTAGCCCGGCCCGGGCACCTGGTCGGCCTTGATGTTGGTGGACTTGAGGCCCTTCCTGGCGACCGTGTCGTAGACACCCCAGGGCATCGGCTGCTGGTCGTTGAGCAGGTACTCGGGCTGCCGGTCGCCCTTGTGCTCGGTGACGATCAGCCGCGCCGCGCCGCCGAGCTCCGAGGCCGGGTCGGGGGTCAGCTTGCAGATGTCGGCCCACAGCCGGAACCCGTCGGGGAGGAGGTCCTTGACCCGCGCCCGGGGCAGGTCGCGGAACTGAGCCGGCAGCTCGACGAAGCCGGGCAGCGCGGCCAGCCCGGAGACCGTCGACTCGGCCGCCGCCTTGTCCGCCGGCTGGCGGCCCTTGGCCACCCGCCGCTCGATCTCCCGCAGCCAGGTCTCGCGGCACCGCGCCGCCAGCGCCTGCCGGTCCAACGGCATGGTGTCCTTGGTCCCGCTGGCGGCCAGGTGCTGCCCGCACAGGTCCCGCCAGGCGTACATCGTGTACCGATCGAGCGGCAGCCGCGCGTGGCGGACCCGCTCCAAGAGCGCCGGGTCCGCCTTGACCGCCGCCTCGGCCTGGTCGAGCGTCGCGTTCTGCCTGACCACGAAGGGCAGGTCGAGGTAGGTGTACGAGGCCGGCGAGGCCCCGGCCGAGATCCGGGCGGGATGCGCCGTGGCCTGCTCGTCCAGCGCCGTCAGGTACTCCCGGACCTTGGCCCCGGCCGCGCCGTAATAGCCGTCGGTGAAGGTCTTGAGCAGCGCCCCGGTGTCCTGCCGCGGGTTCTCCAGCAGCTTCATCTGGACCCACATCTTCAGGTCCCACAGGTCGGCGGTGACCGGGTACTCGTGCTCGATGAACATCCCGGTGGTGCTGTGCTCGAGGAAGAAGACGTAGTCCGGCGCCATGGTCCGCACGCTCGGGTAGGGCAGCCCTTGCTGGCTGCCGTAGGTCACCGCGTAGTCCCAGATGCGCAGATTCTTGGCGATCTTGGACCAGGCCAGAACCGAGTCGTGGAAGGTCTGGTTGTTCGGGTGCGTCACCGGCTGCGATTGGTCGGGGTTGGTCAGGTCGCACAGCCGGATGATCACGTTGTCCCGCGGTTTGATGGTCTTCGGCGGATCGAGGGTGTAGTGGTAGGCCAACGTGTCGATGTAGACCCAGGGGAAGTCGTCCTTGACCGCGTCGGCGATCTGGTTGACGAAGTTCAGCAGCGGCCCGGCCTCGGACCCTTCGGCCTCGGCCAGAGCCTTGCAGGTGGCGCACCCGCAGGGGTTGTTCCAGTCGTTCTGCGAGACGCTGAAGACCGCCGGCGCCGGCAGCCCCTTGGCCTCCGCCTCGGCCTTCGAGTTGACGATGTTGGCCCGCACCGCGGCGATCATCTCGCGGGTCAGCTCGGGGTTGGTCAGACAGAGCTGGGTGTGGTCGCCCTTGCGCTGGCCACCCATCTCCGAGTACCAGTCGGGATGCTCGGCGAAGTACTTCTCTGGCGGGAAGTAGAGGAAGAAGGTGTGGACGTGGTAGGGCGGGCCGTAGGCCAGGGTCCCGCCGCGTTCGGCCGGCAGGAAAGCATGGTGGCCGTTCATCCGGTTGCGCCCCTGCCACAGGTTCGGCGCCCCGATGGTGTCGTAGATCTCGCGGTAGGCGAAGGCCGGCTCGCCGGCCAGGTCGAGCTTGGCCAGCTCGATCTTCGGGCGGCTGGGCACGCTCTCCGCCCAGGGGGTCCACCAGTGGACGCCGACCACGTCTTCGAGGAAGTGGTAGACGCCGTAGAGCGTCCCGCGCGGCCGGCCGCCGGCGATCACCACCTGCTCGCCGACCAGCTTGCAGCGCCACGCCTCGGGCCCGGCGGGGACCAGTTTGGCGGCCCGCGCCGCCGCCGTCGGCCCGACCAGGATCGCCGCCGGCGCGCCCTCGGCGACCAGCTCGCAAGCGGCGCCGGTGGCCTTGGTCAGGTAGTCGGCCAGCTCCTGGGCGGCACACTGTTCGGCCGCGGTGGCGCCGTCGGCCACGGCGATCCGGGTGGTCGCGCCGGTCGGCAGAGTCAGCGCGGTCGCGGTCCCGGCGGCCAGAAGTCCGGCGAGCAAGATGCGCATGGGGTCCTCCCCCACCCCACTTGGCCCTCGCCGGCCGGTCTCCTCCGCGCCGCGCCGCCCTTCTCCCCTCGTGGGAGATTGGTTGGGGATGAGGGGGCCGCGCGCCGGTCAGTCGAGCTCGGCGGCGCGGGCGGTGGCTTCGAGGAGGAGGGTGACGGCGTTGACCGTGAACTCCTGGATGGACACGTCGAGCCGCTCGCTGCGCTTGCGGACCGCGTCGCGGAGCGAGCGCGGGACGCGCACGGCGAGGTAGACGGTCTCCTCGTCCATCCGCCGCCGGACCCGCTCGCCGCCGACCTCGACGGCGTCGGCCTGGCCGACCTGCTCGATCTTCTCGCGCCAGGACTCGGGCAGCAGTGCCTCGGCACTCCGGGCCGGTTTGCCCCGGCGCGGCGGCGTGACCGCCACCGGCTCCGGCTCCGGCGCGGGCGCGGGTTCGGGTTCAGGCTGCGCCGCCGGCAGCTCGGGCACGCCGAGTTTCCCGTCGGCGTCATCGGCGGCGGCGTGCACGGCTCGCAAGGCGGCGCGGCGATTGCGCTCCGGCATGATCGCTCTCCTCAATCGGCGGCCAGACTGCGCGACTCGGCCCGGCGCAGCAGGGCGTCGGTGACCGCGCAGATGTCGGCCCAGGCGTTGTCGGCGCGGGAATAGGCGCGGTCGACCACGGCGCAGCCGTCCCACCGCGCCTGGACGAAACAGCTATACCGGCGGACGTAGGCGTCGAGGGCGGGGAGCCCTTCGGCCCTGGCCGCCGCCACGCACTCCTCGCCTTCCCGCCCGACCGGATGAATCCCGTTGAAGACCACTGCCAACTCCCGCGCGCCGTCGCGGCACAGGGCCCGGTACAGGTCCCCGGCGGCGGCCATGCTGTCGCGGTCGCCGGCGGCGATGATCACCAACAGGTCGCCGGCCCGGGCCAGCTCGGCGCGGATCTCGCGGTCGGGGTGCGGCGCCGTGTCCCAGACCACGTAGTCGTGGTCCGGTGCGCGGTGCTGGAGCGTGCGCAGGTCGTAGGACGGCAGGAACCCGGTCTCGGCGGCCCAGGAGCTGGTGGTGCCGCGACTGTCCAGGTCGTACAGCCCGACGTCGTGGGTCAACTGCTTGAGCCTGGTGGCGATATGGAAGGCCAGGGTGGACTTGCCCACCCCGCCCTTGTCGGCCATGAACACCCAATCCATCGCGTCTGACACCTCCTCGGCCACGCGCCGACAGCGGCCACCAATCGTCGTGCCCTTGGTTCGACACCCGCCGGTCCACCAGGTTGCATGCCCCCGCACCCACCTTCACCTCCCCACCGCCCTACGCCACAACCCGCGTCCCAACCGCCGCACGAGCGCACCTCCCCACCCGCCCGCTCACCAGCGATCGGCCGGCACTCCCGTCCGTCTCCGCGTCCACTCCGTCGTCCACGCCTTGGTCCACTCCGTCGTCCACGCGCTTGCCCACGTCCTCGCTTGCCCGCACCCCCGCTAACAAGTTAGCTAACCAGCCCACATCCGCCCGTCGGCCGCCCGGCCAGGCGGCCCGGCCCGGCCGCGCCAGCCCCGTCCCAGAGCCGCTCCCGCCCGCTCCGGCCCGGCCGCCCGCAAGCTGCTAACAGGTTAGCTAACACGCTAACATCCGGCCGTCGCCCCGCCGATCCGGCCCTGGGAGGCGCCGAGGCGCGGCTCTTGCCGGCCGTCGGCCCACCGCCGGACGGCCCACGGCAACGACACGCGGCGGCGGTGGCTGGCCAGGGTGGGGGAGGCCCGTCGGCAGGGCAGGCGCCGGCCAGCCAAGCATCGCGGTCCAGCCCCCAAACCAGCCGATTGAACAGTCATTCGACTTCCGAACGGCGTTCGCTTGCGGGTTGGCGGGGGCCGGGTGACGGTAGGTCCGAGGAGCGTTGCACCGATGGTAACGGGTCGTCGGCGAGGAAGTCGGGGTGGGGTGGGGAAGCGACGGACGGGAGCAGGTTCATGGGTTGTCATCGCCGCCGGTCCGCCTGCCTGCTGGCCTTGGCCATGGGCGTGGCGCACGCCGCCGAGCAGGAGGCCGAGCTGACTTTGCGCTTCAAGCCGCTGTTCGCCAACGTCGGCAAGTACCCGCTGCTGTGCGGAGCGGTGACGCAGGGGGCGGTGACTTTGGACGAAGGGGAGTTTGTCACCGAGAAGCCGTCGCTGCGGCTGGACTGCTCCAAGACCAAGGACGCGGTGATCGGGCTGGGCTGCTATATCCACCCGGACAAGGTCGCGGCCTACCGTGGCCGGAGCGTGGTCTTTCGGGTCCAGGTGAAGTGGCTCTCGGGCCGAGGCGACCTGACCCTGCAGATGCGCGCCAGCGGCGAGAAGGTGGCCGGGACCATCGCCCAACAGGTCAAGTGCCGCGTCGAGCCGGGTCAGTGGGTGCCGCTCGAGCTCCGGGCGGTCGTCCCGCCGATGGCGGAGGCCAACATCGTCAACTTCATGGTCTGGCTGTCCAACTCCTCCGAGCCGGCGGTGATGCTGGTGGACGAGCCGGAGATCGCGCTGGCCGAGAGCCTCCCGGCGGCCGCCGTGCCCGGGGGCTTCGCCGCCTACGAAGCCACCGGCGCCGAGCCGTTGGCGCTGGTC
>JAANMV010001309.1_pt1 | contig 27879 bp, 24 predicted proteins | sample 7279661 | NCBI WGS metagenome assembly JAANMV01 (sample SAMN14094540, study PRJNA606508) | bioreactor metagenome | isolation source: A lab-scale SPAN reactor treating ammonium-rich wastewater day 121 | place: Ireland: Galway | collected 2017-05-16
GTTACGTTCCCCCCGCGGAATTCGAGCTATCATTAAAACGCACCAAATGCACTACCTCTATTTCCGAGTCAAAGTGTCCAGCTTAAGGGGTGCAGTTCACTCCTCTACGTGATATTACTTTTGCATAGAGCAGACCGGTGATGAACAAAAGCGAATTATTAGGGATAAAGCAAACTTGTTTTCCCTACACCTCCCCTTCCTTATGCCTATTTGCGTTGCACTGGATGTTGACCGCGGTGGGGAACGTCGCGATGTGGCACGGGGCGACGTTGATTTTGACGGCGGCCGCTGTTTGCGTGCCGCCGAGCCCGCCCGGGCCGATGCCGGTTTTGTTGACTTCTTCGAGGAGCTCGGCCTCCAGCGCCGCGATTTCCGGGTCGGGGTGTTTATCGCCAACGTCGCGGAGCAGCGCCTCTTTGGCGAGCATCGCCACGCGCTCGAAGTTGCCGCCGATGCCGACGCCGACGACGATGGGCGGGCAGGGATTGCCGCCCGCTTGCGCCACCCATTCGCGGACGAATTTCTTCACTCCCGCTATGCCGTCCGACGGCTTCATCATCTTCACTGTACTCATATTCTCGCTACCGCCGCCCTTCGCCGCGAATTTGACGTGTACCTTGTCACCGGCGACCATTTTAACATGCACTATCGCCGGCGTGTTGTCGCCCGTGTTTTTGTCGCGCTTATACGGGTTAAGATATATGGATTTTCTAAGAAAATTGTCCTTGTATGCCCGCCGTACGCCCTCGTCAACGGCGTCTTGCAGCGTCCCGCCCGCGAGAGTGCAATCCTGCCCCCATTCGACGAACACGACCGCCATTCCCGTGTCCTGGCACATCGGTACGTGCTCGTCCTCGGCGATGCCCGAATTCTCGATTAGCTGTTCCAGCACCAGCTTTCCGACGTCGGATTCTTCCGCCGCGTGCATTTCGCGAAGCTTGTCCTTGAAACCTTCGTCAAGGTAAAAAGCCGCGTCGCGGGCGAGCCGCTCGACAAGCTCCGTGATTTCTTCCGCTTTAATCTCCCTTGCCATTTTCCCTTTACTCTCCAACGTAGTTTATTTTCCGCAAGCTTACGGGTTGCCGCCCGAAGACCATTTGGGCAGGCGTTTTTCGAAAAAACTTGCCATACCCTCCCGTCCGTCTTCGCTTACGCGCAGGCGCGCGATGAGCTTGGACGTGTAATCGCGAAATTCCACCGGCGAAAAGCCGCTCGCCATCGAAACAAGCCGCTTAATTTCGCTCTGCGCTGCGGGAGAGCCCTTTTTAAGCTGCGTGGCAAGCGCGGCTGCCGCGTCGTTTAAATGCGCATCGGTCACTACACTTGAAACAAGCCCTATTTTATGCGCCGCGTCAGCGTCGAAAATCTCGCCCGTAAGGAAATATCGAGACGCGTTTGCAGCGCCGATTTTGGCGATAACGAACGGAGCGATAACAGCAGGCGCCAGTCCGAGAAGCACTTCCGTAAAGGCGAATTTTGTCGATTCCGCGGCGATCGCCGCGTCGCATGCCGCAATCAGGCCCATCGCCCCGCCCATCGCCGCGCCGTGCACGACCGCAACCGTGGGCTTCGGGCAGTAATACAGCGCCTCGAACATCGACGCCATTTTCAGTGCATCTTCGCAGTTCTCCTTTTCGGAAAGCGAAGCCGCTTTTTTCATCCAGCCGAGGTCGGCCCCTGCGCTGAAGACCTTGCCCGCACCCCGCAATAGAACTACGCGTACGTCCTGAAGGTCTGCGGCCGTTCGAAATGCAGACGTTAGACCCGCGATTACCTCGTCGTTAAACGAGTTGCGTTCGTCCGGCCTGTTCAGAGTCACCGTGGCTATGCCGGCGGACTTTTCGAAAAGCACGCAATTTTCGTTTGATTCAACCATGGCGGCTTGTTTCCAAAAACAAGCCGATTCTATCACGCCGCGGACTTTGTGCTGGTACTATTGCGCCGGTTGATTCGGCTTCACAATGCCGGACTGCCGGAGGTCTCCCGAAATGAAGTTTGGCTATGCAATACTGGCGATGTTTGCGATTACGGCGGTTGCTCTGAACGCCGGATGCCCTAAGTCCGGCGGTGGCGGAGGAAGCGACGCGCGTACCGCGCCGAGAAGCGGTGGGGCGATAATCGCTCCGCCGGCGCCCGAACTTGTAAAAATTGCATTCGTTCCTTCCACCGAAGCTGAAAAAATTGTCGAGGAAACCGTCGAATTCGATAAACTGCTAAGCGCCGAGCTTGGGATTCCGGTGAAAAGCGTGGTTTTGCCGCATTACGTAGCCGCCGTCGAAGCTCTTGGTACGGGCGACTGTCTCGTAGGCTGGATTCCGCCGCTAGCATACGTTTATGCGAACGAAAGGCACGGCGCGCGGCCTGCGCTGATCGCCGTTCGAAAGGGCCAGCCTTTTTATCAAGGGCAAATCGTCGTACGCGCGGACAGCGATATTGTGACGCTTGACGACCTGCGAGGTAAACGATTTGCATTCGTCGATCCGAATTCGACTTCCGGAAACCTATATCCTCGCGCGCTTTTGAAATCCGCTGGAATAGATCCCGACAGCCATTTCAAGGCCGTAATATACAGCGGCGGCCACGACACGGCGCTTATCGCGGTTTTGCAGGGAAGCGTCGATGCTTGCGCGTGCTTCGTAGATGTACGCGAGCGCGTGAAAGACGTATATCCTAACGTAATGCTGGATACGAGAGTGCTTGCCGTGACCGAAAAAATTCCCGGCGACCCGGTAGTACTGGCCGGGGAAAAGTATCTTTCAAACGATTGGGCGAAAAAAATCACGGACGCGCTTTTGGCCGTCATGCACAGCGACGCGGGCAAAAAAGTCATATTCGAAATTTATGAAATAGATGATTTGATTCCGGCGAGCAGCAGGGACTTCGAAGTCGTCCGCAAAATGGCGGAAGAGCTCGATATGGACGTTGCGGCGAGTTTGAAGTAATTGGAATTTTATAATTGAATTGCCGGAAAATGTGATGGAATTACAGTGCTGGTTACGATGTTAATTTTGCCTAATGATAAGCGAATCGTGGTAATCTCGCGTCTGTGCCAAACGCAGTAATCAGTTGCGAGTCTCTCGCAAAAAAATACCCCGATGGGACCGCCGCTCTTCGCGGAGTATCGCTTGAAATCGGGCAGGGCGAAATCGCCGCCGTCATCGGGCCGTCAGGCGCGGGCAAATCGACATTGCTCAGGTGTGTAAACGGCCTTGTTATTGCGACTTCGGGCCGCGTCGAAACGCTAGGAATCGACATATCGCGCGACCGCCGCTCGTTGCGCAAACTCAGGCGGCAAGTCGGAATGGTTTTTCAAAGTTTCAATTTAATCCCAAGGCTTTCGGTTCTCCAAAACGTTCTTCTAGGACGGCTCGGCTACAAATCCCTTTTATCGAGCCTTGCATTGCATTTCTACGAATCCGAAAAATTGGTTGGATTAAAAGCGCTCGACAGAGTTGGACTTCTGGAACAGGCGAGCAAGCCCGCAAGCCAACTTTCCGGCGGACAAATGCAACGGGTTGCGATTGCCCGTGCTCTCACGCAAGACCCGCCGGTGATACTCGCCGACGAGCCGGTGTCGAATCTCGATCCCGTTATTGCGAAAAACGTGCTGCTTCACCTCGTTCAAATCTGCCGGGACGACGGACGCACCGTGCTTTTGAATCTTCACGCTGTTGAAATGGTCAGGCTTGTAGCCGAGCGGGTCATAGGAGTCCGAGACGGGCTTGTGGTGTACGACGGTGGAATCGATGGGCTGACTACTGACGTGCTCAAATCCATTTACGGCGAAGAATACACGGACTGAAGAAATGACTGAATTGCGCGAAAAACAGCAGGCTGCAATGGATGCGCGAATTCGCGAAAAGCTGCCGCGTAATCGTTTGACAGGCAAGAGCGCGATATACGGATTTCTCACTTTGCTGTTCGTAGCCTTTTGTATAAAGAGTTTCATCGACACCGATTTTTCGCTTGATTTTCTAAAGCACACCGCTTTTGTTGTTAACCAGCAAACGGGAGAAACCGAGCGGGTGAAGGTTTGGGGCGCGAGCGAAAGCACGAAAAAAATTATCGGCGAGATTCTTCGGCCCGACTTTTCTTGGCCTATCGTTAAGCGCCTACTGCTCGATATGTGGTTAACAATCGAAATTTCGCTTGCGGGAACTTTGCTCTCCGTATTCATAAGTCTTCCTCTTTCGTTCGCAGGCGCTCAAAACCTGACAAAATCCTCGGCAATCGGGAAGGTTATCTTTGGCGTTACCAGATTCGTATTCACAATTTTGCGAGCATTCCCGCCGATTTTGCTTGCGCTTTTATTCGTAATAATCGTTGGAATCGGGCCGTTCGCCGGAGTACTCGCCTTGGCTCTTCATTCGGTCGGCGTCTTGGGGCGCCTGTACAGCGACAGCATTGAATCCATAGACGCGGGCCAAGTTGAGGCAGTTCAGGCGGTAGGCGCGCATCCACTGCAGGTAATCTGGTTCGGCGTGATGCCGCAGGTGATTCCAAGATTTATCGCAGATAGCCTATTCAGATTGGACATGAACATTCGAATGAGCATCGTTATCGGCATCGTTGGCGCGGGCGGCATCGGGTTCATTCTCGACCAATACATAAAAAACATGAAGTTCGGTCAGGCTTCGACGGCATTTTTAATCATCCTCGTAGTTGTCGCGATTCTCGATTGGGCAAGTACTTGGTTTAAGTCGAGATTTGCCTGATTTTACCGGAAAACACAGGAACTGCACGAGCAAAACTCGGTTCCATCGGCAAAATCAATTGCCGTAGTTGTTGCCGTCTCCAGGGGTATATTCATCGTCCGCTATGCGGAGGTCCTTCATTTCAAGCCGCTTTCTTTCCGCTTCTTCGACGGTAATTCCAGAATTCAGTCCTTCCTCGTAAGACGCTACGTCGCCGCGAGAATGCGTGTAAATAGGGCTGTCGATGTTGGCGCAGTGCATTCTGTATTCATCGAGAGATATGCCGTTATGCCAGTTGCCTGTTATCTGGGCAAGTCCTATCCCGCCGGCGAACAAAATTGCCAAGGAGAATGCATAGACATGCGGACGGATTTGGAAACCTTTTTTAACGGCGCCCAGATTTAGCGTGTCGTTGACCGGACAAGAGTCCACGCATTTCAAGCAAGCGTGACATTCATCCGATGTAACGGCCTTTAGTTTATGTACGGTTATTGCTGCCGGGCATACTTTGGAGCAAGCCTCGCAGTCGGTACAAGTCTCGGTATTTCGCCTTATTTTGACCGGACTGAAGACACTCAGAATTCCCAGCAGCGCGCCGTATGGGCAGAGGTATCGGCACCAAAAATAAGGTATTACAAAAGAAAGCACAACCAGCCAAAACATTACGTTCAGAGCGAATTGGCTAATGTCCGTAAAGAACATCATCATTTTTATATCCGCCACGCGATTGTACGGGCTGTTAACGAAAGTCTCGATTTTATCTAGGCTCATATGAACTAGGATTGCATTCAGGAAAAACCAAAGCAGCAAATATTTGATACTGCGCAGCGGCCAGTCGAGCCATTTGGGGAGAACGTAATTTTTGCGCGTTTTGAACGTGAAAAGCCGAAGCCTGCCGAGGAACTCAGAAAACAGCCCCACGGGACATATCCAACTGCAAAATCCTTTTTTCAAAAACAGGCCCGTAAGGAGAATAAGCAAGAAAATTACAAGCCCGGACGGATGGATTTCGTTGATGACGCCTGTGAGCGCCCACTGCTTAAGGCTTATTAAAGCGCTAATCGGAAGAAACGCCTCGACGCCGGGCGGCCGGATAGCCGGAGTGGAGGTTGAATCCCCAAGGTATGAAACCCAACTGCCGAAATGCCAACCGATAGAAATCGTGATTAAAGCGAAGACAACTTGCGATGCAATCCGAAGCGGCTGCGCCTGACGGCGAATGCGCAAATACGGTACTGCCGCGTATTTAAGCAGGAATCGCCGAAAATCCGTTACGAAGCCGCGAGCGAACGCTCCGGGGCTTCCGGCTTTCCGCAAGTCCAATGCGCCACGGTTTTCTGTTGTCGAATTCATGATGCGCTCCGAATACCTATTAAACACAATAACAAAGATAATTATAGTCCTTATTATCTAGATTATTGATTTTTAGGCCTAAATTCCGGCTTGATACGGATTAATCAAGGAATCGGCGGCTAAATTAGGGGAAATCGTTAAGAAAAAGAAATTTGCAAAACAATTGACGAAAAACCTGGAAAGCCGGATATAATTTGTTTCGTGGGCAAAGTTCAAAACCTCAATGCAGGTCATTTCAGTTTCGAATTCCTCCCAGAGCCTGAGTTCGACGCGTTTATGCCGGAGCAATTTTTCGTTCGGGCTATGCATTCGAACAGCGGCTTTTTTTTGACCGAGGAGTTCGTTTCGCAGGCACGCAGTTTGGACGTTGACGAAATCGTAGATTATTTGATGAACGATTTGAACAAAGAAAACCGCGAAGATCCAAACCCCGTGTTGATGCTGTATTACCTGTTTACCGATTTCGGAAGCGAGTTTCCTCGTATAATGATGATGCGCAGACGAAGACCGCTTGGTAGAAACGAATCGGCGTAAATGAGATTCGGCCGACTCGCAGGCCGGTTTCACTCAATATATAATCCCGCTAGTCCGTTCGGTTCGGTTTTTCTCTGCATTTTGATCGCGGAAGGGTCTATTACTCGCACGAACATTTCAATCGTCGCCGCTATTGTTGCATCGGCCAAATGGCCCCCGAAAACCGTGAAGTCCTCCCTGCCCAAAACCGCATGAACGTGTATTATCGGTTCGTCTTCGAGCCAAGCGATATTGCCCTGCAAACTCAAGCATTCGAAGCAGCCTTCGAAAACGGTAAATTCATATTCGCCTCCATAGCCTTTGAAAAACCCTAGTTTCGGGTTGTCGAACATACCGATTCCACCAAGGATGACTGCTCCCAAAACGCGGTCGCGTTTTGCCCAGGCTTTGAGTTCGTCGAAGAAGTTTTCGCCGCGCAAAAACCTCAGCGCATAGGTTTTGCCTTCGGGTTTGATTTGCATATTGGACTCCACGAATTGAAATGAAACCCGATTTTACCACGCTGTATTTGCCTATGGGAAAACGCGACGGGGCGCTGGAAGTTAAATTTTGGTGCGAACCGATAAGCCTTGCGCAGCTTCGGCCGATGTTACGACCAGAGCTTGCGGAGGATAAACGCCACAAAAAAGCTTGCTATTAAAAAGCCCCAACTGATCTGACGAATTAGCTGTCCCAGTTTTTCTTCCCGGCCCATTGCGCCGCGGGAAGTGTCGGATTGACCGGTTATCGCCGCGCCAAGTCCCTCGCTTCTACGGTTCTGAACCAGCGTCAGAACGATCAGCGAAACGCAGATAATCAGATAAACTGCTTTGATTACGAATTCGAGTGCCTGTGCCATGAACAATCAATTTAACATTTTCCGCCTCAAAATGCAACGAATCGAAAGGTTATTTCAAAAATCCTTTCGCCGCCGAAGCCATATCTGCTGAAGCCGTTTCGCTATGCAAATCGATGGCAGGAAGGCACGAATTTACCGTGCAAATATACACAGCAGGATTTTTTCCTGAAGTAAATTTCAAACCGGAGCTTTCGGCCATGCCGAGTTCTTCCGCGGTTGAAATATGCCTTACAACGCGGCCGGGAACGAATGTGCCGAAGACCGCCGTCGCGGCTTTTGCATCGAAAGTTCTGCCGGTAAAATTGGCTTCTTTTCCTTCAGGTTGCACAACCGCGAATCTGAGGCCTGCTTCGACAAGGTGAAGCGCATGATAGTACGAACTTCCAAGGAAGCCGTATTTGCCAGCGCTCGGTGCAGCGGAAGCAAGCGCCCGCATTGCGGATTCCCCATAAGTTCGCTCCCCGGTTGCGAGTTCCATGCGTGCGAAGAACGCAGCTGCATCGGCGTTTTCCTCAAACGGCTTTCCGATAAACAGAAGGTTTCCGCGCTGCTTTCCTCTATAAGGCGAGAAAAAGAAACCGCCGCTGTTTTCATCTTCAAAGTAGCCTTTAATCACTCCGGCGATTTTTCTCGCACGTTCCAGCCATTTGAGATCGCCGGTTGCGGAGTGCGCGAACAAGGCGGCATTGCCGAAAGCGGTTTGATCCGGCAGCACTGGAGTTGCTTGTGCGGTTCTTTCGAAACTGCGGCGTATCCAACCGTCCTCCGAGCGCATATTGTTCCAAATTCCGGCAAGAGCGGCGATTCCAGTTTGGATCCTTTTATCGTCACACATCGCGGTGCCATATTCTATTAATGCTTCAGCCATTTCCGCGGCCCATCCGGATATAACGTCCTTTTCCACGAACGGGATGCCCAATTGTCTTCGCTTTTCGTCCGAAAGCCCGAAATAGTCTTCGCCCGGAATAAAAGGCGCGTCCGCATCGTGACTACCTACGTCAGCATCTTGGCTGGAATACAGCTTCCAATCTTCGCCGGTCAGCCAATTTTCGATGTACCGCAGTATTTCGCCGCAATCATCAAGCGCCCATTTTTCACCGGCAAACAGGTGGAAATGCAAGTAGTTTTTCAAAATTCGAGCTTGGTCGAACAGCATTTTTTCGAAATGCGGCACACTCCAGAACCTGTTGACGGAATATCTGAAAAATCCACCCCATTCCTTATCCAAAATGCCCTGTTGAGATTTAAGCGTAAGTTCCAGCATTCGCCTCGCCGAAGGGTCGTCCTTGGCAAAACTTCGGGTTAACAAAAATTCCATTAATGCTGGCTGGGGAAATTTGGGTTGAAAACCGTGTTCGGGCGATCCGAATCCGCCATGCTCTTCGTCGAATGCGCGCAGAGCATCGCCAGTAAGTTTAAGAGCATACGATTCCAGGTCGGGCAGCCCATCAAATCGGACGGGGGTTTCGAGTTGGGCCATATAGCCTGCACGCTGCGCCGCCACTTGTCCTTCGATATCGTCTTTTTGTTCTTCGTAAACTCGAAGCACTTCGGACATCCATTTGAGCATATTGTCCGGCGCAACGTAAGTAAGACTCGAAAGCGTTTCGCCGCTTGGCAATAAAAGGGCGGTTGTAGGCCATCCGCCTGATAGATATGCTTTTTCAACTTCGGGATGCCTGTCCGCGTGAACGCGAATTGCGATGAAGTTCTCGTTTATAAAGTCGATTACGTTAGGCGCGGAGAATGTCGTTTCATCCATTACGTGGCACCAATGGCACCACGGTGCTGTTATGTCGAGCAAAACCAGCTTATCTTGCGATTTTGCCAATTCGAAAGGCGAATCGCCCCAATCTTGCCATTGGATTTCGCCGTCTCGTTTTGCGCGCTTTGACGCCGTTAATCCCTCAAGATAGCCTGGACCAAATTCAAATTCGTGCGGCGATGCACTTTCCGGTTTGTCGTTCATGAAATGCTCCGAAATTAAAAGGCGCAAGAACTTCGGCGGAAAACCGCGGCTCTGCGCGCATTTTCTATACAGCCGTTTTGAACTCAATAACGAATCGGCGGCGTGAAATTTAAAATCTCCGCCGGTCAATCCTATCCTTCGAGTTCTTCGAGTCTTTCCAACCGTTCTTTCTCGATTGCGTACTGCCGTTCCCATGTTGCGGCCGTTTCGATGCGTAAAACTGTGGCATGCTTGAGCCGGCCGGGAAGCTCGACTTCTTCTTTAGGCGAAAACACCACGCCTTTTAGCTCGGGCTTGGCGAGTTTGTATGTTTCTTCCGAAATTATTATCCTATTGTTCCTCTCGAAACTGGCAAGCCTGCTTGCCACGTTGACAGTATCGCCTATAACCGTGCTGTTCATTACTTGCCCCGGAATTCCGACGTTGCCGAAAACTACGTTTCCGGAATTAATGCCGATTCCGATGTAGAATTCCTCTTCCAGCCACCGGGCCCTTTCCCGGTTGATTTCGCGCAGTTCGTTCATTATTGCGAGGGCGGCGCTTACAGCGTTCACCGCGTTCGCGCGCTTTCCGGATTCGCGCCTGAAAATCGCCATAAGACCGTCGCCGAGGAATTTGTCCACCTGCCCTCTATGGCGGCTTATGACCTTCGAAAACCGGCTCATCATGCGGTTAAGCTCGCCCAGCACCAGATTTGGCTCGTGCGCTTCGGTGAAAATCGTATAGTGGCGAATGTCCAAAAATAGAACGGTTAAAAATTCTTGATGGGCTCGCTCTATCGAGTCGCTGTCGCCGCGAAGTGCGTGAACGACCAGTTCGCTAGGCAAAAAGTGCCAGATGTCCTGAACGTTCATGAAACGCTTGTAAAAAAAGTCCAGCTCTTCGAGCATTTGCTTTATCTGGAACAGGCTGTTTTGGCTAAGCCTTTCCGTGGATATTTTGAATATCCGGTAAAAAATAGACGAATATCTGTCCGCGAAATCGAGAAGCACCTCACCTTTGACGGTAAACAACACAAGGTCTTGACTTGCTCTCACGGTTGCCGTCGCGGGGCAGCCGAGGATTATTCCAATTTCGCCGAAGAAATCGCCGCGGCCGAGGCTTGCGATTTTGACCCGCCTTGGCCCGATGGATTTGAATACATCCGCTTTTCCGCGATAAATAAAATAAATACGCTTGCTAGGCTGATTTTCGTGAATTATATATTCGCCGTCCGGCGGCGTAATGATTTCGACTTTTTCGACTAGGTCGCGCAGGTCTTCGCCGGTAAGGTCTCGAAAAATATCGAACGCAAGCAGTTCCCTTGCAATATCCCGTTCGGTCAAATCCGCCGGTTTCTTAAGAACCATTTTCGCCTCCGCCGCCAGATAGCGGCTTGTTTGTTTCAGGAATTCGGGGTTTCTTCATCTCCGGATTGCGACGACATTTCGATCGGAAAACCCTCTTTGATTGCTTTTTTGACGGCACATTTATCCAAAAATGCGTCGAATTTTTCCTTTTGTTCGGCGGGCAGGGCAGCCGGGTACTTGTAGGATATCGATAGCGATAACACCTGTGTCGTTTTTAGGTCTTGTTCGTAATCGAGCGTGAGTTCGAATCCATCAATCGGAAGCTTGAATCTCGAACAAAAAAGGTCGGCGTACATTGCCGTGCAGGTTCCGATTGAGCCGATGAAAAATTGCGCCGGCGTAGGCCCGGCGTCTGGGCCTCCTACTTCTTCCGGCTCGCTCGCGATGAACATGTGGTTTCCTCCGGCGGCTTTGAATGTGAGCTTTGCCAAAGGTTTTACTACGATTGTCTTTCCCATTTTTCCAAATTCCTCCAAATAACTCATTTAGTTTTAGATGATTCGCTGCACGCTGGTTTCGCCGTCGGAATGCAGTTCGATCAAATATACGTCACCTCTCGAAATTTTGGTTTCGTTGGTAATGGCGAGCATTTTGTTCAGCAAATCCCGCCGTACGTATTTTTTTCGAGCGTTTCTGTATTGGACGGCGTTGACTATGCTGACTTCGATTAAATCGCGCAACCGGCCTTCGATAGTGACCATTTCGAGATTCGGATTCTCCGCGAAGTCGATTTTGAGAATTGCCGACTTAGTACCGGTGGCCTTTTTTGTAAGAGCTTGAATTTTCTTGCGCGCAGTCTCGATTTGTTCCGTGAATTTAAGCAACAGCTTGTCCAGATTGTTTACACGCGGGTCTTTGGCGCAAAACACGCAGAAATCCGTTTCGCAATGCCAAACGCCGCCATGGTCGCGCAAAAGCTGTATGGCGCTGAAATTCGGGCCTTCGTAATAATCCGACCAAATCTGGCTGATGCCGCGCGAAGTCCAGTCCGGTAAAGACTCGTAAAACCGCATATCCTGCTGGCAGATAGGGCATTCCATATGGAGCCGGTGCAATAATACCACTTCGGACGGCAATAAAATCGCGTCTATCAGCTATTGCCGGTCTCCGGCTTTTATCGCGCTCAAAATCACCGCCTTGAGGTCATCGAGTGGGATCGCCTCGCCAGGTTTGAAGTTTATACATGCTTTGCCGGTCTTCGATTTGGGATTGACTTTCTTATACTTTTCGATTGCCGCTTTATCTTCGGAATATAAAGTTACGCCGTTTTTCCGGTATCCTAGAGCCACCCAGCCGGGCTTGATTCTGAACGTAAGCAATCTATACCAAATGAGCACTTCGGCGTTCGGTACCGCCTCTTCGATAAACAAGCATAGTTTTTCGAAGAGTTCTCGACGGTCGTCCACGACATTATTCATGTATTCCAAAGCAGTTTTGTTCAATTTCATTCCGTTTCAAACTGCAAAACCGGCACACGCCGCGCATTTTACCCGAATTTCTGCAGTTCGTTTCGAAAGGCATACAGGTGTGGCGGATGTCGTTCTTGACGCCTTCATGCGCCGGTGTTAGGATAATCAAGTGCCCGCGATTCACAAACTTCCCCAGTCCGAAATCGACAAAATCTGCGCAGGCGAAGTCGTTGACAGGCCTGCGAGCGTGGTCAAAGAGCTTGTCGAGAATTCGCTCGACGCCGGTGCGCGGTCGATTTCCGTAGAAATCGAGGACGGCGGCAAAAAATTGATTCGAGTCGCGGACGACGGCGGCGGGATTCCCGCAAGTCAAATCGAACTTGCACTTTCGAAGCACTGCACCAGCAAAATCCAGTCGGCAAGCGACCTTCAGAGTAAACATACTCTGGGATTCAGGGGTGAGGCACTTTACAGCATATCTGCCGTGAGCAAACTATCGCTGACGACAAGGCATCGAGAGGAGCAGGCAGGAATTGAAGCACGCGTCGAAGCCGCACAACCGCCATCTATATCCAAACTCGCATTCAATCCAGGCACGTCTATAGTGGTCAGTGAGCTGTTTTTCAATACTCCGGTCAGACGCAAGTTTTTAAGGTCGAAAAGCACGGAAATTAACTTCATTACGACGCTGCTTCTGCAGTATGCGCTGGCGTATCCCGAAATCGAATGGAAGTTGACAAGCGACGGAAAAATGCTCTTTGCGACAAGCGGCGACGGCGACGTTATAAAAATACTTCCCAAAGTCTTCGATGCCGATTCGGCAAAGGAAGTGATCGAGCTAGATTACGAATTTAACCCGGATTATTTGGGCCGCGACGGCGGCGTTTCGGCAGGAAAAGGACTGACATTGAAAGGCGTTGTTGCAAGGCCGCATCACCACAGAACCACGCGAAGCTCGCAATTTTTTTTCGTGAATCGCCGGCCGGTTCGAAACCGAATTTTCTTCAGGGCAATAGACGACGCATTCAAGGAGTATTTAAGTCCCGGAAAGCACCCGCTTTGCGTGCTTTTGCTCGGCGTTCCGCCGTCCGACGTGGACGTGAATATTCATCCATCCAAGCTTGAAGTGGACTTCAGCGATTCGGGCAAAATTTACGGTTTGATAACTGCCGGGGTGAAGCGCGCGCTTTCCGGCGCGGCATCGCAAAGGCAAATCGATCTCGCCCGCACATTCGGGATGACGCAAATCCCGGCTCCCGTGGATCATTCAGACCCGATTAAGTCAGGTTCCAGTGCCGCAAAAACAGCGGAAATCGGTTATGAATTTAATCATGCGGGCGCATTGGGAAAATCAGTAGAGCGCGCAGAGATAGCGTCATATGAACATAAAAAAAGAGCTGTACCGGTTTTCGAAGAGACGATAGACGCCCAGCCGCAAGGCGTTCCGAAGCATAATGAAGCAGTTTTGCCTTCCGAATTGGGCAGAAAGTATGAGCCGCCGATTGGCGAATTCGACATTTCAAACGTTACGATTTTGGGCCAAATCGCCCGAACTTTCATTGTGTTTTTGCTGGACGATGCAGTATTTTTGCTTGATCAGCATTCGGCTCACGAAAGGATTTTATTCGAAAGTATATACGGCGATTACATCGAAGTGGGAGCGTCGCCTCCTACTCAGGGACTGGTTTTTCCCATTCTTCATTCCGTTCGTGCCGATCAAGCGAAGGCGATGGAGGCTTTTTTACCCGCTTTATCCAAGCTCGGCTTCGGTGTAGAGCTGTTCGGGGAAGATACTCTTCTTTTGCGAGAGGTTCCCGCGGCCGCAGCGGATAGGATGGACGCGCTTGTTTTTCGATCGATGGTGGACGAATTCATTGTAACCGGCGGTCAACGTAGTTATAATGATATGCTCAAACATGCCGCCGCGACGGCGGCATGTAAGTGCGCAATCAAAGCAGGCGACCCGCTAAATTCGGAAGAAATGTCTTGGCTAGTGAAATCTTTAACAACAATCGAAGACAGCTTTTCCTGCCCGCATGGGCGGCCTACCGTCGTGCGATTGGGCGAATCGGAAATTCGAAGGTTGTTCCTGCGGTGAACGAGCGAACGGACTGCGAAAAGCCGGATGCGGACGGCCGTTTGGAGTATGTGAAGCGGCTATTCGACAAACTAGCTCCCGTTTACGATCGCGGAAACTCGATTATCAGCATGGGGATGCACATCCGTTGGAAACGTGACGCACTGAGATTCGCGACCTCCATTCTCGAATCGGTTCCGGTCAAAATATTGGACGGCTGCTGCGGAACGGGCGATTTCGCGCTACTAGCCGCGAATTCCTTTCCGGAAGCTGGCATTACGGGAATCGACCTGAGCAATCCCATGCTGGATATTGCCCGCAAACGCGCCCGGAAACAAGGATTATCCGGTTTAAACTTTGTGACCGGCGACTTGACCAAAATGAGCGAGTTTCACGGCTTCGAGGCAGACATTTTCACAATCGGATTCGGCCTGAGAAACATTCCTTTGCGAACGAAGGCGCTTGCCGAAATCAGAAAAACGCTTAGAAAAGGCGGCGTGTTACTAATGCTCGACCTCGCCAAGCCGGCGCCGTGGTATTCAAAGCCGCTAATGTTTGTATATCTTAAAATTGCTATGCCGCTATTTTCTCTGTTTTACACGGGAAAACCTGCGGATTACCTTTGGCTTTCCCGTTCGCTTGATGCATATCCGGACTACGATTCGCTGTGCAGGGAGTTGAAAACAGCCGGATTCAGGGATATCGTCATCAAACGTTACGGGCTCGGTATGATTGCCGCCATTGTTGCAGTGGCTGAATAAAGGAGAGGTAGGGAGAAAATGATGGAGAAAAAAATAACTGCCCAAAGGAAAAAACAAAAGGAACTTCCCGCATTACAAATTCCTTACAGCACGATAGTCAGGCTGACACACTATTTGCGGGTAGTCGAAAAGCTGGATGAACTCGGCGTTAGCAATATTTCGAGCGCCGAACTAAGCGAAGAAACAAAAATCAACAGCTTTTTGGTTCGAAAAGATTTATCTTATTTCGGCGAATTCGGAACTCGCGGCGTCGGTTACGATATCCCGTCCCTCAGGCGTGAACTGCGCGGGATTCTGGGACTTACGAAAACCCATAAGGCCGTAGTCGTTGGGGCGGGAAATCTGGGCCGCGCCCTCATTCATTACAGCGGTTTTCTGGACAAGGGATTTGAAATCACAGCTGTTTTCGACTCGGATCCAGGAAAAATAGGCTCAAAAGTCGAGAATTTTCAGGTTCGAAGCGTCTTTAATCTGGAAGAATACTTGAAAGGGAACCCCGAAACCGCCATCGGCATAATCGCGGTGCCTGCTGCAAGCGCGCAGTTCATAGCGAATTTGCTCATTGCGAATGGCATAAAGGGAATTCTGAATTTCGCGCCCATAACTCTTCAGGTACCGGAGGAAGTCGTTTATTCGTCGGTGGATTTAACGACACACCTAGAAATTATCAGCTTTTACATTACGCATCCTGAAGCGAAAAAAATGAACGGTTAAGCTATTGAAGATAAGTTTCAAAACTAATGCGGCCGTGAGAGGCCGCGACTAAATGGGATCTTCGGACATACCAAACGCTTCGAGCAATCTTTCAAGATCCTCGTTGGAGTAGTAACGCAATACTATCGAGCCGCCTTCCTTTGCCTCTTTGATGATAACTTTCGTACCGAAGTACTTGGTCAGTTTGTGCGACAGGTGCTCGGCAGCCTTGGAATTTTGAGGGATTGTCTTTCGCCTTTTTCTTCCGGAATCCGTATCCGAATCAGCGGCAATTTTTCGTGTGTAATCTTCTACTTGGCGGACTGAGAGTCCATTCTCCGCGCAGTAGATGGCGGCATTTGCGATTTTTTCCGGGGGTAGAGCAAGAAGCGCTCTTGCGGCACCTGCGGAAAGCGCCCCGATTCTGACAAGGTTCAATGCTGCATCCGGCAAGTCGAGAAGGCGAAGTAAATTGGCAACGGCAGGACGGGACATTCCGAGGGCGTCGGCGGCTTCCTGCTGGGTGATTCTCAGCTTTTCGCGCATCGCCCGTATTCCTTCCGCGGCTTCGATCGGGTTTAGGTCCTCACGCTGCAGGTTTTCTATTAGCGATGCTGCAAGCCTTCCGGATTCTTCTTTGTCGGATATTATGCACGGCACCTTTTGCAGCCCGGCTATTTTGGCAGCGCGCAGTCTTCTCTCGCCGGCTATCAATTCGTATCCGCTATCCGTTTTTCGTACTATCAGCGGCTGAAGAAGTCCCTGTGCCTTAATGGAATGGGCAAGGCTTTCAATGGCCTCGGCATCGAATGTAGCCCTCGGCTGGCCGGGATTAGGGCGAATGCTGTCGGTGAGGACTAGCCTGAAAGCGGCACTTGTCTTGTCGAAATCGTGAGCGGATTTTTCTTGAATCCCCAGCAGCGCGTCGAGTCCCCGCCCAAGCGCCTTTTTTTTTCCTGTGCTCGCTTTTTTGTCCGGTTCTTCAGTAATACTCAATTCTTGTGGAACATCCTCGGTATAACTTTGCTCGCTCAAATCACTCTGTTCAATACCTCGGCCGCAAGCGACAAATAGGCTGCGGCGCCGGGGTTTGAAGGTGCGTATTCTACTACCGGAACGCCGAAACTCGGAGCCTCGGCCATTTTAACCGTGCGCGGAATAACGGCTTCGAAAACCAAACCGGGGTAATGACTGGAAAGCTCTGCCACGACTTCACGGGATAAATTTGTTCGCGCATCGAACATAGTTGCGACTATACCGGCTATTTTTAAGTACGGATTCGACGCGATTTGAATTGAGCGTACCGTATCCGTGAGTCTTGCCAGTCCGGCAAGACTTAAAAACTCGCATTGGACCGGGATGATTACTTCGTCTGCAGCCACAAGGCAATTAAGGGTTACAATTCCAAGCGAAGGAGGCGTATCGAGGATTATGAAATCGAAAGATGTTTCTAAGGCGCCGATTGAGCGCTTTAGCAGTTCGTCGCGTTCTTGCTGTTCCACCAGCTCTATTTCGAGTCCCGATAGATGCTTCGAGCCGCGAATCAGGCTTAAATTGGGGTATTGCGTAGGAATAATGCAATGATTGTTTCCGCTCGCATCGGCGAAAAGCGAGTAGCTCGATTCGCTGAACGGATCGTTCAACGACGACTCGAAATATCCGAGCGCCGTCGATGCGTTCGCTTGCGGATCGCAGTCGATTAATAGGACGGAGCGGCCAAGTTGCGCGAGTCCAGCGGCCAGGTTTACCGCGGTGGTGGTTTTGCCTACTCCTCCCTTTTGATTGGCGAGGGCGATGATGCGCACAGGGCGGATTATAACACCGGTCATTCTCCGAAAGTTCTACTCGGGCGAGTTCACAAGCAAGTATGCAACGTCCTTTTTCCCGGCATAATTGACGAATTCTATTCCATCTCTTTGAGTGTAGCCACATTCAAGTTCCAACAGCTCCTTCAATGCTGCAAAGCCGAATCCTGCCAGCATGTGTCTTTGTTTTCCAATAAATCGGGCTATTCGGGCGACCATTTTCGGCTTGGCGAAGGCTCGGTGAGTGATTACGTCGAAACGGTTTCCGAATTCCGGATCTTCGGTTTCGAGAAAGGTATTTTGTACTATTGCATTCCTGCAATTCATGGCTGCAATTGCGTTTTCCAGAAATGCGGCACGCTTTTCGCCCGCTTCGAACAACGTGAAGTTTGCCGCAGGATAAAACGCGGCAAGCGCGAGGCCGGGAAAACCGTTACCTGTTCCAAGGTCCGCTGCATTGCCAGTGAAGTCAGGCCCGATTAGGCAAGCGAGCAATGCCGATTCGTAAACGTGTTTTTGAATAATATTGATTTCGTCGGTTAGTCCGGTAAGATTGAGTACGCTCCCGTATTTTTGCAGTTCAACCAAAAGCGCGAATATCGCGGCATCGGGAAAGCCGGAAGTAAACCCGCGACGTTCCAGATGCATTGCTACTTCGACTAGCGAATCGGGTGGCCGAAGGTCGATTGACTCGTTCACAAATGCATCTTATCAGGTTGCAAATGCACTTGAAGTGGATGGAATCGAATTCGTATGAACCAAACTGCAAACAAACCGTCGTTATACCCGGTAAAAAAAGGTGGGACGCCGGGGTTCCCACTTTAAATTTAAGGTATAATCGGGTTTCATTATGGCACTCGATCAAAAGTCGGTCGTTTCATCGGATGTGACCCTCGCGGCGCAGGATGTCGAACGTGTAGTTGCGAGCGTGGAAAGCGTGATATTCGGCAAACGCCGGGTCATTGAATATCTGATGATCGCGCTCCTTTCCGGCGGTCACGCATTAATCGAAGACGTGCCGGGCGTGGGAAAAACCATGCTCAGCCGGGCACTCGCCCGAAGTTTGGAACTTGATTTCAAAAGGATACAGTTCACTCCGGACCTGCTTCCCAGCGACGTAACTGGCAACATGGTGTTTAACCAGGGTACGAGCGAGTTTTATTTCAAGCCCGGACCGGTTTTCGCAAACGTGCTACTTGCAGATGAAATCAACAGAACAAGCCCTAGAACTCAATCCGCCCTGCTTGAAGCAATGGAAGAACGGCAAGTAACGCTTGACGGAATTCCGCACGAGCTTCCTGTTCCGTTCTTCGTAATAGCTACTCAAAATCCGATCGAACATCAGGGCACTTATGCGCTACCGGAGGCGCAGCTTGACCGCTTTCTTCTTAAAATCAGAGTAGGTTATCCTTCGGATTCGGAAGAAGCGGCGATTTTGGAAAGCCAGCAAGTTCGGCATCCAATCGAAGACGTCGAACCTGTAATTTCCCCCGCCAGAATTCAGGACATTTCAGATTTGGTTAAGAACATTCATATCACTCCCTCAATCAGGCGTTACATAGTCAAAATTGTTTCGGAAACAAGAAATCATCCCGACGTTCAAGTCGGATGCAGTCCGCGAGGCTCGCTGGGACTTGCCAGAGCTGCTCAGGCCGCGGCGATGATTGCAAGGCGCGACTACGTCGTTCCAGACGACGTTCAGGAAATGGCGCCGGTCGTATTGGGTCACCGGCTGTTCTTACTGACCGAATCCCAGCTTTCAGGTGTGTCTTCGAGAAGAATCATAGACGACATAATTGCGCGGCTGCCCGTGCCGACCGAGTAGGTGGTCGAGTGGTCAGCCCCGCACTAATTATTCTGTTCGTTCTAAATTTGATTTTTCTGATAGCCGCGTTCGTTTTCCCTTCTCAAGAACCCGTCCGCTATGCGCTAATGGCGATGCTCCTGCTTGTCGCTTGGGCGATTTTCTGGCGATTTCTGTCCGTGAAATGGGGATTTCAGAGGATAATGCTGGCAAGGGCGGCGATTGCGGTTTTATTTCTGACCGCATTCAGCGCAACCGTAAGCGTGCTATTCAGTACTCACTTGCTCGTTTACACGTCGGTTTTTATTTTTACGAGCGCACTTACTATTTTTATCTGGTCATTATTCGCCAGCGCCGGATTGACCATCGAACGGGAGCATTTGAGAATTGCTCTTACGGGCCAGCCGCTCGAAGTAAAGGTAAAACTAATCAACAACAGCAGGTTTCCTAGATTTACCGTTATCGGATTCGACTACTTTCCCGCCGTAAGCAGCGAAGCGGGATATCAGGAAATGTGTTTCGTCAGCGTAAAGGGGCATAGCTCCGTGACTCTGAGTTACGAAGCGGTGCCCACGCTGAGGGGAGATTGGCGCGTCGGGCCATTTTATTTTTGGGGCGGCGATCCGTTCGGTTTTTTCAAACACGAAAGGCTCGTGGAAACGCTTACGGAGCTTATCGTAGTGCCCGTGCCGTTCAAGGTGAAAATGCAATCTCTGGACAGCGTAAGTTTGCGCCAAAAAGACGAAGCGGCCACGATAGAAAAGCCCGGAGAATCCATCGAGTTTTTGGGAGTCAGGGAATATCGAGACGGGGACAGCATAAGGAAGATTCATTGGATTTCGAGCGCGCGCACGGGACAGCTTATTACAAAGCAATTCGAACTGAACGTAGCGAGCACAATTTCTTTTTTGCTTCTCAATTCCGCGGATATGGGAAGAGGGAGAAATCCCGAAAAAACGGCGCTCGAAGACTCGTTGAGGATTATCATTTCTCTCGCTCAAGCAGCAATCAATTCCGCTTATCAAGTTAGTTTTATGGAAATCGGTGGAGCGGAGGAACGTGTCGTTCGCACTGGCGGCGGCAGAAAGTTTTTGTCCGACCTTTCGGTTCAGCTTGCTAAAATCGGCGAGGGCGGAAACGTCAATATCAAGGGCGAACTTAAATGGGTTGCCGAGTTAATTCCAAAGGGAAGCAACCTTTTCGTTTTCACGGACAAATATCGCAATTCCGACGAAGAAGTTTTTAACCACCTACACGGAAGATTCAGAAATCTTACGATAGTTCATTTCGATGTGGAAAGCTACGAAACGGGCAAACGAACAGTAACGGCTACACGCACTGCTGGAAGCGGCAGATTTCTCACTTATAGAATCGAAAACGGCGACGATTTGAAAATAGTCACCGAGCGGATACTCAGGCTTGCAAAACGGGAGGCGGCGCATGTCTGATGGCGGCTACAACAGCGGATTTTTTGCAAGGCTAATAGGGGTGCCTAGCAGGCAATGGCTCTATATTTTTACGGCAGTCGCAACCGTTTTAGGAATTCAGCTTCTATATCTAGTAAACGACGATATTACGTTGAATGCAGGGCTCAGCATTTCCATTATGGCGGGTTTCGCGTTCAGTTATTTTCTTTATCCCGGGCATCAACGCTATGCAATATACATTCTAGACATCGCGGCAATTGCGATTTTCGCTTATTTCATTCAAAAGGTTGTGTCAACGCCTGTCGCCTGGGGAACTGATTTCGGCGTGCTGCTCGGAATACTGATCGCGCTTTACAGCTTCCGAGCATACTCGGAACGCGACCACAAAATGATTCTCGCGGCTTGCCTTGTGATAATGCTGCTCGCCAGCGTCGCCAGCTATGACGTAAAGTTGATGTTTATTCTTCCTCTGTTCGTATTCTGCGCATTCGCCAGTTTGTACGTGGCAAACAACATTTCGCTGGCGGATAGGATTCCTTATATCGCAAGCGAAATGGGGGCGGCCTCAAATATCGCATATTTGTCGGGCAGGGCAACGGTCATCGTTTTTGTCGCGAGCATACTTATTTATATGGTCGTTCCTCACAGCGAAGGCGTGAGAAATCCTAGATTCAGGCTACCGACAAGCGCAATCGTGTCGGCGGAAGGCGACGAAAGCATTCCCGAAAACGAGCGCGAAGAACTGGACAGGATGAGCGAAACAAGCGGTTTCAGCGATCAGTTTAACCTTCGCGGTGGAAGGATCGACATTAAGGACGATCCGGTATTGCTTGTGAAAACCTCTTCCAACGAATATATGCGCGGAAAGGTATTTGACGTTTATGATGGGTTGAATTGGACCCAGTCCGAAATTGCATCGAAGCGGCCGGTTATGCCGCCAGCATCGCAGAATGAAGACTCAAGGCCGCCCGATTATATGGGTGGAGTCGAAAATTTTCCGCTTGTGGATTTTCCGTCCAAATCAAAGGAAGAAGAACTTAAACGAAAGCACATATACGTTGAATTGAAAAACGTTTATTCTTCGCCAGCGCTGGACGAAAATCCGTATTTGAACTACAGCATTCAGCATCTCGACGTATCATTTCTTCGAAACGATTTGGCGATTTTCTTTTCGCCATATCAGCCGTACAGAATAGAGGATATTGCACGAACCGATTCTTCCCGGAGCGGTGAAAGAAGAAGATACGCGGATCCGAAAATCGACGGGTTCAGCATACTCTCGCCTTCCGGCGGTTCGTCCGATGTCAGATATTTTCCGGAAGGCATGAGCTACAAGCTTTTTGCATTAAGGCCGAGCGTAGTTCCCGTCAGACTGCGGGCCGCGTCGAACACCGTTCCTCAAGAGATTCGAGAGGCCTATACCGTGCTTCCGGAAATAGTGACCGGAAATACCGCATTGATTGAGCTGGCCGAAACGGTCGCCAAAGGGCCTTCAGGCAAACTGGCGGTATTGCCGTACGATAAGGTGCTGAACATATACGACTATTTCGTAAGTTCGGGCGAGTTCGTGTATTCGCTGGATTATCCCAAGCTTCCCGTCAAAGAAGTGACCGACCCCGGAACGGGCGAAATAATCGAAGTGCCAGAGGTAGATGCCGCATATCATTTTTGCTTCGAAACCAAACAAGGGTATTGCGAGTATTTCGCTAATGCATTCGCCGTTTTCTGCAGAATCAACGATATACCTTCTAGGATAGTAACGGGATATGCTCCGGGAACATACAACTTCTTGAAAAACGGCTATATTTACTCGACGAAAAACGCGCATGCATGGGTCGAGGTATATTTCGACGGTTTCGGATGGATCGCATTCGACCCGACTCCTGCGTCGAGCGACTTCCTTAGCGTCGGCGAAATCAGGAATTTCTTGAGCGAAACTTTCGACTTCATTCAAAACCTGTTTGTTATCGACCCGCGCGGAACCCAACAAGCGATTGCCGCGTTTTTCGTGCTTCTCGCAACCAGAATCTACGAGGTCGCAGTAGAAAATCAAGTAACTAGTTTCAGCATTCTTGCCGCTCTTTTCGGGTTTCTGATTTGGAAATGGTGGCAAAGACTGCCGAAGCGCGCCGCGCCGCACATTCCGAAAAACGAAGTAGTAGCCGCTTTTTACGGTGTAGAAAAAGAACTCACAGCGCACAACTTCGACCGGCCCGCATACATGACCGGCCGAGTTTACCTGAAAAACATCGCGAGGATGATTGGGGACTTGTCCGGGCCGCTGAAAGAGCTGGATGCGATTTATTACAAATATGCCTACGGTAAAGATGCGCCGGACGAATTGGAAGTAAGCCGCGCAAAGGAAATCCAAAACATCGTAGTCAAGTATTTCGAAAAGGGCGGAAAGGATGGAGCCTGAACGGCTGCTCATAGTCAACGCCGACGATTACGGAAGGACACCGGAAATATCGCGCGGAATCCTCGATGCATTTTCCGCGGGAATTCTTAAAAGCACGACCATAATGTCCAATTTGGTATCGCGCATGGAATTGGATTCTGCGCAGGCTGCCGGAATTGCATGCGGTTTGCACTTCAACTTGACTTGCGGCAAACCTATTTCGGCGGTTCCGAAGGAATTTCTATCGCCCGTCCTATCTTTCGACAAATCGAAGGCGTTCAGTTTGCCAGCCGACGTTGTACGCGCCGAACTCGATGCGCAATGGGACTTTGTTGCCACTCATGGAATCAGGATAAGTCACATCGACAGTCATCACCATATCCATACCAATCCGAACGTACTGGCAATCGTCGCGGAATTCGCACTTCGGCGCGGCGTACCCGTCCGGCCTTGCGACGAAAGTACAGCCTTGCTCCTGAGCAAATTGGGAATCGCTTCAACCGGGAGTTTTTCAGCCGAATTCTTCGGAGAATGCTCGGTAAGCGAGGAAAACTTCGTGGAAATCCTGAAACGCTCGGAAGCAAAATCGCTCGAAATAATGACGCATCCCGGTTATTCGTCTCCGGAGCTCGAAAATGAAAGCACATACGCAAAGGAAAGGGAGATTGAACTCGCGGTTTTGAAAAGCCCGCAACTGGCTGAAAAGATAGCAGCGCTCGGCTGGACGCTTGGCAGCTATTTCGATTTATAGCAGCCTCCAAATCCGGCAGTTTATTCAAGCACGCCGGGGTATAATTAATAGTCTCGTGATTATTCGGCACTTCAATTGCGGCCGCGCGCTCAAGGCGCTGGCGGCTATTTTGCTGCTTGCGGCAGCCGTTTGCGTGCCTGCCTCCTGCAAAAAAGGCGGAGGAAATTTCTTTTCCGAAATCTCCTCGATACCCGGCGCCGTCCCGGACTCCGCCTTGAGTTCGGCGCAATGGAATGGAATTAGGGCGTACGTTCTCGATTCGAGCATGTCGCGATTGCCGAATTCCGGCGCACTAATAACACTGGAAGGTTCATCTTCCCGAAACGGCGCAAGGCTGGTTCTATCCAGCGAAGCCGCAAAAATGCCATTCGATTTGTACGTTCAACTCGACTACGACAAATCGAAATGGAAATTCGAACGGGCGGAATATCTCGGCGGAATGGGCGAATCAGCCATCTCCCTTGCAGTATCTCCTTATGCAGGCAGAGTGGACGCCGGAATCGCCGTGCCGAAATTCGAAAGAGACAATTCTCCTTCATCCTCTAGTTTGGACAAGAAACTCCTATTTGAATTCGTTTTTGCGGAGAAGGCGGATGTTTCGCGCAAATCGGTGTCGGGAGTTCCTTCGAATCCCGTAAACAAAGTCGAAAACTTGACGGCGATTGATAGCGGAAGCGGGTCGGTACTTCTTACTTGGAACGAAAAAAACGTAGGAGACTACGACAATAGCGGCGAAGTTGGCGTTCCCGACATTACTCCAATCGCGCTGCACTATCTTGAAACTTTCGAAACTAGCCCAAATCCGGAGCTATTTTCGCTTATAGACGGAGATGCAAACGGGGAAATAGGAATTCCGGACATAACTCCGATTGCGCAAAATTATCTGAGTTTGGTCGGCGGATACATGGTCTATCGAGCGGATTTGGGAGGCGAGCCGCTTCCGCCGGGCTCCAGCGATTCGCCAAGCGCAATCCGGCCCGTTCCTTCATCCGGTCAGGGCAGGGTTCCTTACCAATTTTCGGATTCTCCGCCGGAGTCCGGCATTTACACCTATACTGTGCGTCCGTTCAGCAGTCCATCCGACGAAGTGCGTATAGGAATCGTAAGTAATACGGCCATCGTTAGCTACTCCGGCGGGCAGGGCGGTGACAATTCGCCGCCCGAATGGGAAAGTCAGCCGGGAATAACGGATGCCATCGCGGGAAAAGAAAGCATACTCGTCAAATGGGGACGAGCGATTGACTCCGAATCGCCGCCGGTCTTCTACGATATCTATGTTTCCGCCGGCAACGAAATTAGCTTTAATGAACCGGACAAGTTCATAGTCGTACCGGCGGGCGACCCCGACGATGCGGAGCATTCGCTTCAAATCTGGGACCTGCCCAAGGGAGATACTTTTACGGCGGCAATCAGGGCAAGAGACAGCGCGGCTCCGCCGAATCGCGACGATAACACAAACACGATAACTGTCAAGTTAGTCGAAAGCATAGGTTGGCTGGAGTTTCGTGGCGGGCCTGGGCGCACCGGTGCGATTTCGCAATCTTTAAATCCGCCATTAACAATGGAATTCGCACACACGATTAATGCCTCGGCAATTCAAAGCAAAGTGTCGCCGGCAATCGTGGAGAATCCCGGCACGGGAAAGATTTACGCGCTATGCGCGCTTGATGCGACGGTGTATTGCCTTGATGTAACCGATTTCGATGATGTATTTACCGAATGGTCTTTCACCGCGGGCGATTGGATAGAATCGGGCATCGCGATTTCCGGCGGAAGGGTTTATTTCGGCGGACGAGACAACAAAATGTATTGCCGGGACGCGTTTACCGGAGAGCAGGTTTGGACTAGAAGCGTTGATGGCACGATTGCATCGAGCGCGGTCGTCGTCGGCGACATTGTCTTTTCCGCGACGGCGAACAGCGAGCTGTTAATGCTTTCCGCCCTTGACGGCAATAAATTCTTCAGTTATTTCGCGCCGGCGGCGATTTCGTCGAGTCCGGCTGTTGAAAACGGAAAAGTGTTCATCGGCACAGGCGATTCGGCTGCGCCTGCGAATATTGTATGCTTCAATACCGCCACCAATGCCGAGTCTTGGAGGTTCGCGACTCCCGCTGGCGTGCCCGCTACACCCGCAGTGGCGGACGGTTTTGTGCTGGCGGGAGATCTTTCGGGCAATTTCCATATCGCAACTACAACCGGCGCATTGCTGCGTTCGATTCCGCTGGACGGCTCGATTCATGCGAGTGCGTCTTACGCGAACGGAGTAGCTTACGTTGCCACAAGAAATGGAAAGGTTTATGCAATAGAAGTTTCGACAGGCGATTTCGTGTGGCCGTCTCCCGCTTCGATTCCGGGACTGAACGGCGTGACGGCGAGTCCTCTGCTAACGGGCGGATATTTATATGTTGCGGCGGGAAACGGAAGATTCTATTGCTTCGATGCCGCAACTGGCCAAAATGTTTGGGACGCGCCAGCAGGCATCCCGATTCAGATTATCGCCAGCCCTTGCGCGTGGCGAAACGTCGTTTACGTTTTGTGCGGCGATAAAACACTCAGGGCATTCAGTTCAAATGTCGACTTGATTGCGCCGTCCTGGATTACCGGCCCCGGAATAATCGCGGCGGACTGGACCGGCGCGCCGGAAGCTCTTACATTGAGGCTCTTGGCAGGCGAAGCTTTCGATGAACTATCTCCACCTGTACGGTGGATTTTTTTTATGAGTTCGATTAGCGCCGTAGATTTCGATACGCCGGGCGTTCCGCCTTCAAGCACTATTGCGTTCGCGCCTACGCTTTTTCGCGATTACGTTTTAAGTCCGGTGGAAATGACCGTTGCAAGACAGCATTGGACTTCGCATCGCGCTTGGTATGGGGCGCGGGCGATGGATAACGCAATTCCGCCGAATGTTGACGGAAATACTGTCGTTCTGGATTACACATTTCCTTGGACGGGATTTGACGTCGCGCTTGCTGCGGATACTGGAGAGAAGTTTTACAGATTCGATGGTGCGTACGACGATACGAGCGAATCCGCAATGATTGTTGCATACACACTGGATAACGGGATTTGGAAGTTGAAACAATACGTGATTTCCGGCGCGGAAACCGAACCCGTGGAACTTTTGCCGCTCGTCAACAAGGCTTCAGTCGGATACGTGGATATCGCGCCGGGAAACGCGCAAAGCGATAACAACTACTATGCGGCGGTCGTCGTGCCGGTTACGGGAGACCCGGTAAAGCGCGACTTGTACCTCGGCGTCACCGATTCTCACGACGAAGCTTTTACGCTTCAAAAAATAAGCTCGGAAGACAGATTTTGGGGTCAAATTAGTATTTCTGTCGATAATCGGGGACTTCCCGCGGTTGCCAGCACCTATTGGGAGCCTCTTACCGAGCCAACCTACCCCACGCTTTTTCCCCAATATCATTTCATTGACGACGGAATTCCACCCGCGTGGCGCCGGGAGTTTATTGACCAATCTGGTGTGCAAACCCGATATATCAATTTGGCATTTAAAAAGGACGGTACGCCGATCGTCGCATATACGAGGAGCAATCTTACAACTGGCAATCGGACAGGGCTTTTTGTCGCGGAGCGCATAGGCGAAAACAACTGGCAAACGACACCTGTTGCCGACGGCGCGATGCTCGGTACGACAGGCAAGCACCTATCTATGCTGCTGGACGAAAACGACCGGCCCATAATCGCTTTCACGGACCTCGAAGCGGAAATGATGCTCCTCGCTTTGCCGGTGGCGAACGGCGAGTGGGACGTGATCCAGCTCGGCGATCTAAACAACGCAGGCGTGCTTGCCCATCACGAAACCTCGCTTGTACACATTCCGGGCGCGGGGCCGGGCGACGGCACGGCCGATTATGCACTTGCGCATTACTCAACTTTCGGCGGAAGCTCGATTGTTCAAAAGGTATTCGTCAGGGCTTTCGGCAAATCCGGTGGCAATTGGGTTCTGCCTGAAAACAATACTTATTGGCTTGGAGAGACGGACCAGCCTCCGAT
>JAANMV010001314.1_pt1 | contig 27821 bp, 20 predicted proteins | sample 7279661 | NCBI WGS metagenome assembly JAANMV01 (sample SAMN14094540, study PRJNA606508) | bioreactor metagenome | isolation source: A lab-scale SPAN reactor treating ammonium-rich wastewater day 121 | place: Ireland: Galway | collected 2017-05-16
GTGACGCGAAACGCCGCCGCCGGCTCGGCTTCAAGCCGCGCGAACCAGAAGTCAAGGAAACCGCGCCCAAGTCGCACGCCGCGATTGTTGTTTGGCGGCGCGCCCTTGTCGATTGGCCAGTGTCAGGGCACGCGAGTGAGGCGCAGGTGCCTGGGCCATGCCGGGTCGTGGCGCTCGTCGTACTGCATGACGTGCTCGACACTGTGCAGGATGGGCGGGCCGTCGGGGTCGGGGTGGCGCACGTGGAGCCTGAAAAGGTCCACGCGCAAGAACTCCTCGGCCTCCTGCTCGCGGCCGTGCAGATAGTTGCGCAGGTGCCAGCGCACGTAGTTGTAGCGGGCCCAGCTGTAGCCCGTGGCGCCCTCCGTCACGTTGTTTTCGAGCTTGCGCATTCGCCCATTGAGAAAATTGACGGGCCAGCCCCACTCGCGCTCCTCTTCACGCAGTTCGGCGCCAATGAAGTCGCGCCCGGGCGCGAGGCGGGGAAGTTCACCGTGCTGGGGTGATTTGAGCAGAGTGCGCGAGCCGTCGCGCCGCAGAATCACGATGCAGGGCACCGCAGACCATGCACCCACCGTCGAGAACATGTTCCAGCGCTGCTCGCAACCCAGGGCGCGGCACCACGCGGCCGCGGCCTTGTGGGCGTCCTCGGCGGCAGAGTCCCCTGTGACCCGGGCCAGCAACGCACTGCCGCCGATGGGGCGGGCGTTGAACTCCACCAGCGCCGCCATGTGCAGCGCGCAGAACGCCAGCACGCCGAGGCCCCACAGGACCCTGGCGGCTGACGTGATGGCGTGCAGTGCGCGCAAGAGTTACTTGCCTCGGTAATGCTCTATCAGGATTTTGCTGACCTCGGGGCGGGTGAATTCTTCGGGGAGGATTTCGCCCTTGCCCAGCATCTCGCGCACTTTGGTGCCGCTGAGCGCCAGGTGCGCTTCCTTGGGACCGGGGCTGGTCTTGTTGCTGACCATCTCTTTGAGACCCGTGTGCCAGAACGTGTGCTCGAACTTCAGGGGCTCGATGCCGATTTCCTCGGGCTTGAAGCGGTCAAACATCTTCTGGGCGTCGTAGGTGCCGTAGTAGTTGCCCACACCGGCGTGGTCGCGGCCCACAATGAAGTGCGTGCAACCGTAGTTCTTGCGCATCAGGGCGTGGTGAATGGCCTCGCGCGGACCGGCGTAGCGCATGGCCGCGGGCAGCGTGGAAAGCACCACCCGCTCCTGCGGATAGTACTTCTGCACGAGCGCCTCGTAACACCTCATGCGCACGGGCGCGGGGATGTCGTCGGCCTTGGTCTCCCCCACCAGCGGGTGCAACAGCAGGCCATCCACGATTTCCAGGGCGCACTTGGTCAGGAACTCGTGCGCCCGATGAATCGGGTTGCGGGTCTGGAAGGCCACAATGCGCTTCCAGCCGCGCTCGCGGAACAGGGCGCGGGTCTGCTCGGGCGTGCGGTGATGGGCAGGAAACTCTGGGGCCCGGGGGTGCAGAAGCTGCACGGGCCCGCCGAGCAGCACGGGCTTGCGCGCGGCGATATAGGCCACGCCGGGGTGCTTCTCTTCCGTGGTGAGGTAGACCTTCTGGGCTTCCTCGCGCCAGTCAAAACTGAACTTGTCGGTCACACGCATCAATCCGACCACGCGGCCCGCGGCGTCGGCCAGGGCCACATCGCTGTGGAGCCTGATTTTGTCCGCCGTGGCGGCGTCCGTTGCGAGATTGACGGGGATGGACCAGACCAGCCCGTTGGCCAGGCGCAATTCATTGACCACGCTCTTGTGGTCGGCTTCGCTCATGAAGCCGTCTAAGGGCGAAAGAGCACCCACGGCCATCAGTTCGAGGTCGGAGTGGGCGCGCTCGTCCAGCGTCACGCGCGGCAAATCGGCAATGTACTTGGCGCCGGCGGGCGTGCCGTCCATGGATGAAACGCAGTTCACAAGTCTCCCGCCGTGCGGGGCAATGGCATCGTTCATGTTCAGGTTCCCGTGGTCAGGCCCGCCGTTATAGCGCACCGGCCGGCGGTGCAAATAGGCCGCCTAGGCTGCCTCGCTGTGCGGGTGCAGGCCGCGCTGTTTGAGCAGTCGCCCCTCGATGCTCTCGAACACGAAGCGGTCTACACACACGCTGAAAAGGCAGACCAGCAGCATAGCCGCCAGCAGCACGGCAATGCGGTCACCTTCACTTACGCCCTGCAGGCGCAGAATCGGCCCCACGCCCGTCAGTCCCGTGACGATGAGTTCAGCGCCCAGGAGTCCGCGCCAGGCAAAGGCCCAGCCCTGTTTCATGCCGGCCACGATGCCCGGCATGGCGCTGGGCAGAAGCACGAAGCGGTAAAGCCTCCAGCCGTTGGCGCCGAGCATGCGGCCGGCGCGCGTGTGCAGTTGCGGCACCTGCGCCAGTGCATCCATGGTGCCGCGCGTGATGCTCATGACGCTGGCCAACACCACGATGACGACGACGGTGGCCTGGCTGGCGCCGAGCCAGATTGACAGCAGGGGAAGCCAGACGATGGCCGGCATGCCGTGAAGCCCCGGCACTATGAGACCGAAGCTGTCGCGCAGCCACTTCACGCGCCAGAGCGCGATGCCCAGGGGCAGCCCGATACCCAGCGAAATGCCGTAGCCGCCGAGCATGCGCAATAGCGTCCAGAAGAGGGCGACGATGAACGATCCATCCAGCAGGCGCGTGAAGAACTGGGCCAGCACGACGCTCAGGGGCGCGAGGTTTCCCGTGCCCGGCAGGTGCAGGCGCGTGCCCGCCTCCCACAGCAGGGCCACGAGGGCGAGCGCCCCCACCGAAACCAGCGCGGATCGAGCCCTGGGCGCCATCAGATGTTGAACTCCAGTCCCGGCATCTCAAGGGGCAGTTGGGGCCGGTGCTCGTTCTGCAGTTCGCGGCGCAGAACAATGTTGATTTCATCCAGAGCCAGGCTGTTGAGTTCGCGCGGCCGGGCGATGTCCACGGCGATTTCACGCCGCACCCGCCCAGGGTTGGTGCCCATAAGTACGATACGGTCGGCCAGGCGGATGGCTTCCTTGAGCGAGTGCGTGACGAAGACAATCGTCTTCTTCGTCTCCATCCAGATACGCTGAAGCTGTTCGTGCAGCATGTCGCGCGTGGTGGGGTCCAGGGCTGAGAACGGTTCGTCCATCAGCAGCACGTCGCTCTCCAGGGCCAGCGAGCGCGCCAGCGCCACGCGCTGCCTCATGCCGCCGGAAAGCTGGTGCGGATACTCGCGTTCGTGGCCGGCCATGTTGACCATGGCCAGGTAGTTGCGAGCGACCTTCTTGCGGATCTGGCGCTCGTGGCGATTGGCCATCTTCAGGCCGAACTCGACGTTGCGCTGCACCGTCAACCAGGGAAAAAGCGCGTGGTCCTGGAACATGACGGCGCGGTCGGGGCCGGGCCCCGCAATGGGCCGGCCCTTGTACAGCACACGACCCTCGCTGGGCTGCATGAAGCCCGCAATCAGATTCAGGATCGTGCTCTTGCCGCAGCCGCTGGGCCCCACGAGGCAGACGAACTCACCCTTGAAAATGCGCAGGTTCACAGCCTCGAGCGCCACGCGCCCCTGCCGGCCTCCTTCGCCCGCGTACCTCTGCGTCACGCCCGCCAGCTCAATCAGGACGTCTGCCTCGCCGCGCCTGACGCTGTGCTCCACTTTTACTTCCGGCACGCCCGCGAGTTCGTGAGCCTCGAGCGTCAACGCCTCCTCAAGGCGTCGCTCAATGTTCGCGCTTTGCAGCGCTTCGCGTGTGGGTCCGGTTTGTGACATTGAGCGGACACGATAGTTTCATGGCGCGCACACACAATTGCGAGCGGAAGGAACACTCTTATCGTGCTCGGAATGGCTGAACATCTGGATGTCGCCATTCTCGGCGCCGGGTTCTCCGGCACCATGCTCGCTGCGCACCTGTTGCGCAGCGCCACACGGCCGCTTCGCCTGCTTCTGCTTGACCGACGGCCGCAACTCGGGCGCGGCATCGCCTATGGCACTGAGTGCGAGCACCACGTGCTCAACGTGCCCGCGGGCAAGATGAGCGCATTTCCCGACAAGCCGGACCATTTCCTGCGCTGGCTCGAAGCACGCCAGATCGCAGCCGCCGCGGGCGACTTCATGCCGCGCATGCTTTATGGCGAGTATGTTGCGCATAACCTGCGCGAAGCGCTGGGCGCGGTCGTGCCCGGCACCCACTTTGAATTCCTCAACGATGAAGCCGTGGCACTCGAGGACGACCAGCCAGCGTTGCTGCACCTGCGCAGCGGCCGCGTGCTGCGCGCCAAGCAAGCCGTGCTGGCCCTGGGCAACTTTCCGCCCGCCGATCCGCGCATCGAAGACGACAGCTTCTTCCGCAGCGAGCGCTACATTGCCCACGCGTGGTCCAATAACGCCGTAAGCCGCATCGGCAACACAGATCCGCTGATCATGATCGGCAGCGGGTTGACCATGCTGGATCTGGCCGTTGAACTCGACGCGCGCGGCCACCGAGCGCCCATCCAGTGCCTGTCGCGGCACGGACTCAAGCCCCAGCGTCACAGGCCTTACGAGCCGTGGCCCCCGTTCTTGAAGGCCGGCGACGCGACCAGCGCGCGCGACCTGCTGCATCGCGTCCGCGTCGAAGCTGCGCTTGCCATGTCGCAGGGCAAGGACTGGCGCGCGGTGATTGATTCGCTGCGCGTACAAACACCGGGCATCTGGAAGTCGCTCCCGCTCTATGAGAAACGGCGCTTCCTGCGGCACGTGCGCCCGTTCTGGGAGGTCCATCGCCACCGCGTGGCGCCGCACGTCGCTGACGTCATCGACCGCCGCATGGGAGCAGGCTTGCTTGAAATCTTCGGAGGCCGTTTGCGCGCACTGCGGGAAACCCCCACCGGGGCAGAGGCCGTTTACATGCCGCGCCGTGAGTCAAAGTTGCGCTCCTTGCAGGGCGCATTCGTGGTTAACTGCACGGGGCCTGAGGGCGACTTTCGCAAGCTGCGCCATCCGCTGGTGGATTCTCTGCTCGAACACGGCCTGGCTCGCCCTGACCGCCTGGGCATGGGCCTGGATGTGGCCGCGGACGGAGCGCTCATGGACGCCTGGGGAGAAGCCTCTTCCTGGCTCTTCACTCTGGGCCCGCTGCGCAAAGGGGCGCTGTGGGAAACGACCGCCGTGCCCGAGATCCGCGTGCAGGCTGCTGAGCTTGCCCGCCGGCTGCTGAGCTCGTGATGTCTAGGCTGCGGGCGCCGCCTCTTCGTATGCGCCAAGCCGCACCAGGGTCTGCAGCAGGTTGCTCAGAAAGCGTAACTGGTCCAGGGGCTGCTCCAGTCCCTTGCGCAACGGCAAGGCCAGTGTGTGCTCATCCAGTACGCGGAACGACTTGCTGGCCAGTGAGAGTCTGCGCGAGGCCTGTGGCGCCGAAAGGGCACGCAACTTCAGGTGCCCCTCGGCCTGAACCACGCTGAGAATGCCCAGCTTGGCCAGACGCGAGCGCACAATGGCCGCCGTCACCATCTGCTCGAACACGCGCGGCGGCTTGCCGAAGCGGTCCGTCAGTTCGCGGGTCAGCGCCTCGGCATGCTCGTGGCTCGAGACGCGGGCCAGCTTGCGGTAAACCTCCAGGCGCTGCCGCGCCGAAGCGATGTAGCTCTCGGGCAGGCTGGCGTCGAGGCCGAGTTCCAGGGAAGTGTCAACGTCAGGCGCCACGGGCTGGTTCTTGAGCTTGCGCACGGCGCGCTCCAGCAGGCGGCAGTAGAGATCATATCCGATGCTGGCAATGTGGCCGCTCTGCTCGGGGCCCAGCAGGTTGCCCGCGCCGCGCAGTTCCAGGTCGCGCATGGCAATTTTGAAGCCGGCGCCCAGCTCGCTGTGCTTCATGATGGCTTGCAGCCGCTTGGCCGCGATTTCCGGCACCCGGGCATCGTCGGGCAGCAGCAGGTAGCAGTAGGCCTGCTGGTGAAACCGGCCCACGCGGCCGCGCAGCTGGTGCAGGTCGGCCAGGCCGTGCAGGTGGGCATGATCGATGATGATGGTGTTGGCGCTGCGCACATCAATGCCGCTCTCGATGATGGTCGTGCAGACCAGAACGTCGATCTTGCCCTCCATGAATCGCAACATGACCTCTTCCAGGTCGCTCTCAGGCATCTGCCCGTGGCCGATTTCAACGCGGGCGTCGGGGCACAGGCGCTGCACACGCTCGGCCACAATCTGGATGTCATAGACGCGGTTGTGCACGAAGTAGACCTGCCCGTCCCGCGCCAGTTCATGGGCGATGGCTTCCTTGATCATCGCGTCATTCCAGCTCGAGAGGCGCGTGATGACAGGATGGCGCTCCAGCGGGGGCGTGGTCAGGCTGGAGATGTCGCGCAGCCCCACCATGGCCGAGTGCAACGTGCGCGGGATGGGCGTGGCCGAGAGCGTGAGCAGGTCCACGGTCTTGCGCAACTGCTTGAGTCGTTCCTTGTGTTCAACGCCAAAGCGCTGCTCTTCGTCGATGATGACCAGGCCGAGGTCCTTGAACTGCACGTCCTGGCTGAGCACACGATGGGTACCGATGACGATATCCACCTTGCCCTCGGCCAGACGGGCCACGACGTCGCGCATTTCGCCGTCCGTGCGGAAGCGTGAAAGCAGCTCAATGATAACGGGAAAGCTCTGCATGCGTTCACGGAAGGTCAGCCAGTGCTGCTGCGCCAGCACCGTGGTGGGCACAAGCACCGCAACCTGCCGCCCCTCCTGCACCATCTTGAAGGCCGCGCGCATGGCCAGTTCCGTCTTGCCGTAGCCCACATCGCCGCAGAGCAGGCGGTCCATGGGCCTTGGGCTCATCAAGTCCTGCTTGATCTGCACGGTGACCTTTGCCTGGTCGGGCGTGTCACGGAAGGGACAGGCTGCCTCGAAATCCCCCTGTTCGGCCGTGTCAGGCTTGCAGGCGTGCCCGCTGGCCTGGGCGCGCAGGGCCTGCACCTCGAGCAGGCTGGTGGCCAGCTTGAGCACCGACTGCTGGGCGCGCAGTTTCTTCTCGCTCCAGGCGCCCGTGTTGTACTTGCTGAGCCGCGGAGACTCGCCGCGCGCGCCGATGTACTTCTGCACGACGTCGGCGCTGGCCACCGGCACATGCAGCATCAGCCCCTCGTCAAACTCCAGGGCCAGAAACTCGCCCTTCTTGCCGTCGCGAACGAGGGTTTCCATGCCGCGATAGCGCGCAATGCCGTGGGCCAGATGGACGACATAGTCGCCCGGCTCAAGATCCACGAACTCGTCTGTTATCCCGCTCTCGGCACGGACGCTCTCGGCATCGCCGGGCGCGCGGCGGCGCACCCGCCCCAGCAGCTCATGCAGGCTGAGCAATACTACCTGCTCGCGCACGAAAGCCCGACCGCCCCCAATGTCTCCCGGCAGAAGCTCCAGCCGCGGAGACTCCACCACGCCTTGGGCCTTCAAGGTCTCCCGGGCCAGCTTCAGTTCGTGCTCGTTGCCGCAGAACATCGCCACGGCCGCTCCGCCTTCGTTGAGGGCACGCAGCAAGGCCGTCACGCCCCCATAACCCTCGCCCAGGGCAAGCGGCGTGCTCAAGCCCAGGCTCTCGTCGCGGCCGGCGGAGTCCAGCATCACGGTCGAGGGCGCGGCCAGCGCCGACTGGGCGCGGCGCAGGCGCTGTGCGGCGCCCGGCTCATGGGTGAAGGCCGCCACGGAAGCCAGGCGCTCGTGGCAGCGCGCGGGCTCGGCGCAGACAAGGACTTCGCCGGCATCCAGATAATCCAGCAGTCCTGCCCCATGGGCGCTGTCACCCAGGGCGGCCAGTGGAAAAGACGCCGCATCGAGCGTTTCCAGGCTGCGCTGCGTCAGGGGATCGAAGCTGCGCACGCTCTCGATTTCGTCGCCGAACAGCTCAATGCGAAAGGGCGACGGCACGCCGTGGGGAAAAATGTCGATGATGCCGCCGCGCCGCGCAAACTGTCCGGGCTCTTCCACCTGCTCGATACGGGCAAATCCGGCCTCCGTCAACTTGGCAAAGAGCGTTTCAGGCTTCAGCGTCTGACCCGCCACGAGCGAAACATTGCTGCGCGCGATTTCAGAGCGCGCGGGCAGCACCTCAAGAAGGGCAGCCACGGGCGCCACAAGGCAGAGCGCGGTTCCCCGCCGGCCTTCCACGTTGGAAAGCAGGGCCGTCCATGACGCCGTGCGCTCGGCGCTGGAAGCTTCCAGGGGAGGGGCCAGCAGCACGGCGCTGCGCGGCGCAAGCGCCTCGAGGTCCAGGGCGAACTCCTCGGCCATTTCCGGGCCGGGTGTCACGCACAACGTCAGGCCGCGCCCCTTCCTCAGCCACGTGGCCAGGGCCACACTGAAGCCGCAGCCGGAAAGGCCCCCCAGCGCCTGCCGGGGCGTCAGCTGTGCAATCAGTTTTTCCGCGATGCTCATGAGGACCGTGCAAATGAGGCGCGCGGCGCGACCCCACTGGGCCCCGCCGTGTGACGCTTCGAAGGCTGCGCGACACACTGCGCAACGGCCCCCTGCCGCGGGGCCTACTGTACGTCTATTACGCTCTGGGCCGGGTAATCCGCAAGGGCAATCGAGAGCGGACGTTCACGCGGCGCGCCCGCGGCGTCAGTCAAAAGCAGCAGCGGGGGTCGCTTGAGGTCGTCGGGGTTCACGCCGCGCACCAAGGCAGTCTCGCCCCCGGAAAGGCGAACCACAGACCCCAGCGGATAGAGTCCCACGCCCAGCAGCAGGCTGCGCAGGGCCGCCGCGTCGTAGTGCCCGCGCTGCGACTGAAGCAGAAGGCGGCCCATGGCATCGGCCGGGCTGCGCGCCTTGCGGAAGGGCCGGGGCTCCACCTGCCCCAGAAAGCTGTCAACGAGCTGAATGAAGCTCGATGCCTCATGGTGGCTGTTGCGCGGCGTGCTGTCCGGATAGCCGCTGCCATCGGGCCGCTCGTGATGCTCGCGGGCCAGACGCGCCGCGAGGGGATTCAGGCCCGCGACGCCGGCCAGCATCTCCTGCCCCAGGGCACTGTGGCGGCTCAGGGCGTCACGCTCCTGCTCCGTGAGCGGGCCCGCGTGCTGCACGCCCGTCAGGCGGGGATGCCACATACCGATATCATAGAGCAGCGCGGCAAGGGCCAGGGCTTCGGCCTGGGGCTCGCTGCGGCCCTGGGCCATGGCCAGAAACAGCGAAAGGCGGCAGGCATTCAGCGCGTGCATGGGGCGATAGTCGGGCCAGGCCTCGCTGAAGTTCCAGCAAAGCTGGCGCAGCGGTTCTTGCGCAAGGTCACGCCGCAGCAACTCCAGCATCCGCGACCAGGACGCAGAGTCGAAGGTCCTCTTGCGGGCCAGGGCACCCAGAATGTCGCCGGCCAGTCGCGCCGCCGCCGCGTCAGGAGACTGCACGGCCGCATAGGAGGCTGGAATCGGGAACGCAAGAGCCATGGCTTACTCGCGCCAGTCCAGCAGCCGGTGGCAATGGGGGCAGCGCACGAGGTGAGTCCGGGCGCGAATCTCGCTCATCTGCTGCTGCGTCAGTTCACCAAAACAGCCGGTACAGTTCCCGGCCTTCGCGGCAGCCAGGGCGCTGCCCGGGTTCTGGCGATGGGCCGTTTCATACTGGGCCAGCAGGCCTTCCTCCAGCCCCTGCGACAAGGCGGCGCGGGCGGCCTCGTGCTCGGCCACGATAGCCTGCTGAGCCGCCATCACGGCCAAGGCCTCGCGTTCGACTTGTGCCAGGGCCGCTTCCGCCGCAGCCTGATCGCCTCGCAGGCCATCCAGGCGCTTCTGGACGGCCTCAATGTCATCGAGGCGCTCGAGGCTTCTCGTCTCCAGGTCATCGGCAAGGCGACGCTCTTTGTCCAGGCCCGCGGTCACGTTCTTGAGTTGGGCCTCGCTGGTGGAACTTCCCATCTGCGCTTCCAGCATCGCGATGCGCTGCTCGAGGCGCTTGAGTTCGGCTTCGTCGTCGCGCTCGGCGCGCCGCAGGCCCTCGAGGTCCGCGCGCGCGCGGGCGACTTCCGCCTGGGCTGACGCCAGCTTGCCGCGGGACTGGTCGATCAGCGACTTCTGGCGCGCGATTTCATGTTGCGCCGCAACGATGGGTTCGTCGTGGGCGCGCAACTTCCACAGCAGGTCAAGGGACTCGGCAAACGCAGGCATGTTGAAAGATTACCAGAGCCCGTGGCGTTGGCGATGGCCTTGTGCGCGGCGGACATTCCAGGGCCTCAAGCTCGCCTGCACCGCGGCCTCAATACAGAAGCCCGCCGCTTGCGCGACGGGCTTCCGCCGTTGCTCTCTGATGACGGCTATTCGGCGCCTTCACCGCCCTCTTCGCCGGCATCAAGGCCTTCAGCACCTTCAGCATCGGCGAGCCCGAGGTCACCCTCATCACCGCCGGGCAAGAGTGCGGGCAGTACGCCGTCGAGGAAGCCCTCAAGCTTGCGCGAACGCACGGGATGCTGGAGCTTGCGAATCGCCTTGGCCTCAATCTGGCGCACTCGTTCGCGTGTGACCTTGAAAATGCGGCCCACCTCTTCGAGCGTGTAGGTGTGGCCATCGCCGATGCCATAGCGCAGGCGGATGATCTCGCGCTCGCGATAGGTCAGGGTGTTCAGCACCTTGTCGATCTTGTCCTTGAGCATTTCCTGAGAGGCCACATTGACCGGGCTCTCGGCCGACTCGTCTTCGATGAAGTCGCCAAAGAAGCTGTCTTCGGAGTCGCCGATGGGGCGATCAAGCGATATCGGATGCTTGCTGATTTTCAGAACGCGCTTGGCCTCCTCGTAGCTGATCTCGGCCGCCGTAGCGAGCTCCTTGACGCTGGGCTCGCGACCGGTCTCCTGCATCAGGCGCTTGGCCACGTTGCGCAGCTTGCTCATGGTCTCGATCATGTGCACGGGAATGCGGATCGTGCGGGCCTGATCGGCGATGCTGCGCGTAATGGCCTGGCGAATCCACCAGGTGGCGTAGGTGCTGAACTTGTAGCCGCGCCGGTATTCGTATTTCTCGACGGCCTTCATCAGCCCGGTGTTGCCCTCCTGAATCACGTCCAGGAAGCTGAGGCCGCGGTTGCGATACTTCTTGGCGATGCTGACCACCAGGCGCAGGTTGCCCGAGAAAAGGCGGCGCTTGGCTTCTTCATAGGCCTGATAGCGGCGACGCATTTCATCGCTGCGCTGCAACAGCTCAGCCAGGGGTTCCATGGCGCGGCGCAGCATGGTGGCCAGCTCTTCCTCGAGCTGGTCTACGCGCTTCTTGGCCTCGGGAGACTGGCGCAGGCGCTCGATCTCCTTGCTCAGCCAGTTGGCCTTGCGGCCGACGCGGACAATCTCCTCCATCATCGGCTTGATCTTCTTGGTCTGGATGTTGAGTTCTTCTAGCAGGATCACGGCCTTTTTCTGGCGCGAGCGCACCCGCTGGTAGGCCCTGAGGCGCTCATCCTTGCCGCCGGGGCCCTTTTCGTGAATCAGCCAGTCCGTCTGGTTGGCAAAGGCGATCTTCTTGAGCGTGGTCAGGTTGTCGTTGAGGCGGGCGCTCATTTCCGACTTCGCCATTTCGAACTCGGAGTTGAACTTCATGGTGCGGTCGAAGGCCAGTTCGCCGCGCTCGACTTCGCCGAGAATGCGGATGGACTCGATGAGCGCAATCTGGCTCTCGAGCACGCGCTTCTGGAAGCGCTTGCGTGTAATCTCGATCTTCTTGGCGAGCGCGATCTCTTCGTCGCGCGTCAGCAGGGGAATCTCTCCCATCTGCTGGAGGTAGGTCCGCACGGGGTCATCGATGCGTCCGTCTTCATCGACGGGGGGCTTGGGCTCGGAGTGGCGACGGTCCTTCTTGTCGCGGACACGGTACTCCGGGCTGTCCTCCACGAGTTCGATCTTGAGCTCGTCAAGGCGCATCAGAATCTGGTCCAGACGCTCGGGACTGACGACGTCGCCCGGGAGCGCCTCGTTCATTTCGTCGTAGGTGATGTAGCCACGGTTGCGGCCAAGCTTGATCAAGCCGCGGATCTGTTCATCGACCTCTTCCGTGCTCAGCACGCGCGTGGTGGGCAGCAGGTTGGCCGTCTCCGTGGGCACCACAGTCGTGGTGCCGGCGGCCGTCTTCTGGAAGCCGGGCACCGGCTTGACCAGCTTGTTCGTGGTTTCCTTCGAGTCCCGCGACGGCAAGTTGGGCAAAGACCTGGTGATCTTCGCCGTGTTGCTGTTGCCGCCGGACACTTTGGTGGTGGGTCGAGCCGTCTTGCCGTTGTCGTTCTTCACTGTCATCTCACTCCGTTTGCGGGCCGCCTATATAGGGCCTGCCCGCCCTTTGCCCAACTGTTAAACGAAAACCATCCCTGGTGCTTTCACGCCAAACCGGATTTCCGCGCCAGCGGCAGGCTCCCGGGCAGGCCGCTGAGGAAGTCGACCTGCCGCCCCTCTTTCGGCACAACTCAAAGGCCGCAGCGCCCATCGGACCACCAGCAGGCCGCTGAAAAAGTCGAAATGCCGACTTTTCCAGCGGAAGGCAACGGCCGGAGTGCCGGGCAAAGCCCGTCACTCCGCCGGCCCGTGCAGTCGCGCGGGCCGGGCAGACTGCCGAAAAGGACTTTTTCAGCAGTCTGCTAGGGCCTCCGGCCCGCCCTCTTGCCAGCCGACTTACGCTTGCGCAGAGCCTCCAGGCTGGTGCGGCCCCCGCTCTCCCCGTGGCCGACCGCCAGTCGGCGCAGCTCTTCGAGCAGGGACTCGCGCTCAGCCTCTTGCGGCACGCCCGGCTTTCCGGCGCCTTGGGCCTGCGTCAACTTGAGGGTTTCCTCCAGCTCCATGCGCCCGGCTTCCCCCAGATGCGCATACAAGGCGCCGGGAACGACCGAACCGTGCTCGTCAAAGCTGTTGAGCAGCGCCACAAACAGCTCGCGCAGGCCCTCATTGGCCAACACCGCGGGCTCCAGCAACTCGCCGGCGGCCGGCAGGGTCTGGGGCAGATCCATCAGTCGCGCCATAAGCCGCCGCTCGTAAATCAGCCTGGCCCCGCCCGGACCGGCTGCAGCCGTCTTGGAACGCGGCGGCGCATCGGTCGCGGTGCGGCTCTGGGCTCGTTCGTCACGGCGCCGCAACTCGGCCAGCGCCTCGTTGACGGCCAGGGTGACCTGGGACTCGCGAAGCTTGAGCGCCGTTGCCGCGTAGCTGACGTAACGCGAGCGCAGCCGCTCATCCTCCACCCTCGCCAGCACCGCTGCCAACTCTTCCAGTGCGCCGGTGACTTCAGCCGGCCGTGCCAGGTTGTAGCGCGAGCGCACCATCTCGAGCTTGAAATCAAAGGCATCGCGCTGGCTCTTGATCACGCGCTCAAAGGCTTCGGCGCCCTGGGCCCGCAGCAGGTCAAAGGGGTCCATGCCGCCGGGTATGACCGCGACTGTGGCGTCGGCCCCCGCCTCAAGCACAATGTTGAGGCCGCGCTCCGCGCCCGAAATGCCCGCCGCGTCGCCGTCCAGCACCAGGGTGACGCCGCTGCCGTAGCGCCGCAGCAGCTGCACCTGCTCGGCCGTCAGGGCCGTACCCAGAGGCGCCACGGCGTTGTCAAAGCCGGCCTCGTGGGCGGCGATGACATCCGTATAGCCCTCCATGATGAGTGCGCGGCCATCTTGCTTGAGGCGCCGGCTGGCGGCCAGGCGGTCCAGGGCATAGAGCAGCTTGCTCTTGGAAAACAGCGGGCCCTCGGGCGAGTTGATGTACTTCTGGGCCTTGGCGTTGGGGTCCAGCAGGCGGGCGCCGAAGCCGACGATACGGCCCTGACTGTCGCGAATCGGAAAGGTCACGCGCCCGCGATAGAAGTCGTACCAGCGGCCGGAGTCGTTCACGCGCGAAACGCCACTGGCGAGGATGGCCTCATCGTCCCGGACACGGTCGCGAAGAAGATCCGTCAGCTTGCTCCATTCGTCAGCTTGCTCCATTCGTCAGGTGCATAGCCAATTCCCCAGCGCTCAGCCACATCGCCGTCGAGGCCGCGGTCATGCAGGTATTTCTGGGCCGCCGGGGCGCGCTTGAGTTCATGAAGGAAGTACTTCTGCGCCAGGTTCATGACCTCAAAGGCCTTGTCGCGCAGAGAACGCTCCTGCCGCGAGGGACCGCCGCTTTCGTAGCTGAGGTTGACGCCAGCTCGCAGGGCCAGCTTTTCAACAGCCTCGGGGAAGCTCAACTTCTCGAACTTCATGACGAAGTCGATCACGCTGCCGTGGGCCTTGCAGCCAAAGCAGTAGAACATCTCGCGCCCGGGCGAGACCGAGAAGGAAGCCGTCTTTTCAGTGTGAAAGGGACAGCAGGCCCAGAAGTTCTTGCCGCGCTTTTCGAGCTTGAGGTACTGCCCGATGACTGCGACGACATCATTGGCCCTGCGGACTTCCTCGATGCTTTCGCGTGATATCAGTCCCACTGTGCGTCCGCCGCGGTCAAAGTGCGCCTGCCAAAAGGCCGGTCCGAAATCGAAGCGAGGGAGTGTAGCACGGCTGTGTCAAGTCGTCAAACGCAGGCTGTCAAGTGCTGCCCCGCCATAAGAACGTAAGATGTAATCGGGTAACATGTTAGGTCTAAGCATCAAATCAAGTCCTTGGGACGACTTGTCAAGTGCTTGACGCTTCGTTGTTGCTTGCTACCCTGCGTCGCCTTGTATCAAGGCGCTGTGGGTTTGAGAGCCCTTCGGCGCTTCAATCTTGCCCCTATCGTCTAGCTGGCCCAGGACGAAGCCCTCTCAAGGCTTAGACACGGGTTCGAATCCCGTTAGGGGTACCAAACTCAGCAGAGCCGGCCCGCGGTGGCCGGCTCTGCTTTTCCTCATTCAAGCTCTTTTCAGCCTACTTGGCCTCGGCCTCGGCGAGCAGCTTCCGCAGCACCTCGACCACGCGCGCCGCAGGCAGTGCGAAGTTGCGCGTGCGGTCGCTGCGGCCCAGGTTGATGCCCACGGCGCTGCCCTTGAGGTCGATGACCGGTCCACCCATGTGGCGAGGCGCAATCAGGGCGTCGTGCTGGATGACCGAACCGAATTTGTCGCAGCGCACATTCACGGGGCCCTTGTTCTGGGTGCCCGCGCCCGAGGGCGGAGCGGCCTCTTGCTCGGCCAGCTCAATCTCCAGCTCAAGGGCCTTGCCCTCGCGCGAAATCTTGAGCTTCAGCTTGTCTCCGGGCTTGCGCTCGTTAATCGCCGCGGCCAGTTCTTCGGCGCTGTTGGTGGGCTTTTCGCCGGCCTCGAGAATGATGTCCCCCTCCTGCAAGCCGCCCACTTCCGCCGAACTGCCATCGACGATGCGCTCGATCTTCACGCCCGGGTTGGCGGGGCTGACGCGCGCCACCCCCAGGTCCGGCTTGCCGGTACCCTTGGGCCCCTGCTGAGGCGCGGCACCACCCCCACCGGGGAGATCCTTGCGCGCTCCCAGGGTCACTTTCAACTGTTCAGGCTTGCCGTCGCGCATCAGGTCCACGCTGATGATGTCGCCGGGTTTCTTCTCCCGCATCAATGCCATGAACGCATCGCGGGTGGTCATTTCGCGGCCGTCGATGCTCCGGATGATGTCTCCGACCTTGAGGCCGCCCTTTTCGCCGGGGGCGCCCGCCGTCACGGTCGTCAGTCTGATGCCGCCTTCCTTTACATCCTCTACGCCCACCCCGAGTACCGCATCATCCGGCAGAAGCTTGGCGTTGGCATCAGAATCATAGGGCGGCAACGCCACAAAGCCGTGGGCCAGCACGCTGCCCTTCTCATCAAGGGTACCCAGCAGCGTGCCAATAGCGGGGAACTCGCCCGCCGGGCCTGTACCCTCAAACTTGACCACCGAAACCAGGACCTGCGGCGCCTTGAGCAGCACCAGATCAGTGCGGCTGTCCGTAGCCACCACCTGGGCTTCAAAACTGTTTCCACCGCGCCCGAGCAGGACAATCTTCTCAGTGGCGTCAATCTCGCTGGCTTTGGATAACAGGTAGCCGCGGCCATCCACAGCGGTGGCAAATGCCACCTGCTTGCCCTTCTGCTTGACGCTGAACACGGCGTCAGCGTAGCGGGCGCTGACCTTGTCCCACAGTTTCAGCAACCCGGGGTCCTGCTTAGATGAACTGGCTGCCCCCGAAGCCTCGGAAGCCGCGAAGGTGACCTCCACGGTTTCGACGTCCGTGCCGCGCTTGAAGGTCAGTATCGCGGGCTTGCGCGCGTCGGAGCAGAGCAGCGCGTTGACGAACTCGATGGTGGACTTGACCTTGACGGCATCGACCTTGGTGATGACGTCTCCGACCTTGAGGCCAAGTCTGTAGGCGACGGAATCTTCGACGATCTCGGTGATCTGGGCGCCCCCGGAAGTAAACACCTTGATGCCCAAAGGCGGCAGGCTGAGCTTGAGGGGCCCCGGCTTTTCCTTCTTGCGCGAGACAACGACTTCAGTGTCAGCCGGCAGGCCAGTCAGCAACAGGGCATCGCAGTAGTCCTGGGGGCCGCTGATGCGCGCCTTGCCGATCTTCTGGATGATGTCGTCCTTCTTGAGGCCCGCGCGGTCGGCGGGCGAGCCGGGAATGACATCGGACACGCGAATACCTGCCGAAGAACGCACGGCCAACCCGAGGACCGACTTGACCGAGGCCTTGGCCAGCAGGTTCTCGGCCGCCACGTAGTCCTTGCGCTGGCGCAGGCCGTCAAGGTCGCTGTCGCGGCGCGTGTGCTCGAGGTCGTCCCAGCCGGCCTCAATGGCCTTGACCAGAAGCTCCACGGCCTTCTTCTGCAGCGATTCGGCCTCGGGGCCCTTGGCACCCACGGCCTGCATGGCGTAGATGCAGGACAGATTGTACAGCACACCGGGATCGGTGATCTTCTTGTTCGCAAAGGGCTCCACCAGCTTGCCGGCCTCTTTGTAGTTCTTGCGACCGTGAAGCTCCATGGCGCGGCCGTAGGCCTCGCGCTCGGCGTCGCTCAGCCCGTCGCTCTGCACTCCGCGGCCAAAGCGCGGCTGGCCGTTGACGCGGTGCAGCACTTCCTTGTTCTTCATCTGGTCGAGCTGCTTCTTGAAGAGCTCCACGGGCGTCACGTTGTTCACGCGGGCATCGAGCCCGTTGATGGACTGGTTGATGGCGACCTGCTTTCCGCCGAGGTCTACCACGGGTCCGCCGGAATCCCCGTGAATGACAGGGGCGTCCATGGTGATGAAGCCCTGGCGATTCTTGGCCAGCAGGACGCGGCCGGCGCGCACCACGCCGTCGCGGTTCTTTTCGATGCCCAGGGGATGGCCCATGGCAATGAGCCACTGTCCGTTCTTGACTTTTTCGCTCTCGCCCAGCTCAAGATACGGGACCTTCTTGCCCTTGGTGTCGACCTTGATGAGGCCGTAGTCCATGGCCATGTCGCTGCCATAGACCACGCCTTCGTAGGTTTCACCGTTGTGGCCAATGACGGTACACTTGACGTCAGGCTTGATTTCACAGACGTGCCCCGCCGTCGCAACCCACCCATCGGCTGAGATGAAACTGCCCGAACCCGAAGAATTGCTCATGCGGATGCCCACAACGGCCGGGCGCGTGCGGGCGATCACTTCCTGGATCTTCTTCTCGAGCTTGCCGAGATCTTCGAGCGAACCAACCGGGATATCCGGCGCCGACTGCGCCGACGAGGTGTTCAGTGCCAGGCTGAACAGAATCAGCGACCACAGAGCCAAAGGGAACAGGCGCTTCATGCGTATCTCCGACGACGGACTGCTGGACATGTAGTAGAAGATGCTAACCTGACTCTTACGGGTTAACTAACGAACTTCGCAGGCCAGATGCCCACGGCAAACATGACCACCGTCTACCTCATTCGCCACGCCGAAGCCCTCGCCCGCGAAGACTGGAGCGAGGACGACCGCGACCGCCCCCTGACCGAAAAGGGCCGCAAACAGGCCTTCCAGCTGGCGCAGCGCCTGCGCAAGAGCGGCATTCGCGAAGTGCGAACCTCGCCGGCCCACCGCTGCCGTGAGACGGTGGTGCCCCTGGCCACGGCCCTGGGCGTGGAACTGCTCGTGGACAATGACCTCTTCGAAGGTGGCGGCGTGTTGAAGCTGCCCACAGGCGAGGGCGCCTATGCCCTTTGCTCCCACGGCGACAATATCCCTGCCACCCTCGACGCCCTGGGCGTGAAGTGGGAGAAGTGCAAGAAGGGCAGCGTCTGGAAGCTGGAACTGGCGAAGACGGGCAAAGTCCTCGATGCTGAGTACATCCCGCCGACGTCGTAACCGCCGCTACCTGCTGAAGCGGCCCATGGCATAAACGCCGGGCTGGTCGGCCTTGACGCTCAGGGCAACTTCAGGATGGGGTCCAGGCACAGCGCCCATGAGCCTGAGCCAGCCTTCTTTGTCCTTGCGGGCCAGGGCAAGGCCCTCCTCGCGCTCCCCAAAGAAGTTGAGCATGAATGGGTGGCTGAAGCGCTTTGAAGGCTCCTTGAGGGCCACTTCGTATATCACCAGCGGGGTAAAGTCGCCCTGCGCGTAGGGCACGCTGGGACGCGTTTCCGTGAACAGGATGTCGTCTGCACTCAGTTTCTCCTTTGCGTCAATTACAAGGTGCGCGGGTCTAGGTGGCTGGGGCCGCTCTCTCAGCTCCAGCCAGAGGAGGCTGCCCCCCAGCAACACGAAGGCCGCCGCCAGCAACCAGGCCAGCGGCTTGAGCGCCCGAAGCTCGCCCGCCACAATACCCCTGGGCCCCGCCATGGAGACTCCGTGAGTTACCGAATCAGCGTTCAAGGCCGCATCGCGCGCGTCACCCTGGACTCCGCGCCACTGAACATCCTGACCGCCGTTCTACAGGATAGCCTGTCGCGCGAAGTAGCGGCACTGAACAAGCGCGATGATTTCAATCTGCTGGTTGTCGAAAGCGCCCTGGCTCACTTCTCCGCCGGAGCCGACGTGTCGGAGCACATCGGGCGCGAGAAAGTCGGCGCCATGCTCAAAGCGGCCCATGGCCTCATCGAAAATCTCCTGGCCTGCCCGGTTCCCACGCTGGCAGCCGTGCGCGGGCACTGCCTGGGTGGTGCGCTTGAACTGGCTCTCGCCTGCGACATGCTTTTGACTGCCGAAGATGCCAGGCTTGGCCTGCCGGAAATCCGCCTGGCCTGCCTGCCTCCCGCTGCCATGGTGCTGGCCCCCATGAAGTGGCCGGCCTCGCTGTGCGCTGAGTTGATTACATCCGGCGCGGCATTGACCGGGGCCGAACTGGCAGCCCGCGCCGGAATTGTGGCAGTGCCGGCTTTGATGTGGACGGTGCGAGTCAATGAACTCTGTGCACGCTATGCTTCATTGTCGAGGGCGGCGCTGTGCGAGGCAACAAGGTTGCTGCGCCCCGGCGCTGCCGAGCGTTTTCGCGCCCAGATTGGCGCCCTTGAAAGTGTCTACCTGGAGCGTGTGCTGGCGATGGACGACGCGGCAGAGGGGGTCAGGGCCTTCCAGGAGAAGCGGGCAGCGGTGTGGAACCACAGGCTGCCGTGAAACTGCGATGACAGGGCCGATTTTGAGGCTTCAGAAGCGTGTAGGGCGCAACGGATTCGTTACACTACCTCAGGCCACGTGGATCACGGCCTGCTGGCACAAGGGACATCCGGAGAAATGAACATGTGCGCGAAGATCTGTCAGACCCTGTTGGCCCTTGGGCTGCTTGCCCTGTGCGTCGTTCCGGCCCAGGCCAAGATCGATAAGGCTGCCCAGGCCCGCAACTGGGCCGTGTGCGAGCGCCTGCTCAAGGACACCAAGGCTGACGTGCCCAGCCAGCTCGACGCCGTCAAGGCCATGAGCGGACTTCTGGACTACGAACACGCAATCAAGCTGCTGGCTTACTGGCAGGAGTGCGACAAGGCCGGCATTGTCGAGAAGGACGCCAAAGGCAACCCCAAGAAGGGAGAAAAGGAGCCCCGCCCGAAAGAAGCCTACAAGATTGCCATGCAGATCCTCACGCTCGTCAAGAACATGGGCGAGCCTGAAGAGGCCCTTAAGTTCAAGCCCGACATCACCAACCGCAAGCAATGGCCTTTGCGCGTGCGCATGGCCATGCTGGACGCTATCGCCGGCAACTCGGACCACGAAGAGAGCATCAAGTATGTGCTCTCGCTGGCGCGGGAAGGTACGGACACGGATATGCGCGTGCTGGCTTTCACCGCCCTGCTTCCCCACACCCAGCGCGAAGGCGTCTTCGACCTCGCACTGAACTCGCTCAATGACAAGAGCTGGCGTGTGCGCGACGTAGCGATCGACCTTGTGGTGGAGTGCGCCTCCATGGACAAGGACAGGGCCATCCTGGCCTTGATCAACCGGCTTTCCGTTGAGGAAGGCAAGCTGCGGCTGAACCTGTCCAAGGCGCTCAAGAAGCTGACCAACCAGGACCTGGGCACCGACGCAGACGCCTGGATTGACTGGTACAAGGAAGCCAAGCGCGCCGAACAGGGCCTGCCGCCCAAGAAGGGCGGCGACAAGGGCGCCACGCGGGCGCGGCGCATTTTCGGCGCGGACACGTTTTCCGACCGCTACATTTTCGTGATCGACGCCTCGGTCTCCATGACCGAAAAGATTCCGCCCGAAGAGCTGGAACAGCTCAAAAAGACCCTGACCAAGGACCCCAACGACCCGGACAAGCGGCGTCCCCTTGACTGGTCCAAGATCAACTGCAAGCTCGACCTCGCCCGCGAAGAAATGATCCGTTCGCTTGAAGTGCTCGACCCCAAGCAGACCCACTTCACCATCATTTCGTTCGCCGATGACATCGCCACCTGGAGCGACGAACTCAAGCCCTGCGACAAGGCCAACGTCGAGGACGCCGCCAAGTGGCTGCGCGGCCTCAAAGGCGCTCGCAAAACCAACGTAGGTGGGGCGCTGGACGCCGCCTTTGACCTGAGCGAGCGGCTGGCGGGCATCGACCCCGAAAAACTGAAGAAGAAGGAAAAGGGTGTCGTCACGGGCAAACACCCCGACGAGTTCGTCCCCGACACAATCTTCTTCTACAGCGATGGTTACTCGACCACCGGCAAGTGGGGCGGCAGCAGCGACGAACTCAAGAAAATGGCCAATGGTGGCGACGTCGCGGCCATGTATCGCTCCATCATGACCGACTTTCTCAAAGAGGTGGCAGATCGCAACCGCGTTGCGCGCATCACCATCAACACGGTGGGCGTGGGACGGCAGGACGGCTGGTTTCTCGGCAAGCTCGCCAAAGACCACGGCGGCACCTACCTTCCCCTGGCCGTTGTGAAGTAGCCGGGCAAGCCTCTCCTTCTCGCCGATTCGGTCCATCAGCGCCGCCATGGGGCGGCACGTCAGGCAGAGGCATGAAGCTCAACCAACGTCAGGTTCGGAACATCGTGGCCGGGGCGGTCCTGCTCCTGCTCATGGGCCTGGCGGCCTGGTACTTCGGCCTCTTCGAGGGCCAAGGCAGCGACGAAGCCCAGATCCGCCGTGTAACCGACCGCGCCATGGCGGAGTTCAACGACCACGACTGGGAAGACGCCCTGCGCTACTGCTGGGTGGATCCCAACACGCCTGAGCGCCGCAGGCAGTGGGTCAATAGCGTGCCGCGGCAGGCCAACGCCATCGTAATAGACTCCGTTTTGCCCCAAGGGCCGCTGATTGTGCCGGCCGGCGCCGAGGAGTACGTCATTGAAGTCTCCATCGTCGCGCACGGCCAGGTCAGCTTCATCAGCGGCGGCAGGCTGAACATCCCCCGCGGCAAGGTCTTCTACGTCAAGAAGAGCGGCGTATGGCTCATCGACCTTGAGCGCACGGCGCCCCAGTTCGGCGTCATGCCGCCGCGCTGACGCGACATTTTCCCCCGCCTGTTTCACGCCCGGCGCGGCGCTACACTTCTGCCATGACGCAGTTCGAGATCATCGTCGTGGGGGGCGGCCATGCCGGCATCGAAGCCGCGCTGGCAGCTGCCCGCCTGGGCGCCCGCGTCGCGCTGGTAACCTTCGAGCGCGAGGGGATTGGCCGCATGAGCTGCAACCCGGCCATTGGCGGCGTCGCCAAGGGTCAGATGGTGCGCGAGATCGACGCCCTGGGCGGAGCCATGGGGCGACTCATTGACGCCACGGGCATTCAGTTCCGCATGCTGAACACAAGCAAGGGAGCCGCAGTGGTCAGCCCGCGCGCCCAGGCTGACAAGGCCGGCTACGCGCGGGCCGCGCGCGAGTGGGTTGAAGGCAGCCCGGGCATTACGGTGATCGAGGGCGAAGCCGTCGCGCTGATCATGCGCGCCGGGGAACAAACGAAAACGGACGCGCCCGCGCCGCGGGCCGCTGTCGCAGGCGTCACCCTGGCCGATGGGCAAAGCCTCAACGCCCCGTGCGTCATCCTCACCACCGGCACCTTCCTGGGCGGGTTGATGCACTGCGGCGAAGAGAAGACGGTGGGCGGCCGGGTGGGAGAACGCGCGGCTGTACACCTCTCCGAACAACTGCGGGCGCTGGGCCTGCGTATGGGCCGCCTGAAAACCGGAACGCCGCCGCGCCTGGACGGCGACAGTATTGACTGGTCCGCAACGCAGGAACAGAAGGGCGACGACCCGCCTGTGCCGTTCTCCTTCATGACCGGGTCCATCTCCCGGCCCCAGGTCAGTTGCTTCATAACGCGCACGACCCCCCAGACCCACGCCCTGATCGCAGCGAACCTGCACCGCTCTCCCCTCTATTCGGGCCAAATCCAGGGGCGAGGCCCCCGTTATTGCCCCAGCATTGAGGACAAGATCAAGCGCTTCGCCGACAAAACGGAGCACAATATTTTTCTGGAGCCCGAGGGCCTGGACACGCGCGAGATCTACCCCAACGGCATTTCCACCAGCCTGCCGCGCGACGTTCAGGACGCCCTGGTAGCCGGCATTCCTGGCCTGGCAAAGGCACGCATACTTCGCTACGGCTACGCCGTCGAGTACGACTTCGTGCCCCCTACCCAGGTATTCCCGACGCTGGAGACCAAGGTCGTAAGCGGGCTCTATCTCGCCGGGCAAATCAACGGCACCACCGGCTACGAAGAAGCCGCGGCCCAGGGCCTCATGGCCGGGCTCAACGCCGCGCTGAAGCTGAAGGGCCTGGACCCCTTCATTCTGGCCCGCGATCAGGCCTATGTCGGCGTGCTCATTGATGATCTGACCACGCGCGGCACCGACGAACCCTACCGCATGTTCACCAGTCTGGCCGAGCACCGCCTCAAGCTGCGCACGGACAATGCCGACCGCCGCCTCACGCCCCTGGGCATTGCCCTGGGCTGCGTCGACGCCCAGCGCCAACTTGCCTTTGAGCGCAAAGCCCGGGCCATTGAGGCGGCGAGGCATGCCCTCAGCGCTGTGCGCCACCAGGGCCGCAGCCTGTGGGAGCGGCTCCGCTCGCCCGACTTCTCATGGGGCGAGGCCTGCGCCCGCTGCCCTCAGGCTGCAAGTCTTGACGCGTCAAGCGCCGCCACACTGGAAACCGACGCGCGCTATGCCGGCTACGTGGCGCTGGAAGACCAGGAAGTGGAACGCATGCGCGATTTGGAGCGTTTCCGGCTGCCCGCGGACCTGAACTATTCGGCCATCCATGCCCTGCGCAAAGAGGCCCGGGAGAAGCTGTCCTTGGTGCAGCCAATGGACTTAGGCCAGGCCTCCCGCGTTCCGGGCATTGGCCCAGGGGACTTGACGGTGCTACGCGTGTATCTTCAGTCTTACCAATAGTTTACACTTATGATAGTAGTGGACAAAGTTTATCTGATTGCGCTTGAACACCCGGTCATTCTGGATATGTTGGGTCCAGCGCCACGGGGAATGTGTCCCCGAAAGGCGCCACAAGTGCCCCACCCCTCTTAGCCCGGGAGGGGAGTAGTGCGAGAGCCCCGTGATTGCCCCGCGGGGCTCTCAGTGTTTCTTGCATTCGCGCCCATGATTGATAGATGAGCAATTTCTGTCATTCAATGAGCCCATGGCGCGCAAACCTCCACGCACTGACTTCTCGTTCAACGCAGAGAGCCTGTTGGCTGAGATGCCGACGGTGTCCTACATCTGCGAGAATGACGAGTTCTACACGATGCGTTACATCAGCAGTTCCATTCTGCTGACCCTGGGCTACCAAGCCGACGAGTTCATCGATAACGCAAAGGTTTTCGCGGCCAGCGTGGCCCACCCCGAAGATCTCGAGACCATCGACGCCTTTGCCGAGTCCCTCCTCTCAACACGCCAGACCATGACGGCGCGCGTGCGCCTCGTGCGCCGCGACGGCACCGTCTTTCCCTGCCTGCTGGTCAGCCGCGCCATCTGCCACCCCAAAACGGGTGAAGCCGTGGCTTTCAGCGGTACGGTGGTGGACATCTCAGGGGAGCCCGGCCTGCAAGGCCCCACGGGCATACTGACGAAGCCTAACCAGACAGGCTGACACCGAATTGAAAAGTTCGCGGTCGAGCGCCAAGGGGCTTCCAATGCCCTTTCTCACCGAGTATGACTTCTCGCCCAAAGGCTGGTTCGGCGCGGGTTCAGGCGTTGATGGAAAGCGTTTGACACTGCTTGAAACCTCGCATAATTTACAGCTTGAATTTTCTACGGGCTGGTCAATTTTTGAGCGCTTGTTTGGCTCAAGAAGCCGGGGCAGGACGGGTAGCCGAAAAGGGGCCCCGTTGGCCCTGTTTGGGCTTTGGTCCCGATGCGGTCCGCAGCAGGGGAAGCGATGGCTAAGAGCATATTGATTGTCTACTCGACAGGCGGCGGCAACACCAAGAACTCGGCCGAGGCCATAGCCGAGGGCGTAAAGCAGGCGGGCGGCAACCTGATCGGCGTCAAGAACGTCACGGAGATTTCCGTCGAGGAGCTGACCCGGGCCGACTGCATCCTGATGGGTGAGCCCACGTGGGGCGACGGCGAGCACTACGACGACTTCCTGCCCTTCGACAAGGCCATGAAGGAGAAGCTGGCCCCCGGCAAGAAGCTGGCCGGCAAGCAGGCCGCAGCCTTCGCCGGCTGCGACCGCGCCTACAGCATTTTCGGCAATGCCGTGGACATGATTGAAGACCGTCTCATGGAGTGCGGCGCCGAGATCATGCAGCAGGGCGTCAAGGTGGAACTCGAACACAACGAGCACTCCCTCAACTTCTGCCGGAAGTGGGGCCATGACTTCGCCAAGCGCGTCAGCGGTGAGATGCCCAAGCAGCCCTACATCCCGCGCATGACCCACGACGACGCCGACCGCGTCAAAGGCATCGACCCTGCTTCCCGCACCAAGGGCGCGGCGGCGGCCGGCGCGACGGCGGGCAACGTCAAGGCGGCCGTCACCAATGCCAAGCAACCCGGCTCGGTGCGCCCCAAGCCCGAGGCCAAGGCCAATCTGCTGCCCTACAAGGCCACTGTGGCCCCGGCGCGCACGTTTGAAAAGAAGTTCACCGCCGGCGAGATTTCGCGCAGGCGCTTTGTGCAGGCCGGCACCTATGGCGGCATTGCGTTGATCTCCGGCGCCGTGGCCGCGTTCTTCTTTCCCGGCGGCTTCCAGGTGGGGTTCACGCGCAATGGACCCTATTTCAGCATCGGCAGTAAGAACGTGCTGTTCGAGCCCCCGACGCGCTTCAAGATCGGGACCGTCGACGAGTATATGGTCGGCAAAGTGGACACGCGCTGGCAGACGAAGTACCGCATCTGGGTCGTGCGCGAACCCAGCAAGCTCTACGTGGGCCTGCTGCTTTGCACGCACCTCGGCTGCACGCCGGACTGGAAGGAGTCGGAGAACAAGTTCAAGTGTCCCTGCCACGGCTCAGGCTATTACGTTGATGGCGTGAATTTTGAGGGCCCGGCCCCCCGCCCCATGGAGCATTGTGACGTGTCCATCGATCCCTCCGACGGCCAGGTCGTCGTGGACAAGGGAAGGACCTACCGCAAGGAGAAGGGCGAGTGGGCGCAGGGCGGTCCACTGGGCGGCGCCTACATCGCGTTGTAGTCAGCCGTGCGGCATGCTTCGCGTTGCGGAGCAAGGTACATCGCGGCGGGCAGAATGCTTGGCACGAACACGAAACGGGATGCACGAGAGAAATCATGAGCCCAGAAGATCAGGCACAGGCAGAAAAGACCAAGTCCCAAGCGGAGGGCGGCACGCCCAAGGTGCGGCGCGGATTCCTGCCGCCCCTGCCCAAGATCGATCCCAAGGACAACGTCGTCTTCAAGTCGATCATCCGCCACAAGCTTGACCAGAGCCCGCGCAACCGCACGCTCGCCGTCGTGGGCAACGTGTTTCTGCACCTGCACCCTCCGACCATCAACCGCGATGCCGTCCGCTACAACTACACCTGGGGTATGGGCGGCCTCACGTTCTGGCTGTTCATCATTCTTACGATCACCGGCGTCTGGCTGATGTTCTACTACCGCCCCACCAAGGCTGACGCTTTCAACGACATCATGTACCTCGCCAACGAGGTGCCCTTTGGCAAGATCCTGCGCAACATGCACCGCTGGGCAGCGCACCTGATGGTGATCTTCGTCTGGATGCACATGTTGCGCGTGTTCATGACCGGCAGCTACAAGCCGCCCCGCGAGTTCAACTGGTGCGTGGGCGTGATCCTGCTCAAGTTTACCCTGCTGCTCTCCTTCACCGGCTACCTCCTGCCGGACGACCAGCTGGGCATGTGGGCCGTCACCGTGGGCACCAACATGGCGCGCGCCACGCCCGTGGTAGGCCATGAAGGGCCCCTGGGTCCGCAGATCGGCGCCACGGCCTTCAACGACGTGCGCTTTGCCCTGCTGGGCGGCTCCATCGTAGACAGCAACGCGCTGCTTCGTGCCTACATCTGGCACTGCATAGGCATTCCCATCGTGCTCTCCATCTTCCTGATTGTGCACTTCTGGCGTATCCGCAAGGACGGCAACATCTCGGGCCCGGCGCCCTTCAAGCTGCGCTCGGATGTTGAGCAGGCCAAGCCCAAGCAGACCATGGTCAAGCTCGTGCACGCGGAGAACGCCGAAGTGTACGAAGGCAAGTAGCGGCAATCAGGCGTCACGAGTCCCGTGTCTCGTGGCGCGCGCAGGAAGCCGGCTGCGGACGCGGGACTTGAGACAGGCGCGACGAGACACTAAGTCATGGAACACTTCTGGTTACAGTTCTCCAAGCCGGACAACGTCCCGCTCCCCATCCTGATCGTGATGGTCGTGTTCTTCACCTGGCTTTCTTTCCGCCAGGCGTTCCGCAACGACCGCATCATCAAGCGCCTCGAAGCCAACCCGGCCCTGGCCGCCAAGCACCACCGCAAGTGGGAGCCCTACCACAAGAGTTGGGCCAAGCGCCTGCACGTGTGGCCCTATCTGCTGCGCATCGAACTGGTGGGTTGCCTGGCGCTGTTTACGTTCCTGCTGATCTGGTCCATTTTCCTCAATGCCCCCCTGGAAGAGCCGGCCAACCCGGCCTTCACGCCCAACCCCTCCAAGGCCCCCTGGTACTTCCTGGGCCTGCAGGAACTGCTGGTGTATTTCGACCCCTGGATTGCCGGCGTGGTGCTGCCGGGCATGATCATCTCGGGCCTCATGGCCATTCCCTACGTAGACCTCAACCCCTACGGCAACGGCTACTACACCTGGACCCAGCGCAAGTTCGCCATCTCGGTTTTCCAGTTCGGCTGGATCGTGCTCTGGGTCGCCCTGATCATCTTGGGTACCTACATCCGCGGCCCGGGCTGGCAGCTCTTCCTGCCCTGGGAGTACTGGGACCCTCACCGCGTGATCTTTGAAGTGAACGTCGACGCCAGCGAGCTGATCGCCCACTGGCTCAACAAGCCCGAGTGGGCCTTGGCGCCCACAACCGGCCCCTACTTCGCCCGACTGTTCCATCCCGCGACAGTCATCGGCGGCGTGGTCACGTTGGGCATGCTGGGCGTCATCGGCGGCGCCATGATCGGCTTC
>JAANMV010001321.1_pt1 | contig 27652 bp, 51 predicted proteins | sample 7279661 | NCBI WGS metagenome assembly JAANMV01 (sample SAMN14094540, study PRJNA606508) | bioreactor metagenome | isolation source: A lab-scale SPAN reactor treating ammonium-rich wastewater day 121 | place: Ireland: Galway | collected 2017-05-16
CGTGTGGTACTGGAGCAGCACGCAGCAGGACGTCACCCAGCCTCCAGGGAAGTACGCGTTCATCGTGCGGCTGCCGAACGAGGCCCTCCCGAGCCTGCTTTGGTTCGAGCTGGAGCACACGCCCTACTGAGCGCGCAGCAGTGTGATCAGCAGCACGCCGTCCAGGCACAGCAGCAGGACGGACAGCCGGGCGACCCACTGCTCGGGGGTGACCCGCTGCCGGTTCCGTTTCCGCCGTCTGCGTCCCACAGGCCCGCCAACCTAACACACTCCCATCTGGCCCGCCTGCCCCCGCCCCGGTGGGCCACCTGCCTTCCCTGCCCCCCATTTTCCGACCCGATTCCTGGTGTTCTGGAGGAACCCCGTGTGCGCCAAATTCTGCTTTTGACGTTTCTGCTGGGCGCCGGCGTTCTCGCGGCGCCCAGCTCCATCACGACCTACACCCCCACCTGCGAAGTGAAGGCCGTCAGCAGCACGCTCCGGTACTGGCCGGGCCGGCTGGTCACGATCACACCCGTGAACTGCCCCGAGAACGGCCGCGCTTACGTCCGGTACCGGTCGCGGACCGGCAGTCAGCCGGACGCGCCGCCCGGGTACTTCACCCTCCGCGCCGGTCAGGAGCTCACGCGCCGGGTGCCGGCGGACTGGTGGGTCGAGCGGCGCAACAAGGTCCTGCAGTGGCTGCGGGTGGCGTTCACCCCGAAAGGAAGTGGCCTATAGAAAAGTTCCTGATCGTCCTGTCCGCGACCGCCCTGGCCGCGAACGAGGCCACCGGCAAGGGCTTTCCCCTCACCCCCGGGGAGTCCTGGACGCTGGCCTTCGTGGTCATCATCGCGTTCCTGACCAGTGTCAGCAACGAGGCCAGCAAGCGCCACGAGGGGGACACGTTCGTCCCCTCGCGGTTCTGGGGCGACGTGGGGCTCGGCCTGATGGCCGGGATCTGCATTCCCCTGCTGACCACCCTGGCGCTCGAGCACTTCTTCACGGTGAAGGTCGACTGGCGCGCCAGCATTGGCCTGAGCATCCTCGGGGCGTACATGGGCCGTGACGCGCTCAGTGCCGCCTGGAACGGCCTCAAGTCGCTGGGCGAACTCGCCGGCAAGCTCAAGGGCATCAAAATCCAGTTCGACCCCCCAAAACCCGAATCCAAACCGGATGACCCGAAGGGAGGTGGCGGCGATGCCTAAGGTCCTGCCCCTGTTCCAGTCTCTGCTCATCGCCCTGCCCCGCGTGCTCACCGTGCACGGCATCCTCGTCCTGATCGTCTGCGCCTACGGGTTCACCGCCTGGGTCGCCGACCTTGGGGACACCATGATCGGCCCGGTCGTGCTGCAGGAAGCGCTGCGGGCCATGATCGCCGTGCAGATCGCCCGGGCCTTCTGGCTCCGCTGGAATGACTTCACGCCCGACCAGCGGATCTACCTGGCCTGCATCGCCGCCGGGATGGCCATGAACCTCGCCCGCAACCACTTCTCCGGCACGCCCCTCACGCTGTCGTTCGCGCTCGTGCACTTCGGCCTGGTCGGCATCACGTGGCGGTTGATGGTGGCGACGCGCCGGGAGATGCGCCTCGTCCGGAAGCTCACCACCATGGGCGAGCACCTGGCGCAGGAGACCGCCAGACGGCTCGCCGCCGAGGCCCGCGTGGCCGAGCTCGAGCACCTGCTGAACAAAGGAGACATCCATGGACTTTGACTTCCAGGCCGCCATCCGGGCGCGTCCCCGTGGCGACACGCGCCAGGCGCTCGTGCAGGCGTTCGGCGATCCCCTGCAGGGGGACGAAACCCGGACCGGGAACGGGCAGTTCGAGCCCGTCCCGGCGTTCCTGAAGGAACTCGTGTGGCTTCCCGCGTCGGACCTGCCCGGCTTCCCGCCCTACGGGGACCAGCAGGTCAAGAAGATCCGGATGCACCGCCAGGTCGCCCCGGTGTTCAGGGCAACCTGGGCGGCGCTGTACGAGCTGGGCCTGCACACGCGCCTGCGGGTGTACAGCGGGGCCACGGTGTTCCGGCACATGCTCTGGGACTACGACAACCCCGTCAGCCTGCACGCCTACGGGGTTGCCGTCGATTTCGACGCGCCCTGGAACGGGTACGGCCTCCCGCCGGCGAAGATCCAGATGGACATGGACGTCGTCGAGGTGTTCGAGCGGCTGGGGTGGCACTGGGGCGGCTGGTGGAAGCCCACCGACGCCATGCACTTCCAGTGGACGGACCCGCTGCCGGGCGTGCCGGTCAGGCCGTGGCAGGACCAGGGCCTTGCCGGGTTCCGGCCCCGCAAGCCGGTCCCGGGCAAGACGCCCCCGGCCCCCGCTCCGGTGGAGCTGAGCGTGGAGTTGCGGGACCCGGCCGGGAAACTCGTGAAGGAACCCGCGTCCGGGCATTACCAGTACGGCGGGAAGGTCATCCGGCACGAGGGCGGCCGCCTCAGTGTCGGCAACCTCGCCCTGGCCGTGCTGGGCGACACGCAGGCCGACATCCACGTGGGCGGCCTGCACGTGAACATCGACGGGACCGCCGTGCAGATCGAGCGGGCCCCCGTCACTGGAGGGAAGTAAATGGATCCGGTGCAGATCTTCGGCCCCACCGGGCTGGCCATCGCGTTCGTCATCGCCTGCGTCACGCAGGTGCTTAAGGAAGCCACGGGCTGGGAGGGCAAGAAGGCCCGCTGGCTCAGCCTGCTGACCGGCGCGGCCCTGGGCCTGCTGCTGGGCCTGGCCGGGCTGCGCACCACCGCCAGTGAGCTGTTCCCCGACGTGCCCGCCCCGGTCGCGGGTGCGCTGCTGGGCATCGTCGCCAGCGGAGGGTACGGCATGGTGACGTGGCTGCAGGACCGGGGCGTGCAGCGGCGCGTGAACATCGAGGCGGCCCGGCCAGCCCCGGAAGTGAAGGTGCAGATCGAACAGGCCCCGCCGCCCGCGCCTGCCCCGGCGTCCCCACAGGAGGCTCTCCAGGGTCTGGGCGCGGAGATCGAGGACCTGGAGATCCCGTCGCTGCCTGCCGGGGGCATGAGGGGGCTGATGGGCGCCACGTCCGCCCGGGCGGATCGGTACACACACCCGGCGTTCGCCCAGCGCCCGACCAGCACGGTAGAGGACGTCCTGCAGGACACCGGCCGCACCCCGCTGGTGCAGGTCGACGACGGCCCCTACCGCAGCGGCTGAGCCCGTGGAACGGGCTGGTCCCATTCCGCCCCATTCCCGTCCCATTCCCATTTCCCCCAGTGGAGGCCCCCTATGACGCACCGATCCGTGCTGGACGCCCGCCTTGTCGACACCCTCGAATCCGCCCAGCTCCGCGCGAGACTCCGCCAGGAGATCGAGGCCCGCGTGCGTGCGCAGGGCGGCCTCACCCTTACCCGGCCCCGCGTGCAGATCCCGGCCAGCCCGGGCGTGACGACCGCGCCTTCCACGCCCACGGCGAAGGCCTCGCCCGCACAGCAGACCGAGATCGTCGAGGGCGTGCTTCGCCAGCTGCTGGTCCTGGTTGGGAAGGGCCCGGGCGCGTGGGCGGACCGCCGGATCTCGCCGCAGGAGGCCGGCGCCCTCGGCACGCTGCTGATCACCAGTGTCAGTACCGCGGTGACGCAGGCCGCGCCGCTCGTGCAGGACGCCGAGGCGCGCGACCTGGTGCTGCTGATCTACGGCGTGCTGTTCGACCAGTTCATCCGCCCGATGCTGCCCGGCTGGCTGCAACTGTTCGCCGGCGCCATCCGTGATCAGGCGCCGCGGCTGCTGGAGGACATCTACTGGACGCTGGTCTGGCGCGGCAAGCCGATGTCGCACCTGCCTGGACAGTGACACGACGCCGGGTCAATTGCGGCTGGCACGCCTGACAGGGGTGGGGTAGGGTCTCGTCATGCCGGGACTCACCCTCACGTTCGTGGACGACAGCGAGGCCGACCACTTCCTGATCCGGGACGCGGCCGAGGCGCTGGAATGGCCGGTCCACACCCAGCATTTCCTGCACGCCGGGCAATTCCTGACTGCGCTCGACCATGGCGAGGTGAGGCAGGACGCGGTGATCACAGACCTGAACATGCCGGGCCCGACCGGATTCGATCTGATCGGCGCCCTGCGCGCCCGGCCCAAGTGGCGGGAGATGCCCGTGCTGGTGTTCACCACGTCCGCCTCCGCGGCGGACCGCGCGCAGTCAGCAGGCCTGGGCGTGGCGGGATACTTCGTTAAGCCCGTTTCCTACGAGGCGCTGGTCGGGCAGCTGAAGGACATGGTCGACCTGGTGCGCCGCCGCGTATCAGGCGGGGTCCACAAAGTGGGCTGACAGGCGGGCGGTCTGGGAATAGGTTGGGTGCCGTGAAGTGCAACCGCAACTGGCTGGAGCTGGTGTTCGATGTCCTGGCAGGTATCGGCGTGGTGGGGATCCTGATGCTGTTGGTTGATGCCATCGTGTGAGTTGGCGGCCCCCACCCCCCTGCGCTTCGGCGTGGGCGGGTGGGGGCATTTTTCTTGTAGATCACCGCACTGGCCTTCACATTCCCTGGAAGGCGCGAGGCCCAGTGCGGTCACTCGTCAGCTGGCGCGGCGGTGGAATTCCACCTGCAGGTCCGCGCCGAGGGCCTCGGCCACGCGGCGCAGCACGTCCAGGCTGTGGCCCCAGTAGAAGGGGTTCTCCAGGCGGCTCATGGCGCTGCGGCTGGTGCCGATGCGCCGGGCGAGTTCGGCCGCGCTGATCCCGGCGGCCTCGCGGGTTCGCTCGATCTCCAGGCTGACCGGGTTCATGGGTGCGGGCTCCAGGTGCAGGACCTCGTGGTTCTCGGGCAGCTCGGCGCGAACGTCGGGGGCCACCTGGTCGAGGGTGGTCACCTGCGCGACCCGGCCGGGGGTGTCTTCGATGGCCAGGGCGATGGCCTCGCGGGCCAGCATGATCAGGGCCTCGCGGGTGCCGGCCGCGCCGATGCAGGTCAGCTCAGGGGTGAGGGAGGTCCAGTTGTTGCCGGCGTTGCTGATGATGGTGAGGAATGCCATGGGGTCCGTCCTTGAGAGGGGGTGGGCGGGGGCTGGCGCCCCCTGGCTTAGTCGTCGTGTGTGGCCAGTGCGATTTTCAGGGCGAGTTCTTTTTCCTGGTACCGCTGGGCGTCGTCTCCGAGGTTGCCGCTGATGGTGATGGGGACGCCGTTCTTTTCGTACTGTCTGTGATCTCCCCGTGTTCGTCGGAGGGTGAAGCCTGCGCGTTCGAGTTCCTGGATGAGTTGGCGGATCTTCCTAGGCATGTCCTCTCATGCCCATATGTTACCAAATTTGATAACACAAGTCAAGGCGGACGGCCACCGCGCCCAGGTGGACATCCTGGACGAGGAACTCCGGCGCCTCGACCAGTAACTGCACCTGACCACGCCCCCGCCCCGCGCGGGGGCTGACTCGTTTCAATCCTCCCGGCTCGGCCTGGCCGCTTAATAGTGATCCTCAACACTCCCAATATATTGGGAGCGTGGCAGACTGAGGGCATGAGCGTAACCTTCACCCTGCCGGAATTCCTGAAGCAGCACAGCGTGACCGCCTACCGGCTTGAACGGGAGCTGAAGGGCCAACTGTCACGCAACACGGTCTACGACCTGTGCCGGCCCGGCTCCGCCAAACAGATCGACCTCGCCACCCTCGGCAAGGTCGTCAATGTCCTGAGCGCCATCCTCGGCCGCCCGGTCCAGCCCGGCGAACTGTTCGCCTTCACCCCGGAGCCCCACCAGCTGGGCCCCAGCGCCAGCGGCCTGCCCTACACCGGCCACCTGGCCACCGACATGGTCCTCGACCGGGTTCCGGATCTCCAGGACCGCCTGCGGCAGGCCGCCGACCCTCACTGAGCAGGCACGGCCGGCCGCTCAGGCACCCAGGCCGGGGTCGGCCGGCACGCGGAACTCCCGGCCGTTCGACTCGGCCACCCAGTCCAGCTCATTCCGCGTCCAGATCAGGAGCTCACCCAACTCGATCCCGCAGGCGGTGCGGGCGGCGGCCGCCGTGGCATACGGTCCGAGCAGCGACACAATCCGGCCGGTCCGCTGCTCGATCACCGTGGCATACACCTGGGGCGCGGGCGCAGGCATACCGGCAGGGTACCGCCCCCGGCCCCCAGAATGATCACGCCCGCCGCCCCCGAATCGGTACCCTGAGGCATGACCGCCGGCCACGCCCCCCTGCGCACCACACCCGCCGACCGGTCCGCGCCGGCCACCCACCGGGGCTGGCATGTGGCCGGTGCCGTCACCCTGGGGCTGACCCTGCTCCTGGCCGTCCTCACGCTGTTCATTCCCGCCCACAAGGACTTCAGCGTCGATCCACAGGGCAGCGTGTACTCGTGCGACATGAACAACCCCGGCCTCCTGCTGCTGTTCAGCAAGGCGGGCGCCCTGGCGCTGCTCGCCCACACCCTCACGCTGCCGTTCACCGTCTGGCCCTACCGGTCGGCCGCGTCCTGGTCCCGGACGGCCCTCTGCCTGGCGCTCGTGCTCCTCTTCGCCGTGCGGGGTCAGGCCGCGCAGACCGTGCTGGCCCAGCAGGACCTCCTCGGCTGCGAGGAAAGCTTCGCGGTCAGTCCTCCAGGGTCATGAACGGCGCCAGGAACTTCTCGTACGCCTCCATGCCTTTCTGCCCGTAGTACAGGTTGGCCTTGATCTGCGCCAGCGAGTAGCCGCTGCCGCGGGCATACCGGGTGATGACGACGATCTTCTGCGTCCGGGACAGCTGGGCGCGGTTCCCGAAGTCCTGCAGGACCAGCTGCCGCAACCGGGCGGCCGCGAGGTAGATGGCCCCACGCTTGTTCTCCAGCAGGGACAGCACCCGGGCGCGCACCGCGCCCTCCGTGGGCGCCCTGAACCCCAGCACCTCCTCCGCCGTCCGGACCTGCATGCTGAGATCCCCGAAACTCGTGCGGTCGGGCCGGCCCCCGAGCAGCCCCACCGACCGCGCCGCGAACGCCGCCCGGTCGGTGGCGGGCGGGTCACCCCCCACCTCGTTGTAGGCGACAGCCGCCAGCACGTCGAACGGCACCTTGAACTCCCGGGCAGCGTCCAGGATCACGCGGCGGTACCCGATCACCCACTGCCGCTTGAACATGGTCAGCAGGTCCTCCGGCTCACCGGACGTCCGCACGCTCTGAACCAGCAGCCGCACCGCCTCGGTGTTCGTCCACTCGACCGTGCCGGCGTCCACCTTCACGTCCCGGTCCACCAGGTCCTGCACCCGGTCAAGCCCAGCCCGGCCGCCCATGCCGGGGTTCTGCGGCCGGAGCGCCACCGGGGGCGTGGTCAGGCCCGTCGCGCCCTTGCTGCTCGGCGCCGGAGCCGCCGCCTTCTTCCGGGGGTCGTCAAACACGTGCCCACCGTACTGCGCTGCCCCACGCCACCTGCGCGAAGATGACCAGGGCCGCGGCGCCACCGGGTGTCCACCCGTCAAGCGGCTGACCTGCCCCCGGACGCCCGGGCGCGCTGTGCCAGAGTGCGGCCCGTGACCCGACGCCTGCTCGTTGCCCTGCTGCCCGCCCTCCTGACCGCCTGCACGCCCGCCGCGATGGAGGGCCTCGGGCGGGGCCTCGCCCAGGGCGCCTCGGGCAGCACGCCCCAGATGGTCGGCCTGACCTGCCGCGGCCAGAGTGCCGGGACGCTCACCCGCGCCGATGCAGAGCTGCTCCTGAACGTCAGCGACGAGGGAGTCGCCGACGGCACGTTCACGAACAACCGCGTGCAGTTCGGCGCCGTGGGCACCGCCGTGGTCCGTGCGAACCCCGCCACGGGCTCGTTCTACGTGACCCAGGTCACCCTGAACCTGGACAGCAGCACGGCCGGGCAGGCCGGCGCCAGGGCGCAGCTGGGCACCGCCCGGACCGGCGCCGCCTTCAACCTGGGGTACGGCTCCACCGGGAGCTTCTCCGCGACGATCACCTCGCTGGGCGCGCTGACCGGCACCTTCCGCGGCGTGCAGGGCACCTACCGCGTGACCATGACCTGCACGACGGGCTGAGTCCCGGCCTCAGACGTCCCTGCCCACCTGCCCGGCCCGGGTGCATGCCACCCGCTGCCCGGCCGCGCGCAGCGCCGTCAGGAATGCCGGCACCTCCGCCGCGAGCACCCGCGCCGACGCCTGGGTGTCCAGCCGCAGGCCGCCGCCCAGCGCGATGAACCGGCGCCGCTCCGACCACGTCACGACCTGGAAGGGGGCGCTCTCCTCCACCCACGCCAGCTCCTCCGGCCGCGCCGGGCGCCCGAAGTCACCTGGGGATTCATGCACGCGGTAGGCGAGCGACCCGTCGAAGATGCGCTGCACCGTCACCACGCGGACCAACGCCCCGCGCTGGAAGGGCGTGTGCGGCCGCGCCCATGTCGCCAGCCGCCCCACGTTCGCATGCAGGTCGGTCACGGGCACATCGAACAGCCCGCCCGGCCCGCCGAACGCCTGCTCGACATCGGCCGGCAGGCGCAGGTCCGGCTCCACTCCGCTGCACTCAGGATTCATGCCCTGAGTGTGCCTTGCGCCCGCCAGCGGGTGGTGTGTCGGAAGTGTGCCCCCGGGCGGGGGTCTCCCCTCCCCCGCCCGGGCCTTCACTGCCCCGGCCGCTCCAGCTGCCGCGCGAGCAGCCGCGCCTCCATCGAGGAGAGCCGGTGGTCCAGCTCCAGCGCCGCGCGCTTGACCGCCGGGTCCTGATCCGGGGTGCGCATCAGCGCCCGCACCAGCGTCCGCAGGCCCTGCCCGAGGTCCCGCACGTCCCGCTCCAGCGCCACGTCCTCCGCCTGCACCGGCCCGCCGGTCACCAGCCCGCCTCCACCCGCGTGGGGTTCAGCCGCATGATGATCGGCGCGAGGCGGTGCTGCACGCCGGGCCGGGCGAACAGCGCCTCGACCTCCGCGAGGCTGGTGATGCCCATCGCCTCCGCGACCCCGCCCCCCAGGCGGCGCCGGACCTGCGCCGCGCCCCAGGTCAGCAGCGCGTGCCGGCAGGCCATCAGCTCCGCGAACGCGGCAGGCCACCCGGCCGCGTCCTCCAGATCGGTGTGCGCGGACGCCCACGCGTCCTCGCCCAGCTCCCCCGCCTCCAGCCGGGCATCGAGGGCGAGCGCGTCGGGGCGGATCGTGGCGCGCACGGCGGCCATGCGGGCCTCCGCGTCGGCGTAGGCGAGCTGGACCAGGGCCCGGCTCACGCCGCCACCCCCTCGGCGGCCTGGGCGGCCCGCTCGGCCAGCAGGGCGTCCAGCGCCGCGCAGACCGCCGCGTGCTCCTCGGGCAGCAGCGCCGCGAGGCTGGTGACAGGCGCCCCAACCACCCCGGCGGCGAAGGCGTAGTGGCAGCCGACCTTGGCACGGCCCAGCTCCTGGTGCAGGGCGTGGGCGGCGCGCTTGCCGATGCGGGGGGCAGGGGGCGCGAACACCACGCCGTCCACATAGCTGAGGTCGTGGGCAACGTGGGCGGCGGCCAGCGCGGTGATCTCGGCGCGGGCCTCGCCGGCCTCGCTGAGCGCGGTCAGGCGGCCACCGTCGAACACGGCGACCACTTCGACGCCGGAGTAGGGGGCGGGGTAGATGTAGGTGCCGTCGTTGGGGGTAAACTGGGTCATCTGAAGTACCTCGTGAGCTGGGGATTTCAGTGCTGGGCGCGGCGAATCTTGGCGGAGGAACCGCGCCCTTCCTGTTGTCAGCAGTGTTGCTTGCGTCGCCGGCGGGATGGTGTGCGCGTGACGTGAAAAGTGTGTGCCCGGCCCGCTCGAAGCAGGGGCCGGGCACGAACATGCCGAGTAAGCCGGGACTACGAGACCGCGCGCGCCCGGGTGACCGCCGCGTACAGGCCCGCCCAGGCCTCCGCCGTCGCGGCCGCGACCGCCTCCTCGCGCGACCAGTGGATCTGGAAGCCGATCTGCTGCCCGCGCAGGGTGGCGTCGGCCTCCCACCGCCCGTCCTCGTCCCGGACGGCATGCACGCGCACGGCGGGCATCGCCTCGGCCAGCGTGACCTCCTGCAGCAGGCGGTCGAGCACGCCCGCACGGACGGCCGCGAAGCTCGGCAGCACGGCCACGTTTTCCGAGGCAGGGGCTGGGTGAAATTCCCCGGTGACAGGCGCACCGGGCACGCCCAGCAGCACGCCCACCTGCCCGAACACGGTCAGCTCCGGACCGCACGCCACCAGCGCCCGCCCCTCGCCCACCTCGCGCAGCGCGGCCTCCACGCACCACTCCCGCCCGGCCGCGTCCCGCACGAACACGGGGGTCTCCCCGGCCAGCACGGTCAGCTCGCCCTCGACGAACGCGGCCACGTCGGCGCAGCCGTCGGGCTGACACACCGGACGGGGCGGCAGGGTGAGCACGAAGCGGCCGTCGACGGGCTCCCCGTTGAACACGGGCGCGGTGACGTCCGGGAGGGCCAGCAACAGCGGGGCGTCCGCGGGGGCGGTGAGTAGGAGGGCGTGCAGGGCGGCGAGCGTCAGGGTTTGGTTCATAGGGTGAGTGTTGCTTGCCACCGCACGCGGGGTGGTGTGTCCATTGTGTGCAGCACGGCAAACCCCGCCCGGGCGGGCGGGGTGTACTTTCCGGGAAGAACAGGCTCAGACCATGGGGCACAGCGCCGCGAGGAAGGCCCGCGCAACCAGCTGGTGCTCCTGGGCCGCCTGCAGGCTGGCCGGCGTCGGCATGGTCCCGCGGAATTCCCGGGTGGTGACCTGCACCACGCCGCCCACGGGCAGCTCGGCGGCCAGCCCGATCAGCTGCCGGGCCTCCAGCCGGTCCTCCTCGGTGACCGGGCCGGGGAAGGCGCGGCGCATCGAGGCGACGATGGCCTCCTCGACCTGCTCGGGGGTGAAGGGCAGATTGACCACCACGGCCCGGTCGGCGGCGCGGTGCGAGGCCGCCCCGACCAGATAAGCGCGGTTGCGGCCGCCAGAGCAGCTGACGGTGTGACCGCGGACGAACTCGCCCGGCTGGGCGGCGCAGAACGAACCTTCAATCGGGGCGGTGATCAGGACATGCATGGGAACCTCGGCAGGGGCAGGAAGGGGGCGGGGAAGGCCGGCGCGGGCCAGGGCAGGGGAGGGGCCCGGAGGCCCCCCACGGGCCGCTCAGGCGGCGGCAGAGGCGCGGGGAGCGCGGGCCCAGGCCTTGATGCGCTTGGCGAACTCGCGCGCCTGGTCGTAGGCGGCGTTTTTCACGGGGTCGGGCTGGCCCTCCCGGATGGCCTTCTGCGCAGCGCCCCGGATGCTGGTGGTCACGTCGAAAAGGCGGTCCCAGGCCTTGTTGGCGACCGCGACGTCGCCGCTGAGCGCCCCGGCCATGACCAGCGCCTGCAGGGAGCGGGCCTCCTCGACCTTGGCGACGAAGGTCTTGCGGTCGGTGCGGGCCTGCACCTGGGCGGCCGCGTGGCGCTCGGCGTCGAGGCGCAGCTGGGCCACGTCGGTGTTGGTCTCGCCGTCGACCTGCAGCGCGGCCGCGACCCGGCCCCACGCGTCGGCGTCCAGCGTGTGGGCGGGGGCGATGTTGCGCGCCGAAGGCTGCACGGCCAGCGTGACGGCCGCCACGGGGGCCGCAGGGGCCGGGGTGGGGGCGAGGCCGGCCTCGGCCGCCGGAGCGGGCTCGGTGACCGGCGCAGGGGCGGGGAGAGGCACGGAGGCCGGGGCGGCAGGCTCCACTTCAGGCTCGACTTCGGGCGCGGCCTCGGTGGCGGGGGCGGCAGGCTCGGACATCTCGGTCAGGTCGGGCAGCAGGGCCCGCACCTCGGCCTCGATGCGCAAGGTCTTGGCGCGGGACTGGCGGACGGCGGCGTTGCCGGTTTCGCAGCTGGTCAGCTCGTCGTCCATGATGGCGAGCAGCTGGCGGGCGGTCGCGTGGTCACCGGCCTGGACGGCGGTCAGTGCTTCTTCAGCGGCGGTGCGGGCGGCGGCGAGGGCGGACTTGATGGCTTCGTTCATAGGGTGAGTGTTGCTTGCCACCGCACGCGGGTGGTGTGTCGTTTCTGTGCAGCGGAGTCTCGCTCAGCGCGGGGAAATTCCGACCGCAGGGCGTGAAGGATGTGAACCCGGGCGGCCGGCAGCGGACACGAAAAAGCGCCCCGGAGGGCGCGGCAGGGCAGGGGAAGGTCACTCGGGCAGCAGCTCGTACCCGGCCTCGACGAGGCGCCGGGCCTCGCCCGGGGTGACCACGTAGTACTCCTCGCGGTCCTCGGTGCAGTCGCCCAGCACGATCACGTGGCGGGCGCCGCGACCGCTGGAGTAGCGGTCCTTGAGGTTGAGGGCGCCGGCCATGGTGAAGGCGCGGGGGAAGGTCGGGAAGGGGCGGCTGGGAACGATCGACATGGGGTGAGTGTTACTTGCTACCGCACGCGGGTGGTGTGTCGAAAGTGTGCGCGCGACGCCCGCAGGCACAGTGGAAAACCCCCGCCGGAGCGGGGGCGAGGGCAGGAGAGAGGGTCAGGCGCGGCGGATCATCCGGGTCATGGCCTCGACCAGTTCCTGAGCCACGTCGAGGTTGTCGAGCGCGACCGCACGGGCCTTGGCGCCCTCGGCCGTCACCGGCAGGTAGAGCACGGCCTGGTGCAGCGCCTCGGCGCGGCGCAGGTTGTCCACCGCCTGGACCGCGAAGTCGTGGGGCAGGGGGTCGGTGCAGGACAGCAGGCCCAGCAGCCCGTGGGTGACCACGTAGGCCTTGCGCATGCGCCGGTGGTAGCGCTTGGCGTCGGCCTGGGTGCGGTACCCGGCGAGGCGCCGGATCATGTGAGGCCGCACCGCGCGGCGCAGCTGGGCGAGGCGGGGGGAGACTTCGGCGGGGGCGGGCTGCAGGGTCATCGTCATGCCCGCAGTAAAGCTTGCGTCCGCAGGCGGATGGTGTGCCCCAGACGTGAATTGTGTGCGGGGCAGGCGAGAAAAAGCGCCCACCCCGGAGGGCAGGCGCGGCGACCCGGGCCGGGGCTCAGTCGTGCCAGATCACCTGGACCACCTGCAGCCCCACCTTTTCCCCGGCATCGACCACCCCGATCACCACGCGCCGGCACAGGCCGTGCTCCATCAGCAGGGCCGCGCGGCGCCACGCCTGGGCGAGGCCCGGGTGCACGCGCAGCTGGCTGCGGGCCCCGTCGGCGTGGTCAACCGGAGCGCAGTCGTCGGGGGTCCAGCCCTCGGGCACGTAGGGGCGCACCCAGGCCAGCTGCTCGATGGGGAGGGGCGTGGGGATGACGGCGGTTTCCATGACGGGCATGCGTGCAGTTAAGCTTGCTCCGCACGCGGCGTGATGTGTCGAAAGTGTGCCCGGCCCGGCCGCGACCAGACCGGGCCCGGGGTGTACTTCCCGGAAAGAACGCTCAGCCGTCTTCGCGCAGGAAGGCCGGCGCCTTGGCGAGCCAGAGCTCCAGTTCCCGGCGCCGCTCGACGTCCAGGTCATCCAGGAACCGGCGGCTGGACAGCCGGCGCGACACCCGGCTCAGGCCCTCCAGCTGCGCCGCCCGGGTGGGGGCCTTGAGGCGGTCGGCCTCGGCGCGCAGCTGCTCCCGGGTGGCGCCCGCCTGGGCCAGGGCGATCAGGCGGGGCTGCTCCTCCTCCGGCGCCCCGACGATCTCCGAGGCCAGGGTGCGCGGCAGCCCGGCCCGCAGCGCCTCGACCACCAGCGGCGGCCACGCCAGGATCCGGAGCTTGTTCTTGGCGAACGACTGCCAGGACTCGCCCAGCGCCGCGAACAGCCCGTCGAGCAGCTCGTGCTCCCGCCCGGCCGGCTCCCGGAGCAGCTGGTTCAGGCGGCCGCGGGCGTCGTCCCGGGGGACCTGCAGCGCGGCCGCGACCAGGGCCAGCTTCCCGTCCACCTCGTCGATCAGGTTGAGGTCCTCGCGCAGCAGGTTCTCGTGCAGGGCAGCCACCTGGGCGTCGTGGTCGGACATCTCCCGGACCACGACCGGCACCTCGGTCAGCCCGGCCAGTTGTGCCGCGCGCCACCGCCGTTCCCCGGCGACGATCTCGTGGCCCCCGTCGACCGGGCGCACCAGCAGGGGCGCGAGCACGCCCTTCTCTCGGATGGACTGCGCCAGGTCCTGGAGCGCCGAGTCGGTGAAGGTCCGGCGCGGCTGGAAGGCCCCGGGGACCAGCGCGGCCACCGGCATGGCGTCCTGCCCGCTCCCCGGCCTGGTCATGGCCGCCGTGGCGCCCAGGAGCCCGGCCAGGGCCTCCCCAGACCTCTGCGGGCGCTTGGGGCGGCTCACGCCGGCACCTCCAGCGCCAGAGCCTGGGTCACCGCCGCGGTGAGGGCCTGCACGTCCTGGTGCACCGGGGTGCCCGGCGCATACACGCCGACCGGCTGCCCGCTGGTCGCGCTGTCGAGCCACACCGCCCCGCGCAGCGGCACGGGCGGCGCCAGGTTCTCCAGCTGGGCCTGGAGATCCGCGAGGACCTCCCGGTCATGGGAGCGGCGGCCGTCGTACATGGTCGGCACGAACAGCGCGATGTGCAGCTCGGCCCGGAGGGTCCGGTAGGTCGCCAGGGACTCGGTCAGGCCGGGCAGGGCGTCCAGGCCCTTCTGGTTGGTCAGGATCGGCACGATCAGCGCGTCGGCGCTCAGGGCGCCCAGCGCCGCGAGCTGGCCCAGGCTGGGCGGGCTGTCGATCAGGACCACGTCGTACCGGTCCTGCATGGCCTGCAGCCGGGTTCTCAGGCGCAGCGGCGCGGCCAGCTGCCCGGCCATCTGCGCCTCGGCGATGCTCAGCGTCAGGTGGGACGGAATCAGGTCCAGGCCGTGCACGCGCACCGGCTCCGGCAGCTCGGCATTTTCAACCGCGACCGGGTAGACGGTCTGCGCCCGGCCCGCCACCTCGTGCACGCCCAGCCAGCGGGTCAGGCTGGCCTGGGGGTCCAGGTCGATCAGCAGGACCCGCAGGCCCGCGCGGGCGAGTTCATAGCCGACGTCACGCACGATGCTGGTCTTCCCGGCACCGCCCGCGTGGTTAAACACCGTCACGGTTTTCACGGCTGCCACCATACCGCCCCCGGCGGAGCGCCAGGGGCGGGGGAGGGGAGAGGGTCACTCGATCCAGTTCAGGAAGTACCCCTCGACCAGCGGCCAGAACTCGTCGCTGAGGACGTAGTACCCGTGGTCCAGGCGGTCCAGGTACTCGAACTCCTCGTCGGTGAGCTGCTCGGGGTCGTCGCAGTTGGCGACGTGGCGGATGGCGAGCTTCACCAGATCCAGAACCTGCGCCACGCAGAAGGCCAGCCGGCCCGTGGTGTTCGCCTGCATGCGCTCCAGCGCCAGGAGGACGACCGTGGTGTCGCGCCCCTGGTGGCCGTTGTCGACCCACTGCGCGAAGCCCCCATTGCAGACCTGCGAGTTCAGGCAGGTCAGGACCAGCAGGTGCCGTTCGCGCTGACTGAGGCTGTCAACGAAGGCGGCGTACTCCTTGCGGGGGCGGGGCATGCGGTCAAGCACGCTGTTCATCAGCACTTCGAAGGCGGTCGTGTCGGGGTGGTCAAGGGTCTCGGTCATGGGTGTAGTTTTGCTTGCACCGCACGCGGAGTGGTGTGTCGAAAGTGTGCGCAGCGGCTCACTAGGACGGCAAAAACAGCAGACTGCCCGCACGGGAGGAGCGGGCAGTACTTTCCGGGAAGAACAGCTGGGGCCGGTTAGGACGCGGCGACGTCAGGCTTCATTCGGGTCCGGATCTCCACCAGAAGATCCGTGGGGGTGGCGCCGGACGAGACGTTCCCCGCCACGCGCACATCGAGCAGTTCCGCGCCGTTGCGGACGTTCATGTGGTGCTTTACCGCCCGCTGGATGTCCTGTCCGGCCGACGTCGTCGCCGGAACGGTCAGGAACGAGAGCACCACGCCGTCAGCCAGCTCCACAAACGGTTTGTCCATGCCTGGAGCGTACTCCCCGGGCCAGCCAGGCGGGTGACGATCTGACCCGGCTCAGGGCCGGGCCTCGCGCGGCCGCACCAGCGCCCAGAACGACACCACGGCCTGCAGCCCGTCCCCGAACTCCACCAGGCAGTTGCGTGGCCCCCGTCCCCGGGCGATGACCAGCACGGTGCACAGCTCGCCCCGCCGGTCATCGAGCCCGGTCCCGACCCGCTGCCCGTAGCGGTACCGCTCGCCCACCCGGATCCACCGGAAGGCCAGCACCGGCGCCGTGCCGGTCACCACGGCCGCCGCAGGACGGGCGAGAGCACGGCGCCCGGCTGGCCCAGCACCATGCCCAGCAGATCCGCCGCCCGGGCGCACTCCCCGGCCACGTGCGGCGCGCTGGTCAGGCACACGGTGGGGGGCTGCCCGTAGTGCCCGAAGTCCGGGAACACCAGCCCTTCTTTCATCAGTCCTTCCGCGACCTTCCCGACATCAAACTCGCAGATGCGCATGGCGTCGCCCGCCTCCCGCATGGTCATCGGCCCGGCGTGCGCCTGCAGGACCACCAATAGCAGCGCGCGGTGGTGCGCGGCCCGCCCGGCCCGTCCCAGATCCTGCAGGTCGCCAACCACGCACCCGGGCGCGTGCTGCCCATCCCAGTGCCCACACAGGGGGCAGCCGTTTATGCCAGCCACAGCCGCCACCGGCGCCACCAGGGCACCCGCGCCCACCCGGGCGCCACGCAGTCCCGCAGGTGCCGCGCAGCGCTCTCCTGGTCTGGCCACTCGCCCTCACGGGCCTCGCGGACGATGGCCGTCCAGGGCACGCCATACCGGGCGGCCAAGGCGTGCAGCTCCCGCATGTGCCGCCCCGCCCAGGCCTCCGCGACCGAGCGGATCGCGCGGTCCCTTTCGCGCACCGTCCGGGCCGCGCCCTCCACGTCCGACCACCCGCCCCAGACCGAGCACGGGTGCTCGAGCTCGTCGCGCAGATCCGCCACCCGGATCCGGTGCCGGGCGGCCACCTCCGCCAGAACCTCGGCCGGCGGGAGGGTTGCCCCGGTCACGCCCACTCCCGCTGCTTGTGCCTGGGGCACACCCAGCCGAACTTGCGCGTGCGGCTCCAGCCCAGCCGCCGCGCCTCGGCCGTATACGCGGCCTCGTTCCGGCGCCTGCACTTCGCCACCCGCACGACCCGCGTCTTCTGGCACAGGCCGCAGCGGGCGATCTTCGCCGAGTCGAACGCCAGCGTGCCCTTCACGGCTCCTTCCTCAGGTAGCTGCCCCGGTACCCGTGCCCGGGCCGGTATCCCAGCTGGTCCAGGTAGGCCTGGTGGAGCCACTCGGTCATCTGCGCGGTGGTCAGGCGCGGCGCGTCCATCGCGGCCGCGTAGTAGTGGTTCCCGATCCGCGCCTCGACGATCGCCTCAACCAGCGCCGCTTCCGGGGTCTCCCCCCGGCCCTCGTAGGTCACGCGGTCGTGCACGATCTCCGCCGTCCACTCCTCCACCTGGGCCAGCCGGTCGAGCCTCAGGGTGATCAGGGACAGGGCGGCCCCCTCGGCAAGGGCTGTCAGGTCAGCGCCCTGCTGCGCGGCAGGGGCGCCCGCGATGTGCTCGGAGAGGATGGCCGGGTCCTGAATGACGTGCTGTAGCCGCCACCGGACCATCCCCGCGATCGCGGCCACGTCCACCATGTCCAGGTTCGGTTTGCGGGCGTGTTCGATCAGCATGTCCCAGAGATCCCGAACGCTGCACGCGGCGGGGTTCTGCCAGCCGCCCCGGCCCTTGGCGCGGGCCTGGGCCAGCTTCGCCTTCAGGGCGGCCCCCAGGTCCGCCACCAGGGCGTCCACCATCGCGTCATCCAGCGCCGCAGCGTTCATCTGCTCCTGCCCGCTCACGACTGGTCACCGGTGAGGGTGCGGCGGAGCTGCGAAGTGCAGACGAGCAGGACGCCATGCCGGGTCTGGTCGTCCCGGTTCTCCCACACTTCGCCGAACACCGCTGGGCTCTTGCGGGCCGCCTTTCTGTTGGCCTTGGCCTGCTTGTCCCAGGTGTCCGCCAGGGCCTCCACCCGTGCCAGCCGCGCCTCGGCCGCTTCAGCGCGGGCCAGGGCGGTGAGGGCCGTGGTCAGGAGGTCTGGGGCCCTCGCAATCAGGCGGGCGTCGGCCCCGGCGTTGTCACCTGAAATGCCGTCAGGGAACAGTGTGTATCCCAAACCGGTCGGGTCGTCAGGGAGGGGGATGCAGACGTGCCACTCCTGGCACTTCCGCTTCGGGAACGCCGTCCATGGCCCGGGCGTGTGGCCCCTCAGGGCCTCCAGCTCCTCACGGGTCAGCTCTTCGGCGGGCGCGGGTGCCTCAGTCGTCATGGCGGGCCTCCTTGCTGAGGTCAGGGCGGGCGGGGCGTACGTGCCCGGCGTTCAGCAGCGTGGTGTATGTCCGCACGTCCGCGGGCGCGGCGAGCGCCCCGCACGTGAGGCATTGCGTGGTGTTGTGCGTCTCTGCGTCCGTCACGTCGATCCGCGTGTCGCCGCACGTGAGGCAACGGAGATCAGGGGCGATGAGGCGCTCAGAGGTCATGGCAGGCCTCTTTGATGAGCTGGAGGCGGGGAATGACGATGACCTTCTCCATGCAGGTGCCGGGCTTGCGCATGATCAGCTCGGTGTAGCCCTTCCGGGCCTGCAGTTGAAGGACGCGGTTGATCTGGAGGGACTCGCGCACGCAGTCGCCCATGCTGGAGTACTGACCGTTCTCGGTCATCTCCCTCAGGGTGTTCAAGCTGAGAGCGTCAAACGTGAAGGCGACGCGCCGGCTTTTGCGGCCCGTCACGGGGCGCCCCGGCGGTGGGTGTTGATCAGGGCCGCGAGGAGGGCCTCGGCGGCCGTATCGCCAGTGGCTGAGGTGAAATGCGGGGCGTAGATGATCGCCCGGCCCGACCGACCGGTCCCGCGCCGGACGTCCAGGACAACGGACGAGTCGCGCACCGCGCATTCCTCCAGGCAGGCGGCCATGATGCAGCCCTGCTCCCAGGCATAGGCGCCGAAGGTGATGTGGGCATCACCTTCAGGGAGGATCACGATGTACCCGCGGGGACCCGAGTGGACGTCGTGTTCATCCTCCTCGGATTCGAGGCGGAACCGGTGGGGCATCAGCGTGGCAGCCTCTCCGAGGAGCTCGCCCATCCGGGTCTGAAAGGCGATAGGCGGGGTGCGTTCCGGGGTGCCGGTGGGGTTCGTGGACATGGGCAGGTGCTCCAATCGTTTTCGGGACGGGAAGGGCCGGTGCGTGACCGCGAGGTCGGGGATGAGGCCCATAGGTGGGCGCCCCTCACGTTCTGCTTTCAGCTGCTCGGGCGTGCGGACGCTGCGGTCGTCAAACTGGAATGGCCGGCGTTGGCGTTTGATGCCCACGGCACTCACCCCTCGGCCTGGGCGAGGGCGTCGAGGATGCTGGGTACCGGGCAATCCGGGCCGTGCCCCCGCGCGGGGGTGAGGCGCTCGCGGCAGATGCGGCAAAGCGTGCCCCCAGGCGTGTTCACCGGCAGCACGCGCGTGAGTAGATCTCGCAGGAGTTGCTCACGCCCCGCGAAGTCCACCACCTGCCGGGCCAGGGTGGGCGCCGCGGCGCACAGCTCACCGTCGCCACGCGGAATGGCGTTGATGCTGGCCACGAGCACGGACCCGTCTCCGCCTTCATCCAGGGCGCGGACTTCCCCGCCCGAGTAGTACCAGGTGCCGGGGGTGACCTGGGCCCCCAGTAACGCCTCGGCCTGTGCCTGGATCTCCGAGACGATCACGACTGGGCCTCCGTGGATTGAGGGAAGGCGTACCAGTAGTTCAGGCCGCGCAGCTCACCGAACTCCCGGAGCGGGGCGGGATGACTGAGTGTGGCTGTGCTCAGGGCGTGCGCCTCGTCACCGCTGAGGTAATGCCTTACGCCTTCGCTGTCCCACACGTCGAACGCACTTACGTTCACGCAGTGGGCGCGGTACCCCAACTCTCGCAGACGGTCGCGCACAGCGAGGCGAGTGGCTTGCTCAGGGGTCAGAAGCTTACTCAAAATCTTCCTCGTCGGCCGGGCCGAGCGCGTCGGCACAGTCCACGCACACCGGGTCGCCGTCCACGGTGATGAGCATCTCGCTGAGGCGGGGCACGGTCACGTTGCAGTTCCGGCACGTCTCGGGCGGGTCGCTGAACTGGGCGGGGTCCCGGCCCAGGGCGCGGCCCAGCTCGTCCCAGTACACCCCGGACGCATGGGGGGTGGGTCCGCCGTGGCGGTTGTCGTACAGGTACACGGCGGCGTTCACGATGCGTTCCAGGCGGGTGATGTCCCCCTGGAGGGTGAGGTAGTCGGCCACCAGGGCCGGGCCGTACCCCTCGGCGCGGGTGACGGCCGCGGCGTGTTCGTCGCTGCCGGTGCCGTGCACGAGCTTGGCGTTGGTGAGGTCGCGTTGCACGGCCTGCACCGTCTCAAAGCTGCAGCGGAGGCTGGAGGTGAGGTCATCGAGGACGGGGCTGCGGCGGGGGGGATCTTGGGGGGCGGGATTGGTCATGGACAGGTCCTCCGGTCGGCTGATGGGGGAGAGGAGGAAGGCCACGTCGGGGCTCAGGCCTCTCTTGGCGCGGATCTCAGCCATGGTGATCACGCGCACACTCCCGTAGTCGAAGTGGGGCAGGGCGCTTGTGGGGCCCGTAGGTTTGCTCTCATCGCTCACGCGACCACGCCCCAGGCGCGCAGGTAGGCGATCAGGGCGGCCACGCCGGGGTGATCGCTCACACCCTCCGCCCAGGGGTTGTACCGCTGGAGCTTGATGCGCACGCGCCACTGGCGCCCGCCTTCAGGGGTCCAGACCATGTTCATGCGAAAGGCCGCCTTGGAACTCAGGCGCTCGGTGATGACGTGCATGAGCTTCCCGTCGCAATGCTCGCCGAAGTTACAGGCCAGCTCAGGCGCGATGCCCACCCAGTACCCGCCCGCGGTCAGGAACCAGCCCGGCACCTTGATCCCTTCGCAGAGTTCCACCTCGCCGCGGTGCTGGAGATCGCCATCGGCCGCGTCGTCGAGCAGTTCCAGCAGTTTGTCCACGTCGCCGGCAGGGTAGGCGGTGATGTCCTGTAGAGCAGGGACGGCGCTCATTTCCGGCTCCGGGCCAGCGCCCGCTGGAGCTGCACGCCCTCGACCGCGACCCCGTAGGCCGGGCAGACGTCCGGCACGAAACTGTGCGGAACGCCCGTCCGTGCGTCGACCACCAGGAACCCGAACAGCGTGCGGCCGCCCGGGTGCCAGTGGTCGTACAGCGCCACCGCCATATGCCCGGCGGGCACCGGAACATCCTCCGGGTTGCGGTGGGGAAGGGGCGGGGACAGGCGCTCGGGCATTCGGTAAGCGAACCACGCGGCCTGCAGGCGTTCAGGCCAGGTGGGAACCGGACCACGCCGGAATCGGCCGGCGAAGGGTGCCAGGAGGCGCAGCAGCGCCCGGGCCTCGTGCAGCAGCGTGTACGGGTTCCCGCCAGTTCTCCGGGAGGGGTGGTCGTTTTCCGGAGCGAGGTCATGGTCGAGTACGCGCAGCAGGTCGCGCAGCCGGGTGTTCAGGGAAGATTCAGTCATGTCGCGCTCCAGCAGGTGAGAGGCGGGCGGGGAGGGCGGCCGTCATGTGGTCAGCCGCCCGAACAGGGCCAGAGCGCGCTCGACGAGGCGGTTCTCGGCCCGGCAGAAGTGGCCGTGCCAGCGCTCCGCGTACCCGGTCAGGGCCAGGCGCTCAAGCGCCTCGTCCGCCGCGTGCCACTCCAGCGCCGGGCCGGTGCGGGCGGTGCGCCCACAGACGCGCTGCACAGACGTGGGTTCCTCGCCCAGGGCGGCGAGCAGTCGCAGGTCGGTGAGGCCCAGGCCGTTCACGGCGTCCTCCGGAGGCGCCAGGAGCGCCACAGCACCTGCAGCCGCGGCGCTCCCTCGCCGTCCTCCGCGTTCGCGTACAGGAACAGGTGGCGGCCGTTCACGCCCAGCAGGTTCACGCCCCACTCGCGCCAGCTGCCGTACGCGTAGTTCCATACGCTCAGGGGGGCCAGGATCAGGTGGGGGCGGGACCCGGGCAGGCTGAAGAACGCGCTCAACTTGGGGACACTGAGACTCACGTGCCCGGGCCGGAGGGCGGGGCGGGACAGGGTCAGGCCCAGGCGCACGCCCGGCAGGGAGAGCTTCAGCTCCCGCATGCTCCCGTCGGTCCACTGACACACGCCGTACCCGAACCACCCGCGGCCGCGGTGCCACTCCTCGGTGACGCGGGGGGTGCCGCGCGTGGTGGCCGCCTGCACCCGGAGCATGCGTCGTTCGTTCCTCCACCAGGTGCGCCAGTGGCTGCGGTACGTCACGTCCTGGGTGGTGGCGAGCACCTCGATCATGCGCACGCCGGTCCAGCTCGGACCCACGGCGGCGTGAGCGTCCTGCATGCGGGCGTTTTTCAGGGTGAGCGTGCCGGTCGGCGTGACGATCCGGATGGTGCCCTCAGGGGGGCGGCTCAGCAGGCTTTTCAGGCTCACCGGTTCCTCCTGGAGCGGCCACCGCGTTCGAACGGCATGCCCTGGAAGCGGCGGTTCACCTCGGCCCGGTCGGGCCGCTCGCCGGCATACGCCTGGTGCCGCATGCCCATGTCCGGGAACTGGCGCAGCAGCTCCTGTTTGGCCGCCTCGAAGGTCTGCGGGTCAGGCGAGGTGACCATCGCGGCCGAGAGGCGCGCGCGGTACTCCAGCGGCCGGTCAGCCCCGCCCTGCAGGACGGTCTCGATCTCCGGGCCGAGTTCCTGCAGGCGGGCGGTCAGGCCGGCCGGGGTCCAGGCGACCGCCCGCCCGGCCGCCTCACGCACCAGGGCCTTCCAGGGCGCCCGGACGCCCCGCGCGGGCGCTTCCCAGTCCTCGAACAGCGTGTCGGCCAGCGCGATCCGCATGCCGAGCACCGACGTCCCGCCCGCCGTCACGCACTGCACGTAGAGGTTCAGGGTGCCTTGCGCCGGCTCGTCGCGCAGCTGGTCGACCACCTGGACGTCCGAGCCTGCGGGCGCGAACCGGGCCACCAGGGCGCGCAGGTGCTCGGTGCCGGTCAGCGTCAGCGCGGTCGCGAACGCGGCCAGGGGTCCCGGGTTCGTGCCGGCCGGCTGGCCCGCCATGAGTCGCAGGACCAGGGAACCGGCGGTGGCGTGGAACGCGTCGGCGTCCACCGTGCCGGTCCAGGCGGGCCCGGTCACAGCGCCCGCCCCATCGCCGCGCACTGCGCGCGGACCTTGTCCTCGGTGAGGGTTGGCAGCAGGAACAGGCCCTGGCGTCCCGGCTGGTGCACGGGCCGGGGCAGCTGAATGCGGTCGGCGACCTCCAGGCCCAGGTGGCGGCCGTCGTCCGCGAACCACTTCGACGGGCTCCACAGCAGCGTCCGGCGGATCTTGATCAGGCCGATCACGTGCCCGGGGTGGGTGTCTTCCGGCGGCACGTCGATGCCCGTGAGGTCCATGACGAAGCGCCGGTAGGCCTGGTGGTACGTCTGCGCGGACTGCACCGCGAGCCATTGACCGACCGCGACCCGTTCCAGGCGGGTGCGCAGCGCCTGGTGGCGGTCCTCGGTCCACTCGCGGTTCTCGATGTCCTTGCGGATGCGGGCGTCGACGAGCGCCACGTCCATCGGGCGGTGCAGGGACAGGGCGTACAGCGTCATGCGCTCACCTCGCCGGGTTCGAATTCCTCCCGGTACAGGGTCTCCAGCTTCACCCATAGGGCGTCCGATCCGCCGGTGAGCAGCACCTCCAGCACCGGGGTCGCGCACGAGTAGCAGGAGTGGAAGCGGCAGGGGCCGTTCAGGAAGTCGCACTGGTCGTGGACCATGTCGTCGGCCGCGGCCTCCGCGTCCCGGGGCGCCTGGTCGGCGGGCCGGTGCCAGGTCAGCTGGCCGGCCAGCGGCATCCGCGGCCCGCTGGCCGCCAGGGCCGGGGACACAGACTCAGGGTACCAGTTGGTCAGCATCTCGAACGACACGGCGCCGCGTGGACCGGTGACCGTCCACCAGAGGCTCCCGCCGTCGATCCCGCAGTTCGGCACCTGATCGCGTTTGTCGTACCCGGGCCGAAAGTCCACCCGGCGCTGCAGGGTCGACGCGGTCACGCGCGCCTCCTGCTGGCCTCGCGGGCGGCCACGCAGCCGGCGCACGGGCACTCACGGACCTGCGCCGCTCCGGAGGCCACCAGGAACCCAGGCAGCAGGCGTACCAGGTGAACGGCGACCGCCTTCGGGTCCCCGCCCACCGCCATCGGGCACAGGGGGCCGCCCTGCTGGTGCAGGATCACGGCCACGCTCACGCCCGGCATCGCCTCCAGGTCCTGAACCAGCTGGCGGATGCGTCCCGTGATCTCCGGGTTGATAAATGCCGTGTTCTCGTCGTGGTGGTCCTGTAATTTCATGGATTCTCCTTGGGGGGTGCGGGGTCAGTCGAACAGGGTCGGCATCGAGGGCCGCGGGGCGGCCCGGGCCGGCGGGTGGTGTTGCGACTTCGTGGAGTTCGCCGGGGCGGCCGCGGCGGGAGCGCCCTCCAGCACGGGCCGCCACTGGCCCGGGTGGACGATCCCGCTCCCCCACCGGCCCACCGCGACCAGCTGGCGGGTCTCACCGGTCCCGATCCAGTACTCGCCGCGCGACCGGCCGAGCAGGGGGTGATCGAAGACCTCGCCGATCGCCGGCAGTCCCCCGGGGGTGCCCTCTGCCGGAGCGGGCTCCGGATCGGGCACGAAGTCAGGGTTCGGGACGTGAATCAGGCCGCCCCAGGGGCCGAACACCTGGAAGTACTCCGGGCCCCGCAGCGCGGCGTGCTCCGCGGCCGCCTCGGCCTTCGTGATTTCGCCGCGGCGCAAGCGGGCGTCGATGAAGCCTTCGGCGTACTTGTAGGCGTGCCCGTTCAACCGCCGCCCCAGCAGCAGCGCGGCCGCGAACCCGCGCCGGGCGTCCAGGTAGGCGGTGAGGTGCCGAGCGGCGTACCGCCAGCCGTCCAGCAGCCGCTCCACTGGCTCCACGGTCAGGGGGGCCCCGGCCCAGGGCAGGGGGTGGCGCACGCGGTGCCGTTCGAGGGCGGCCATCCGGAGCAGCGCGATGCGCAGCGCCCGCGTCCCGGCGTAGGGGAGCACCGACACCTTTGCGTGGTTCGGGCCCCGGGCCGGCTCGTCGACGTCGGCGGGTTCCTCCACGTCGCCCGGGTCGCCGGGCAGGAACACCGCGATGAACTCGTCCTGGGAGAAGACCTGCACGGTGCAGCCCTGCCGGGTCATGGTGGTGAGGAAGCGGTCGTCGAAGGCCGCGTCGATGCTCGGGCTGATCGCGTGCACGTACCCGCGTTCGTTACGGGCCACCATCACGTCGGTGTTGGGCGCAGCGCTCGGCATCAGTTGGTCGCCCTGGGGTTGAGCAGGTCAGTGAATTGGCTGTTGCGCCCCGGCCCCGAGGACCAGGCGGCGATGACCCCCGCCCAGGCGCCGGTGATCTCCGCGGGCTCCGCGACCCGGGGGAAGTCGCCGGCCGCTTCGAGCAGCTGGAAGCGCTCGCCGAAGCGGGCACTGATCCTCACCGGGGTCTGGAGGTCCAGGCCGAACAGCAGGTTCAGGGCGCCGACGATCAGGTTCAGCAGCTGGTTGCGGCGCTGTTCCGGAACCGTCCGGAGATCCTCGGGCAGCATCACCACGTATTGGTGCTGGACCTCCCGAACGACCTCCGGGGTCATGCCTGCTCCCGCAGCGGCCGGGGCAGGAAGCCCGCGACGGCCAGACTGGGCGCCTCGGCCAGCAGCCTTGCCCGCATCATCCCGGGCGTGGCCGCGCTCCGGTCACCCAGGCACGCGTCGTCCCAGAGTTCGGCCAGCGCCTCGGCGTTGCAGCCTTCCAGGTACTCCTCGGTCATCTGGAAGCCGGGCAGCCCCGCCTGTCTCCTCAGACTGAACAGGTCATCGGCGGACACGTTGTGCCGGACGGTTTCCAGTTGCGCGTCCAGGACCAGCGCCTCCAGGTGCTCGAGCGGAAGGGACGCCAGGACTGGGACCGCATGCGGGAGCATCCCCTGGTCCTCGTCGAACAGCCCGAACTCCCCGCCTTCGAGCACGAGCAGGCCGTCCGTGAGCCGGACCAGCTCCGCGAACCGGGCGCGCTGCGTGTCGTCCATGACCGTGAGATTCCCCTGCAGGAAGAAGTCCGCCAGGAACAGCGCGTGCAGGGCGGCCCGGTTGCCCGTCAGGGTGGGCAGCACCTGAAGCAGGTACGCGTTGTGGGCGCGGAAGGGACGGGCGTAGTCGGCCTGCGCGGGTGCCGGCGGGGGACTGGGCGGCGCGGCCGCAGTAGACGCCGCAGGGGCAGCGGGCGTGGTGGCCGCCGCAGGCGTGGGCCGCTCGGGGTGCTCGTGGGTGGGGACGGGCTGAGGGGCGTCGAGGCGCAGCTCGATGGGGTCTGAGTCCTCCGAGGGCTTGCGCCGCAGGTTCGTGCGGCGCTCCAGCTCGCCGGTGCGGGCGTTCACCCAGTACATGACCCCGCCCGGCTCCCCATGCGCCGGCCAGTACTTCCAGGCCATCACCTCCGGCTGCAGCCGCACGTCGGCGAACGCCTGCCCCTGGCGGACGTCCTGCTCGGCCAGCGCCTTGGCGTGCCGGACCTGCAGGCGGATCGCCTGGTCGAAGTCCACGAAGTGCTCCGGCAGGTCCCCGAACAGGTCCGCGGCCGCGACCTTCCCGTCGTACCACTCCCGGGGAAACTTCGCGTTCGCGGTCACGAACAGGTGACCCATCACGGCCTGCCTGACCTCGGCCAGCGCGACCTGCCCGTGCCGGAGGCGGCTTTTCCAGACGCTGTCCTGCACGGCGTGCGGCGCCAGGGCCAGCACCTCGGCCGTGGCGAGCGGGAGCTTCCCGGCGTCGTACATGGCACGCGCCTCGCCGTGCAGGTTCCGGCTGATGTCCACCATGCGCTGCACGCGGCGCTTGCCCTCACCGAACATGGCGGCCACCTCCGCCACCGTGCGGCCCTGGTCGATCAGGCCGGCGTACCCGCCTGCGATCTCCAGCGGCGTCATGTCCCCCCGCTTGAGGTTTTCGGCCATGGCGAGTTCGAGCATCTCCAGGTCGGTCAGCTCGTCCACCCGGGCGGCCACGGCGTAATCCGGCTCGACCGTGAGCGTTTCGCGTTCGTCACCGTCCCCGACCTCCAGGCTCTTGACCAGCAGCCCGATCGCTCGCCAGCGGCGCTCCCCGGCGGCGATCTGGTACATGCCGGGCCGGTCGGGGTGGGGGCGCAGCTGCACGTTCTGCCGCAGGCCCTTGCGGTGGATGTTCACGGCCAGCTCGACGAGCTTGACCTGATCGAAGTGCTTGCGGGGCTGGTGCTCCCAGGGCAGGATCTTGTTCCACGGGACCTCCTGCAGGCCGGTGCGCAGCGGCTCGATCTCCGGGATGGGAAACGCCCGCTTCGGTTCGGCGGGGAGCGGCTGCACGGGCACGGTCTCCACGGCGGTCAGCTCCGGAGCGGCCGCGGCCGGGCGGGCGGCCAGGGCCTTGGCGCACTTCCGGCAGGCCTTGCCGGTCAGCGGGACCACCAGCGGGTCCGTCCCGAAGACCTTCACACCCGCGGGCAGGCTGCGGCCGCACAGGACCTTCTCCGGCGTGCCCCAGTGCCCCAGGTGGCTGCCGCCCGGGAACACCCAGCCCTCGGTCGGCGCCGCGGTGACCAGCGTGGCCTGCACCAGGTCCTTGAGGGGAATCCCGAACCTGGGGTGGCCGGGCTCCATCGGTGCGCTGCACGCGTTTACGTTGATCGAGCTGTTGGTGGTGATCGCGGTGATCACCAT
>JAANMV010001324.1_pt1 | contig 27637 bp, 27 predicted proteins | sample 7279661 | NCBI WGS metagenome assembly JAANMV01 (sample SAMN14094540, study PRJNA606508) | bioreactor metagenome | isolation source: A lab-scale SPAN reactor treating ammonium-rich wastewater day 121 | place: Ireland: Galway | collected 2017-05-16
CGGAACCTGCTTCACGCCGATCACGGCGTCCGCCTCCCGCAGCGCGGCGCGCACGGGCCGCAGGGAGTCCTCGAAGAGGTTGTCCCCCAGGTACAGCAGCGTGTCCTGCCCCTCCAGGAATTCCCGGGCGCACAGCACGGCGTGTCCGGTGCCCAGCGCCTCGGGCTGCCGGATGAAGGTCAGGTGCCCGCTGCCCAGAGTCACGTCGCGCAGTTCCGTCTCGCTGGAACTGCTCGTCACAATCCCGATGTCCTCCGCGCCCGCCTCGCGCAGCGCCCGCACGGCCCGCACGATGATCGGCACGCCGGCCACGTTCACCGTGTGCTTGGGCCGGGTGGCACTGACGGGCAGGAGGCGGCTGCCGCGACCCGCGGCGAGGATCAGTCCTTTCATGAACGGGGCCGAGTATAGCCGCGCCGCATGAGGGGCGCATCCCTGCCGTCGTCCCGCCCGGCCGGGGTCCTCAGCGGGTCAGGGCCTCTTCCAGCGCCTCCGCGAACGCGTCCTCGTCGTCCAGCCACGGGTAGTGCCCGGCGTCCAGCACCGTGACCTCCCCGCCCCCCAGGTCCGCCACCCAGCCCACCTGCCCCGGGTAACTCGTGCGGTCGTGCACGCCCGCGATCACGAACACCGGGCGGCGCAGCTCCTGCAGGAAAGGCGGGTACTCGAACTCCCACAGGCCCTGATTCACCAGCGCCTCCTGCACCGCGCCGCCGCCCGTCAGCTGCCCCTCGGCGTCCGTGAATTCCAGGTGCATGCGGCTGGCCGGATCACGGAACTGCATGGTGTTCAGCAGGTCCCGGGCGTTCAGCAGCTCGAACGCCGCCTCCACCCGCGCCTCCCCGATGGGTGCGTACTGGCCGCTGGGCGTCTCGGCCCGCACGCGCTCGGCGGGGTCCTCGACCTCCACCCCCCGCTGGGCACTGGCCTCCTCCAGCAGGGTGTAGGCCAGTTCCGGGAAGTGCACCCAGGGGTTCACGACCACCGCGCGCGCGGTGCGGGTGGGGTGGCGCCGCGCGTACTCCAGTGCGATCAGCGCCCCGAACCCGTGCCCCAGCGGAATGAGCTGGTTCACGCCCAGTTCGGCCCGCAAGGCCTCCAGGTCCGCGACCAGGGTGTCCAGGTCCAGGGTGTCGGCGCCCTGCTCGGTGTCCTCCAGGGCCCCGCTGCGGCCCGAGCCGCGCTGGTCCAGGTACACCACCGGCCGCCCCATGCCCTCCAGCCGCTCCCCGAACAGCGCCCGGAAGGACAGGCTGTTGTACCCGGGGCCGCCGTGCAGGAACACCACCGGCGTGTCGCTGTCCTCCCCGGTCAGGCCCACGGCCTCCACGTACAGGTCCGCGCCGTTCAGGTGAAGGAGCTGCCCGTCCTCCAGCCCGTCCAGGTCGTCGGCGTGGGAATCGTCCGTGGGCAGGGCGTGAAAATCGTCGGTCATGACGCACATTCTAGGAGGTCCCCGCCCGCCCGGCCCAGCACGGCCCCGCCCGCCCGCCCGGAAAAGCGCCTGCTGGACCGCGCCCGCGTCGTTAAGGGACCGTAAAGCGGGATGCTGGCACGGTCCGCAGGCCCCCGCCTACGATGAGCCTGACGAGCTGACCCCACCGGGGGCCGATCCACCGCGGCGCGCGCTGCAGTGGGCGCCGCCCCATTTCTCAAGCCGCCGCAGGAGACGACCCCCATGGACCAACGCATTCTCCTCATCGAGGACAACCCGGACATCACCCGCGTCGTGCAGTACGAGCTGGAACAGGCCGGGTACCGCGTCCTGACCGCCGCCGACGGCATCACCGGCCTGACCGCCGCCCGCGAACACAGCCCCGACCTGGTCGTGTTGGACCTGGGCCTCCCCGACTTCGACGGGGCCGAGGTCGCCCGGCGCCTGCGCAAGACCAGCAGCGTGCCCATCATCATCCTGACCGCCATGGACGCCGTGGACCGCAAGGTGAACCTGCTGGAAGCCGGCGCCGACGACTACATGACCAAACCCTTCCACCCGGAGGAACTGATCGCCCGCGTGAAGGTGCAGCTGCGCCACCAGCAGCACGGCGAGGTCATCAGCATCGGCGCGCTGGAAATCCACCCGCAAAAACGCCTGTGCCACTACAACGGCCACGAGGTCCGGCTCTCCCCGAAGGAATTCGACCTCCTGACCTTCCTGGCCCGCCAGCCGGGCCGCGTGTACTCCCGCCAGGAGATCGAACGCGAGGTCTGGAACGGCGAACTGCCCAGCAACAGCAACGTCGTGGACGTACACATGGCGAACATGCGCGCCAAACTCCGCGACCTGGACGGCTACGGCATCATCCGCACCGTGCGCGGCATCGGGTACGCCCTCAAAACCCCCTGAACGGCAGAGGCGCGGCCGGGTTCCCCAGCATGGGCGAGCCCGGCGTTTCTGTGTCTGTTGCGGCGGGTGTCAGTTGCTGGCCGGATCGTCCAGCAGGGGACGCAGCAGGGCGGCGCAGGCCGGGTCGGCGGCCGCCACGGCCTGCGCGGCGCCCAGAAACGCGCCGGCCAGCAGCGCGACCACCTGTGCGCGCGGCAGGGCTCGGTCCTGCAACCACCCGACGCTGACGGCCTGCTCGAACTGCAGCCAGCCGCGCAGGGTCAGGGCCAGCGCGGGCGGCAGGGCAGAGGTGCCCAGCGCGCGGCCCAGGAGCGCGGCGGACGCCTGCTCGACCTGCGCGTGAATGGCCGCGACGGCCGCGTCCTGCGAGGGGCTGAGCAGCACCTGCCAGCTCGCCGGGTCCTCCTCGACGTGCCGGAGGTAGGCGTCCAGCGCGCCCAGCAGCTGGGCGCGGGGCGTGCCGTTCGGCACGGCCTGCAGGGCGGCCATGAGCCGCTGCGCGGCCCGGTCCACCAGGGCCACAGTCAGGGCCTGCCGGGTGGGGAAGTAGTAGTAGAGCAGGCCCTCGGAGACGCCGACGGCGGTGGCGACGTCGGCCATGGTGAGGCGGTCCAGGCCGTGGACGGCGGTGAGGTTGGTGGCGGCCTCCAGCAGGTCGGCGCGCCGCTGCTCGGGTTTGAGGCGGTGGCGCGGGGCCTGGGGCCGTCGGGGACTCATGGGTCCAGGGTAATGCACCCCTTGTTGAGTCTGAACTCAATACCGCATACTGAGTCTGAACTCAATAAGGAGGCTGGGCATGCCGCTGACCGCACACCCGTACGTCATCTCTTTACCGCAGGGCCCCGTGGAGGTCCGCGAGGTGGGCCAGGGCCGCCCCCTGCTGTTCCTGCACGGCGCCTTCAGCGACAGCAGCCTCTGGGACCCCGTCGTGCAGCGCCTCGCCCCGCTGGGGTACCGCTGCCTGCTCCCCACGCTGCCGCTCGGCGCGCACCGCCAGCCCCTCCCGCCAGGCACCGACCTCAGCCCCCGGCCTCGCCCGGCTGATCGCCGACCTGATCGGCGCCCTGAACCTCAGGCCGGCCACCGTGATCAGCAACGACACCGGCACCGCCTTCATGCAGCTCGTGCTGACCGACCACCCGCACACCGTCGCGGCCGCCGTGCTCACCAGCGGCGACGCCTACGACCACTTCCTGCCGCCCGTCTTCGCCTCACTCAAGGCCCTGCCGTACGTGCCCGGCGGGCTGCGCCTGCTGGCCTGGACGATGCGCCAGCCTGCCCTGGCCCGCCAGCCCTGGGCGTTCGGCCGCCTGAGCCGCCGCGGCATGACCCCGGAACAGGCCCGGCAGTGGAGCGCGGGCCTGCTGGGCGACCGGGGCGTGCGCCGCGACACCCGCGCCCTGATCCGCGGCTTCCATCGCCGCCACACCCTGAATGCGGCGGCCCGCTTTCCGGCCGTGTCCCACCCGGTGCAGGTCATCTGGGGCCGTGAGGACCGCGTCTTTCCCCTGCACCTCGGTGAGCGGCTGGCGCGGGAACTGCCTGACGCCGACCTTCAGGTGATTGATGACAGCGGCACGTACCTGCCCCTGGACATCCCGGACGAGCTGACTTGGCACCTGCACGCGTTCCTCCAGGGCCGGGGCGCGCCTCCTGCACCCCACGCCGCCCTCGCCTGACCTGCCCCCGCCCCTGCGTGCTGGAATGCGGGCATGACCTCCGAGAACACCACCCTGACCGCCGTGCCCGGCTTCCAGGTGGGGCACTGGACCGACCCCGTGGGCCAGACCGGCTGCACCGTGATCCTCTGCCCGCCGGAGGGCGCGGTCGCCTCGGCCAGTTTCCTGGGCCCCAGCCCCGGCACGCGGGAGGGCGTGCTGCTGGCCCCGGAGAAGAAGGTGGAGCGCATTCACGCCCTGCTGCTCACCGGCGGCAGTGCCTTCGGGCTCGCGGCGGCGACCGGCGTGATGCGCGTCCTGGAGGAACGCGGAATAGGGCACCCCACGCCGTTCGCGCGGGTGCCCCTCGTCCCGGCCGCGGTGATCTACGACCTGGGCAGCGGCGACCCGCAGGCCCGGCCCGGCGACGCCCAGGGCGAGGCCGCCGCCCGCGCCGCCAGCCCGGCCCCGGTGCCCCGCGGCCGGGTGGGCGCCGGAACGGGCGCCACCGCAGGGAAGTACCTGGGCGGCGTGGGCGCCGTGCCGGGCGGGCTGGGCAGCGTGAGCGTGACCCGTCAGGGCGTGCAGGTGGGGGCGCTGGCGGTCGTGAACCCCATCGGGGACGTGCTGGACGAGCAGGGGGGCGTGCTGGCCGGGCCGGGCGTGGGGCCCGGGGCGGTGGCGTTCACGCCCGGCGACGTGGAGAACACCACCCTGATCGCCGTGGTCACCGAGCACACCCTGACGAAGGCCGCCTGCCGGCGCCTCGCGGACGCCGCGCAGGCCGCGCTGGGCGGCGTGATCCGCCCCAGCCACACCGACTGGGACGGTGACGCCGCCTTCGTGCTGAGCGCCGCGACCCGGCCGCCCGCCGATCCGCTGCTGCTGGTGACGCTGGTGCAGGAGGCGGTGCAGGGCGCGGTGCGGGACGCCGTGCGGCAGGCGAACCCTGGTCTGGACCGTCCCGGGGCGCTCAGCGGGGCGTGAAGCTCAGGCGCGCGCCGCTGAGCCGGAAGCCCGCGCGGATCACGTTGCGTTCGCTGCCGGTGCCCGGCGTCACGAACACCGTCGCCAGCGTGGCCCTGCCCTCGTGCGCGGCCCGCAGCCGGGCGGCCAGCAGGGCCGCCTGCACGCCCCGCTCCCGGAATTCCGCCAGGGTGGACGTGCCGTGAAAGGCCGCCACGCCGTCCGTGAGGCTCAGGGCCGCCGTGCCGGCCGGGCGGCCGTCCACCTGCGCGGTGAACAGGTGCGTGCCGGGGGCCTGCGCCACCGCCCGCATCACCGCCTCGCTGCCCGACCCGAACCCCCGGGCGGACAGGGCCGCCCAGCCGGCCGGATCGGCCGAGGGCACGACCTCCAGCGGGGGTGCGGCGGGCCGCGCCTCCAGGTCGTGCGTGTACAGGTGCAGCACGTGGTGCAGGGCGAAGTCGGCCTCCTGCAGCGCCGGCAGCACCCCGGGCGCGAAGGCGGACAGCACGTGCACCCACGCCTCAACCCCCCACGCCTGCGCGAACGTCAGGTACGCCCGCAGGTCCGCCGTGGCGAACGGCCGGGACCCGTCATGCCACGCGGCGTTCAGCGGCAGGCCCGGCGCGGCCACCACGCCCCACAGCGGCCCGAACTGCCGGCCCGTCCCGTATCGCTGAAATGCAGCCGCCTCGGCCGCCGCCACCCGGCGCATCACCTCCACTCGGCTCCCCTCCTTCGGGCATACTCACGCACGACATGGACGTCCTGACCCTGTACAAGGAAGCCGGCGCGTACCACGAGGGGCACTTCCTGCTCGCCAGTGGCCGCCACAGCCCCAAGTTCCTGCAGAGCACCACCCTGCTGCAGTACCCGCACCTCACCGAGCAGATCGGGCAGGCCCTCGCCGCGAAGCTCATGGAGGGCGGCGTGCAGGCGGACTTCATCATCGGGCCGGCCATGGGCGGCGTGACCCTCGCGTACGAGACCGCGCGGCACTACCGGCGCGGCGGGGAGCGCGTCCGGGCGATCTTCGCGGAGAAGGACGGCCTGGGCGGCATGAAGATCCGCGAGGCCTTCACCATTCAGCCCGGCGAGACCTTCATCGCCGTGGAGGACGTGCTCACCACCGGCGGCAGCGTCCTGAAGGCCGTGCGGGCCGCCGAGCAGGCCGGCGCGACGTGCGCGGGCATCGCCTGCATCGTGGACCGCCGCGCCGTGGACGGCCCCCTGGACGGTTACCCTCTCGTGTCCCTGACGCGGCTGGTGTTCGACACCTACGCCCCGGGTGAGGTGCCGGACTGGCTGGCCGCGCTGCCCCTTCAGGAGATCTGAGCGCCCGGCCGGGCGGACAGCACTCACTCGCCGGGCTCCTCGGCCCACAGGGCCCGCATCTCCTCGTTGCGGTCCAGCAGCTCGCTCAGGGTGCCCTCGTCGGCCACGCGGCCGTGCTGCATCAGGATGATCCGGTCCGCGCGGGTCAGCGCTGCCCGGCGGTGGCTGATCACCAGGCAGGTGGCGTCCAGTTCGTGGAACAGTCCGTCCCAGAGCTGCGCCTCGGTGCGGGCGTCCAGGGCGCTGGACACGTCATCGAACACCAGTAGGTCGGCCTGCCGGGCCAGCATGCGGGCCACGGCGGCGCGCTGCACCTGCCCGCCGCTGAGCTTCACGCCGCGCGCGCCCACCTGCGTGTTCAGGCCCTGCGGAAGCTGCGCGAGGTCGGGCGTCATCACGGCCAGCCGGGTCGCGCGGGTCAGGTAGGCGGCGTCCTCACCGGACGTGATGTTCTCCTGCAGCGTGTCGCTGAACAGGTTGGGCAGCTGCGCCGTGTACGCCGCGCGGGGCGGCACCAGGAAGGTGGCCGGGTCGGTCACGGGCTCCCCGTTCCAGCGGACCAGACCGCCCTGCACGGGAATCAGGCCCAGCAGCGCGCGGATCAGGGTGCTCTTGCCGCTGCCGATGCGCCCGGTCACGACCACGAATTCACCGCGGCGGACCGTGAAGCTCGCGTCCCGCACGCCCAGCTCACCGGCGTCGTCGTGCGTGGCGGTCAGGCCCTCCACCCGCAGCTCACGCAGGGGCAGCGGGGCGGGCGCGGCGGCCGGGGCGGGCGGTTCGGCGCGCAGGAACACGTCGTGGTGCTCCACGATGCGGGTGTCCGGGGCGTCCTGCAGCAGGCGGGTCATGCGGTCGTAGCTCACCCCGGTGCGGCGGTGGCGGGCAATGGCGTCCCCGAAAAAGCCCATGCTGCCGGTCAGGCGGGGCAGCAGCCCGATGAACAGCACGAACTCCTCGATGCTCATGGTGCCGCCGCGCACGCGGGTGGCGCCCAGCAGCAGCACCAGCCCCACGGCGAAGTTCACCATGTTGGTGTTCACGCCGCGGATCAGTTCCGTGAGCAGCACGTCGTTCAGGGCCGCCTTCTTGCGGGTGTCGCCCAGGCTGGTCAGGTGCCGGACCATGCTGTCCTCACGCGCGGCGAGTTTCACGGCACTGACGGCGTTGAAGGTCTCCCCGACGAAATCGGTGACGCGGGCGGTCGCCTCGCGCATCCGGCGGCGGTACGTGCGGATCACCGGGGACAGGCGCTGCACGAAGAACACCATCAGCAGCAGCGGCGCGGTGACCAGCAGCGTGATCAGCGGGTCCACCCGCGCCATCAGCACCACCGCGACCGTCACGTACGCCAGGAAGCCCGCGCCGTCCACCCACACTTCGGTGTACCCGGCGACGTCGTCCACGTCGTCCCGGAAGCGGCTGACCGCCTCGGCCGGGGTGTCCGGCAGCCGGCGGGCGCGGGGTGCGGTGAGCAGGTAGCCCAGCAGGTTGCGGCGCACCAGGGCGTCCAGCGTGTACCACAGCTCGATCCACAGGCGGAACGCCCCGAAGAACAGCCCGAACCGCCCGAACCGTACGGCGGCGAACCACGCCAGCGCCGCCCAGGCGGCCATCAGTTCCGGCGTGACGGTCTGCCCGGCCACGCGCAGCTTCTCGGCGCCTTCCAGGTGCCCGAACAGGCGGCTGACCGCCCACACGAGCAGCGCGGGCGAGGCGTGCACCATGCCCCACGCGAACAGGTTGGCGACGAACAGCACGGGCCGGTACACGAACAGGCGCCGGGAGAGCTTCAGCGTGCGGTCGGCGCGCGCGTGGTCTGGATTGGGGGTGGCGGTGGTCATCGCAGAAACTCCGTGAAGGGGATGGGGAAGAGGGCCGGGCGGGCAGCGCGGGTGGGGACGGTCATGCCAGCACCCCGTCCTCGACGTTCGCGCCGGCACGCAGCAGGGCCGCGTACTCGCTGCGTGGATCGCGGGCCAGGTCGTCGCGCGCGCCGTCCTCCAGCACCTCGCCGGCCCCCAGCACCAGGATCCGGTCGGCGCGGGCGACGGTGTCCAGGCGGTGCGCGATGATGATCGCCGTGCGGCCCGACAGCAGGCGCGTCATGGCGCTGGTCAGCAGGGCCTCGGTGGCGGGGTCCAGGCGGCTGCTCGGTTCGTCCAGGATGATCACGTCCGGGTCGCGCAGCATCACCCGCGCGAAGGCCAGCAGCTGCGCCTCCCCGGCCGACAGGCTCCCGGCCGGCAGCGGCGTGCGCACCCCGTCCGGCAGGCGGTCCAGCCAGCGGCCCAGGCCGACTTCCAGCAGCGCCGCCTCCACCTGCTCGTCGGTCACCGAGGGGTCGAAGAAACTCAGGTTGTCGCGCACGCTCGCCTGGAACAGCTGCACGTCCTGCGTGACCACGGCCACCCGCGTGCGCAGTTCGCTGAGCGGCACGTCCCGGACGTCCACGCCGCCCAGCCGCACGGACCCGCTTGTGGGGTCGTACAGGCGCGAGATCAGGCGCGTGAGGGTGGTCTTGCCGCTGCCGGTGCGGCCCAGCAGGCCCACCGTCTGCCCGGCCGGCAGGTGGAAGGTCACGCCGCCCAGCACCGGGCGCGCGTCCGGCCGCTCCGGGTCGGGTTCGTAATCGAAGGTGACGTCCCGGAATTCCAGCGCCAGCCGGCCCCCGGGCAGCGGGGTGGTGCCGCCGTGAATGTCGCTGCGCAGCGCCAGCAGCTCCGCCACGCGGCCCAGGCTCGCGCCGGCCTTCTGCAGGTCCTGCAGCTGCTGCGTGAGCTGATCGATGGGTTCCTCGATCATGCTCATGTACTGGTACAGCAGGAACGCGGTGCCCAGCGTGATCGCGCCTGCCGCGTACAGCCCGATGGCGGCCGCCAGCAGGCCGGTGTAGCCCACCGCGAACAGCAGCATGCTCAGCTGCCACACGATGCTGCGCCGCATCCACGAGCGGGTGCTGCGATGGAAGAATTCACGCTGCGTGCGCAGGAAGGCGTTCAGGTGGTGCCCGCCGGCGCCCAGCGCGCGGATGTCCTCCAGGCCGGTCAGGCGCTCTTCCACGAAGCCGAACAGTTTCGCGCTGGCCTCCCGCTCCTGGCGGGTGGGTTCCACGCCCAGCTGCCGCACGCGGTTCATGGCGTACAACGTCACCAGCGTGAACACCAGGACCGCCCCGCCCACCCGGGCGTCCTCGCGGAAGAACATCACCAGCGAGCCCAGCAGCAGCAGCGTGGCGCCGAACACCCGCACCGCGAACTGCGAGAAGAAGTTGCTCAGCGCCGTGACGTCCCCGTCAATGCGTTCGATCATCTCGCCGGGCGTGCGTTCCTTGTGCTCGCGCATGTCCAGGCCCAGCAGGTGCGCCATCAGGTCCGCGCGCAGGCGGTTGGTGGCCGTCCAGCCGACCCGGGCGCCCACGTACGTCGCCCCGGCGTTCAGGAGCTGCACCGCCACCGCGCACGCGATGTACGTCAGCGCCAGCCGGGTCAGCAGGCCCGGGTCGGCGCCGTCCAGCAGCTTGGCGTTGTCCACGAAGCGCCGCATCAGCTGCGGCAGGAAGAGACTCAGGCCGGTGGCGGACAGCAGCAGCGCCGCCAGCAGCGCCACGAACCACTTCAGGGGCCCCAGGTACTGGCCCAGGACCGCCAGCATGGATCTTCGCGGCGCGTGAGCGGGCTCAGGCACAGAGGCGGACGTCGTCATTCCACCAGCGTAGTGGCCGGGCCCCGGCGGGGCATCTGCCGCGTGGCTTAGTGCAGGCGGCGCCCCGGAAACCTGCTTCCCGGGGCGCCGCCTGAAGCCTCAGGGGGTCAGTGGACGAGCTCGCCGCGTTCCCCGGTCACCCAGTACCGCACCCGCTCGGCGATGTTTTCCATGTGGTCCCCGATGCGTTCCAGGCTGCGGCCCACCCGCATCAGCATCAGGGCCTTGCTGATGTTGCGGGGGTCCTCGAGCATGTACGTCACCAGTTCCCGCTGGATCTGGTCGTACAGGTCGTCCACCTCGTCGTCCATCTGCACGGTGCTCTCGGCGCGCGTGACGTCCCGGTCGGCAATTGCGGTGCGCAGGTTCTGGCTCATCTCGTTGAGGCGCTCCATCATGCGGGCCAGGTTCACGTACCGCTTCAGCGCCGGGGCCTGCGCGAGCTCCTCGCCGTCCTCGGCGACGTGCACCACGTAATCGCCCATCCGCTCGATGTCCGAGAGGCTCTTGAGGATCAGGGCCACCAGCCGCAGGTCCCGCGCGACCGGCTGGTGCAGCGCGATGATCCGCAGGCACTCGGCCTCGATCTGCGCTTCCTGCGCGTCCACCTGCAGGTCCAGCGCTCGGACGTCCGCGAGGCGTTCGGTCTTCTCGTGCAGCAGCACGTCCGCCGCGATGGGGAACATGCTCTCGACCGTGCCGAGCATGTTCAGGGCGCCGTTCAGGACGGCTCTGAGATCGTGTTCCAGGGCTTCACGCATGGGGGCTCCTCTTCGGGGGCGCGGTGGGCGCGCCGGAAACGGGACGTGCAGGCAACGTAGCACCTGAGTCCCGGGGCGGGGGGCACAAGCAGGCAGACCAGGGAGAAGAACGGATCAGGACAGGGCACAGGCCGCTCAGCCGAGCCCGGACACCCCCGGCAGCGTGAAACAGAAGGCGTTCACGTCCCCCTGGCGCTCCGCCCAGGCCTGCCCACCCCAGCCGTGCACGATGCTGCGCACGATGTACAGGCCCATGCCGCTGCCCTGCCCGGTGGCCGCCTGCCCGCGCGTGTGCGCCCGGAACAGGCTCTCGGTGTCGTGCAGGGGCGCGCCGTGGTCCAGCACCGCCACCTCCACCCAGGTGCCGCGCTCGGTGGTGCGCACCTCGACCGGCTGCCCGGCCGGGCCGTATTTCAGGGCGTTCTCGATCAGGTTCAGCAGCACCTGCAGCAGCTTGTCCGGGTCGGCCCGGACGAGGTGGTCCTGCCCGAAGCGCAGCGTGGACCCCCGCGCCGTGAGTTCCGGCGTGAGCAGCCGCTCCGCCCGCGCGAACGTCTCCGAGATCGGCAGCGTCCGGGCGCGGGTGGGCCGGAACCCCACCGCGAGGTCCTCCACCAGCCGCGCCAGCCGCTCGGTCTCCTGCAGGCCCTGCCGCACGAAATTCTGCGCCAGGTCGGCCGGCATGTCGTACTCCAGGGCCTCCAGCACGCCGCGCAGCGCCGCCACCGGCGTGCGGAACTCGTGGCTGAGCACCGCCGTCGCCTCGCGCAACTCCGCCTCCCGGCGGCGGTGCTCGGTCACGTCCTCCACGATCAGCGAGGCGTTCACGCCGTGGTGCGTGGCCGTGCAGCGCAGCGTGCGCCCCCCGACCTCCAGTTCCAGTTCCCCGCCGCGCTCCATCAGGGTTTCCAGGGTGTGGCGCCGCACGACCTCCAGCACCGGCCGGCCCGCCGCGCGTTCCTGCGTGACGCCCCACAGCCGCGTGGCCGCGGCGTTCACGCGCGTCACCAGTCCACCCTCGGTCAGCAGGACCGCCTGCGGCAGCGTGTCCATCCACGCGTCGGCCGTGGCGTCCGCGGCCGGCCCGTCCGGCTGGGCGCCTAGCCGGTCACGTTCCGGCCGCGTCACGCGCCCCGGCATGCCCACGCCCCCCTCACCCCTCCGCCCCGGCCGTCCAGGGCCGCATGCGGTACCCCTTGCCGCGCACCGTCTCCAGGAACCCGGGGCGGCCCGGGTCGTCCGCGAGGTGCGCGCGCAGCTGCGTGACGTGCTGGTCCACCGTCCGCTCGCCGCCCAGGAAGTCCGCGCCCCACACCCGGTCCAGCAGTTCCGTGCGGGAGTACACCCGCCCGGCGTGCTGGAGCAGGAAGGTGAGCAGGTCGAACTCCCGGCGCGTGAGGTTCAGGCGCCGGCCCGACATGCGCGCCTCGGCGGCCGCCACGTCCACCACCAGCGGCCCGTTCGAGAGCACCTGCGGGGCGTCCGGCGCGGCGCGGCGCAGCAGGGCCCGCACCCGCGCCACGAGTTCCGCAGCACTGAACGGTTTTGTCAGGTAATCGTCCGCTCCGGACTCCAGGCCCTCGACCCGCTCGGCCTCGGCGGCGCGGGCGGTCAGCATCAGCACCGGCAGGCGCCGCAGCTCGGTGTCGTCGCGCAGGCGGCGCAGGAAGCTCAGGCCGCTCTCGCCGGGCAGCATCCAGTCCAGCACCAGCGCGTCCGCGCCCGCCAGGACGTCCAGCGCCCCGTGCGTGGCGTCCAGGGCCGTGACCCGCAGCCCCGCCCGCTCCAGGTGGAAGCGCAGGACGTCCCGGACGGTTCCCTCGTCCTCGATTACAACGACGTGGCTCATTGATTCCATTCTGAATCCTGGCGTCAGGGCAATGTCAGGGCGTCACCCACGGCACAGTCTTCACCCGGCCCCGGGGGAGGGCCGCGTCACGCGCCCGGGAACGGCCGCGGCCCTGTGCGCCCGGGGCCGCCTGCGTTACCCTGGGGTGCTTCGCCGTGGCGTCGTGCGCCGGGGCAGGAGCACGGGCGCGCGGCACACGCGACACTCCTTCTCCAGGTTTGTTCTGTGAGACGCACCCGCCGCCCGCAGGAGTCGGTATGCAAAAGCAAGGTATGCGCAAGTTCTACACGTCGGAATCCGTCTCGGAAGGCCACCCGGACAAGCTCGCGGACTTCATCTCGGACAGCATCCTGGACGAGTTCCTGCGGCAGGAACCGACCAGCCGCGTGGCCGTGGAGACGCTGCTCACCACCGGCATGGCCGTCGTCGCCGGTGAGGTCACCGCGAAGACCGCGCACGTGGACGTGCAACGCACCGTGCGCGACGCCGTGATGAAAGTCGGGTACACCCGCGCCAACTACGGCTTCGACGCCGAGTACAGCGCCGTGCTGGTCAGCCTGCACGAGCAGTCCCCGGAGATCGCCGGCGGCGTGAACCACAGCGAGGAGTGGCGCGGCATGACGGGCGCCGAGCGCCAGGATCCCGCCAACGCCTACAGCATGATCGGCGCCGGCGACCAGGGCCTCATGTTCGGGTACGCCACCGACGAGACCCCGGAACTGATGCCGCTGCCCATCAGCCTCGCGCACAAGATCACCCGCAAACTCGCCGAACTGCGCAAGAGCGGCGTCCTGACGTACCTGCGGCCCGACGCGAAGGCCCAGGTCACCGTCGTGCGCGACGGCGAACCCCACGAGGCCAGCTTCACGGCCGTGGACACCATCGTCATCAGCGCCCAGCACAACGACGACGTCACCCAGGACCAGATCCGCCAGGACATGCTGGCGCACGTGATCCCCGCCGTGATCCCGGCGGAACTCCTCACGCCCGACACGAAGTACTTCATCAACCCCAGCGGCCGCTTCGTGATCGGCGGCCCCCACGGCGACACCGGCCTGACCGGCCGCAAGATCATCGTGGACACCTACGGCGGCGCCGTGCCCCACGGCGGCGGGGCCTTCTCCGGCAAGGACCCCACCAAGGTGGACCGCTCCGCGGCGTACTACGCCCGCTACATCGCCAAGAACATCGTCGCCGCCGGGCTGGCCCGCCGCGCCCTGGTGGAGGTCGCCTACGCCATCGGCCGCGCCAACCCCGTGAGCCTGCGCGTGGACACCTACGGCACCGGCACCGTCAGCGACGAGCGCCTCGCGGAACTGGTCGCCGCGCACTTTGACGCCCGCCCGCAGGCGATCATCGCGCAGCTGGACCTGCAGCGCCCCATCTACGCCCAGACCGCCGCGTACGGCCACTTCGGCCGCCCGGAATTCCCCTGGGAGCAGACCGACCGCGCCCAGACCCTGAAAACCGCCGCCGCAAAGTAACCAGGACCCAAGGAAGCGGGGACGCGCGCGCTCGTGGGCGGCGTCCCCGCTTCCTGCTTTACGGCGCGGGGGGCGTTTCCAGGTCGGCCGGCAGGGCGCCGCCCAGCGCCACCCAGGCACTCAGCAGGTCGTCCGGGGCGGGCGCGTGCAGGTGCAACGGCTCACCCGTTCCGGGGTGCGGCAGCGTCAGGAACTGCGCGTGCAGCGCCTGCCGGGGCATCACCTCAGACGCCCGGCCGTACACCGTGTCCCCCAGGATCGGGCTGCCCAGGTGCGCCAGATGCACCCGGATCTGGTGGGTACGCCCGGTGCGCGGCTGCGCCCGCACCAGAGCCAGGGTCCGCCCGTGCCCGTCCGGGTGCGCGGCCAGCGGCGTGAACAGCGTCTGCGCCTCGCGGGGGTTCGCGCCGCCCACCGTCATCCGCTGCCGCTGCACCGGGTGCCGGCCGATGGGCACGTTCACCTGCGCGGGCCGCTCGGCCTTCCACGCCCCCGCCGCGACCGCGAGGTACACCTTGCGCGTCTCCCGGTCTTTGAACGCCGCCGCCAGCCGCGCGTGCGCCTCCACCGTCTTCGCCACCACGATCACGCCGCTGGTGTCCTTGTCCAGCCGGTGCACGATGCCCGGCCGGAAGCCCGCCTCGGAATCGAAATCCGGCTGTTCGGGCAGCGGCACGCGGCCCAGCAGGGCGTTCACCAGCGTGCCCGTCACCACGCCCGGCGCCGGGTGCGTCACCATGCCCGGCGGCTTGTTCACGGCGATCAGCCAGTCGTCCTCGTAGAGCACGTCCAGCGGGATGTCCTCGGCCTCCACGCTCGCGCCGGGCGGCGGGGGCGGCGTGACGCTCAGCGCCTCCCCGCCACGCAGCTTCAGGCTGGGTTTCGTGACGCTCACGCCGGCCACCTGCACCGCCCCCGCCTCGATCCAGAGGGCCACCTGGGACCGGCTCGCGCCCACCAGCGCCGACACGACCGCGTCCAGGCGGCCCGGCGTGGCGGTCAGGAGTAAAGGGGAAACGTCCGGCACGCGTGCCAGTGTATACGGCCGCCCCTCAGGGCAGGCGTTCCGGCGCGCGGGTCGTGATGGCGCGGCCCACCGTCAGCGTCTCCTGCAACTCGCCCTCAAGCTCGGCGTACGCCGCGTCCGGCTCGGCCCCCAGGGCGTCCAGCATCTTGCTGAAAAAACACCGCGCGCTCGCCGCGGCCGCCACGTCGAAGATCTCGGTGTCCGTCAGGCCCAGGCCGCGCAGGCCCGCGACGTCCTGCGCCGTGACCGACGCGGCGTCCCGCGCGACCTGCTCGGCGAACGCCATGACCGCCCGGTCCAGCGGGTCCAGGTCTGCGGTCCGGAAATCCCCGGCGATCCGCGTCAGCGCCTCCGGAGCATAGAAGCGGTCCCGCAGGACCTTCCCGTGCGCCAGAGAACAGTACGAACTGCGCAGCGCCCGCGCCGCCGCCAGCGTCACCAGTTCGTATCGCCGGGCGTCCATGTTCCCGCGGACGCCGTCCAGCAGGCCCGCCCAGGCCGCATACACCTCCGGGCGCAGGCTGAACACCTTCACGTAATTGGGCACGTACCCCAGGGTGGCCTGCTGGCGCCCGTACAGCTCGCGCACCTCACCCTCCGCGCTCTGGACCGGCACTGTACCGATGAAAGACATGCACGTCCTCCTCTCAGGCGAGCGGGCGGGCCGCGCAGCCCCCCTCTGCGGGCAGTATACGCAGCGCCCACCGCCCGCCGGCCCGCCGCCGCGCCGCTGATCGCCCAGAATGAGGCGCACCATGACTGGCGACCTCCTGCGTTTCCTCCCGCGCTTGAACCCCAGCGCGAACAGCGTGCTGCTGCTCGGCCCGCGGCCCATCCTGGTGGACACCGGCTTCGGCAGCGGCGTGGCCGACCTGGAACAGTGGCTGCACGCCCAGGGCACCCCCCCGCACACCCTGAGCCTGATCGTGAACACCCACCACCACAGCGACCACGTCGGCGGCAACCACCACCTCCAGCAGCAGTACGCCCTGCCGGTCGCCGCGCACCCCTGGGAAGCGCACCCCGTGAACCACCGCCACCCGGAAGCGTGCGGGGCCCGCTGGCTGAACCAGCCCGTCCAGGCCTACCGCGTGCAGACCCTCCTGCACGCCGGCGACACCCTGGACACCGGGCACGCCGCCTGGCAGGTGCTGCACACCCCGGGCCACTCACCCGGCCATCTCAGCCTGCACCACCCGGACAGCGGCACCCTGATCGCCGGGGACGCCGCCCTGGCCGGCGACGTCGGCTGGGTGAACCTGTACCGCGACGGCCTGCAGGCCCTGGAACAGAGCATCGAGACGACCGGACGCCTCGCCGCCCTGAACCTGCGCGTCATCTACCCCGGCCACGGGGAGCCGATCACCGACCCGGCCCGCACGCTGGCCGCCGCCCACGCCCGCCTCACCCGCTGGCGGGCCGAACCGGAGAAGGTCGCCTGGCACGGCTGCAAACGCATCCTGACCTTCGCCCTGATGTACCGCGGCGGCCTGACCGAACGGGAGCTGGACGCCTACTTCCAGGACAGCCCCTGGTTCCACGAGTTCGCCCGGCACGCCTTCGGCCTGAGTCCCGACGCCTTCCGCACGGCGCTGATTCAGGAGCTGCTGCGCGCCGGAGCGGCCGCCTGGGTGGACGGCCGCCTCACCGCCCTCGGCCCGCACGCGGTGCCGGCCCCCGGCTGGCTCACCGGCGCCGCCCGGCCCCAGGACTGGACTCAGCCCTGAAGCGCCGCGCCGGCCGTGATCACACAGTGGTCCCCGAGCAGGTGAAAGCGGCCGCCATGCAGGAAGAAGGACGCGTCCAGGCCCGGCGCCACCCGGGAATGGAACCCCCACAATTCTGGGCCGCTGTTCCCAACCTGGCCTCTCCGCACGAGTCCGCCCTTCGAGGCCAGCCAGTGCAGAATCTCCGGCTCCGTCCAGCCGCTCACCGCCTGCTGAATGGCCTCCAGCTGGCCCCACAACGCCACGACCGTGAACGTCCGGGCCTCAGGTGAGCCGGGCCGCACGGCTTACCGCAGCCAGTCCTCGCCGACGTCCTGGGCGCTCTGGCCGTTCAGGTCGTCCACCTCGTCTTTGCGGGTGGCCCAGGCGGGGAAGGGGTAGTTCACGAGCACGGGGTTGGGCACGTCCGGCTGGGAGACGAGCATGGTGCCGGGTTGCAGGATGCCGGCGCGGCCCCGGAAGCTCTGCGGCAGGAAGCGGTACTCGGGCCGCTCGGCTTCCGCGAGGTCCAGCCGCCCGACGACGCGGATGGCGGCGTTGCTGACGATGCGGCGTTCGACCTCGCTGGCGGTCTGCTGCGCGCCGATCAGGATGATGCCTAAGCTGCGGCCGCGTTCGGCGATGTCCAGCAGCACGTCCTTGATGGGACTGTCGCCCTCGCGCGGGGCGTACTTGTTCAGTTCGTCCAGCACCACGAACACCGTGTCCTGCCGGCCGTACTTCTCCTTGTGTTCGAACAGGTCGCGCAGCAGCACGCCCACCACGAAACTCTGGGCGTGGGCGCCGAGCTTGTGGATGTCCACCACGCTGGTCTGCACGCCGCGGCGCAGCAGGTCCGGGCGGTAGCGTTCGGCCTGCGCGGCGGTCAGGTCGCCGCGCACCAGTGGCGTGAGGTGCTTCTGCACGCCGCGCAGCCGCCGCACGAAGGCCCGCAGGGTGCCCTGGTTCTGTTTCAGGACCCATTTCGGGTCGCCCTCGCCGTCGTTCTGGTCCAGCAGCTTGAATTCCAGGTAGCTGATCAGCTGGGAGAAGGTCGTCAGCCGCGTCCTGCCCATCTCGTCGAAGCGGACGTCCTCCTCGATCAGCACGTCCGTGTCGGGCGTCCAGTCGTCCACGGTGAGGTACGGGGTGGTGTCCCCGGCGCTCAGGCGGGCGAGCTTCTCCTCGATGTTTCCGATCACGAAACCCAGGTTCAGGCTGGCGGAGGCGTCGCTGAACACGTACGGCAGCATGCGCTTGGCCGCGAATTCCCTCAGCGTGAACACGAAGGGCGTCACACCCTCGGCGCGCTGCTCCACGTCCGGCACGATGGCCTCCCCACTGCCTCCTTTCGGCGGCGCGAGGAACTGCACGTCCCGGAAGGGCGTCACCGGCAGGTTCAGGCGCGGGTAGCGGCCCTGTGACCAGCCCTTGCGGGCTTCCACGGTGCCTTCCTTGTCCGTGACCTTGCGGTTGGGCTGGTCCAGGAACAGCAGGTCCTCGCCTTTCACGTTGAAGATCAGCGCGCGCGTGTTGTGCCCCTCGCCGCGGCGCTCCAGCACGCCGCCCCGGAAGATGCTGTGCAGCAGGAACAGCGCGTAGCTGGTCTTGGTCGCCACGCCGGAAATCCCGCTGATGTTGATGTGCCCGCCCTGCTCGCCGTTCACGAACTGGTAGTTGATCGGCAGGACCTGCCCGTCGGCCAGCAGGCCACCGGCGAACGAGTAGTCCATCTTGTCCGCGCTCAGGGCCAGCTTCAGGCTGTCGCCGGTCGCGTGCCGCACGCGGTCCCCGGGCTGCGGGGGGATGAAGTCCTCGGGGTCCACGCGCGTGACCAGCACCCGCGCGGCGTAGCTCACGCTGGCCGGCAGCAGGCCCGCCACGACGTCCTGCACGTCACTGTCGAAACTCACGCCCTCGTGCCGGGTGCGGACGTGGTCCACGATGCCGTAGAAGTGCACGCGGCTCCCGTCCGGTTTGCGGGTCTCCACGGCGACCAGGTCGTCCATCTGCACCGAGGCGCCGCTCAGGACCGCGAACCAGAAACTGACCGGGGTGGCGTCCTCGGTGCCCAGCACCATGCCGATCTCGGCGCCCGCGGCGCTCACGCCACGACCTCCCGGCCGTACGTCTGCGCGATGTGCGCCCGGATGCGCCGCGTGACCAGCTCGGCACTGCCCATGCTGCGGGTCATGGCGTGCTCCAGCGCGGCGGTGGGAATCAGGTTCTGCGGCGCGCGGGGGTCCTTGTGGGCCGCGCTGCCCAGGCGCATCAGCAGCGTGCCGCTGAGGTTCGCGACCTGCCGCACGATGGGCGGCAGGAAGTCCGGTTCGTCCGGCGCGTACATCTCCAGGCGCATCACCCCGCTCATGGGATGCTGGTAGAACGTCGCCTCGCACAGCCGCACGTACCAGATGAACCGCGTGACCCGGCCGTTCGCGTACCGCATGTGCAGGATCGGGGTGCGCTCGCCGGGTTTCAGGTCCGTGAGCAGATGCGCCCGGTCCGGCGGCAGGTACATGGTCTGGATGGTCTTCACGCACCCGACCACCGCGCCGCCCAGGTTCTTGCTGCGCAGCGTGCCGTCCTGAATGGTCAGGGCCGTGAGCCACTCGCGGTCGTCCTGCTCGTCCTGAGGCACCGCCGACGCGTACCCGTGAGAGAGCTGCTGCTCGGCGTCCAGCATCAGGCCCTGCAGGGTGCTCAGCGCCGCCAGCTGGTCCTCGCCCAGGGTGGGCGTCGGGTGGTACGTGAGCCTGCCGGTGTGCGGGTCGCGGGGCGAGAGGGTGGCCGGGTCCAGCCGCAGCCCGGGCGCGTGCGCCAGGATCCGCGAGGCCCGCACGTCCCGCAGCTGCGCCTGCCGGGTGCCGTGCGGGCAGAGTTCCACCGCGCCCACCACGAACGCCCCGAAGCCCCCCATGCCCGCCGCGCCGTGATCGTCCTCCACGAACACCCGGGACTCCATGCGGCGCTTGCCGTCCACCACGTACACGGTCCGCAGCCGCTCGGGGATGGCGCGCTGCGGCATGGCCGCCCAGCGGGTCGTTTCGATGTCGATCAGGTCGCCCTCGAAGGGCGTCAGTGCAAGTTGTCCGCCCTCGATGTCCACGGGCCAGGGGTCCAGACGGATTCTCATTGCCGGCATTCTACGCGCTGAACAGAACGAAGCCGGACCGAACACGGGCCAGGCCAGCACGCCGGAACGCCCAGGTCTTACCGGACGGCGGCCACCTCGCCGCTCACGCGGACGTACACCGCCTGCCCCGGCTCGGCCCGCAGGGGGGCGCTGCTGAGCAGCAGCAGGTCCTGCCCGCCCGCGCTCAGCACGTACAGGGTGTCGCGGCCCTGGAATTCGCGGGCGGTGACGGTGGCGGGCACGCCCTGGTCGGCGTCCGTGAAGCTCAGCTGCTCGGGCCGCACACTCACGGTCACCGGTCCCGTCTGCTCGCTGCGCAGGGCCAGGCGGCCCAGCAGGGTGTCCGCGTGCGCGCCCTGCGCCGCGCCGGAGATCAGGTTGCTGCGCCCGATGAAGTTCGCCACGAACGCCGTGCGCGGCGCGTGGTACAGCTCGGCGGGCGGCCCGACCTGCTCCACCTGCCCGCCCCGCATGACGGCCACCCGGTCGCTGAAGGCCAGCGCTTCCTCCTGGTCGTGCGTGACCAGGATGGCGCTGGTGCCGGCGTGGTGCAGGATGTTCCGGACCTCCTGGCGTGTGGCGTGGCGCAGCCCGGCGTCCAGGTTGCTGAAGGGTTCGTCCAGCAGCAGCAGGGCCGGGCGGGGGGCCAGCGCGCGGGCCAGGGCGACGCGCTGCTGCTGCCCGCCGGACAGCTGGTGCGGCCGGCGGGACTCGAACACCGTGAGGCCCACCAGGGCCAGCGTCTCGCGGGCGCGGGCCAGCCGCTCGGCGCGCGGCAGGTGGCTCAGGCCGAACAGCACGTTGCCGAGCACGGTCAGGTGCGGGAACAGCGCGTAATCCTGGAACACCAGCCCCACGCCGCGCTTCTCCGGGGGCAGGAAGGGCCGGGTGACCTCCCGGCCGGCGATCACGATCTGGCCGCTGTCCGGGCGGTCCAGGCCGGCGATCAGGCGCAGCGTGGTGGTCTTGCCGCACCCGCTGGGGCCCAGCAGGGTGAGCAGCTCCCCGGCGTGCAGGGTGAGGTTCAGGCCGTCCAGGGCGGCGGGCCCGCCCGGCACGAAGCGGCGCGTGACGTCCGCCAGGACCAGCGGGGCAGGAGAGGGGAGGTGGGTCATTGCGGGGTCTCCGGGGTGGTTTCGCGGCGCAGGACCAGCAGGGTCAGGGCCGTGCCGGCCGCGATCAGGGCCAGGGCGTAGGGGGCGGCGCTGGCGTACTGCGCTTCCTCGGTGTACGTCCAGATGTTGCGGGCCAGCGTGTCGAAGCCCGGGGGGGCCAGCAGCAGGGTCAGCGGCAGTTCCTTCAGGACGCTCAGGAACACGAAGGCCGCGCCGGTGATGAGCCCCGGGCGCAGCAGCGGCAGGGTCACGCGGCGCAGCGCCCCCATGGGCGAGAGGCCCAGCGTGCGGGCGGCTTCCTCCAGGCGCGGGGTGGCCGTCTGGAAGCCGCTGCGGATGGGCCCGATGGCCTCGGCGACGAAGTGCAGGGTGTAGGCCAGGAGCAGCAGCGCGAAGGTCTGGTACAGGCCCGGCACGGCGCCCAGCGTGAAGAACACCAGCGCCAGCGCGAACGCCAGGGGCGGCGTGGCGTAGCCCAGGTACGCGGCCCGTTCGGTCAGCTGCGCCCAGCGGCCCCCGTGGCGGCTGCCGATGTATGCCAGCGGCACGGCCAGCAGCGTGGTCGTCACCGAGGCCGCCGCACCCGCCGTGATCGCCGTGACCGCCGCGTCCTTCAGGTCGGCCAGGGCGTAGGGACTGACCTCCATGCGCAGCCAGTGCAGGATCGTGACCAGCGGGATGACCAGGGCGGCCATCCCCACGCCCGCGGTGAGGGCCGCGGCCGGCCACTTCCAGCCGCCCAGGCGCACGCGGGGCAGCACGCGCGCCGTGCTGGGGGACACGCGGGACAGGCTCAGGCCGCGCATGAGCCGCGCCTCGGCCCACAGGGTCAGCGCGGTCAGCAGCAGCAGCAGCAGCGCCAGCCACGCCGAGTACACGCGGTCGTACGCGGCGGTGTACTGCTGGTAGATGGCGGCGCTGAAGGTGGGGTAGCGCATCAGGGACACCACGCTGAATTCCCCCAGCACGTGCAGCGCGACCAGCAGTGACCCGGACAGCCACGCAGGCCGCAGGTACGGCAGCGTGACCTCCCGGAAGGTCTGCCACGGCGTGCGGCCCAGCAGCCGCGCCGCTTCCTCCAGCGCCGGGTCCTGGAGGCGCAGGGCGGCGTGCAGGTTCAGGAACAGGTACGGGAAGGTGAACAGCGTTAGCACGCCCAGCGCGCCCGCGAAGCCGCTGGGGGTGGGGAAGGGGAGGCCCAGCAGGCGGTCCAGGGCGCCGCCCGGGCCGGTGGCGGCGATCAGGGCGTACGCGCCGACGTACCCGGGCAGCGCCAGCGGCAGCACCCCGGTGAGCAGCAGCAGCCCGCGGGGCCGGAAGTCGGTGCGGGCGGTGAGGAACGCCAGCGGCAGCGCCAGGGCGGTGGTGGTGCCCAGCACGCTCGCCGTGAGCAGGACCGTGTTCAGCGCGAGTTCCAGGTTACGGGTCCGGAACACGATCTCGCCCAGGGTGGCGGGGTCGGCGCCCAGGGCGCGCACCACCAGGTAGATCAGCGGCAGGCCCACGCCCAGGATGGTCAGGACGGCCGGGATCAGCAGCGGGGTCGGCGGGCGGCGCATCAAGTTCAGCAGGTTACCAGAGGGACTCACCGGGGCTTCCTTTGGAGGCAGGGAAAACGCCCTGCCGGGGGTCGGGCAGGGCGTGCGTCTGGCGTGGGGCTTACAGCAGGCCCACGTCGCGCAGCAGCTTCTGCGCTTTCTCGATGTTCTTGGGCAGCACGATGGGGTCTACCTTCGGGCTGCGCTTGACGACGTCGGCGTAGGGCAGCATGGTGGTGGGCTGCAGGATGTTCCCGATCACGGGGTACTCGAAGTTCACGCTGAGGAAGAAGGTCTGCGCGTCCTTGGCGACCAGGGCCTGCAGGAAGCGGCTGGCGGCGCTGACGTTCTTGCTGGTTTTCAGGATGGCGGCGCCGGTGGCGTTGCCGAGGTTCCCGGTGTCGCCGGCCTTGAAGAAGTAGGTGTCGATGGGGTAGCTCAGGCGGTTCACGCGCTGGATGTAGTAGTGGTTGGTCAGGGCCACGTCAATCTCTCCGGCGCGCATGGCTTCGAGCATGCCCACGTTGCTGGTCTTGTAGTCCTTGGGCTGCAGGGCCTTCATGCCTTCGAGCCACTGCTTGGTGGTGGCCTCGCCATGGCGGGCGATCATGGCGGCCAGGAAGTCCTGGAAGCTGGGGTAGCTGACGGTCCAGCCGATGCGGCCTTTCAGGCTGGTCATCTTGGGCAGGTCCAGGATGCTGTCGGGCAGGTCGCCGGGTTTGATCTTGCTGGTGTTGTAGGCCAGCACGCGGAAGCGGACGGTGGTGGGCACCCAGTCCTTGCTGGCGGGCACGTAGTCGTCGCTGACGCCGCGGTACTGGGCGGCGCCCAGCTTGCGGAAGAGTCCCTCGCTGCTCAGTTCGCCCAGCGCGCCCACGCTGTTGCCCCAGAACACGTCGGCGGGGCTGCGGCTGCCTTCCTCGCGCAGCGCGGCGACCAGCTGGGCGTCGGTGCCGTAGCGGACGTTGACCTTGATGCCGGTCTGGCGCTCGAACTGCTGCACGACGGGGTCCACGAAGGTCTTGGCGCGGCCGGTGTACACGGTGAGGGTCTGGGCGAGGCTGCTGCCGGACACGGCCAGGGCGAGGGTCAGGACGAGGGAGGGTTTCACGAGACGTAATCCTAAGTAACCCACTCGGATTAGTCAACAGAATGTGATGCCCGTCCAGATTCACCGGCCAAATGCACAACCCTGTCCCGCGAAGGACAGGGTTCAGAACGGAGGAGTGAACAGGCGCTCAGTCGCGGCCCGCACCCGCCAGGTCACGCAGCCCGGCCTCGTCCGTCAGCGTCAGGCAGCGGTAGGCCGGCATGACCAGCCCGTCGTCCCGCATTTCCCCGATCAGCTTGCTCACGCTCTCGCGCGTCGCCCCGGTGCCCTCGGCGATCAGTTCGTGCGTCACGCGAACAAACCGCAGCCCGTCCGCGTGACGAGAGCCGAGACTGGTTTCCGCCAGCGTCAGCAGGTAGCGCGCGATCCGCCCGCGCAGGTCGCCGTCCTGCAGGTGAATACCGTCGGCCATCAGCCGCTCGACCTGCACCGCCAGGCTCCGCGCGACCTCCATCACCTCCGGCGCGCCCAGGTGCTGCGGGTGAATGGCCCGCACCGCCGCGTCGGACAGGGCCGTGACCTGATACAGGCGCCGGCCGGTGCTGAGGGCCTCCTCGCCGAACAGGTCCCCGGGCAGGATGTGCCGCACGGTCAGGGTCCGCCCCTGCGACGTGAGGCTCACCGCGCGCAGCAGCCCGGCGTCCAGGCGGTACAGGTTCGGTGCGTGATCGCCGCCGTAGTACAGGGTCTCTCCGCCGCGCAGCGAGCGGGACAGTGGATCGGCCAGGGTGGCGACAGTCATTGGGGTGGGCTGGGTCAGGGTCATGATTCACTCCAGAAATGGGGCGAAAAGGGGCACAGCAGCGAGCGCGCAGCGCAGTTCACAGGCGCATTCGTGGCCGCACGTACCGCCTCGGCGTTCAGGGGCCGGGCAGGGGCGGACCGAATGAAATCAATTTACAAAGTAAAGCGGTCGCTGACTCATCAACATAAGGAACGCTCAACGGTCGTGAGAAATCTCACCGCCCCCAACCCGGCCCTGACTCAGCCCCCCGTCAGCACCTCAAGGCCGTCCAGCACCACACTCGCATGGGCCTCCACGGTCAGCGCATGATCCCGGTTGTACCCCCCGGCCATCATGGTCACCACCGGCACCCCCGCCCCCGCCGCCCAGCGAAACACCCGCCGGTTGCGCTCCCGCACCCCATCCAGACTCAGCGCAAACCGCCCGAACCGGTCCCCGGCCAGCACGTCCACACCCGCCAGGTACAGCAGCAGCTCCGGCCGGAACGCCTCCAGCGCCGGCACCACCTGCGCATCCAGCACCGCCAGGTACTCCGCGTCCGTCACGCCGTCCCCCAGCCCCACATCCAGCGAACTGCGCTCCTTCCGGAACGGGTAATTCCGCTCCCCGTGCACGCTGACCGTCAACGCCCGGCCCTCCCCGGCCAGCAGGGCCGCCGTGCCGTTCCCCTGGTGCACGTCCAGGTCCACCACCGCCACCCGCCCCACCCGCCCCTCCGAGAGCGCCACGTGCGACACGATCGCCGCGTCGTTCAGCAGACAGAACCCCTCCGCCCGGTCCCGGAACGCGTGATGCGTCCCCCCGGCCAGACACGCCCCCCAGCCCACCTCCAGCGCGTCCCCCAGCGCCGCCAGACTCCCCCCGGCGGCCCGGCGCGCCCGCTCCACCACGCCCTCCGACCACGGCAGCCCGAACGCCCGCTCCTGCGCCGCCGTCACCTCCCCCCGCCGCCACGCCCGCAACCAGTGCGGATCATGCACCAGCCCCGCCACCGCCCACGGCAACGCCGGCGTGGACAGCACCGGCAACAGCCCAGCCAGCCGGTCCCGCACGCCCCGGTACTTGTAGTACGGAAAGCGGTGCCCCTCCGGCAGGGGAAACTCGAACTCGGCCGGCGAGTACGCCCGGAACGGATGGGAGAAGGCGCCCGTCACCCCGCCAGTCTGCCCCACCCGGACGCGCCGTCCGGTACGCTGTCCCACACCCGCACCCCCCGGAGGCCCCATGACCCACCCCGCCCCCGCCACCCCCGAACCCATCCACGACGACCTCCGGCCCCTGTGGCCCGACCTGCTCGCCGGTCACCCGAAAGCCGTTCACGAGGCCCGCAAACTCAGCCGCAAGGTCAGCGCCGAACTCGCCCTGACCAGCGGCACCCGCCGGGAACGCCGCGCCTGGAGGGACCTGCGCCGCGCCCTGGCCCCCCTGCGCGACCACGACATCACTGGCGACCACCTCCTCACCGCCCTGACCCGAGCCGGCACCCCCCAGCCCGAACTGGACACCTTCAGGCAGGACTGGGCCCGGCGCCGCGCCGCCCTGCACGCCCACCTCACCCTCCCCGACCCGCCCGGCCCCGCCCCGAAAGCCGGCGGCACCCGTAAGGCCGCGCGCAAGACCCTGGCCCGCCACGCCACCCACCTGATCCGCGAAGCCCATACCGTCCTGAACAGCCGCGACGCCGAGGCGTGGCACGACTGGCGCAAGGAACTCAAGACGTACCGCTACACCCTGGACACCCTGATCCCCACCCCGAAGGTCCTGAAAGCCACCCTGGACGCCCTGGGCCGCATGCAGGACGCCGAGGTCGTGCTGGACCTCCTGGGCCGCCCCGAGTGGAGGCACCCGGGCACCGCCAGCCTGCAACGCCGTGAACGCCGCGCCCGCACCCGCGCCCAGACCCGGGTGCGCGAACTCTGGCCGGACCTGAGGGCCCTGCTTGAAGCGCACGCCGAAGGCCAGGGCCTCAAGGCACAAAAGACCTGAGGCCCGGCCAGAAGCTTCTGCTTTCCGGCGGAGGCCAGGCGAGCTGTCCGGTCATGACTGTATTTCTCTCAACAGCAGGAAATACGCCTTGATGCTTCCTACGGTAAGGTCGGAAGTCTCGTAGTCGCCGCCCGCAGGGACGGCTGGGATCAGGCAATAGCACTGCTCCGCGTTGATTCTTCTGCCTCTGGTCCACATGGCTTGATGCCGTTCGTACATGACCTCATCGTCCGTGGCACTTCTGCGAGACAGATTCATCACTGTGGTCTCGAAGTCCACAGACGTGGCACTCAGGTTGAAGTCATTTGCGGAGCCTTGGTGGCAGACTCCATCGGTCGAGACGAAGTACACCTCATCGAACGAGTTCCGGGCGAATGGAATGAGATCCGGCCGGCCAAACAGAACAGGCAGCCATCCGAACCGAGTGGGATTCAGCAGCCAAATGAAGCCGTCTTCGCGCCGGCCAAACCCAACCTCCTTCCAGAATTCCCGTGCAAATTCCGGGAAGGCATGGAGATCGGGGCTCTCCCCAGGGTCATCTTGAATCGGCCCGAAGCGCCGTCTGAAGTAAGTCCCTAGGTTTTCGCGACTCATGGTAGTCACCTCACGTTAGCGTACAGGGATCTTCTGCCGGTGGCTCGTCGGTCTGAATTCCTCAAGAAAAAGCTCGATCGCCTTTTCAACGCGGTCCACGATTGTTCCCTCATTCCAGGCACGGCGGGCTGATGCTGGGTCGGGAGCACGCACAGGTGCCGCCTCCCGCTGACGCAGAACACCTGCCTTGAGTGGCGCGAATCGCTACACTCACTTTGCTGTAATTTGACGTTCACCAGCATCCGGTGTGGGCCACACACGCCCCGTTCCCAGGATCAGGCGCGCGAGCCGACATGATAGTGTTGTGCAGCCGTGATGGAGGACTCCCTAATACACCACGTCATGGCTTTAATTTTCGGAACTCTCCATATCCGGACATGGGTCGTCGAGGAATTCGCCCAGGTCTTCACCACCGACGTAGGTGAAGGTGCCGTCGAAGTTGGCGTAGTAGGAGGACACGATTTTTAGTTCCCCACCTCTGTACCGGACATCTTGGCTTCAAGCCGCGCCTGGTGCGTGAAACGGCGTGCTCAGCAGCCTGATCAGTTCGGGTAACTCGGGCAGATTCCACCGC
>JAANMV010001331.1_pt1 | contig 27464 bp, 33 predicted proteins | sample 7279661 | NCBI WGS metagenome assembly JAANMV01 (sample SAMN14094540, study PRJNA606508) | bioreactor metagenome | isolation source: A lab-scale SPAN reactor treating ammonium-rich wastewater day 121 | place: Ireland: Galway | collected 2017-05-16
GCAGCGGATGGATCAGCTGCCACAACTCGTCGCTGACCAGGGAGGTGGCCATGCCTCACCTTGCGCCCCCAACCTGAGGTTTTGATAGGCGCTCTTAGACCACTGTTGACTTCAGGGCCCGGCGCCCCGTCACCCCCGCGCCCCCTACCCTCGCCGCATGACCCGCCCTCAGCCCGAGCCGACCACCCCTCAGCCTCCCCAGATGTCCGCCCGGCAGCGGCGCCTCCAGCAGTGGCTGGTGGGCGGCACCGTCGCGTTCACCGCCGTGGTGGGCGGCGTGATCGCGTACGCCTCCGTGGCGCGAGGCAACCCGAGCCCCGACCCGCGCACCCTCACCGCGCCGTACCCGCAGGAGGGGCGGGTGGGCGCCGCCAACCAGGTCCTGGTCTTCAGTGACCTGAAATGCACCCACTGCGCCCGGCTGCACGAGGAGCTCAAAGGGGCCCTGGCGGACGCCGTGAACCGGGGGAACGTGACGGTGGCGTACCTGGCCTCGCCCATTCTGGGGCCGGACTCGACCGGCGGCGCCGCCGGCGCCCAGTGCGCGTACGTCCTGGGCGGCCAGCGGGCCTTCGGCACGTACGTCGACGAGATCTACCGGGAGCAGAAGCAGCACCGGATGAGCGAGCGCTGGCTGACCCCCGAGATCATCAATGCGGCCGGGTCGGCCGCCGGACTGGCCGTCCCGGCGTTCGAGCGGTGCGTGACGTCCGACCGCACGCGGAAGGCGGTCCGTGAACAGGCGCAGCTCTTCCCCCAGGCCGCGGTGGTGGGCACGCCCGGCGTGTTCGTGAATGGCCGCCGCGTGCAGAGCACCGCCCAGGCCATCCTGGAGGCCGCCGCGCAGAGCGACGTGCAGCGGGGCCTCTCCGGGCACTGACCGGAACCGGGAACGCCGGGCCGGCAGGGACAGGGCCCACACCTGGGCAGGAGCGGCCGCCCGCCGGCGGACCCGGCCGACATTGCTGGGGGAGAAGGCGCGTGGTACGTTCCGGATGTACACGTGGTGCCACAGGGTCCAGCAAGATCCCTGACCACGGAGGAGACCCCCATGACGCGCCCCCAAGCGACCCGTCCGTCCCCGTCCGTTCCTCTCCCCACCGCTCAGCCTGAACTTCGTCTCGTCGACATCGACGACCTCCACCTCAGCACGCTGCGGCCCGAGGCCACGCCCCTGGATGACCGGATGGACCCGGCCCAGCTGCGGGAGCTGGCCATCAGCATTCACGCCGCGACCATCCTGGTAAACGGGGCCGTGAAGACCAGCGGCGTGGAAACCCCGATCATCGCCCGCGTGGGCCGGGACGGGCGCCTCGAGGTGCCGGTGGGGCGGCGGCGGTTGGCGGCCATCCGGCTCCTGCAGTCCACGTCGGGCGTCACCACCCTGGTCGGCCACACCGAAACCACCCTGCGGCTGCCCCGGCCGTACCCGGTGCCGGTCATCGTCCGCGACCTCACCGACGCGCAGATGCTCCAGGTGTACCTGCGCGAGAACGACGCCCGGGCGCCACTGAGTGTGCTGCAGAAAGCGGACGCGTACCTCGCCCTGCACCAGATGGGCTTCACGAAACAGGACCTGGCGCTGCTGCACAACGAGAGCTTTCGAACGGTCGAGCGCCGCCTGACCCTGGCCGCCGGGCTGAGCGCCGAAGGCCGCGCGCTGCTCGAAGGGGGACGAATCAGCCTGAGCGTCGCGTACCTCATCGCGTCCGCGAGCGGGGACGTGCAGGCCAGCCTCCTGAAAGCCGCCCAGGGCATGGACGTCCGCGAGTTGCAGCGCCTGAAGAGTTACGGCGGCCTGCGCGTGGAGCATGCCCTGTTCGACCCGGCCCAGCTGGAGCTCGACGAAACCATCTTCGGGACGCAGCTGCCCCGGCGCTTCCGTGACCCGCGCGCCGCCCTGATGAAACAGCTGGAGGTGCTCACCGACCTGGCCGCCCAGCTGCGCCAGGGTGGCGAGTACGCGTTCGTGGAGGTCTGCGCCCAGGAGCAGTACGGCCTCCCGGACGGGTACGCCGCCGGCGGCCGCGGCCTGCTCCTCACGTACGACCCCCACTCCGGTGAGGTCAAGCAGCACGCCGGCGTGGCCCGGGCCGGTGACACCTGCAAGTCCGGCACGCCCGACGTCCCGCCCAGCCGCACGGTCACCCGCCAGGACCTCGCGTCAACCGTGACCGCGAAGGCGGCCGCGACGGAAGACGCGGGAATCAGGCCGCGCTGCACCCCCACCGCGGCGCCGCGCACCGCCGGGCCGGACGCCGTCGCCGATCCCGAAAACCGCCGGCACCCCATCGTGAAAGAAGCCGCCTGGCGCGAGCTGGACCTGGCGGTGCAGGTGCACGCGGCGCACGTCCTGCTTCAGGATCCCCGGCTGGCCACCATCAACCTGCTCGTGCAGATGCTCACGGCCCGGCCTCTGGTGCGCCTGAGTGCCACCCGCGTCAAGGACGCCCTGAAGGCCTGCCCGGCCTTCACGGAGACGGTCCGGGCCATGGCGGACGCGTACCCGGACCTGTTCCGGATGCCGGAGCCCGGCACGCTCTTCGTCCATGCATCCAGGCTCACGCTGCTCGATCACCTGGTGCGCTGGACGGACGCGCAACTCCAGGCGCTGCTGGCCCTGCACACGGCCGCCCTGCTCGACGAGGAGCGCGCGTACGCCGCCCGCCTGAGCGCCCTCAGCGGCGCCCGGCCGGCCTTCCGGATGTCCGCGTCCTTCCTGGAAGGGTTCACGACCGAGGGCCTGTGGTGCCTGGTCGAACAGATCCCGGTGGCACACCGGCCGATCGTGTTGCCGCAGGCCAGCAAGAAGGAGTTGCGGCAGACGCTCCTGGACTGGGCGCCGCGCCTTGAAGCGCTGGGCTGGATGCCGGACCTCGGCGCCGCAGCGCAGGGCACGCCGGACACCCAGACCGAACAGCCGGTGTTCGCCCAGGACAGATTCTCAGGGCGGGACTTGACGCAGAGCGGAAAGGTCGTACACTGATTTCAGGACGAGCAGTTCTGGCCCACGGGCCGCTGAGGGACACTGCATCGACTGCGTAGACGCGAGGTTCCGGGCATGCAAACCGGACCTCGCGTCCTTTCATGCGCTCAGAGACAGCAAGGAGGGGCCGGGACGGTCAGCCGCCCACCGGCCCCCCTGCATGTCAGTCTCAGAGCGCTTCGACGTACGTTGAAGTCGGCGTGGGCCAGTTCTTCTTGAGTGCGTCGTAAATGCGCTGAACCAGGGCGTCGTCGGCCGCCGCATCCGGGCCCACGTACCCGTTCCCCCGCCCCATCGTCTCAAAACGGAACGCCAGGTTCTCAAGGTCCTGACTCCCCACCACGTCCGACAGGGACACCCTGCCGTCCTTGGTCACCCGGATCTGACGGTTGGCCGAGTCGTCTTTGGACGCGATCAGCTTCCGGACGTTCTCCAGGGTCAATGCCTGCGGATCATTCAAGTCAATTTCCATATTTCCTCCTGCTGGTGCCGCGACTGTAGCGCACGGCATGGATCAACGCGCCCCCGGGGGGCACCAGCGCCGCTCCCGCACGCCCGCCGGAAAAGTCCCGGTCACCCGAGGGCCGCCCACCCTGAAACAGCCCGCCGTCACCCCCACACTGCCGAGAATGCGGCCGTATGACCACCCACCACTTGCACGCTCACCAGTCCTGCGCCGCACTGGAACGCAAGCTGCGCGACCTGAACCTCAGCACCGACCCGGCCGAACTCGCCCGCGTCCTGCACGAGGCGGGCATCGGGACCGAGGCCACGCTGAACAAACGCAACTTCGTCCTCCGGCAGCTCGCCTCGCAGACCAATGCCGACCCGGACATGAAACTGCAGATCGTGCAGTCCGCGGACGACCAGGGTGCCCTGCTGCTGTATGCCGAGGGCCACGAGCACACCAGCGCCGTGCTTGCCGCCATGGCCGGGCACCAGCCTGCGGCCGCCTCCGGTCCGGCCGCGGAGCCGCTCACCCGCCTGGACCGCACCGTGGAGCATTACGGGCAGGCGCTCGCCGCCACCCTGGTGCACCTGACCGGCGCGGCCAGCGGCACCCTGCGCCGCCGGGGCACCGTGCAGGTGAACGGGCAGACGCTCGACTACGACCTGCACATCGGCCTTGGCGACGACGCCGACCTTCCCCAGGGCACGCAGGGGCACGCCGAACCGCCCCTGGGGCACCCGGCCGCGCCCCGCGCCCTCGACGCATGACCACGGGCGCCCCGCCCGTTCCCCGGGGACCCCTGCGGCGGCAGGACGTGAAACGCCACCACCACCCCCGGGCCAGCACCCGCCTCGCCTGGGCTGAGTCCCTGCCCCTCCTGGTGCGCGAGGCGCGCAACGCCCAGCTGCGCGAGAAGCTCGACCGGTTCCATGACCTCACGCTGGAAAGCAAGCAACTTCAGGCCCGCCTGGACGTCCTGAGTGCGGACATCAAGCAGCACCTGCTCGCCGGGGATTACGCCGAGACGACCCGGGTGTTCCCGCATCTCAAACTGCCCAACCGCGCCTCGTTTCCCTACGCGCCCTTCCTGCAGGCACTGGGACCGGACGTGACTGCCCGTTGCGCGGAGATCTCCACCACCCGCGTGCGCGAGCTGATTCAGGCCGGTCAGCTGACCGAAGCGCAGATTGCGCCCCTGCGGCACTTCACGCCCCTCGCGCCCGCCCTGGCCCTCCAGCCCAGAGCCCCGGAAGGACCTGACGCGTGAACCTGCCCGCGCGCTACCCGGAAGGCATCCGCCGGACGTGGCGGCCGCACGCGTGGCTGTGGACGGCCGCCGGCAACCACCAGTACGGTCAGCCCGGCGGTTTCCTGCGGCGCACCCTGCACGTCCAGTTGCTGCAGGCCGCCCTCGCAGGCGGACTGGGCCTGCTGGGGTACCTGGGCACCGGTGAGCCCTTCGCGGCCGTGATCGCCCTCGTGGTCCTGGCCGGAACGCACGCGCTGATGCACCCCCGGCGCGCCCGGTACCGGGCCGGCCTGTACGGGGAGCGCGCGGTCGCCCGGGAACTGCGCAAGGTCAGTGACGCCGTCATCCTGCACGACCTCGCCCTGAGCGGAGAGAACGCCGACCACGTCATCCTCACGCACCAGGGCGCCTTCCTGATCGAAACGAAGAATGTCGCGCACGTCCACGCGAACCCCACCGGGCTGTGGGTCAGGCGCCGCCCCAACCACCACGTCACCGCGCAGGCGACCCGGGTGGCCCGCCGGCTCAGCCGCCTCATGCGGGTGCCCGTCCAGCCGGTCGTCGTGTTCGTCCACCCCACCACCCGCCTCTGGGTCAGCGAGGTGGACGGGGTGACCCTGACCCGCCTGTCCAAACTCAGCACCACCCTCGCCCGCTTACGCCGGAACGCCCCGGACCTGCCCCCCTGCGCCGTGCAGGCCGCCTGGGACGCCCTGGTCCACCACACCCGCCCTGGAGGCACCCCATGAACCGATCCGCACGCCACCTCACGGCCGCCCTGCTCGGCACCCTGATCCTGAGCGCCTGCGACGGGGAAAACCCGTTCGTGACGCCGCCTGCGCCCCTGCCCGTGAGCACCGTGACGGCCGTGCGCGGCCTGACCTCCGCGGCCATCGAGGAGGTCAGCGTCACGCCCCCCGGGTACGACCTCGGCACCACCACCCGGACCCTGCCCGTGGAGAACACGGGCGCGGCCCAATTCACCCTGCCGCTCGCCCCGCCGCTGCCCGGCAGCCTGCGCCGGGCGGACACGTTCCTGCGCGAGGCCGGGTGTCATCACACCTTCACCGGCACCACCTACGCTGCGACGCTCCTGCAGCGCCTGCCGCCCCTGAGCGGCCGGCACACCGGCGACCAGAACGCCCAGGGCCTGACCGGGTACGTGATCGAGCAGGCCACCCCGAACACCCCGGCCCGCGCCGCCGGGCACGTCGTGTACCTGTACGCCGACCGGCCGGCCCGGCTCGACGGCCGCCTGACCTGCACGGCGTTCTGGCCCACGGCTGCGGGCAGGGGAGAGGCAGTGGACGTCCAGGTCGGACTGGCGAGCGGCTGGAACCGCCTGGTCCTGACCGATCCCACCGGAACCGGCGCTCTCGTGCTGCTCAACGCGCCGGTCACGGACCGGTCCCCCGGGGACCAGTGGTCGGTGAACGGCGCCCCGGCCAGCCTGTAAGCGCCCCCGGAAAAACGCAACACGCGTGACCCGCGCTGACGCCCGTGCACTTGCCGGGTGACGCGCGGGTCCCCTAGGTCCCCTACGCTGCGGGAGCAGGGCCCCGGCCCGCACCCCATTCCTTCCTGATCAGCACGGCCCATTCACACTGGTATTGGCTTCACCTGAGGTGCCCTATGCGCTACCCCATGTTCCTCCCCAACAAAGGCCGCGAGAGCGTCGTCGCCAAGGTCCACCTGCCGCACGGGCTGGCGGCCGTGCAGTATTACGCGCCCGGCACGGTCGAACACCGCATCCTGCACGACGTCGCCCGACGCCCCGACCTGCAGGCCGCGTTCGCCGCGCACTGCCTGCCGTACGCCCGCGATCCGCAGGGCGCGGCGGCCACCCATCACCTCGGGGCCATGCACGGCCTGGCGCTGGCCGCCGTGTGCAACATGATCTACCCGATGAGCACCGACGCCCTCGCCCGCCGCGCCCTGAACGCGCTGTACTACGCGGTCACCGGCGCCCCGCTCAGCCTCCCGGACGGGGAGGTGGGGACGCTGCCCGACGTGGTGGACGACACGCAGGAAGCCCTGGAGCACGGTGACCCCGGGCGGGGCGTGACCCGCAGCACCATGAACTGACGGCGCTCAGCGGACCAGCACGTTGAAACTGACGCGCCACTCACCCTTCGGAAGGTCCCGGAGGGTGAATTTCACGACCTTCACGCTCGTGGCCGGCAGCAGCGGCGGGAACGACCCCCCGTTGCCGAAGTGCACCGACGTCTTCCGTGGCATGTACAGCCGCCCCGCGTACAGGAAGTCGGAAGAGAGCGGCACGGTGAACGTCATCGACCGCACCGGGGCGGTGAGGGTAACGGTCGTCCGGTAGGTCAGCAGTTGCCCGGGCGGCGCACGGCGCACCGGCACGAACGCCGCCCCTTTGAAGGTGCCCACCTCGACCCTGACCTGCCCGGATGTCAGCGCGCCCCCCCGCGCGGACAGGCACGCCAGGACGGCGCACAGGGCCGCGCGGCCCAGGCAGGCCCGGCGGGTCACGGCCGCGGTCCCCGTTGCCGGTCCCGGAGGCGCTGCACGGCCGGGCTCGGTTGATCGCGGCGGGCCACCCGGGCCCGGGTGCGCTCCCGGGCCTGCGCCAGGTCGGCCGCTTCCTGCCAGCTGCGGGCCAGCGGGTCCACCGGCGGGTACAGGCGCAGGCCGCGGGTGGTGAGGCGGTAGACCTCCACTTCGCGGCCGGTGACCGGGTGCGACATGTACTCGCGGGTCACCACGCGGGTCAGCGGGTTGACGAGGGCCTGACTCAGCATGGTGCGGATCAGCGCGGGCGCCAGGGGCACCAGGACTTCCAGTTCCGCGAACAGCCACGGCCGGTCCTCGCGGGTGGCCATGAGGCCGAACAGCAGTTCCTGGTTGTTTTCCGTCGCTCTGGAGACGACCTGCAACGCCGCGAGGTGCCGGCGGTGACGAAGGAAGAAAAGCAGCAGGGCCGTCACCGCGACCAGCGCGGCCAGGCCGAACAGCGGGATGGCCAGGGACGCCTTCATCGGGGATCTCCTGAGGGGTGGGCGGCCGGGGGGGTCATGCCGGCATTGTCCGGCGCGCCGGGGTGACGCTTCCGGCGCGGTCCCGTCACCCCGGCGCGCCGTACGCTCCGGGCAGGAGGCCCTGATGATCCCATTCCAACTCAACCGGCAGTTGCTGCTGCTGCGGCGCGCCTGGGACGACCGGCAGGCGGAGGTGATGCCGGCGGTGTACTTCTCCCTGGCGTTCAGTCTGCTGCTGGCGCTCCTGCCCACCATTCCCTGGGTGTTCAAGGCCGTGCTGGCCGGCCTCAGCGCCGCGGGTCTGGTGTGGATCTACCACGACCTGAGCACGCACCTGCGTGACCATCCCGAACTCGCCGATGACGAGGAGGTCATTCCGCTCGAAGGTCTCGCGGAGGATGACCCGGAGGTCTGGGGCCGCCCGGAGCCGGTCCTGGGGGAGTCTTCCAGTCCGCCCACGCAGGGTGACCGGCTGGAATGACGTGCTGAACGCCGTTTTTCGCGCGAGCTCACAGGAGGGCCAGGAAGGGCCCTCCGTTTTTGTTTGAGGGGCAGAACACCTGCCCTGGATATTGAGTTGAGGCCGCACGCGAGGCAGGAAGACCGGACCCTGTTTATGCATCCTAAACTGTTTTAGGTAGCATATCGCCCATGACCCCCACCCTCCAGCTCATTCCCCTCGCCGACCCTCTGCCTCCAATCTCCATCCCAGGAGCACCACGATTGCCAGGGCTGATCCACGCTCAACTTGCCGCCTTCAAACACAGTGGCGACCACCAAATTCACCACGCGTCGGTCAGCGAGTTTCAGGCCGCCTGCCAACGACTCGAAACCGCCACCACAAGCCTCATGACCAAGTACCAGTTCCCCACCGACATCGTGGTCGTCGTGGCACCCGTCAAATCAGACTCCAGGTTCGACATCTACCACGGCATGTCAGGCGAATCCGCCACCGAATACGGCGTCGAGTACATCCGGGTGGAATGGTCCCACGATCGTGAGGACCGGGCCCAGGCCACGATCACGCACGAATTTGCCCACGCCCTGCGCCGCCAGTACGACGACGCTGATGACGCGGAATTCGCCCCATTGACCCACCAGATCCTCCACGAAGGCCTCGCCGAATCCCTGGTAGAGATCGAGTGCGGGTCTGGCATGGTTCTGCACAAAGGTCCGCTCACGTCGACGCAGTGGACCGAGATCGCTGACCTCGTGGAGTGCGAAGCACAGGAAACAGACTTGACGCCTGCTCAGGAGACATCCCGAACGGCGCTCCTGGCAGGAGATGACAAGTACGCCTTCGGGTACCATCTGGTCTCGTACCTGCTCAAGGCGCAGATCTCCACCTATGATGAACTTCGGAAGAAGACCCTGCTCGAATTTGCGAACCTCGCCGTCGCGCACCAGAGCCAGGCCGCGCCGTGACCCTTGCCCAGTACCAGGGCAACCTCCTCGCGCAAAGCCGGGAGTGGACGAACCTCCATGACGACGAGCTGCGCCGCCGGGCCGTGAAGGCGGCCGGGGACAAGGACACGGCCGCCCTGGTGTCGCTCACGCAGGCGTACCTGACGCAGCAGGGCAAAAGTGGCGTGCTCACCAGCCCCCGCACCGTGGAGGCGTACACGCTGGGCGTGAATCAGTTTGTCGAGTACGCCGCCACCCAGGCCGTGAACCTGTTGCGGCCCGGCCGGCACGACGGCCCAGGGTACGTGGCCGCCATGCTGGCCGCCGGGCGCAAACCCGCAGGTGTGCAGTTGAAGGTGGCCGCGGCCAGTGCCCTGTACCGCGCGCTGCGTTGGGCGGGCGCAACCGAGGCGGACCCGTTCCGGGACGTGAAGGTCCCCAAGGACGCCACGCCCGGCATCGTGAAGCGTCCCCCCTACTCGGAGGACGACCTGCATGACGTGCTGGACAAAGCGGGCGTGCACGAGAAGTTTCTGCTGTTCCTCACGGCGCACGCGGGCTTGCGGATCAGTGAGGCCCTCGCCCTGAAATGGGATGACCTGGACGAAGCGTCCCGGCGCATCCATGTGCGCAGCGGGAAGGGCCGCAAGGGCCGCGTGGTGGCGATGAGCAGCTCGCTCGCGCGGGCCACGCGGCATTACCGGGCGCTGTACGCCCCGGGCGGGCCGGAGCACCGGGACGGGCGGCGCGCCACGACGAGTGAACACGTGTTCCGGTACGCCAGCCCGACCACGGCCCGCTATCACCTCGACAAGGCCTTCAAGAAGGCGGGGGTGACCTTCCGGGGGTTCCACCCGGGCCGGAAGTACGCCGGGACGAGATTGCTGCAGCAGATCAAGGATTTCGGGCGGGTGGCGGCGCACCTCGGGCACGAGAGTGTCGACACGACCCGCCGGGGCTACGCGCGTCTGGCGGCCGATGACCTGAAGGAGGACCTGCATGGGTGGTGACGCGCCGGCCCGTCCGGACACGATATTGTCTAGTCGGCTTTCCAGAATTGAAAAGTGCCGCTGCGGCACACTGACCGGGTCAGCATCCTCACAGCACCGCGCCCCTGGCTCCACCGGCGAGGAGTCCCCATGGTGAAACGCAAAACCTCATCCCTGCCGGCCGAACCGCTGGAGGAAGCGCCGCCCGTCGTGATGACGGTTACCCGGCGACCCAAACCCGGCAAGAAACGCCCCGCGACCCAGCGCCAGGCGCCACCTCAGGGCGCAACAGTCCCGGCACGCCACCCCCAGGCGTCCGATGCTGCAGACGTGTCCATCACCGCCTTCCCGAGTCCACCCAGCCCGCTGAAAACCGGCGGTAAGGGCCGGTCCCTGCCGCCGCGCATCATGTTCGAGCGCAACATCGCCCGACTCGTTCCGATTCTGCCCGTCACCAAGGAAGCCCCGGACAGTTGGGTCCGGGACGGCCTGGTGATCGACGGGAACGCCGCTTACAACGTGTCCTGCCGTGGCGTGACCGGGTACGGCGTGCCACACGGTCAGGACCTGGACGTGATGCTCGGCATCGTGGACCTGTACTCCGGCCTCGACATGCCCGAAGACGGCAAGATCGTGGTGTCCTTCAAGGAGCTGATTCGTGCGGCCGGCATGCAGGACGGCGGGAAAACCCGCACGGCCGTGGAACACTCCCTGCGGCGCCTGCGCGGCAGCACGTTCTCGTTCGGGGAGTCCTGGCGGTTCATGGAATCCAGTCACGGACAGCGGCAGCAGTACAAGAGCATCGAGGAGATGTCCCTCATCACCCGCTTCCGCATCTACGAAGTGTCGCTTGATGACAGTGACCCGGACGCCCCCATCAACCCCCGTGAGGGGCCCTTCAGTTCCCGGGCGATGATCGAGATCGACCTGTCGGACATGCTCAGCCGCAGCGCCCGCAACGGTCACCTGGTCAGCCTGCCCACCGAGCGGTTCATCAACCTGAAACGCTCCCAGGTGGCCAAAATGCAGTACATGTTCATGGAAGACTTCCGCCTCAACTACGAGGCGGAGCACGGCCGGCAGGAGGTCGTGCCCCTCACCATGAGCAGCCGCACCTGGAGAGGCCTCCTGGGCGACTCCTCAAACTTCAGCCGCGACATCCGCCGCGCCCACGAGGAACTGGTCAAGCAGCGGGTCATCAAGCCGCCCGTGGAGGTCCGGCGATCCGATCACACGGTCTACCACTACGAGCTGCTCAACCCGGAAGACCTCAGCCCTGAAGAAGCGAGCATCCGGACAGAAGTCGAGGAGTACGTCAAGACCCGCGGCCTGCCGTTCTCGTACCAGAACCTGCAGGGGGTGTTCAAGACGCATGGGGCGCGGGCGGTTGGCGACGCGGTGCGTCGCTTCGAGGTCAACGAGCGCAACCTCAAGGGCGGCAAAGCGCTCGTGCCCCTGGCCGTGCTGCGCTCCATTCTCAAGGAGCCCTGGAATTACTCGCTTCCTGATGAGCTGCCCGCTGCCCCAGCGGAGGGTCGCGCGGCCCTGCCCCGCCCGGCACGGAAAAGTGACCCCCAGGACGTCCAGCTGCCGGAACCGGAGCGCGAGGAGCGCACCGCCCGGCTGATGCTGAAGAGCACCACCTTCAGCAAGGACGAGGTGGACCTGATCGTGGCTGGCTACCTGGCCCACCAGGTGTCCGTGTGGGAAATCACCCAGGCGAACCAGGATCCCAGTGGAGCGGGGCGCGCGATGCTGTCCCGCCTCCGCGCCGCGCCGCTAGAAGCTGCCCAAGGACAGGCTTGATCTGCGAGGGAGAACAGAACGGTCGGGGGGCCCGGCAAGGTGAGCAGTGCCGACAATGATCTGTCCCTGCACCTGAAGCCCTGCAATTGGACCTGATCCGGGAAGGGCCAGGAAGCGCTGCATAGGCGCTTCCTGGCCCTTCGCCACTCAAATCTGGTGTACGCGTCGCGTCTTGTCGTTCATGCTGAGGTGTGCGCTTCCTGCCCCTCATTGCGACCTTGGCCGCTTCGGCCGCCGCCGCTCCCATGATCCAGTCCAAGGCCAGTGTCGCCGAAGGCAACTTCTGCAAGACCTACCAATGCCAGCTGCTGCAGCGCTCAGTGGTCATGCCCGAAACCATGCACACCCTCAGTTACGAGTACCGGGTCAAAGGAGGCATGCTGACGGTGGGCCGCCTGTCCACGATGGAGATCTTCAGCGGCTCGCTGACCATTCCTGCGGCCCAGTGGAACACGCCGCTGGTGCGCGACTTCTTCAGGAACTTCGCAGGCGTGACGCCAGAGCCCAGTACCCTTCGCGCCTGCGTCCGAAAAGCCCTGAACTCGGGCAGTGAAGTGCCCACGATGCTGGCCAGTGGCACGGTCGCCGGCATCGGGTACCAGGCCGAATGCCAGGCACAGAAAGGCGGGCTGGTCAGTTTGACTGTGATGGACAGCCGAGACCTGTTCCGCTGATTTCCACAGCCAGGATGGTCTGCTCGACCTCTTCCCCATCCGGCAGGGGCACGCTCCAAGGATTACGGCAGGGGCGTGGTTTGCGATCATCTCAATTGCAGAACTCGGTAGTGGTTGATGCTTCAATGTCACGGCTACCCTGGAGCGATGTTTTATGACCCTCGACCAGACCGGGCAAGTGGGTACGAAAATGCTCTTGTCTGCCTTTCTGGGCATGTCCTTACAGGCAGCGTGCGAGCGTGGCCTCACAAGGTCAAGGACCGCTGTGCCACATGCGGTGAAGGCACCATTAGTGCCTGTCCTCGTTGCAGACGCCCCATCGATGGTGATCACAAGATCGGTGCAGGGTCCGTCCGTATCACCAGCGCGCCGCACTTCTGTAATTCATGTGGCGCAGCTTACCCCTGGACCCAGGCCCGGCAGCAAGCCCTGCTGGAGTTGGTGGAGATTCTTATGCTGAACGAGGACCAGAGGGTCCAGCTGCGCAAGGATATGCAGGATGTCACCCGCGATATTCCAAACGCCAAAGTCGCGGGTTACCGAATCAAGAAGCTGATTGACCACCTGGGGAGCAGCGACGCGGAGGTCCTACGGTCGTGCCTGAAGGACGTGGTGCCGCCGAACATCGCGGCGCTTCTGGAAGCGTAGCGCCCCATTCACTCCTGGGACTGCTGGGTGACGGTGGCACGGGCATCGGCGCCACTCTGGGCCACACCGACCGCACCATGAAAATAGTTCTGGATCACCGTCCGGGCAAAGTGCTTGGTGCGGACCTCCGGGAACTCGATGGTCGTTTCCACTTCAATCACTCCCTGGTGGGTAATAGCGAGTTGCCCGTCTAAACCGGTCAACAGGCCTTCGTGCTTCAGGTGCCCACTGGCATGCCGTGCGGTCTCCAGGTCCAGGTCGGCGTGCCTGGCTAGTTCTGCAATGGACTGACCAGGACGCCCAGCACGCCCGTCCGCCAGGTCATACGTAGCTTTTAGTAAGCTGTAACGATCACGCTGCCGCCGGTGAAGTTGCTTCAGGTCCGTTTGGCGTTGCTGGTCACGGCTCAGTTGGATCGGGTTGGACAACACGCACCTCCGCACTGTTCGTGCCGACCTGATTGACAGCCACTTCCCGGTGAAAATGCTGTACCACTTCTATCGAAAAATGGGGAGTCTGGGGTCTTCCACGAAGAATCTCTTCGTATTCCACCACACCTAAATGTTCCAGAGCGACTTTTATGAGCTCAGGAAGCCCGTGGCGATTTGATTGAATGCCGCGAATGATCATTTCGCCCTTCAAATAAAATAAGACCTGTTGACCCACCGACTCTTCTACACCTGCAGCTTCAAGTAAGCGGTCTGCTCCAATGAACATGCGCTCATCACCATCGCCCAATTCATAGAGGGCTGCAAGCACCTTGAGCCGCAGCGCCTCTTTGGCCACCAGACGCTCCTTCATGGAGGCGGTCACGGAACCACCTTGTCAAGGTGAGTTCTGATGTCATCCACGACCTTCAAGAGGCCACTCACGCCTGTGCCCAGGGCGGTCAGGCGGGTGAGGCCGGAGGTAACCTTGGCAGCCCAGTTGGCTTTGCGCTCTGGTCTGGTCAACTCGGCTTCAAGATCATCAACTTCAGCATCAAATTCTTCCCGTCGCTCAGCTGGGATCGTGCCGCGCTGTGCCCTGAGCTGGCCGAGCAGCGTGCTCAGGTCCTGCGCGCTAGGACCGATGGTCATCGTGACCGTGGCCGTGTTGTGGTTGCCTGTCTGCACGGCACCGACAGATCCATGAATATTCAGGGTCGCGGTGCCGACGCCGCCAGAGAGACGCGCCGGCGAGGGGCTCACGCCCTGCACCTGCTCAAGGCCAAGGTGTGTGATGCGCCAGCGGCCACTTTGCAGCCGGCTCAAAAAGCCGTCGTTCAGCAACGCGGACAACAGAGCCAGGGCCTGCTCATGATCCAGGTCAAGATCCTGCAGCAGCTCGGCCTGCGGAACTCCATTTGAGAGGTCCGGTTCTGTAAGCGCATACGTCCGTCTGAGAATTCGCAGCCGTTCATTGCCGGGTAGCTGGGAAGCCAGCTCTTTCTCTGAAGCCATAGGTCAGCTTATCTGAGTGTGCACGATGCCGTATCTCAAATTTGACCCGCGTGCCGACAAAAAATGAGACGTGTTCGTTGGCAGAAGTGGTCAGCACCGTGAGGAAGTGCACAAGCAGCACATGCACTCAGCCCGTGGCCACTCTTCGCTGAACAACTTGGACTGAGCAGTTCCGTTCTCGCGTCTGATGAGGACCTCGGCGGCGTGTCAGTAGGCGCCAGGCGGGCGGACCATTGAGAAGTGCCGGCCACGCTGCAGGCTCAGGTACTGAATATCTCAGGCAGGAATGGCTGGTTCTGATTCGGCTCCGTCCATAGTCAGGGATGGTCTTGCCCCGTTCTGAAACGTTGTGTCATCTGCCCACAGGGAAATCCACCGTGGGCAGATGACACAACAGCTATGGGCGCATGACACATCCCCCATGGGCAGATGACACATCCCCTGTGGGCAGATGACAGATCAGGGGGAAAAGGCCCTATGGGCAGATGACAGATCACCTATGGGCAGATGACAGATCAGGGCACCTCCCCTCTATGGGCAGATGACACATCCCCCATGGGCAGATGACACATCACTTTGGCCCCCCTATGGGCAGATGACAGAACGCACTGTGGGCAGATGACACATCACCTGTGGGCAGATGACACATCACCTGTGGGCAGATGACACATCACCATCGAAAGACATGCACACAGGCGACAAAAACGCCCCTCCCCTGATGATGATGATCAATCTATCTTTTAAAAGATCTTTTTATCAGTAAAAGGGGAGCTTTGATCATCATCATCACCCTTCCGTGGTCCAGGCCTCAAGGGCCACCCGCGCCTGCATCAAAGCCTGCTGCGCCTCGGTCACTGCCCGGGCCGCCTCCACCTGCTGGGACTCCAGGACGCCCAGGACCTCCCCGGCGTCCTGAACCAGCAGGGTCCGGACCAGCGCCGGCGACGCCCACACGCCGAACACCTCCCCCATGAACGCCTGAAGGGCTTCCTGGAGGGAAGGCACGACCGGCCCCCACACAGGAGCGCGGCCGTCCGGGCCCGCCACCGCTTCCTGGCCCTGCACGTCCGGCCACCCCAACGGCCCCCCGCCTCTCTGGCAGAACATCACCAGGGCCCCATACCGCCGGCCTGCCCAGGGAAGCGCCCCGCCGTCCACCAGATCAAACCGCAGCAGCGGACCCAGCAGGCGCCGGGGATCCTCCAGCTGTCGGGCGTCCCGCGCCGTGCGGCGCACCGACCAGGCAAACGACAGCGGACCAAACGCCGTGAGCAGCACACCCGACAGCCCGCCCGACCCGGCCTCCCGCACCCTCGCGCTCAACGCGGCGTGCAGGTCCGGCGCCCGCCGCAGCGCCCACGACCCCGCCCAGTGCCCGTCCCGGTCCCACGCGGTCAACTCCACCGCGTTCCCGCACACCTGAACGCGAACCGTGCCCAGGCTGTCCCGCGCCGTGAACGCTCCGTCGCCCACATCCTCCGCGCGCAGCCGGTCCACGACCACCGCCAGAAGCGCCTCGGCCTGCTTCGTACCTGGCCGCGTGGCGGCCTCAAACGGCCGTGCACGGCCCTGCCGTGGTGCCCCCCGGGTCTGGACTGCGGCCCGGCTCACCTGAGCCCGCCACGGCCGCTGAGCAGCCCGCGCAGCTCCTGGTCCGGGGCGGCACTCACCCACGCCGCATGCGCCTGCCCCCGGGCCACGCGGGCGGCCGCCCGGCCGTGCTCGGCCGTCAGCTCCTGAACGCGCCGCTCCAGGTCCTCCACGTGCAGGCGAGCCCAGAAGGCCGGGTGGTTCAGCCACCCCCGGACCAGCCGGCCCGCCTCCCCGCACGCCCGGCGCACCGCGTCCGGCGCGCACTCCAGCAGCGCCGTGTCGCTGCCGCGCTGCACGAACCCTCCGGTCGACGCCCAGCCGTCCGGGCCGAACTCCTCACAGATCCGCACCTCGTCGTACTTCACGCAGCCCGGCCCCACGCCCGCGCCCACCAGTTCCAGACGCGCCCGCACCTCCCCTGGCTTGCGGCCCAGACAGGCGGAGAACGCCAGCCGGCCCAGCGGCGTCAGCACCTCCCCGCGCACGAGCCCGGCCGCGTTCACCACGGTGCGGGCCCGCAGGAGCGCCTGCACCCCACGCACGCTCCGCACCTCGGTGCGGCCGCCGTCCAGCCGCACCGTGACCACACGCCCGGCGCCGCACACCTCCGCGGGCGAGAAACTGTCTCCCTCACCCAGGAACGCCTTCACCTGCGGCGCCACGCCCGCCGGGTTCCCCTGATTCATCCCCTGCATTCCGGTCACCTCCCACCACGGGTTCTTGCCGTCCCGTCAATGACCGCACTGTAGGCCGTAACGCGCCTGGACGCGATATTTCTCCTGCGGACAGACAGCGGGGTGGGGGCGCCTCACCAGCCGCGCCCCCACCCCCGTGCCCGCCCTGTTCAGTACAGGGTTCGTCCCAGATTCACCCTCGCCCACTCCCGCATCAGGTTCACCGGATCGACCACCGGCAGCTGCCGCGCCCACTTCGCAAACCACACGTTGAAGGTGTTCACCTGCGCGATTGGCACCTGCACCGGCATGCCGGACTCCACGTGGTACGCCCGCCATCCCGCTGCCGTCTGCACCTCCAGCACCAGGTGCGGATCAATCTGCCCGTACGCGAGCTGAATCGTGGGATTCAGCCGCTCCCCGGGCGTCAGCTTGCGCGCCATCGGCTGCACCGCCAGCGTCAGCAGGTACCCGTTCCGGTCCAGCATGCCCCGCTCCGACGACACGATCGTGATCGGCACGCCCATGTTCACGCTGGCCTTCAGGGCATTCACCAGGGACCCGTCCGTCAGCACCGGAAGGTACGCGATCACCTGCACGGCCCCCTGCATCGCCTCTCGGTACGCCGCCTCCGCCCGGTTCCACGCCTGACGCTCCGCGCCGCTCGACGCCTGTTGCCCCGACGCCGGACCAGCAAGGACCACCACGGTGAACAGGACCGACAGGAAGACACGCAATACGCTCATGCGCTCACCGTAAAAGCTGCGGGGGTGACCCCGGCGCCCCACACCGCCGGGCCGCACCACCCCCACGCGGGCTACTCTGCACTCAGACCCACCCGGACGGCGTCAGCCGTGGGGCGCGGGCCGCGCAGACGCGGCCCACATCAGGAGCCAGCATGAGAAATGAAAACCGCATCAAAGTGCGCGCCGTGGTCGCCAGCAACCCCGTCGCCCGGCGTGACCGGGGCGATTACTTCGTGTACTTCATGGTCGCGTGGCGGCACGAGGACGGCAGCGAACACAACGTGATGTGCAGCACCCGCGGCAAACTCGCCCGGGACTGCCGCGTCAACCTCATCCGCGGCGAGGCCGTCACCCTCACCGGCGAACTGAACTTCCGGCGTGACTACTACACCATCCGTGTGCAGAGCGTCGCCCGCCTCGCCACCCCCAGCGAGAACGTCACGGTCGGCAAACGCATCTTCCTGCAGGGCGGCTACGCCCACCTCGACCTGGAAGGGTTCGCCGGGTCCAGCGGCGTGGACCGCCACGGTCACCCCACCGTCAACCTCCTCGTCAACCTGCCCGGGCAGAAGCGCCAGCGCCGGATCTTCACGTTCCCGGTCCGCACCAGCCAGCCCATCACGAAAGGCAGCAGCCTCAGCGTGACCGCCGAACTGAAGCCCGGCGTCCCCGCCCACAAGGGCACCTTCGCCCCCGCCATCACGCCCACCCTGCTCAGCGCGGCCACCCCCATCATCCGCGGCGCCCAGGACTACGAAACCGACGAGGAACGCAGCGACCGCCTGGAGCGCTACGCCCAGCACGCTGAAGCCGCCCTCCAGGCCGACGCCCGAAACCTGACCGGAGACCCGGAAGACGACCTCCCGCGCGTGATGGACGCCGAAGGGACCCCGCTGACGTCCTGAGCCCCGTGGACTGACCCGCATGCCCCCTTGCCAGAACGCAGGGGGCATGCTACGTTCGCCGCAAGCCGTGTTGTAGCGGTCTAGTTCAAGCGCAGACTGGTTTTGCCAGCCCCACTTGAATCTCAGTTGGATTCCTGGACCGGACGCAAGTCCGGTCTTTTTCTGCTGCGCATCACACGACCCGGCCCCGGCGTCCCGCAGGCCGGCACGGAAAATTCCCCGGGCCTGTCCAGGGCGGGCCGCGTGACGGCAGAACGCCACCCCCACGCGGCGTACCGTCACCTCATGGCGCGGCACACCTCCCACCCCCTTCCCGACGAGCACTGGCGGGCCCTGCCCACCCCCGAGTCCCTTCAGGAACGCCTCCATCCCCTCCCGTTTCCTGAGGTGATGCAGCTGCTCCGCAGCCTGTACTCGGCGGCCACCACGGCTCCCATCAGCCGCAACGACGCCCGGCGCCTCCTGCAGGTGCACGACCACGCCGCCCTCGCCTGGCTGCTCGGCCTGCCCGCCGAGGACCTCACCACCCACCCCTTCACCGCGGCCGCGCCCGGCCCCGGCCTGCGGGAGACCCTGGCCATCCTGGCCACTGCGGTCCCCCGGGCGTGGGAACCCCTGAACAGCGCCGCCACCCGCGCCATCCTTGACGACGTTCCCCTGCCCATCAGCACGCTCGCCGCGCTGAACGTCCCCCCCGCCGCGCTGGCCGGTCCCCTCGACCTGCGGCCCTTCCAGCGAGCCTGGAACGACCTCAGAGGCGAGCGGCTCAGCCTGCTCGACCCGGCCGGGGGCCAGCGCGTCCTGATCCACCTGGGGACGTTCCCGGTCGTCACGCTCAACGCCAGGGACGCGCAGCTGCACGGGTACCTGCCCGAGCACGCGGACGGGCCCTGCCCCACACGCCCCTTCCGCGCCACCCCCAACGCCCAGTGGCGCGGCGCCCTCCGCCAGCTGGGCCTCAGCGCGGACCTCTTCTACGACCGCCTGCGGCCGATCCTCCCCCCGGCCGCCCCGCCGCAGGACCGCGCCCGCGTGCACGACCTGTACTGAACCGCGCCGGCCTCCCGCCTCCCGTGACCCGAAGGAGATCCATGACCCAGTCCACGCCCAAGGAAAAATCCCCCGCCACGCTCGGCATCGAGGTGCCCCGCGGGAACGGCGTTTCCCGCGCCGACGTGCGGGCCAGCACGGCCGTGCTCACGTACAACAAGGCCTCGTACGCCGACCTGCGCGTGAAAAAACTCCCCAGAACGGACCCGGGGTATCACGAGAACATCCTGGAGCAGCACCGCCGCATCGCGCAGGCCCTGCTCACCCAGGCGCAGGTGGAACCCGGCCGCAAGATGTACCTGAGCGTGAACTGCCCGGAAGAACTGGACGGCCCGTACCGCAAGGTGTTCTTCGAGACGCTCGCCGGGGTGTTCGAGCACTTCCGCCCCGGGTACCAGATCGGCAGCCGGTACCCCGGATCGCAGGAAAAGATGACCCTGGTCCTCAAGCACGCCCGCGAGCGGGGCAACTGGGCGAACATGCTCCAGGACCAGCAGATCTACCTCACGGCCTTCTCCAACGGGGAGTACACCGGCCTCACCGTCATGACCGTCAGCCCCAAACGCCTGATGTGGCGCACCAAAGCAGAGGACGAACCCAACGCCATGCTCCCCACCCTCAACGCCCTGCGCGACATGCTGCCCGAAGTGCAGCCCGGCGACCGGATCGGCGTGTGGACCAACACCGGCGCGCTCAACGACATGCTGGCCGGCCGCACCCGGCGCGACCTCTCCCGCGAGGCCGTCACCATCGCCAAGGCCATCCGCGACTACCGCCAGAGCCGCGACCTGCAGTTCAGCCTGGTGTCCCGCGAGGACGTCAACCTTCAGAAGCTCAGCTTTCACCTCGCCGTGACCGCCCTGCGGGACATCAGTGAGAAGAAACTCCTCACGCCCCAGCAGCAGCGGGCCGAAGCGGACCGCGCCAGCGAAGGGCAGGCCGCGCCCACCGGCGTGCCTGACCCCACGCCCGCTGGCCTGGAACCTGCCAGCGCATGACCCCGGGCACCGCCGTGCAGGACCCCAGTCACCCCATCACCGGCGGCGTCCGGCCGGCGCCTGCCCCGGCGCCCTCCCGCGTCCGCATTCCGCCGCTGTCGTCCCTCCTGCGCGACCACCTGCCCGGCGCCGCCCCGCACCTCGTCCTCTCCAACCCGGCCCTGCCGCACTGGCCGGCCTGGGTGTACGGCAACAGCGACCAGGACCGCGCCGTGTGGCAGGCCCTCGCGCACCACTGCCGCCTGCAGTTCATCCCGAACGTGGACGACCTCCACTACGTCAAGACGAGCCTCAACCCCGACGCGGACGAGAACGTCCGCACCGGCATTCTCTGGTACCAGCTGCACAACCGCGGCACCCTCGACCGCAAGATCGGCATCGCGTACCAGACGGCCGCCTGCGGCCCCTCCGTGCAGCTGGTCACGCCCAACCTGTGGTTCCGGGTGTTCAGCCGCGTCCACCCCTTCCTCGGCCACCACAGCGCGGCCAGCGCCCGGTACGCCGCGACCTTCACCACCGAGCATGACCAGCCGGACTTCGACCAGCTCACCGCCGTCCAGCGCCGCCACATCATCCGGTTCGAAAAAGGCATCGAAGCCGGCGTGCCCCTCGAAACGATCATCAGTCAGGAGGCGTTCTCGCAGGTGCCGCAGGAGTGGATGCGGGCGCAGCAGATCATTCCCTTCCAGCACCAGAACGGGGAGTTGCACGTGTTTACCACCTGGCTCGACAACCCCAGCCTCAAGCACCTGGAGGGCAGCACCGGCCTGCCCATCCGGGCCGTGTACATGGAACCGGAGGACGAGCGGGCCTTCTGGGCCCGGCGGGACGCCTCCGCCGCCGGGGACCTGTCGCCGGACTGACGCGCCCCCCAGGCGGTCCAGACCGACACAGAAGAAGGGAGAGGCGCGCGCCTCTCCCTTCCTGCTGGCCGGCCGTTTACTTGCAGGCCATGAACTGGGAGTACAGCGTGCCCGCCAGCGCGAACACGACCAGGCCGCCCACCAGGATGAAGAACAGCCGGCTGAACCCGCCGCCGTTGCGGGAGTTCTGGTACCAGGCCCACGCGACCCCGACCAGGCTGATGAGCAGGACCAGACCGAACACGAACTTGACGACGCTGTTGTCCATGAACACGGAGAAGCCCGTGCAGGTCAGCGCGCGTCCGGCGTTCACGCCCTGGGTCAGGCTGTCCTTCACGGCCGCGTTCAGGGCGTTGGTGTCGATCACCTGCGCGAGCGTGCCGGGGGCCATCATCACGAAGATCGCCAGCGCGGTCAGCGCGCGCTGGAGGGCGCCGCCGAACGCGGCCGGGGAGAGGGGGTGGGTCAGGGGCTGGGTGATGGTCTGAGTCATGGGATTCTCCTTTGCTGCACGTGTCCAGGCGAAGCTGGGGGCGCTTTGCACTTTTGATGGTAGGAAACGTGGGGGTGATTCTTCCCCGCCGCTCCCCACGCCGGAAAACCTGCGCTGGCACGCATTCCGGCAGGTGTTGGCAAGGGGCCGGGCGGTGGAGGTTCACCCCCGCACCGCCCGGCCCTGTGCTGTCAACACCGTCAGAAGCGCAGGGTCACCCCGACCTTCGCGTTCAGGCCCACGCCGCGCGACGCCTCATCGCCCAGCCCCGTTCCCAGGCCCTGGTTGGACAGGTAGTACCGGCCGTCGACCTGCGCGGTCAATCCGAGCGTGCTGCTCACGCGGTACTCCACACCGACGCCCGCCAGGGCGAACAGGTCGGTCGCGGTGCCCGCCGTCGCGCGGGCGTCGCTGATCAACCCGCCGACACCCAGGACCCCGAACGGCCGCACGTCCCCGATGGGGGACGCGAAGGCCCGCAGGCCCAGCGTCCCGTACATGCCGGCCGTGTTCCCGCGCAGCACCCCCACCCCGAGCTGAGCGCCCAGGAACGGGCTGAAGTCGTAGTTCACGCTGCCATGCACCCCGAAGCGTCCAGCGAGGTACTCGGCGCCCAGGGTCACGCTCAGCTTCGACTCGGTCGCCCCGGTCGCCAGCGACACCCCGACCGGCGCGGCGCCGAACGTCGCGTCCGGCAGGCGGGCCGGGTTCTCGACCTGCGCGGACGGGCCCGCGGTCCCGGCTGGGGCACTCGAGCTGACCGGCCCGGCCGCCTGCGTGGCCGTCAGTTGCGCGATGCTTTCCGCCTGCGCGGTCTGCGCGGCCCGCTGGCTGGCGGCCTCGGCCGTCAGGGTGGTCAGGCTGGTCTGCAACTGGGCCGTCTGCTGCTCGATGGACGCCAGGCGTGACGCGGTGTTCTGATCCAGGGCGCTGACCTGTCCCTCCACCGCCCCCAGGCGCTTGTCGAGGCCCGTGACCTGGGTGCCCAGCCCGGTGAGCTGCTGGCCGTGCTGGCTGAGCTGCGCCTGCTGAGCACTCACCGTCCCGGACAGGGTGGCCACCTGGTCTTTCAGGCGCTGCAGTTCCGGGCCGAGTTCCGTGACGGCGTTGCGCAGGACCACCCATTCCTCTGCGGTGAAGGTGGAGTTGCCCGGGGTGCCGAGGGCGCCCGTGTTCATCACGCGGGTCAGGATCACCGCGAGTTCATACCGCGTAATGGCCGAGTCTCCCCGGAACGTGCCGTCCGGGTAGCCGAGCAGCAGGCCGTGCGAGACGAGCAGTTCGACCGCCTCGCGGGCCCAGTGGGCGGCGCCCACGTCGTTGATCACCACCGGCTGCACGCCCACCTGCGTGGCGGGCGCCACCGGCTGCGCGGTCGTGAAGGTCACCGTGGCCTGGACCGGCTGGGCCGGGGCGGCGGCCACCGCCCGGGGGGGCGTGACCTTCGGGCTGGCCGGCGCCGGAGCGGCGACCGGCGGCTTCGTGGCGGGTGCCGGAGCCGCGGTGCTGCCCAGCGCCACCGGCGCCGCGGCAGGTGCTGGGATGGGGGCGGCCACGGTGACCGGCGCGGTGTCCGGAACCGGCGTGGGCGCCGGTCCCGCGCTGGTCGGCACGGGCGGCACGGCGGCAAACGACATGTCCACCAGGGGCACGCTCGCGGCCGCGCCGTTGGGGGTGACCGGCGCCACGGCCGACTGCTCCGAGAACACCGCCTGGGCGGATTCCACAGCGGCCTCCACGGGTGCGCCGCCCGCCACCAGGGTGCCGTCCGGAGTGGCGCCCCCTGCCGTCCCCAGCGCCGGGCCGTCCGCAGGAATGGACACGCGGGTCACCCCGGCGCGCGCAGGAAGGGAGCCGAGCCCGGTCCGCCCCGGCACCGGGGTCATGGGCCGGATCGTGATCAGTGACGGGCTGTCCGGGGCCGCCAGGACCGGGTCAGGCCCCGGCTCGGCGGACGCCGTGGTGGAGTACACCGCCTGCAGCGGGGCGGCGGCGGCGGTGAGGTCCGCCAGCGGCTGCGCGTCCGCGAACGCCACCGGAACCACCGTGACCCCGGCGGCCTCCACCGGAAGCGCGCTGAAGGGCTCGGGAGCGCCCGTCACGGTGAACCCCTCGCCCGGCGAGAACTGCATTTCGGTCAGGGCGCGGACGGTCAGGGACTCGGAGGACGACGCGGCGGCTGACGTCAGAAGGGCAAAACCCGCCAGGGCAAACGGTCGAGACGTGAGGGACTTGCTCATGGAACTCCTTCGGGTGCCGCCCGGCCCACGCCTGAACAAGAGCGTGGCTGCGGTACCGCAGGCACAGGGACTGCGTGCCCTTTCATTGTTCGGGACGTGGGGGTGACGCCTGATGCCCGCGTCCCCGCCGTCACGTCCCGCCGTCACCCCCAGTCTGCCTACACTCCCAGGTATGCCGTCCATGCCCGTCACCCCCATCCGGCGACTGAACAAGGAGCACCTCCGCTGGGGCATCCTTCCGGAGCCCTGGTTTCTGGTGTTCCTGCCCCTTTTCATCGTGCTGCTGCTGTTGGGCGATTTCCGCCTCGGTCCGCTCCTCATTCGCGTCCTGGTGGGCGTGGGCCTGCTGGTCCTGATGGTCGCGGCGCACCGCGTGTCCCGCGCGCGGATCATCACGCACTGGATCTGGTGGAACGCCAGCAAGCGCGGCGGCGTGCTGGGCCGTGACCTGCTGCCCATCCCCCACACGTACCAGGAGATGGACGAGGAGGCCCGGGCCGCGTTGATCGAGCAGTACCGGGCGGACCAGCAGCAGAGCCGGGCGTGGAAGGCGCAGCGGCAGCAGGCCGCGCAGCGCGAGAGGCAGGGCCTGCAGCGCGCCCAGGCCGCCTACCAGAAGCAGCAGCGTGACGAGCAGCGCGCCGCCCGCCAGCACCGGCGCTCCTGAGCGCGGCGCCCAGGCGGCACCCCCAGCGCTCCTACACTCCCAGGTATGGCCCGCACCGCACCCCGAGGCGCACGCACCGTGCACGTTCTCACCCCTGCCGAACGCGAGCGGCGCGCCGCCTCCTGGACCGCCGTGATCAGCGGCACCCTGGCCCTGTTGGACGTGGCCGTGATCCTGCTGTTCACGGCCACGCTGCTGCTCGCCAGCCAGCGCGGCCTGACCACCGCGGCCGAACAGCGCTCCCTCGACCTGGCGCGCACCATCGTCCTGCTGCTCATCCCCCTGTTCCTCATGTCCAGCTTCACCTGGGCCTGGGTGCGGGCCCGGCACCCGCGCGCCCGCACGCTGGGCGTGGCGGCCGCCCTGCTGCACCTTCCCCTCCTGCCGTTCGGGACGGTGCTCGGCGCGCTGCTGCTGTGGCGCCTGCCGCCCCGGGCCTGGACCTGGCAGGCCCGCGCCTCCGCCCGCTGACCGGTCACCCGGACGTCACGTTTCGCCCGCGGCCTCCCGGGCGGCGCGCCGCGCGGCCCACCGCTGCACCATGGGCGGCACCGGCCGGACCGCGTGGCCCCGCCGGGTGAAGATGACGTCCTGCGCGCCCCACCACTGCACGGTGAGGATGGACACCGGGAACGGCCGGCGCGCGTCGAGGCGCGCGTCCATGATCAGTTCCCGCAGGTTCTGCGCCCGGCCCGGCTTCACGCCCCGGCCGTAGGAGGTGTCCGCGGGCGGCACCAGCCAGAGCGCGCCCGCGAACCCCGCCTCCTCAAACGCGTCGAGTTTTTTCAGGACCTTGCCCTTCGTGTACGTCCCGCGGTCGTACTCCACCGCCAGGGTGCGCCCCGACGCCAGGCGCAGCGCCGCGTCCGGGTCATGGAAGTGGGTGGGCCCGCTGCTGACCTTCCAGTCCACGGGCGGCACGCCCAGGGCCAGGCGCCCTTCCCCGCCGCCCGCCAGGTGCGCCAGTCCCATCGGTGCCCGCGCGAGCGTGTCTTCCTTCAGGGCGTAAAAGCGGGTCTGCACCTGCAACTGCCGCATGTGCACCGGTTCCAGCAGCGCCGGCACGCTGGGGTACAGGGCCAGGTCCTCGTCGCGGGCACCGAAGTACCGGCGCAGCTGCGACGCGCTCAGCACCTCATCGACCTCCAGGGCCGCCTTGATGGCGAAGGCCGGGGCGAGCGTGCCGGCGGGCGGGGCGTGGACGCGCAGCTCGCCCGCGCCGAACATCTTCAGGAGCCGCATCACCCCGGCCCGCTCGGCAGGCAGAATGGCGTCCCCAGGGGCGAAATCCGTCATGGCCTGACCGTAACACCCGCCGGGGTGGCGTTTAAGGACTCCAATGGGAGCGGGGGCGGCCGAGGAGATCACGTCACCCCCACGCCCAGCACAATCGCCGCATGAGTCCCCCCCAGGCCCAGACCACGGCCGCGCCCCCTGCGCAGAGCGCGGCCACCCAGACGACGCCGGTCATTCCCTTCCCGATCGGGCCCGTCAACGTCACCCCCAACCCCACCGGCGCCGTCCTCGGCCTGATCGCCGTGGTGGTCCTCACCCTCCTCGTGCGGACCCTGTGGCGCCTGCCGCAGATCCTGGAACTGCGGGACAGTGACCTCATCGCCCGGTTCGGCGGCAGCTACGCCGTGCAAAACCACATGCTGCGCGGCCTCGGGTACGCCGCCATCGTCCTCGGGATCGGCATGGGCAACGCCCTGGGCGGCCTCGTGCTGGCCATCCTGATCATGATTGCCGTCAACGTCCGCTACGACGGGCGCTCCGCGCCACAACCCGTGGCCTACGAGGAGTGACCTGATGCGGCCCCGACCGGTCCGTGCCCGCCACCTCGCGCTCCTCACCCTCGCGGCCCTGGGAAGCACCATTCACGCCCAGGGCCGCGTGGACTACTACGCCCTGGCCGAAGCGGCCGGGGCCCGCCAGGGCCTCCCGCCCAAACTCATGTCCGCGCTCGTCACCGCCGAGAGCAGCGGCAACCCCCTCGCCCGCAGCGAGGACGGCGCCATCGGCCTGACCCAGCTGATGCCCGGCACCGCCCGCGAACTCGGCGTGAACCCCCACGACCCCGCACAGAACGTTCAGGGCGGCGCCCTGTACCTCGCCCGGCAACTGCGCGCCTTCGGCAACCTCCGCCTGGCTCTCGCCGCGTACAACGCCGGCCCCGGGCACGTCCGCCGCTGCGCCTGCGTCCCCGCGTTCCCGGAAACTCAGAACTACGTGACCCGGGTGCTGAACCTGTACGCGGCCTACACCGGCCAGCTTCCCCTGCCCGACCGCCCAGCCCAGGGCGCGCCGGTCACCGCCACCTCCCCCCTCGCTCCCCTCGACGAGCGGCACCTGGCCAGCGTCCGAACCCTGACCGTGCTGCCTCCCACCCTCGACCACGTCGACACCCCGGCCGGTGAAGCCCCCCCGGCCCCCGCCGCGGACCGCCCGGCCGCCCCGGTCACCCCAGCCGCCCCCCCGGCGGCCGCCCCGGGTGGCCGGCTGAACTTCACGCCGGCCGTGTCCCCTGCGCCCGCCTCCCTCCAGCTCACCGGAGCCCCCTGACGTGACCCTCACCCCAGAC